>Ga0190265_10002104_pt1 | contig 13260 bp, 6 predicted proteins | sample Popmic124T_FD_133135 | JGI IMG/M metagenome (GOLD analysis project Ga0190265, IMG submission 133135) | Populus adjacent soil microbial communities from riparian zone of Indian Creek, Utah, USA - 124 T | ecosystem: Environmental > Terrestrial > Soil > Riparian zone | place: USA: Utah | collected... | reverse complement strand
TGCGCGCGAGCCGGCGACGGCCTGGCTTTCGCGCCTCTCGACAATGGCGACGTCAACCCGCGAAAGCGCGAGCTCGGCCGCCAACATGAGCCCCGTCGGCCCTCCTCCAGCGATCACCACTGCGTGCTTGGTCATGGTCGTCATGGCCGATACTGTGCGGCATGACCCGGGGCTTGTCGCAAGCCCCCGTGTCTGGCATAAGTTGGAAGTGGCCAACGCCGTCGCCGGTGGCGTTCGCCGTGTATAACGCGCGCGCTTGGCCGTCGACGACCTTGAGCTTTTCGGGCGGCTCTTGGTGGTCTTCTCGTCGGCGCGCGAGGAGGCAGCCAGGCTGGCAACGAGGCGGCCCGCCGAGACGCGCGAGATTCGTGGCCATCCCGCTTGCCGACGGCGGCGGGAGGAGGGACGGCGGCTCGATACCTAAAGCGTCGGCGATGCGTCCGGCGCCAAGATTCTCCGTCGCGAAGGTTTGGAGCTCGGACATCGAGAGGGCTTGCAACCGCCCCCGAATCGCAGAAAGGGTGAGCCGCTCTTTGGCTCGAAGTCGTCGGATGGCAAGCAGGTGCACGAGCTGCCGCGCCTTAGCGCGTTGCCGAGCCCTAGCGAGACAGCCACATATTGGCCATCGGGTGATGGGCGAAACCAATCGATCGACGTGTGACCGCTCGCGTCCAACGCATCGGGATCCACGAGTATTCGTTCAGCGTCGACGCCGCCCACGCCGGCCATGGTCACCAGGATGGCCTGCTGTCGTGGCGGCTGCAGTTTGAGTGCGAACAACGTTCCGGCGACCTCCGCGGGGTGACGATAAGCGGCGAATTTTGCGCTCAGGATCTGCTTGAGGCGCCCGCGCACGGCTTCGCGCTGAGGCACCGCGTCCAGGAACCTGCGCGCACGCTCGTTCTGAGCCTTGGCGAACGCCTTCACGCGCTCCGACGAGGTGTCCTCGAGCCAGCGATAAGGGTCCGCGATTTCGATTCCGTGATAGACGTCTTTGACGGGTTCCCGCTCCGCGACCGGGCCGCGATCTTTGGGAGCGGGGGGTGGAGGGACACTGGCCGACGGCGGTGACGAACCTGCCGATGCAACCACCGAGGAGCGCGGTGGTGGCGGCGCGCAAGCGACAGCGAGGGCCATCAGAGCGGCCATGGAAAAAGGAGCGATGCTCGTCGTCATGAGAATCTTCTCGATCGAAAACGTTCAGACCGCGAGCATCGCCCAGCAGAGCCCATGGGCCACCGCCGGTGGGATGAGAGAGTATCGCGACAAGGACACCGACGGCCGACGAAGTTCCCGCACGTGCGCTGCGTGAGTTTGAGGCGCATGCGTCTCGATGGCGCGCAGCCTGCGGTTTACGTGCCAGAAGGTGTGGCGAAGGCGCCCCACCCCGGCATACCAATACCGCAAGATTTTCCGATGATGGGGACGCAAAGTCAGTGTTCGCTCGCCCTTGGCCGTCCTGCGCACCGCTTTTCCTCCGATATGATCCCCGGGCGACACGATTCTTCCACCGGTGCTAAAGGGGTGCTCACCCAACGCGATCGCCGGTGGCGATCTTTGGAGGTCTCGATGGAAACGAACGTTCAGAAATTGCTCGAGGAGTATCACGTACGTGCCAAGGCGGAGTTCGCCGCCATGGAGAAACTGTCGCGCGAGGAGATGGAACGCCGGATCGATGAGTTTCTCATTCCGGTCGGGCCCGACACCGGCGCTTTACTGCATTCACTGGCGAGATCACTCGACGCTAAGTGCGTCGTCGAGATCGGCGCGTCGTATGGCTATTCCGCGATCTGGTTGGCGGATGCCGTTCGGCAGACGGGCGGCAAGGTTCATAGCTTCGAGCTCTCGACGTCCAAGATCGAGTATGCGACGGCAAAACTTCGCAGCGTCGAATTGCACGAGCTCGTCGAGTTCCACGCCGGCGACGCACTCCAGCTGCTTCAGCAGTTCGACGGCCCCTACGACCTCGTGCTGATCGATTGTTGGAAGAAGCTGTACGAGCCGTGCTTCGAGCTCGTTTACCCGAAGCTCGCGCCGCAGGGTGTCGTGGTCGCGGACAACATGCTCTTTCCCGTCGAGACGAGACCGCAGGCACTGAGCTACCAAAAACTCGTGCGTACCAAGCGCGACTTGGAGTCGGTGCTCTTGCCGATCGGCAGCGGCATCGACGTGAGCCGCCGGCGCAGCGCGGCGAGCTGGACGGTCTGAGCGCGCGTGGGCTCTACCCCTTCCCCCGGCGGCGATCGAGAACTTCTCTCGTCTTTCGTGCGAGGTCGTCCGGCGAAAAAGGCTTCTGCAAAAATGCGGCTTCGGCTCGGAGGCCCTGTCGCACGGCTGCGTCGGCTGTATATCCCGACAGGAAAAGGATTCCGATATTCGGCAGCACCTGTTGGAGCCGCTTGGCCAGCTGCGGGCCGTTCATGTGCGGCATGAGGACGTCGGTGATGAGCAAATCGATCGGGCACTGCTCGCGCGCCTGGACGCGGAGTGCCTCGAATCCGTCGGTCGCGAAGAAAACCCGATAACCGAGAGCGGTGAGGAGCTCGCGCGTGAAGTTTCGCACCAACGCTTCGTCTTCGACGAGCAGGATCGTTTCCGTGCCGCGCGCGATGGGCGTGCCCGCTTTGAGCTTGGACAGCGGATCTGCAGACTCCGCGACGGCGGGCAGGTAGATCTGAAAGGAGGTTCCACGACCGAGCTCGCTCCGTACCTCGATATGCCCTCCGCTCTGCTGGACGATGCCGTAAACCATCGAGAGCCCGAGTCCGGTACCCTTGCCTTGCTCTTTGGTCGTGAAAAATGGCTCGAACATCCGGGACTTCGTTTCTTCGTTCATCCCCTCGCCGGTGTCGCGCACTTCCAACAGAACGTAGGATCCAGCGCGTACGGTGACGTGCTCGCAGGCGTAGCGTTCGTCGAGCTCGCGGTTTTTCGTTTCGATGGTCAGAGTGCCGCCGCGCGGCATGGCATCGCGCGCGTTGACGGCGAGGTTCATGAGAATCTGTTCCACCTGGCCCTGGTCGGTTCGCACGATGTGGAGATTCGGGGCGCACACCGTGACGAGCTCGACATCTTCGGCGATGAGGCGCCGCAGCAAACCCTTCATGTTTTGCACCACTTCGTTCAGATCGAGGGGGCGAGGGGTGAGAACCTGCCTGCGGCTGAACGCCAAGAGCTGGCGTGTGAGGGTCGCCGCCCGTTCGCCGGCGTTCTGGATCTCCTCGATATCCCGGCGCACCCGGCTGTCAGGAGGTAGCCGTTCGAGCGCCAACAAGCTGTAACCCAAGATCCCGGTAAGCAGGTTGTTGAAATCGTGGGCGATGCCCCCGGCGAGCTGCCCCACGGCCTCCATCTTCTGCGCTTGACGAAGCTGCGCCTCGCTCGCGCGAAGCCCCTCCTCGGTGCGCTCGCGTTCGGCGATCTCGCGGCGCAAATCGGCGTACAAGGTCGCGTTCTCGAGCGAGATGGAAACCTGGGCGGCGAGGACTTGCAGGACCGCGAGCCGCGCCTGAGTGAAGGCGTTGGCCACCAGATCGTTGCCGAGATAGAGCACGCCTTCGAGCTTGCCTTGCCGCACGATAGGGACGGCGAGGATCGATTTCGCCTTGCGCCGCACGATGTACGGATCCGCAGAAAATGCGTCGTGCCGGCTGGCGTCGGCCAGAATGAGAGGCTCGGCGGTTCGGCGGACATAGGAGATCACCGACATCGGAACAACGTCGCCCGAGAGAGGGACGAAGGGGTCGCAGACGGACACGTTCACCGACTCGCCCTCGACGGCGGCGGTCGCGGCAATCGCGAAATCGCCCTGGCGCAGGAGCAGAAGGACGCTGTGCTCGGCGCCAACCTCTTCGATCGCGACCCGCAGTAATTTTTCGAGGAGCCGCTCGAGGATGATTTCGCTCGAGATGGCTTGCGACGCCTTGACGACGCCTAGCGCGTCGAGGCCGCTGAGGTCGGGGGCAAGCGAGGCAAGGGTCTCGCGGGGCGCGATATCGGGCCATTGACGGTCGAGCTGTTCGACCTTGGCGAGCGCGCCCCATCGCGCGTAAGCGCTGCGCGCCTCGCGCAAGTGCAGCTCCGCTGCAACCGCGAACCCTCGCTTCCAAAACGCGGCGGACGCGCGCTCGTGTGCCAGTGCCTCTACGTGAACGGCGCCGCATTCGCGCGCGGCGAGGATTGCTCCTTCGTACGTCGCGGCGGCCTCATCGATCCGCCCGTCGATGCGCGCGATTTCGGCGCGGACGAGCGCGGAGAGGTGGAAGTAGCTCCTCGGGCAAGTCGCCGCCCAGCGGCGAAGCTGGTCGTCACATTCACGAAGCTCACCGGCGCGTTCAGCCCGGAGATCGGTGGACGCATCGTCCCAATCGGCCGTGATGGCCAAAGCGGAGTAGAAGGCTCGATCGGCTTCCGCGTGCTGCGCGCGAACGAGCATCATGGTCGGCCGTGCGGCCGCGGCGGCCGCGAGGGCGCGCGGCGTGTCCCCGAAAATCACGTATGCCGGCAGGGCGTGCACGTGAAGCAAGGTGCCGACGATGGGGATCGGATGTTCGAGCGCGCGCTTTGCGAAAGCATCGAAGTCCGGACCTGTGAGTAAGTCTTGGCCGCCGCTTCGTTCCCGAAGCGCCTGGACGATCCGTTTCGGGATGTGCACCACGTCGGCCATCGCCGCGTAGCCCGCCGAACGGAGGACGTCGAGCGCGCGATCCGCTTCCCGCTCCACCTCTTCGAGGGGAGCTCCCGACGCGAACGTCAGAAGGACAACTTGGACGCGTGAGTGGGAGGCGACGAGCGCCTCGCCGCTCTCCAGAGCCGCACGCGCGCTTTCGCGGACGAGCTCGATGGCAGCGGGGACACCCTGCGTCCAGACGGCCAGCGTCGCGCCGAAGATCTGAAGGACGCCCGCGCGGCAAGCGACGAAACGATGGCGCTCTACGGCGGCCAGCGCGGCCCGCCCGAATCGTTCGGCCTCTTCGTACCGACCCGAGGCAGCGAGCTCCATCCCATACGCTGCGACCCCCATGGGGGCAAGCGCGCAGAGCCCATGGCGGAGCGTGAGATCGATCATGTGGCAGGCAATGAGCCTGTGCAGGTTGAGACCGACGAAATAGGCGCTCGGCAGCGTGCCAGCGAGCACGTTGATCGCGGCCTCGATGTCGCTTTCCCCCATGAGCGGCAGCGCGGCGACGGCCTCGATGGACCTTTCCCCGAGCCGAACGAACATCGCGCGCTCGGCTTTCTCTACCTCGCTCGGCGCAGGATGGGGCGACAGATTCAAATCGTAGAGGCGAAGGCACTGGAACGCGGCGTCGAGGGCCGCCATCGACTGGCCGCTCGCGGTGTGAAGATCGATGGCGACGCGCCAGCAGGCGGCTCGGTCCCCTCGCGTCTTGGCGAGCTTTTGCGCGGACGCCAGGCAACGCTCGGCCGCCGCGAGATTGCCGCTGGCGAGCTCACAATCGGCACACTCCAGACAAAGCGCGAATGCGAGATCGTGCGTTCGCGCGAAAGTATCGGCGGACAAGAATTGAAGGCCAGCGGCAGCGTAGTCGGCTGCAGCGCGAAAGGCGGCCGAGGCGCGCGCGCGCCTGGCTGCCATCAGATTCAAGTGGGCCAGACGCTCGCGCTCGCGCTCACTGTCGGCAATCCCGATGCCTCGATTGAGCTGGCTCAAGAGGTCGAATACGCGATCGGGTAGCTCGTCTTCCCTGGCGCGCGCCAGAAGAATTCTACCGATGCTAAAGTGCGTCGCGGCCCGCTCGCTGTCCGGAATTCGCGCATACGCCGCCTGCTGAATGCGATCGTGCACGAACCGGCAACTGTTCATGGTGCGAACGACCAGGCCTTCTTCGATGGCTTGCGCGAGAGCCTCGGCCATCCGTTCCACGGGCCGCTCTCCTACGGCAGCGAGCTCTTCGAGATCGAAGCTGTTGCCGAGGCAGGCGGCGAGGCTCAGCGCGCGCGCGGTTTCCGGCGGGCAGTGTCGGAGCTGGCGCGTCATGAGATCGACGACGTTGTCGCTGAAGTCATGAGCCGCGATGGAACCGGTGTCCCAGGTCCATCCGAGCGCGCGATCGAAGCGCACCAGCCCGGACCGGTGCAGCATGGCGAGAAACCGAGTGAAGAAGAACGGATTGCCTCGCGTCTTGTCGAACATCAAGCCGGTGAGCGGCGCGCACTCCCCCGGCGTCAAGTGCAGCGTGTCGGCGACGATCTGGCCGAGCGGCTCTACCCCGAGCGCGCCGAGCACTAGTGTGTCGACGGGCGTCCCCGCCGCTTCGAGCTCGCGCGACAGACTGTGAAGAGGGTGATCCGCGCTGATCTCGTTGTCCCGGTAGGCGCCGATGAACAGGAGGGAATGGAGCGAGGCTTGCGAAGCGACGTCGCGGAGCAGCCTCAAGCTGGCGGCGTCGGCCCACTGCAGATCATCGAGAAAGAGCACGAGCGGGTGCTCGACGTTCGCGAACACCTGCATGAACTGGCGAAACACGTGGACGAACCGACGGTGGGCCTCGGGGGGCGGCATCTTCGCTGTCGGCGGCTGCGCGCCGATGATGAGCTCCGCTTCGGGTAGAAGATCGGTGATCAGGCGGCCATTGATGCCCACTGCCTCGGCAAGCCGGCGCCGCCAGGCGAGGATTCGTTCTTCGCTCGCGGCGAGGATGAGCGTCATGAGATCGCGGAAGGCTCGCACGATGGGCGCGTAAGGAACGTCTCGCTGGAACTGATCGAACTTGCCCGTGCAGAAGAATCCGTTTGCAGCTGCGACGGGTTTGGCCAGCTCGCGAACGAGCGCGGTTTTTCCGACCCCCGGGCCGCCGCCCAAAAGAAAGACACGCGGCTGCCCGCCCTCGATCACCTTCGTCAGAGCCGCGAGCAATGCGGCCCGCTCGTCGTCGCGGTCGTAAACTTTCTGCGGAATCGTGAAGCGATCGAAGTCGTCGCGCTCGCCCAGCGGGAAAGGGGAGACTTCGTGGGTCTTCTCCCAATCGGTCCGACAGCGCTCCAAATCTTGCTCGAGGCCGCGCGCCGCGTAATAGCGGTCCTCCGGCCCCTTGGCGAGTAGCTTCATGACGATGTCGCTCACCGTCTGGGGAATCGTCGGTAGAGCGACGTTGGGGGCACGCGGCGATTTGGCGAGGTGGCTGTGGATCCAGGACAGCGCATCGGTCGCCCTGAAAGGAAGCGTCCCGACGAGAAGCTCGTAGAGGATCACGCCGAGCACGTAGAGATCGCTGCGAACGTCGACAGGGCGCTCGAAGCGACCCGTTTGTTCAGGAGCCAGGTAGATCCAATGCTCTATGATCCTCGTGCCGGACGATGTCGGCGGAGCGCTCTTGATCTCCGCGTAGCCTTCCGTCGCAAAAAGGACGATGTTGGCCGGGGATAGGTGGCCGTGTACGCCGTTTCGTTCGTGATACTCCGCGAGCGCCCGCGCGATTTGCGTGCCCACGCGCAGAAATTGCTCGAGAGGCAACGGCGCATGCTGTACCGACGACGTCGCGGGTGCGATCAAACGCGCCGCTAGCAGCGTTTGTCCGAGCGTGGCAAGGCTGCGTTTCCCGTCCATCGGGTTCTCCCGCTTCGTGCCGCGGTGCGCTGCGGGAGAGCGGGAGGGCATTATGATGCAATACTCGAAGGAGCGGTTCTACTGTTTCTTCGTCACCCCCTTCTCTTACTCGGCGCGGCCTGCGGCCCGCCTGCGTTCGTCCAGCGCCGTTTCGGGACGCCCACATAAGCCACGCCGTCGCAAGGGAGTGGAAGGACCGTTCCCGCGGTGCGCTCGGCGGCGTCCCTATAGCAAGGCACCATACCGGTTAGAAGAAGGGGAAAAAGGAAAAAGTAGTGCTCCCGTGGCGACAAGCCGATGTCGGCGGAGAGCCCACCGATGACCGCGGCATAGTTCATCGCAAGCCGCGCGCGCCCGGACGACGCCAGGTATTCCTCTACCGCGCAGGCCAACTTCAAATGAGGGCCGTCGGCAAGCCCGAGCGATCGGGCGAGCTTGAGCAGCGGCTCGATGCGCTCGTCCTTGCCGCCGGTCACTGGGCGGCCGTACCCGCCGACGCTCCGGTGCTCCGAGAGCTCCCTTTCGACCAACGGTCCGAGCTCACCGCCTGCTTCGATGTGGGCGCGCAGGCGGACAAGGAACTCGATGGCCCGATACGACGGTTTCTGGCCGTAAATTTTCGCTTCGCTGACGGCGAGCGAGGCCGCAATGCCGAGGTTGCCGGTGCTGCGGGTGGTGCCGGCCAAAGCCGCCACTCGGTTGTTCCAGAGGCGTGCATCCGGATAGCTCGTGTAGGTCCACATCGCCTCGAGCAAGCGCAACTTCGGGGCAGAAAAGCGGCGACCGGTGATGCCGAAAAGATACAGATCGAGCCATCCCGCATCGCCCAACTCCGCGTGCAGATCTTTGCCGCGGAACACGGCGTGGCTGCCGATGAAGACGGCGCCCACGCGAGACCTGATTCGGCCTACGGCTTGTGCCAAGAGCAGAGGCCCGCTCATCCTGCCTGGCTCTCCGAGCTGGGTTCGAGGTCGATCTCGTAAAATGGGAAACGCTTGTGACCGAAGCCACCCTGCTCCAGTGCGTGCGCTGCGGCTCCGGGCAAACGCAAGAGCAAGAACATCATCTCGCCCGCCTCGGGTGAAAATCCGAGATCGCCGAGGGCCGCCGCGGCGACGCCGGTCAACGCGAGCGGATGGCCTGCCGCCCTTTCGATCTCTGGAAGGTGGTCCAAGAGCCAGGCAGCTCGCGACGAGGCTTCCAATGCGGCCAGTTGCGTGAGCGTTTGTCGCACCGGCGTGGACGTGCTCATGCCGTGCGGATCGAACCCGACGGGGTGCGCCGGGGAAGCCCATACGCTCGGTGCTTGCGAGGGGGGATTGGCCCACCGGGCCCTCCATGCTTCGAGATCTTTTCCGCACGCACGCCACACCTCCATCGCCAGCGCGACTTCGCGCGCGCCGCCGAGCGATCCGGCTCCGACGGCAAGCGCCGCCATCAGCGACGCCGCAGCCACCGATCCGCCGACACCGCCGCACATGGCGGCGTGCACCGAAGGTTCGCGCGGCCCTGGATTGGCCAGCGCCACGGAGAGAATGTCCAGCGCGGCGCGCGCGGAAGGGGAGGGGGCTTCGCCTCGGAACAAAAGATGGATCATGTCGGCCCAGCTGGCGCGGCCGAGCATCTCTCCGTAGACGTCGTAGCCGTGGCAATAGGAAACGCGAGCGGCGAACGGGTTATCGGGCTCCGGCTCTTCCAGCCAGATGCGGCTCTGCATGTATTGCATGCTTTTACGCCTTCACACTCCCCAAAGTCTTGAGGCGCATCATCATCGGAGGCGGTTCCTCTCGATCGATGCGCACGTCGAGCAGCGTCGGACCGGTGCGCGAGAGCAGTCGGTCGAAATCGACGAGGTCAAAATCCGCCGGCGACTCGATCACGTGCGCAGCGATCCCCATCGCCTCGGCCATCTTGCAGAAATCGATGCGTGGCAGCTCGTAGGCGATCGGTTCGGCCCCGGCCAGCCTCTGGCCGTGCATGACCATGCCATACGCGTGATCGTTCAAGATGACATAGACGACCGGAAGATTCTCCGCCGCAGCGGTCGAGATCTCCTGTCCGCTCATGAGGTAGGAACCGTCGCCGGTGATGCAGACGACCGGAGAGCGCGGGTTCGCGCGTGCAATCCCCACCGACGCGCCAATGGCCCAGCCCATGGGAGCAAACTCGAGCGCGAGCCTCAGCCAACTGGAGCACGTTGAACGTCGCTCCGAAGACGTTCGGGTTTGCGGCTCTCCGAGCCGGTCGTCGCGATGGCGGCGATCGCCGTGCTCGCGCCGATTGAGCGGCGAGAGGTAGTGCGGCGCCCACATCATGCTGTTGCCCGCGTCCACCACGAAACGCGTCGAAGGGGGGAACCGTTCCGAGAGCTCCTTCATGAGCCGCTGCGGTTTGATGGGAACGGCGTCCGAGTGCAGCATCTCGGGCGAGTCGAGCTTCACCTGCGCCTTGTCGCGGCGTTCGGAAATGGGGCACCGCGCCGAAGCGGGGGGAATTTTTTCGCCGAGCGAGGCGTTGAGCTTCGAGCAGATGGCCTGCAAGCTTCCGCGCACATGCAAGCGCGCCATCGGCGAGTGGACGAGGTTTTCCTCCGATTCGTCGACGTGCACCAGGCGCTGATTCAAAATGAGCCCCGACCATCCACCGCTCGCGAATTCGCCGAAGCCGGTGCCGAACGCCACGATGAGATCGGCGCCGTTCTTGAGCAGCTCGGTAGCACTCTCGTGCCCTCCAAGACCGAACACGCCCCGGTACGCGGGGTGATAGGGATTGATGAGACCTTTGGCGTCGGGCGTGGTGATGAAAAGGGCGCCGGTCAAGCGGATCAGGCTCATGATCGAGTCCACCGCTTCCGTCGCGCCCGCGCCGAGGAGAAAAACCGGGCGGCTGCTCGCGCAGAGCTCTCGTTCCAGCGTGGCAAGCGCCCATTCGTCGGTGAGCCGGGAGCGGTGTCGCACGAGCGTCGACAAATCGTAGGCCGGCTTTTTCGACATCACGGTGCTGCGCAAGATGTCGACCGGAAAGGAAAGATGCGCTGGGCCGTGTGGCTTACGAAGCGTGTGCAAGATGGCGCTGATCAGCTTGGTCTCGACCTGATCGGCGTGGGAAACGAGAGAGTTGAAGCGCGTGCACTTGCTGAACATAGCGACGATATCGACGCCGGTGCACGACGACTCTTGCAGCGCGCGCTTTCCGAAGTTGGGGAGGGCCGGCTGACCGGTCAGCGCGAGGAGGGGAACGTTGTTTGCGTAGGCGCAGGCCACGCCGGTGATCAGGTTCGTAGCGCCCGGTCCCGAGGTGGCCAAACAGACGCCCAACTTTCCCGTCTCTCGCGCGTAACCGTCGGCCATGAACGCCGCGCCCGATTCATGACGCGCGACAACCGGACGCGGCCCGCCGCGGCGAGAGCTTCGGGCCAGGGCATTGTAAAGTGGCTCCACCGCGCCGCCGGGAACGCCGAACACGTATTCGACTCCCGCTCTTTCGAGGCAGGCCACGATCCACTCGGCCGCCTCCATCGCGATCGGAGTGACCAACTCTGTGGGCGCGCTCCACTGCTCCCCCGCGCGAAGGTCCGCGCAAACGCTGCTCGCGGGATGCGGGCTCGCGATGGCGAGGTGTGGAGAATCGGTCCCCTTGAGGACAGTCGCGGTTTCGGGTGAAGAATTAAGAGCTTCCGAGGTTGCCAACTGCGCTGTCCATGACTCCCACCTTCGAAATTACGGTTGCTGTTCCTCCCCCGCGCGTCGGAGACGCGGTCTACGGGTCGAGAGCCGTCTTAGCAGACGCGCCGGAAATCGGAAGCGGAATACGACAGCTCCGCGTCCTCAGGCCCGCGGACGAGACACGGCAGCATCAACTCTCACCACCGCGCTTCGCTAAGCTAGCTAATAGCTAGCTAAAATCCACTCTCGAACTTCAGCAATATCGCGGTCTTCAGCCGGCGTTGCGCCCCGCGCAACTACGGGTTGGCCCTGAGATGAAGTCTCGGGTTCGGTCTGGGAAGGCCCGCCTCGAGAGAGACCTGTCTTCGCGTTCTTGGTGAGTCTCCGGTCGCAGCCGTGCGCCGGCAAAATATCCCGTGGTCCAGCGGCTGCCACAACTCGACCGTCGAGGTCATCCACGCGGTAGCCGGAGGTTCTTGCTTTCCATGGTTTTGCCTCCGTCGCGGTCATCGGCTCGTCGAGCAATTCGCGTCAGAAGGGAGCGCCGCGCTGGGAGAGCGCTGCGACGGCCGATGCGCACTTCACAGTCGGCGATCAGCGCTACTGCGGCCCGCGGCACCGAATGACGCTGACGATGCTGTTCGGCCTACACAGCTTCGTGCCGCCGTAGCACTGGTGATCGACTGTGCACGGGACGTCGACCGAGCACGGCTGGCCAGGCAGCGTGCGGGGCTGACGCTGTAGCGAGCTGTCACAATAAGCAGTCGACGCGCAATCATCGCTGTTGACGCAAGGGCCCGTCGTTTTCCTCGCCACGCAAGTGCCCATTCCGCAATGGGCTTCCCCCAGGCAAGTGGGATTTCCGCACCGCTCACCGAGTGCGGGAAGCTGCGAACAGGTATTCGCCGAAGTTCAATAGAGCCCGTCTTCGATGTAACACGCGCCGTTGGGCGTCGGACCATCGGAGCCGACAGCCACATCACGACACGGGTAGTCGAGCTCGCACGTGGTGAAGTCCCGGTAGGTCGTCGAGCGAAACCGGTGTCGCGCTGTCTTCAGCTGGCTCCGACGAACAGAAGGTCGCAAAGAGGGCCGCGCCGATCGCGATGAGGACCGATAGGAGTCGCTTGCCAACGGGGCGATGCATGGCCATTACATTACCATTGCCCCCGCCATGGTGGCGCCGCCCGATCCATCGGCACCTTCGCCGCCACCGGCGCTGCCACCGGAAGAGTCGTCACTCCGGTGCATCCGATGACCAGGCATCCAGCCGTCGAAAGCGTCGAAGCGCCAACCAAGAGCCAGCTTTGCGCTCCTGGCATTGGTTTGGGACCCAAGGGCGCTCACTCTGCAGTAACGGTGGCGACAAAAAGCGGCTCAGGGCCTCGGAGCGCAAGCACATGAGAGTGTCTCCTTGTGCCGTTCGGCACGTCGAGGGTCGACTAGTGGCCCGGACGGAGCCGCGAACCATCGAACGGTAACAAGGAGGGCGTCGCCGAGTTTCCCCTCACAACGGTACAGATGAGCAAAAAAAGACTTGTACAAAACGCTCGACCCTACGTACGTCGGCCGAAGAAAACGTTCACGTTCGAACGCCCAACCATTCCTGTTCGCCAGTTGTAAACCGAAGTCACCAAGCTCAACCATTCGGCCATCGACGACGCGCTAGCCTTAGCGCTCGGAAGCAGGCTCGCTCGCAATGATTCGCTCGCCCCGCCTCGATGTCGTTCTCATTTCGCCGGACCTCATGGAGGCGATCATCGCCCGCGACAGGGCGAGGGCGCGGCAGCTTTCGACTGCGCGCCTTCCCGACGAGCTTTTCCCGGAGACGTCCGCCGATGTCGACTTCTTCCGCATGCGCCGCGATCAGGTCGCCGAAGATCGCTCATGGGCCCCTTGGTCGCTCCGTACCGTTGTCCTCCGCGCAGAGAATGTCGTTATCGGCACGGCGAACTTTCACGGACCCCCGGGCATCAACGACACTGCGACGCCCGGGGCCGTCGAAGTCGGCTACGAGATTTTCCC
>Ga0190265_10002103_pt1 | contig 13260 bp, 7 predicted proteins | sample Popmic124T_FD_133135 | JGI IMG/M metagenome (GOLD analysis project Ga0190265, IMG submission 133135) | Populus adjacent soil microbial communities from riparian zone of Indian Creek, Utah, USA - 124 T | ecosystem: Environmental > Terrestrial > Soil > Riparian zone | place: USA: Utah | collected... | reverse complement strand
TCACGCTGGCGCAGGCCAACGCCGATGCCGCGCGCATCCTCCGGATCTGGCTGGACGACTCGGGACAGACGGATCCGGCGTTCCAGGCGCGATACCAGCCGTCTCTGCGGCCCCTCAAGCAGGACGTCGTGGGAGATGTCGGCAGGACGCTCTGGGTCCTGATGGGAACGATTGGTCTTGTTCTGCTGATGGCGTGCGCCAACGTCGCGAACCTGCTGCTGGTGCGAGGGGACGCACGCCGGCAGGAGTTTGCGATTCGCGCGGCGCTGGGCGCGCGGCGGAGCCGCGTCGCACGCGCGCTGCTGGTCGAAAGCCTGACGCTGGCACTGCTGGGCGGCGCGCTCGGGCTCGCGATCGCCTACGCGGGCCTGCGCGTGCTGGTGGCGGTCGGGCCTTCGAATCTGCCCAGGCTGTCCGAGATCTCGATTGACCCTGTCGTGCTGATCTTCGCACTCGCCGTTTCCCTGTTGTCAGGGCTGCTGTTTGGCCTGATCCCGATCCTCAAGTGCGCGGGCCCGCGTCTCGCCACGGCGATCGGTGAGACCGGGCGCGGCGCGACCCTCAGCCGCGAGCGCCAGCGTTCACAGAACACGCTGGTGACGGTGCAGATCGCGCTGGCGCTGGTGCTGCTCGTGAGCGCCGGACTGATGATTCGCAGCTTCCAGGCGCTGCGCCGCGTCGACCCCGGATTCGCTCAGCCTGAGCACGTCCAGACGTTCAGCATCACGATTCCGCCATCTGTGGAGCCCGATGTCGAACGCCTGAGGCGCATGCACGAGGAGATTCTGAACCGGCTCGCCACCATACCAGGCGTCGCGTCGGCGGCCTTCACGACGCGGCTGCCGATGGACCCGAGCGATCGATGGAGCGCCGCGTTGACCGCTGAGGGCAAACCGGACGATGGCCGGACGCCGCCGAACCGGCAGGTCAAGGTCATCTCGCCCGGGATGTTTCACACGCTGGGAACCCCGCTCGTCGCGGGACGCGACTTCACATGGATCGATCTTTACGACGTCCGGGACGTGACGATCATTTCCGAGAACCTGGCACGGGAGTTCTGGGGCTCTGCGGACGCTGCGCTCGGCGAGCGCATTCGTCAGTACTACAGCGAACAGGACTCGTGGCGCGAGATTGTCGGTGTCGCGCGCGACGTCTCTGACGACGGCGTCCATCAACAACCGCCGGCCACGATCTATTGGCCGGGACGACTGCCCGCGCGGTTCTATGGCGGATACCAGCCGCACAGGGTCAGCGTCGCCCTTCGCACCGAACGAGCCGGCTCAGAGAGCCTGGCCACTGAGATGCACGAAGCGGTGTGGTCGATCAACCCTCGCCTGCCCCTGGCCGACGTGCGCACGCTCGAGAGTGTCTACGACCAGTCGCTGGCTCAGACGTCGTTTACGCTGGTGATGCTGGCGATCGCGGGAGCGATGGCGCTGCTGCTGGGGATGTGCGGCATCTACGGCGTGATCGCGTATGCAGTGTCGCAGCGGCGGCGCGAAATCGGCATCCGGCTGGCGCTGGGCGCGCAGAGGGGCCAGATCCGGGCGCTGTTCGTCCTGCGAGGCATGATCCTGGCGGGCATCGGCGTGGCAATCGGCATTGGCGGCGCAATCGGCTTTACACGGGTGATGCGTTCGCTGCTATTCGGCATCAGCCCGCTCGATCCGATCACGTTCGCCGCGGTGCCCGTCGTCCTCACCGTGGCTGCGGTGCTGGCGAGCTATCTGCCAGCCCGCCGTGCCACCAGGGTTGATCCGTTAACGGCGATTCGCTGTGACTGACACTCGAGGGCCGGGGTCGAATCATCTTGCGAGCATCATTCGCTCGTCGATGTCTCGATTGGCCGGTCTGCTGAGACGAGGTCGGCGCGATGCGGCGCTGAATCACGAGATTGAGCACCATCTCGCCCTTCTCGCTGCTCAGTTTGTTGAAGGCGGCATGTCGATCGAAGCGGCGTGTGATGCGGCCCGTCGCGAATTCGGGGGAGTGGAGCAAATGAAAGAGGCCTACCGGGACCAGAGCGGATTGACCTGGCTCCAGGATCTCCGTCAGGACGCGCGGTATGCGGGACGCACGCTGCTTCGAAACCCAGGCTTTGCCGCCGTGGCGATCCTCACCCTGGCCCTCGGCATCGGGGCGAACAGCGCCATTTTCAGCGTCGTCAATTCAGTCCTGCTGAAGCCGTTGCCCTATCCTGACTCGGAGCGGCTGGTTCAGCTGATGATCACCCTTCCGGCCGGGGACGCGTCAGCTGCCGCAGGACGAAGGCAGGTGCCACTGAGCCTCAGCGAGATTGCCGAAATCCAGTCGCAGACGAACGTTCTTTCGCACATTGGTACAGCTTCTCCTGAACTCGTCGGGCTCAGCGGGCGCGAGGACGCAGCGCGACTCCAGGGGGCTCGCGTCTCAGCGTCAGCTCTTCAAATGGTCGCCGCACGACCAGTGCTGGGCCGCATTTTCACGCGCCAGGACGAGATGGCTGGCGCCGAACCCGTCATCCTGATCGCGCAGTCGGCCTGGCAACGATACTTCGGCGGCGAACGAAACGTCTTAGGTCGGTCACTGACAGTGACCTCCGTGCTTGGGCCCCGCCGCCAGAGCCGTTACACCGTCGTCGGCGTCATGCCGGATGGCTTCGAGTTTCCCACTGCTGACAACCAGTTCTGGATGCCGTTTCAGCCGCCTGCTGCAGCAGGACGCGCTGGTCCGCGCGGCCCGATGCTGGGGAAGCTGGCAGAGGGTATATCTCTCGAAGCCGCCACGAGCGAGCTCGCACCTGTGGTCCGGGCACTTCGCCAGGGGCAACGTGGCAATGACCTCGCGACCTACGAGCTGGTGGGAATGCAGGACGAGCTCGTGGCGTCCGTAGGCCCGGCGCTCCGCGTGCTCACCGTCGCCGTTGGCTTCGTGTTGCTGATCGCCTGCATCAACGTCATGCATCTGCTGCTGGCACGCAACGCGGTACGGCAGCGGGAGATGGCGATTCGTCTCGCGCTCGGCGCCGGCCGCGCCCGCGTGGTTCGACTCCTGCTGACCGAGAGCCTCATGTTAGCCACTGTTGCGTCTGTCCTCGGTGTCGTGTTCGCGCATGGTGGCGTCCGCCTGTTCCGCGCCCTGGCGGCGACGTCTTCGCGATTCGATCTCGGCGTCGCGAGAGGCTTTCCTCGATTGAACGAAGTTGCGGTCGACGGTCCGGTTCTGGTGTTCACCGCGGTAACGGCGGTGATCACGGCCGTGGTGTTTGGATTGGCCCCTGCGATCCGTCAGTCACGGCCGGAGGCCGTCAGGCAACTCCGCGAGGGAGGCGGCTCCATCGGATCAGGATTGTCACGCCTGAGCGTGCGCACGGTCCTGGTCATCGCGGAGGTTGCTGCGGCGATGATCCTGCTCGTCAACGGAGGACTATTAGTTCGCAGCTTTGCCAATCTGCTCAATGTCAGAACGGGTTATACCGCGTCTGACGTTCTGACGTTTCAGGTCAGCGTGCCGATGGATGGATATCCAGACGAACGCCTCAAGGGATTTGCCGAGGACCTGGTCGCCAGGCTCCGAGGATTGCCGGGAATAGAGGGCGCCGCTTACGCGAACCAGTTGCCAATGGTGCAGCTCCGCGATTCGGCTGGTGGCCTGTGGAGAACACCCGACGCGCAGCGAGGCCCGGCGCCGGATGCGCCCGACGCACGCTTGATCAGCCGGGACTATCTCCAGGTGATGGGAGTTCGGGTCGTGACCGGGCGCGGGTTCCTCGACATCGATGGTGAGGGCCGGCCGCGTGTCCTCCTCATCAATCAGACGCTGGCGCGCAGAGACTTCACCGGACAGGATCCGATCGGACTGTTTGTGTATGTGGGACGGGATACCGTCCCGTGGCAGATCGTCGGCGTGGTCGATGACGTTCGACAATTCGGACTCGATCAGGACCCCCAGCCACAGTTCTTTATCGATGTGAGGCAATGGCCGTCGACCGCTGGCGTGCTGTTTCCGATTGGGGCGTACTACGCCATTCGCACCAGCGGTGACCCGATGGCAGCGGTGCCCCAGATTCGCGGCGCGCTCCGCGAAATCCATCCGCAGGCTGCGCTGTTCAACACAGCACCGATGGAAGAGCTCGTCGCCACGACGACGTCCCGTCCGCGGATGTACGCCGTTCTGCTGGGAATATTTGCCGCCGTCGGCGTGGGACTGGCGGTCATCGGGATATACGGCCTGATGGCGTATTCCGTCGCCCAGCGCACGCGCGAAATTGGCGTCCGAACGGCCCTCGGCGCGTCACGCCGATCCGTGCTGAGACTCGTGCTGGGTCAGAGCCTCGTCTTGACGGGCGTCGGGATCCTGATTGGATTGGCCGGCGCCAGCGCGCTGTCACGCTATCTCGAAAGCCTGTTGTTTGGCATTACACCTGCGGACGTATCGACTTACGCAGCCGTTGCTGCACTGTTCGCAGCGGTAGCGGCGAGCGCCGCTCTTGTACCTGCGCACCGCGCCACGAAGATCGAACCGCTGACAGCGCTCCGTTATGAGTGAGCGCATGGAGACGCTGTGACGGCGTTGGGGCAGTGGGTATCGAGGGTGCTCGCGCGCTTCCGGATCGCGCAGGGCGAAGCGGCGCTGGAACAGGACATCCAGGCACACCTCGACCTGGCCGCCGCGGAGCACGCACGACGCGGGATGTCTCCAGAAGCCGCGCGAGCCGCCGCGCTCCGAGACTTTGGTGGAGTCGAACAGATGAAGGAGACCTATCGCGATCAGCGGGGACTGCGCATCTTCAGCGAAATCGGACAGGATGTGCGACACGGCCTGCGGGTCTTTCGAAAGACCCCAACGCTGACGCTGGCCATCGTGCTGACGCTGGCGATTGGCGTCGGTGCAAGCGCCACGGTGTTCACCCTCATCAACGTCGTGCTTCTGAAGACGTTGCCCGTCTCAGATCCCGATCGCCTCGTCCTGTTCTCGGTGTCGACCGTTGGGCGTGATGAGTACAGCTTCTCGTATCCGCTGTTCCAACAATTCCGCGATAAATCGAAGACGCTGACGGGAATCTCCGCACAGGGTGGCCCCATGCGTCTTCGGCTCGCCGCCGGCTCGCAATCGCCAACCGAGCTCGTCGGTGCGCAACCGGTGTCAGGGAATTTCTTTTCAGTGCTGGGAGTGACGGCGGCCGTGGGACGCACGATTACTCAGTCGGACGACGCGGACGGCAATCCGAACGCGGTTGTGGTGCTGAGCGACCGCTACTGGACGCGCCGGTTCGGTCGCGATCCCGCAGTAATCGGCAGCCGGGTCACGCTGGACGAGACACCTTTCACCGTAGTCGGTGTCGCCCCTGCCGGGTTTCATGGATATCAGGTGGGTTCCACGCCTGACCTCTGGTGGCCGATTCAGATGTTACCGATCGTCCAACCGCCGATGAAGAACCGCATGCAGCCCAGCAACTCGTGGCTGCTGCTCATGGGGCGCCTGGCGTCGGCTGGCACGAAGGAGCAGGCCCAGGCGGAATTGGAGCCGGTGTTCCGGAAGGTCCAACGGGAGCGCCTTCAATCGCGACCCACGCCGCTGAGCGCGGCGGCACAGCGCGAGTTTCTCAGTACGCGATTGCAGTTGAAGGAAGGAAGGACCGGTTGGACCTGGCTTCGCCCTACTTTTTCCCAACCGCTTCTGGTTCTGATGGGGCTTGTCGCCACACTGCTGCTGATGGCGTGCGTCAATATCATGAATCTTCTGCTCAGCCGCAATGCCGTGAGGCAACCGGAGCTCGCGATGCGCACGGCCCTGGGCGCGACGCGGGGTCGGCTCGTCCGGCAGCTCCTCACGGAATGCGCGCTGCTCGCGGTGGCAGGTGGCGGCGTTGGGTTCGTCGCATCGCAATGGGCCAGCCGATCGCTGCTCTCGTACCTGACGGTCCAGCCGGGCGCCCTTGACGTGGCTCCCGACGCGCGGGTCTACGGGTTCACGCTCGGCATCACCATCCTCACCGCAATGATCTTTGGAATCGTTCCGACGTTACGGGCGGCGAATGCGGACCTGACGCCAGCCCTCCATCGATCACGACACGGACGTCGGATGGCCCTTGGCCTCTCGCTCACCGACGGCCTCGTCGTCGTGCAGGTGGCGCTTTCCGTACTCCTTGTGTCCGGCGCAGTGCTCTTCGGGCGCACGCTGCAGAACCTCAACGGCGTCGAGCCGGGATTCTCGCGCGACGGCCTCACGCTCTTCGCGTTGGATGTTCCGAGCGGCTATGACGTCGAACGGCGGATGACGCTCTATCGTCAGCTACGAGACGCGCTCGCGAGCACGCCAGGCGTCAGATCGGCCAGCTTCTCGGCGTTCGGCTTGCTCGGAGGCAGCGGGTGGTCCGAAGCGCTCGACATCGGCGGATACACGCCGCCTCCAGGTGACATCGCCGCAAGCTGGGCGTTGCTCGTGGGTCCCGGATTCGTCGAGACGATCGGCACGCCGGTTCTGTATGGGACGGACCTTCCTCCCGACCGAGCGCAGGTCGCCTTGATCAACGAGACGATGGCACGACGCTTCTTTCCCGATCGCGATGCCGTCGGCGGCACGTTTCGCATCCGCGGGTGGACAGGCGAGCCGTTCGAGATCGTTGGTGTCGTGGCCGACACGAAGTATCGAACGTTGCGCGAGCAGGCGGACTCGATCTTTTACGTGCCGTTCGCATCCCGTCCGCAGCTTTTCTCCGATGTGATATTCGAGGTCCGCACAGAGGGTTCGGCGGGCAGCATGGCGAACAGCATCGAGCGCATCGTGCGCGAGACCGATCCCGGCGCGCTGGCGACGGATGTCAAGACCGTGAGGGATCTGCTCGGCAGTTCCCTTCTGCAGGAACGGCTGGTGGCGAACGTCGCGGCAGCGCTCGCGGTCGTGGCGCTGATCCTGGCCTCGATCGGCTTGTATGGCGTGCGCGCGCAAGCGGTCACCCGGCGTATTTCCGAAATCGGCGTGCGGCTCGCGCTTGGCGCCCGCCGGCGCGATGTCTTCTGGATGATCCACCGAAGGAGCACGGTACTCCTTGGCCTTGGCCTCGCCATCGGCATTCCGCTATCTGTCGCCTCCTCACGCACGCTGGAAAGCCTGCTGTTCGGCATCGAGCCCGCCGATCCGCTGGCAATCGCAGGCACCGCGCTCATCCTGTCGGCGGTCGGCACACTCGCCGGCCTCCTCCCCGCGCGCCGCGCCACGAAAGTCGACCCGGCAACCGCGCTTCGATGTGAGTGATGAAATACCGGGATCGAGTCATCTCCTGAGCATCCGCGCATCGATGTCTAGATTGCTGCTGTAGTGTGACGAGGCCTACGGAACAAGCCTAAACACTACGGCGTTTTTCGCGAGGAATGATCAGCGCCGCTAGTTTGGCAGCAGAAACAGAAATCAGGATGAGGCGCCAGGCCGCGGAAGCGACCTGGCGCTTTCTCTACGGTTGGATACTGAAGTTCGTTGTGACCTTCATCGAAACATCGATCGTCTCGCAGTTCAGCAAGGTCGGAGTGAATTGCCACTGGCGGACGGCCTCGACAGCCGCCGCCTCTAGGTCAGGATGGGGTCCTTTCACGTTCCGAACCTCTTTTACCGCGCCGTCAGTGCCGATAACAGCATCCATCGTGACGACGCCTCCGATGTTCGCGGCCTTGAGGGCTTCTGAATACGTGGGTCGCACGTCCCGCGTCTTTGCCGGAGGCAGAATTCGGCCACCGATTGCCGTACCCGCGCCGAGCGCTGCACACCCGTCCGCGTACGTTCGACGCATGTCATCAAAGCGCTGACGCATCACCTCTCGTCGCCGGGTGACCGCCGGGTCCGGCGGCGCTGTGGGCGCTGGGGACGCTGGCTGGCTAGTGATGGTTATGGTCTCCTCGAGCGTTCCTACCTGCAGGCGGATCTCCCGGACCGTACTCTCAGCCAGGACGAGATTGTCTGTAAAAGGCGCAAAACCCGGAAGTGTCGCCTCCAGTTGGTAGCTGGCGTAGGGCACACCCACCAGCTCAAATCGGCCGGCGCTATCCGTCCGAACAGAGTACGTGGCCTGCCGCGCAGAGTCCGTAAGGACCACTAATGTTTGAGGCAACACACGATTGGTCGAGTCGACCACGGTGCCGGTCAGCGAGTAGAACGAGGATTGTGCTTGCACGCTTGAGATGGACAACGTGATAGCGGCAAGTCCGGCGACAACGGCCAGGCGACCGGGCCAGCCGAGCGGACGGCGACTGAGAGTCGTGTTGAGCATGGCGCGAATTCTCCCTTCCAGACTGGACGGACGGGCCATGGCTGGCACGGGCAACCACGGCTGGCCTTTGGAGTTCAAACGACGGGCGAGAGCGACCAAGTGTGTGGCGTACTCAGGGCCCTCAACGCCTCTCGCCAGCACTGCGTCGTCGCAGGCACACTCACTCTCAGCTCTGAGACGTCGGCAGGTGATCCACAACAGCGGATTGAACCAATAGATTGTCCGCAGTACTTCGGCTGCAAGTTGGGCGAACCAATCCCCTCGGGCGATGTGAGCGAGTTCGTGCGCGAGCACGATGCGGATCTGGTCGTCGGACCATTCGTCTGCCGTTGCTGGCAGCAGGATTCGCGCATGGCGCCACCCCCATGTCACCAGTAGGGATGGGTGCCGGCTGTGGAGAAGACGTACGGGGAATCGAAGCCCATAGCTGCGACGTACTTCCTCGCTGAGTGCGTGCCATCGGCCTTCGTTGATACAGCGCGCCCGTAACGCGAGCAACCAAAGATGCCCCGCGCCCACCAGTAGCAGGAGGACGGTGCCGAGGCTTCCTGCGAGCCAAATACCTTGGAGAGCCGCTGAGAAGCCCCTGCGATCGGAAGGCGCAGAGCGCTCCGGCAGCAGCGAGAACGTAGCCTCAGTCGTGGTGTCGTGGCTGCTGGCTGACGACGCCAGGCCTGACAGGTCCGTCTTCGGAGCCGAGTTAGCTGAGAGGTTCGGCATACCCCAAAAGGAAACGCGATCCCACGAGGGCACGATTGGCACAAGGAACGGATCTGCCAACGAACTCGCGATAGCGACCGTCAACACCCAATGCCTCAACGCGGCCGACCGCCCCCTCAGGAGGATAGAGGCGAGCAGGGCAATCACCAGGATGATGGACACCTTGAGCGTGGTTTCGAGCAGAACGCTCATCGTGAGCCTTCCTTCTTGACCTTGTTCACGAGGTCAGCTATCCGATCCAGTTCCTGGTCCGAGAGACGCGTGCCCTCGCCTCCAAGCAGTGCCCCAACGACGCTCTCGGTCGAGCCATCAAAAAACGTGTCGATAAGATGTCGGAGGGCAGACTTCCTGGCGGCTCGACGGGGGACTGAGGGCAGATACACGTATCGCAAACCGGACTCCTCGTGGCGTACATGTCCCTTGCGCTCGAGGACCCGCAACTGCGTGCGGACGGTCGAGTAGTTGGGATCGCCCGAGAGGTCAGCCATCACCTCTCCGGCTGTCGCCCGTCCGCGGCGGTACAGGATATCCATGATCTGCCGCTCTCGGCGGCTTAGAGCGTTAGGTGAGCGGGTTGCCATATGTTACGGAAATACCATAGTGCTATATAAATAGCATGTCAAGCGAGAAAATAACAGCTAGGGATCGCGCCGGACCCAAGCGTCAAATACCCCGCTGGTTAAGTCCAGACATTGGGAATGAGTAGTCGCCTACTGGCGAGCGATGGCGCCCGTAACTCAATCGGTCGCCGGTGCGGCGTTATCGCTGGCTAAGTTCTGGCCGTTATGAACTCAAGAAGCGAAGAAGCCGCCAACCAGAGGAAGATGAGACCCACGACAATCGGGACCGCAATCTCTACTGTCGTGATGGCGAAAGACCGATCGGCGGGAGGCGCGGAATTCGCTTCTTTAGCGGAAGACGGTTTGCGTTTGCGTCCGAGTTTCTGGCCTTCCAACGTGAACGGCTGTTCTGGAAGCTTCGTTTCGAGGTATTCGATTACGTCCCACTTGGCGATGTTGATCATTCGGTAGGAATGGAGCGTTACCCACCAGATTATGCATACGCAGACGGCCACGGCTGACAGCGTGAAGCCCACTCCCGAAGTTGCTTTAGTCTCAGTTGCTTTTGTCTCAGGCAGCCACTGAAGTGCCGCGAAGGCAGAAATAAGAGCGATGTAGAAGCTGTTCGCAGCTTGACGCCTGGTGGAGATTTCGGCAGCCATCTCAACTGCCAACCTGTATTGCTCGAGAACGATACGACTGCCCTCGACGGAAAGCAAACCCACATGGTCCGAAGTCTCATTTGTTCCGGGTGAGCCACTGGTCGAACTTGAGATCGGTCTCCCGAAACGGTCAGCAGGGCCCTCACTGCTCATCGGGAGTCCTCTCGAAAATGCCAAGGATCGCCGGGTCGGGTTCGGCTAACGTCGTAGGCGGACAGCGCCATTCCGCGGGTCATCGGACCGCCAGCGGACCGACATCAACCGCCCACCACATAACTTCAGCGAGATTATCCGCCCCATTCGCGCGGCGGACAAGTCCCCGTGAACGCAGGAGGATTCGGGGATCCCTTTCAGCGAGCACCACGAAAAGCTGCCGGCGACAAGCACGGAATTGCGATTAGCCCTCGAGCGCCATTCGGTGGGTCCCATCCGACAGCACTCAGCTATCCGATTGCTCCCGTGAAGTCGCCTAGGGTTTACCGAACTAACTAGACACTGCGGCGTGTATCGTTACCAACGACGGTCAGGCTCATTCCTGCTTGTCAATGGCGCGGTCTCGAGCCGGAAGAGCGTCACGAAAAGCGTCATACGTCTTCCACGCGGCGCCAGGCGGGGTGTACTCAGGGCGTGGCGCGTAGACCGAGTGTTCGATTAGTTGCATTCTGTGTATGTAGCGTGGGCAATTGGGAAAGATCTTCGTGGCCGTTACGCGAACAATGAAGACAGATCCAGCGTACTCAGCGCGCAGTGGATCATCTTCCCTGACCTGCGCGGTGCCGTTCACACGGAGTCGTTTGGGGTTTTCGAAGTCCAGGAACAGCAGCCCCACATGCGGATTGAGGAGTACGTTCCCCCACGTTCGATACATGCCATTACCGTCGTAATCCGGAATAGCCAGGGTGAAATCGTCCAGCACGCGCACGAACCCGGGCAAACCACCCTTGTAAGAACAGTCGGGATAACCACGTACATCAGCTGTTGCGATGAAGAACATCGAGCACCGCTGAATGAACGCGCGATCGTCGCCGGTAAATGCCGTGCGAACAGTGACCTGCTCGAGGCGGTCAGCAAGCGGTCGGGTCTCGCGAACATCCTGAAGCTGGCGCATTCCATCGTGATACATCGGATCATCAGCCATCAATCCTCCCGGTAGATCCGGGCCCGCCTGAGACGTTGTACACTTTGCGCGTCTCGAGTCCAACTACAAAAGTTACGAGGAGGTGTTGGATGGTTGGCTTGCGCGTCGCACTGGTTGCGTTGGTTCTGTTCGTGTTCACCACGGCCACGCCCGCCACGGCTCAGAGCTTTGAGGTCTGGCTCGTCGACCAATCGAACTCTCCAGGACTGACGCACGGAGGAGCCATCTACATCTATCAGGGGGATACGCTGATGGGTGAATCCGCCTCGAGCGCTGTCCCAGCGAGGATCGACCTCGGTGGCGCGACCACAGCACTGTGCGCCGCGAAGACCGGCACGAATCCGGTACGACCGCACATGATCTTCTTCAATTCCACCGGCACGCATGCGGTGCTCGCGTTTGTCGCGAGCGGCCATGTCGTGTTTTTTGACGCCCGAACCCGAAGTCCCCTCGACTGTCTGCGGATGTCGTCTGGTGCGGGCGGCGCACGGCAGGCTCACGCGGCGTTTCCGACGCCCGATGACTCCGCCGTACTCGTGGCAAACCAGAATGGCAAGCTGTTTGAGCGGATCGCGACAAACTACAGCGAGAACGTTTTCGTGCACAACACGGACGCCACGCTGAACCTGGCGACATGCACCACCCCCAACGGCGCGGCATGCGAGGCCGCTGAAATCCGGCCCGACAACGCGCCCATCTGTCCCTTCGTGGCGTCAGACAACGGCCCCGCATTTGTGACGCTGCGAGGCGGCGGCTTGTTCGTCGTCGATCACACCGCCACGCCGATGGCCATAGTCGGGGAATACGATCGGAACTTCATCGGTCCAAACGGTTGCGGTGTGGTCGAGGCCACCGGTCGCATATTCCTGAATGCTGGCGGCGGGACGGCGACCAATCTTGATGAGTTCGCCGTGTATCGGCTGCCCATGGCTGGGTACTCCGCCCTGAACCCGCCGAACACGCCTGCGCCGGAACTGCTGTTCCAGGACTTGGCCCCACACCGCGATGCCCACGGCCCCGTGGCCACGAACCACGAGAAATATGTCTGGATCCTCGACCGTGCGGGGAACGTCGCGGAGGTCTTCGACGCCGCGACCGGGCTTTGGGTCAACACCGTCGGCCTGCTGTCGAACGACAGTGCGGACCCGACGCCAGATCTGGGCGTCCTTTCGCCGTCCGGCAATCGCATCTTCATATCGCTGCGAGGCCCGAACCCGCTCAGCGGCGATCCGCACGCCTCCACGGGGAGCACACCCGGTCTGGGCGTGTCACAGGTGAACCAGGGTGGCCGCGATGGTCGCATGAAAGCGATCGCACGGATTACGAACCCCGATGCTGCAGGGGTCGAACGCGCGGACGCTCACGGCATCGCGCTCCGTCGGAAGTAGTACGACTGCAAACGCATCGGGACGGAGATTACGTCAACAGATCGCCGTTAATCGTTGGCATCGTCTAAAGCGCATTTCACATGTACGTAGTGTCCGCCTTCAGGCGGACCGCGCGAGTCCGGCTAAAGCCGGACACTACGTACTAATGAAGAGGGTGCTAGTCAGCGGAGATACGGCGGCACGTTGGCGGCGATTGTGCGGAACTCCGCGTCGCTGAGCGGCAACGTCCGGAACGCCGCCCAGGCCTCGCGCGGCGGGGCATTGCCGCCCGTCGCGCCATCCGACCCGTACAGGATCCGCTCCAGGCCAATCTGACGCATGCGAGTGACCAGCAGCGCAGCTTCCCCGGGCGCCTTGATCTGCGCGTTCATTCCGCTGGCATCGAAGTACAACAGCTTGGTGCGAGGGTCGCCCGTCGCGATCGCTTCTGCAAAGACTTCCAACGCCTGCTGCGCCAACCGATCGCCTGGCGCACCGCCACCCGCCAGGTGCGCGATCTGAATCACGACATCGGGCGAAGCGGGGACGAGCTCGCTGAGAAAAACACGCG
>Ga0190265_10002102_pt1 | contig 13264 bp, 15 predicted proteins | sample Popmic124T_FD_133135 | JGI IMG/M metagenome (GOLD analysis project Ga0190265, IMG submission 133135) | Populus adjacent soil microbial communities from riparian zone of Indian Creek, Utah, USA - 124 T | ecosystem: Environmental > Terrestrial > Soil > Riparian zone | place: USA: Utah | collected... | reverse complement strand
GTCCGGAGTTCGAGAAGTTCTTCACGGGGCTTGGACCGACGATCACGGCCTCGCGACGAGGTGTGCCCGCCCTCGAGCGCTTCATGGAGGATTTCCCGCCGCTTCTCGCGGATTTCGAGCCGTTCCTGCGCAACTTCAATCCGCTGCTGCAGTACGCCGGCTTGAACCGACGTGAGATCGCCTCATTCTTCGCCAACGTGACCGCGACGACCCTCGATCGTCAGAACGCCGACGGCCTGAGTGCGGGTCAGAACATCGACTACGACTCCGTTCACTACCTACGTGCCTCCGCATCGGTGGGTCCTCAAGGCTTGGCCTACTACCCGCGTCCGCTCGGGCAGACCAGGGCCAACGCGTATATGACGCCAGGCGGACTCGACCGTCTTTCGAGCGGGCTCCCGGTATATGACGCGCGCTTCTGCGCGAATGGGGATCCTGCCGTGCCAACAGCGCTCGACACTCAGCTCTTGGTGAAGCTGGATGCCCTGCGGAAGTACGTCTTCCGTACGGATGGAGGCCGCGGCGTTGCGCGTCCGGGCTGCCCGGCTCAAGGGAACTATCCCGGTTTCAACTCGCAGTTCCCTCGCCTCGAGCCTGAGCCTTAGGCTCGCGGTACAGAATGAGGCCAGAGTAGGTCTCTGATGGGTGGCTCTCCTGCCTACCCAGCAGCATGGGTGTGGATCTAGAGATCGCTATGGCTTTATCCGCAAATTGCGGGAAAAGTATGTGACGAAGCGTCAGGCTTGCTATTCCAGCCTTGCGCTCGTTGATTGCGAAGGTCTAGAGTTACAGGATCAATTGGTCCTCTTACGTTGAGAGACCTGCCAATCAATCCATAAGGAAGGGTATGACCTACTCCGTCACATCAGGAATGAAACACATGGTCCTAGGTATCGCTACTACGGTCCTGGTCTTAGGCATATTGACGTGCTCCTCGGCGCAGGCTCACAACTGGTGCGTCAGCAAGTCCGGAGATAACAGCGTGGTTTGCGCTCGCGATGGGGCAGATGCGAACTCGACCGGCCATGAGTATGTGGATATCTGCGATCACCACGCGGATGGCCACTACGCCTATGCACGAGTAGGAATCGTATGGCTCGGTGCATCCATCTATTGGACCAGTGTGACAACGGCTGCAACCGGGACTGAGGGGTATGACCGCAATGGGTCAGCCGCTGGCTGCTCGACTTACGACTTCGGTCGCATGAAGGCCAACCAGCCTGCGTTGTGGCAGGGAATCGAGCCGGAAGCGATCGCCGTGTGTGTCCAGGCAGAGGGCTGCAGTCCGTTCAAGTGGCACGATGGCACCCTCGAGTCAATGTTTGACGGCGGTTATCAGGCATACGCGCTTCCGCGGGTAGCTGGCTGATCGTTGAGAGTGGGCGTTCGGCCATGTCGGTCGAATGCCCACTCCATTGAGCCGGGCTGCGTTAGCTGTCCCTGGTCGGGCTCGCTGGCGTCAGGTCTCTTGAGTCGGTCTCTGGAACTTGCTATGTTTCTAAAAACAGGGGAAATTAGTGGTATGGTGAGCAGCACAGGGCTCGCCCTGAGGGTTCAACAAGTCGGAGGGACTTGTGTTGTCGGGAGGGAAGGCGCGGCGGCGCGGGCGCAAACGCTCACGCCGCTCACTTAGAGGGTTACTAGCCCTACTGGGCTGTCTGGCGTTGCCGATGGCGGCTCCCACGGTCGCCAGCGCCCACATGGCCAACTTCACCGGTGGGCTTGGAAACGTTCTCTACTACTGCACGCTCGACGTCGGTGCCAGCTGTTGGCACGGCGGCGGCTATACCCACAGTTACTTCTACCAGAGCGTCAAGGACGACGGACCGGTGGTCAACACGGTCTGGACGATCATCTGCCAGCCGTTGCCGCAGCCGTGCTGGTCCGACAACGGCCCTGACTTCCGTCGGCTCTGCCTGACCACCCACTCGCCGGGTGGCGACCTGCACTGCACCGACCAGGACAACTACAGCTTCCAGGCCGCGATCCGCAACGGCGGCGGCGGACGTAGCCAGATGCACGGTGCGCCATGGTGGTGAGGGCGCGTGTTCTGTGGGCGGGTGTGCTTGGAGCAATCGCGGTAGCGGCCGTGATCGTCGTCGCGTTGCTGAGCGGCGGTGGGGCCGGGTCGGCGGAGGCGACAGACGTGCATCCGGACATCAAGGCGGTCATGAGCATCTTCGAGGGCGCGCGGACGGCGGAGGACGAGATGGAGCTCGATCCCGTCTCGGCGGTCAACTCGAGTGGAGACAAGCAGCCGGGCGAGCGTCCCGACCTCTCCCGCCGCGTCACCGTGCCACCAGGTCAGGAGGCGTTCGTCTGGCCGAAGGACGAGGGCGTCTGCTTCGCGTCCGCCGGCGGCAACGGGTGCGTCGGCATCGACAAGATTCGTGACGAGGGAGTCGCCGTCGGCTCACAGCAGCAGATCGACACGGCCGCGGGCCGCTTTACGGACGTGAACACCTTCGGCCTCGCGCGTGACGGCATCACGCGCGTCGTCCTTCACTTCGAGGATGGGGCGGAGTTGCCCGTCGACGTCGTCGACAACGCGTTCCTGGTCGTCGGTGGCGACGACATTCCCGTCGCGGTCAGCTGGTCCGACGACTCAGGGACGCATCGTGTGACGACCAACGAGGAGTCGCCGGAGGCGGTGCTGGACTCCATCGCCCGCGATCGCAAGGAGCTGCAGGGCAAGCAGGAGTAGGCCCGACGCTCTGCGTCTGGAGTCGGCATGTCCGTCTCCCGTGTGTTAAAGACCTGCTGGAGCGTCGGTACGCGTCCGGCTGGGCGGACGGTCGTTTTCGATGGGGGCTCGCACCTGCATCTCGCGCTCGGCGACCGGTCATGGTTGTTGGACCACGTTGACGCCATTCTCGGGACGGTCGCATCGCCGGACTTCTGGGAAGAGGATGTTGCGCCGCGCCGTGAACGCGTGAACGCTTCTATAGACAGAATGTGCTTCGACCTGAACGTTGGCTGCGGGCCGTCGTAGACTTCAACGATGTTCCTGCCTGGGTCGTGACGGTGCTGGTGCAGGATGACGACCCTCGACGGATCTAGATGAAGCGTGACCATTGCTAACACCACCTTTAGCCGGCATCACTATGACGCTCGCGGAGATGCGCTCTATCTGAGCGCGGAGGGCTACGTGGGTCCCCCGGCCAAGGCCTCGTCGACCCCCGAGGGCCATAACATCGAGTACGACGAGGATGGTCGCGTGATTGGCATGACGTTGACGAACGTCCGTCGTCTGCTCGATCAGCGTGGGGATGTGGCTCTGTCTGCCCTTCTAGGTCAAATCAGCGCGGAGCAGCTGGCTCCCGTGTTGCCACAGCGAGCCTGATATCGGCTACGCGAGCTGTGCTCCAGATGCCCGGAGCTCGGGGTGGGGGTATGAAACGCCGGCGTCTTCTGTTATGGCTTGGGGATGGCTCGCAGGGGCGCCGGCTGGAGACGCTGGAAGCTCTGGGGTGGGATCGTCGCCTTGATGGGCGTGATCGCGCTCCTGCCCTCGAACGCGCAAGTCCTCTCGTCGATCGGCGGGTGGGTCGGGGATCTGTTCGCTCGCGATCGCGAACGACCGTACGAAGAGCGGCAGGTCGCCCGCTACATGCGCGAGGTTCGGCACGAGCTTGCGTGGCAGGGGCCCCTCAGGTTCTACACCCCCTCCCTGATCCACTTCCGGCGCCACTTCGACTGGCTGGACCCGAGGCGGATCCACCGTCTGAGCCAGCGAGGTATTCGCTCGTCCACCAACGTCAGGGAACTGGCCCGCCGGGCGCCGCGACTCATGGGGCAACGCATAGTCGTGCACGCGAGGGTCGAGTGGGGACGGCAAGTCGCGACCTACGGCCGAGTGAGCAGCTGGTCCTATGTCCTCTACGACCGCGCCCGTGAACGGACCCGCGTCATCTGCCGGGTTCCCCAGCCCACCGTCCCGGAACCCGCGCTTCGATCCGGAATGCGCGTCTCGGCAACTGGCGTGCTGATCGCCAGCGGCACCATCGAGGCGACCGACGGCAAGCCCCAGCGCATCTCCTACCTGGCCTGCTCCGCGATCGGCCCCCGCCTCAGGAGCACGCTCCGCGCCCCAGACGGCTCCGGCCGCTCGGTCGTCCGGCCGGTGGTGCTGGACGTCGACTGAACGCCTCACATCACTCTACGTGGACTACGCAGTCGTCCCAGTCGAACGGCCCGGAGAGCTTCTTGAGCAACTGGTCGGTGTCGTCCCATTCCCTGTTTACGTGTCGCCCGATAACTACCAGTGCCACCGCGCCGGCCCTTGCCTGCTTCAGGGCGTAGGCGGCGGATTGCGCGCTGTGGCCGGTCGTCCAGGTGTCGTCGATCAAGAGGACGTTCTCGCCGGAAAGCTGTCGGACCGCCCGGTAGCGGTTCGGGTCGTAGTCCCGCGTGTCGGTCCCGGTATCGGTCGGAACGAGCAGGCGCTCGAAGCGATCGCGCGTAGCGCCGCAGACTTCTCCAGCGATCCGCCGGAGGTTCACTCGACCGTCATCGCGAGCTGTCGACCCCGAGGGCACCGTGGTGACGATCTGGAAGCCCGAGACGCCGGCGGTTGACGCGACGCAACGCTCGTGGGAGACCAGGAAGCGCCAGAGAACCGCCGCGAGGTCGTAGGCGATCTGCTGACGAATTCGCGGTGTCGCCCCATCCTTGTAGTTCCGCAGGGCTCGATGCATCTGCTCACCGCCGATGCTGTACGTGACCGGAACCACGGCATCGAGATGGTTGGGTTGAAACGAGCACTTCGCGCAGTCGGCGTAGCCCTCGCCAGCGGAGCTGTGGCAGACGCGACAGACGCCCCTCTCCGGCTTGGCCGGGTTGAGCATGAAGTTCGCGTAAGGCGCACTGACCTCGATGTACGAGCGCCCTGCCACCGTGCGAACTCTAAGCAGTCATGGCCACGTCGAACGTGTAAAGGCGCTCGAGCCGGTCCACGGCGTCATCGACGTCATCCACCACATGGACGCCTGGGCGCTCGGCGTAGCCGCGCGCCCACTCATGCTCGAGCATGCTCCGTAGGAAGAGGACCGGGCGGCCGTGCTCGAGGGCTATGCGAGCCTGCATCCGCGCTCCGCTCGTGTGGGACGCCTCGACGACGAGGGTCGCGAGGGCGAGACCGGACATGATCGCGTTGCGCATCGGGAACGTGTGCCTACCCGGCGGCTGGTCCGGCCAGAACTGCGAGATGACCGCCGAGCGCTCACCGAGCTCCCGCTGTAGGTCGGCGTTCTGCTTGGGGTAGGAGCGCCGCAAGCCGGTCCCGATCACCCCGATCGTGCGACCGCCCGCCGCGAGGGCTCCGCGATGGGCCGCTGTGTCGACTCCCGCGGCGAGACCGCTCGCGACGACGAAGCCCGCTTCGGCGAACCGACGGGCCGCGTCGCCGGCCTGCCTCAGCCCGCGAGGCGAGGCGGAGCGCGTTCCGACGATGGCGACGGATCGAGCGTCGCCCGGATCGAGCCGTCCGCGCACGAAGAGCAGTGGAGGGCGGTCGTGAACGGTCAGGAGGTTCTCCGGATAGGCGGGATCGAGAACCGTTATGAGCTGCATTCCCTCTTGCCGCCAGGCCGCAATCTCGCCCACCACTGGCCCCAGCACGGCCTCCAGATCGGGCGGCTCCTGATTCAGGAGCGTGAGCTCAGCCTGCTCGTGCAGCGACTGAAGCGCCATCACCGCGCTGCCGGCGTCCTCGACGCGGTCCGCTACGTCCCCCCAGCGGACACCCCCGTGCCTGAGCATCGAGACGAGAGCGGCTTTCTCGCGAAGTTCGATCATCGAGCCACCAGGGAGCATATGTTCGATACTACGGTTTGCCGTAGATGGAACCTACCCCGGGCATGTCCGAAGGATGCCGGGGAGCGCGCGCCTCTCATAGGTGCCTTGCCCACACCAATCCGCCGTTGACTTTGGGTACCTAGCCGTTTACGATGGGCGATGTCTTTGCCGGTAGCTGTCGTTAACGGCATGGATGGCGTGCCCCGGGGGGCGCGCTCAGGGGAAGTATCGGGCGACCGGCCGGCTCGTCAGCGCACGGCAGGCCGGCGGGTCGCCCACATTTCCCCAAGGAGGGTGTGAACCAGGACGGGCAGGAAACGTGCGGAGGCTTCCCCCTTGCCACCCGCACCTAGCGTGACCGGAGCCCAGCGGGAGCGGGCTTCGGGCACGCGACCCCTTGCTTGCCGTTGCCCGAAGCGGTCGTCCGCCGCTTGCCGTCGGGTAGGGACGCGCGCCTCTGGGTACTAGCGCCAGGCGAGCGACCCAAGGAGATGTGCGCATGGCGGACCGGATCGAAGGGCGAGTGAGGGAGTTGCTGGAGGCGAAGAACTTCGGCGACGTGGCGACGATCGCGAGGGACGGGACGCCGCACCCGGCTGTCGTCTGGGTGGACACCGACGGCGAGGACGTCCTGCTCAACTCCTCCGAGGGACGGGTCTGGCCCGAGAACCTGCGGCGCGACCCGCGGGCGGCGGTGACGGTCGCCAACCTCGAGAACCCCTACGAGTACGTGACGATCAAGGGGCGCACGGTCCAGATCACCCCGGAGGGTGCGGACGAGCACATCGACGCGCTCGCGAAGAAGTACCTCGGCAAGGACGAGTACCCGTCGCGCCGGCCGGGTGAGGTGCGGCTGATCGTGCGGATCAGGCCTGAGAGGGTGCGTCTGCGGGGCGGCTAGTCGCTGGGCGGCCTGCGAAGTGCTCCTCGCCCTCCGCGGAGCCTTGGGAATGAAGGAGTCTCTTAATTGCCGAGACGACCCAACCCCTTAGGCTGCCGGATGTGACTGACGCGAGGCGTGCCGAGCGACGGCTCGAGACGATCCGCAGCTCGTACGAGTGGAACAGCCTGTCCGAGCGAGAGCTCGCGCCGACCTGGCTCGAGCAGTTCGAGGGCTGGCTGGAGGCGGCTGTGGAGTCTGGGATGACCGAGCCGAACGCGATGGTGTTGGCGACGGCGGCGGCGGACGGCGCGCCCGGGGCTCGAACGGTCCTGTTGCGTGGCGTAGACGCGCGCGGCTTCTGGTTCATGACCAACTACGAGTCGCGCAAGGGCCGCGAGCTCGCCGCCAACCCGCGCGCGACGTTGGTGTTCCCGTGGTATTCCCAGCAGCGCCAGGTGATCGTCGACGGCGACGTCGAGCGGTTGAGCGCTGAGGAGTCGGACGCCTATTTCGCGACGCGACCGCGCGGGGCGCGCATCAGTGCCAACGTGAGCCCGCAGTCCGAGGCGATCGAGTCGCGCGAGTGGATCGAGGAGCGCTGGGCCGAGGTCGAGCAGGCGCACGCCGGTAGCGAGGAGGTACCGCGCCCGGACACCTGGGGTGGCTACCTCGTAGCGCCCCGAGCGGTCGAGTTCTGGCAAGGGAGACCGGATCGTCTCCATGACCGCCTCCGTTTCCGCCGCACCACCGATGACGCTTGGATCATCGAGCGGCTGGCGCCCTAGGCGAGCTTGCCCGGCCGCTAGCCTGGGATAGGCCCGACTTAGGAGATCCCGTGCTCGAGTTCCTCTCTCGCCGTAAGCAGCAGATGCCCACTCCGGAGGAGGCGTTGCCGGGGCGTGAGACGCCGATCGTTACGCCTGGAAACCACTTTGTACTCGGCACTCCCATGGCGCCGCCGTTCCCCGAGGGAACCGAGCAGGCGATCGTCGGGATGGGGTGCTTCTGGGGGGCCGAGAAGGTGTTCTGGGAGCTGCCGGGCGTTTACGCGACGGCGGTTGGATACTCCGGCGGCTTTACGCCCAACCCGACCTACGAGGAGGTGTGCGGCGCGGGCACCGGCCACAACGAGGCGGTGTTGGTCGTCTTCCGGCCCGAGGAGATCTCCTACGAGGAGATCCTGAAGGCGTTCTGGGAGAACCACGACCCGACGCAGGGAATGCGCCAGGGCAACGACGTCGGGACGCAGTACCGGTCTGGCATCTACACGACCTCGGACGCCCAGCGGGGGACCGCCGAGGCGTCGGCGAAGCGGTTCGGTGAGGCGCTGGGCGCGTCAGGCCACAACGACGAGATCACCACTGAGATCGAGCCGGCCGGCGACTTTTACTACGCCGAGGAGTACCACCAGCAGTACCTGGCCAAGAATCCCGGTGGCTACTGCGGTCTCGGCGGTACCGGCGTCAGCTGCCCGGTTGGCCTGGCGACCTAGCGGCCTTTCCAGACCGGGTTGCGCTTCTCCGCGAAGGCGGTAGCGCCCTCGCGGGCGTCCTCGGAGACAAACACCGGTCCGGCGATCTCGCCCTGCCTCTGCCACCTCTCGTCCTCCGTCCACTCGGACGACTCGACGATGATTCGCTTCGAAGCGGCGAGTGCGAGCGGCGCGTTTTGCGCCACCTTCTCTGCCAGCTCGAGGGCGGCGTCGGTGGCGCCGCCCGGCTCGGCGACGCGGTTGACCATCCCGAGCTCGTAGGCCCGTTCGGCGGTGATCGGATCGCCGGTGAGCGCCAGCTCCATCGCCACGTGGTACGGGATGCGGTGGGGAAGCCGCAACAGTGCACCGCCCGCCGCAACCAGGCTGCGCTTGACCTCCGGAATGCCCAGCTTCGCATCGCGGGCGGCGACGATCAGGTCACAAGAGAGTGCGATCTCGAGGCCGCCGGCGACGGCGAAGCCCTCGATCGCGGCGATCAGCGGCTTGCGCGGTGGCTTCTGGACGATGCCGGCAAAGCCGCGGCCGTCGACGTGTGGACTCTCGCCACGCACGAACGCCTTGAGGTCCATGCCGGCAGAGAAACCTTTGCCGGCGCCGGTGATCACGCCGGCCCGGAGGCCGTCATCCTCGTCGAGCTCGTCGAGAGCCATCGCCATGCCGGCCGCAAGCGCGGCGTTGACTGAGTTGCGCGCGTCGGGACGGTTGAGCGTGATCAGCAGAACGTGCTCGTGGCGCTCGACCAGTACTGCCTGCTCGTCACTCATCGGTGGCAAACCTACCCGCTGAAGCCGCTGGGCGGCTAGCTCGGAGAAGAAGTTCGACTCGCCGTCGCTGCTCATCGGGAACGCACCTTGATGCGCATCGCCATCTCCTCGTGAAATGTGTCCCCGTTCAAGCGCGACCACTTCCAGACGATCGTTGTTGAAGTTGTTCCAGTGCATTGGGAACGATACCGGTTCCATTGTCGTAGAAGTCGCTGTTTTTGATCGTGACGTGACGCATGTTGGCGCCCGAGAAGCCGAGCACGGGTCGGAGTGAGGCTTTCAGTTGCCCCGATCGGCGCAGCCTCGCCATCGCCGCGTCGAGGAAGCCTCGTCGACGGAGCCGACCGCCAACGCCCGTGGCGGCCGTTATCCGTTCTTTGGCCGCTACGGAGTATCGGTAGGGCTTCGTTTACCCGCACGTTCATCCGAACCCCAAGTCACTCGATCGAGACGGTTTGGGCAGGTGTCGCCGGGTAGCGAGGGGGTTCGGCGACAAGAAGGAGGACCCCCATGAGGACGAACGCAGTGCAGGGTGGCGCGGACGAGGGAAGGTCGTCGCCGGAGCGACAACTCGCTGACTTCGTCGGCTGGTTCAGCCTTGCCCTGGGCGTGCCGCAGCTGACGGTGCCGGGTCGCTTTGCGCGATTCATCGGAGTCCACCCCGACCGTCGCAGCCGTACCTGGACGCGGATCGTGGGCATACGCGAGCTTGCGGTGGCCGCCGGGATCCTCACCCAGCCGCGGCCGGTGGGCTGGCTGTGGGGACGAGTGGCCGGGGACATCAAGGACCTGACGCTGCTCGCGGTGGCGCTCGAGAGCAAGCGCGAGCGGCCGAGCAGGATCACCGCATCGATGGGCGCGGTAGCCGGGATCATGGTGGTCGACACGATCGCGGCGATCTCGATGAGTCGGGCGAGGACGCGCGTCACCGAGGAGGGGGAGGTCGAGGTGAGAGCCGCGATCACCGTGCGTCGTTCGCCGGAGGAGGTGTTCGCCTTCTGGCACGCATTCGAGAACTGGCCGCGGTTCATGGCGCACCTCGACTCGGTGCAGGTGCTTGGGGACGGGCGCTCGCACTGGAGGACGAAGGCGCCGCTGGGTCGGATCGTCGAGTGGGACGCGGAGACTGTGGAGGACCGTCCGACCGAGTTGATCGCCTGGCGCGCGCTACCGGGCGCGGACGTGGAGAACTCGGGTGTGGTCCGGTTCGCCCCCGCGGCGGCCGGCCAAGGCACCGAGATCCGGCTCGACCTGAGGTACCGGGCGCCGGGGGGCATCGTCGGATCGACGTTGGCAAAGCTCTTCGGCGAGGAGCCCGAGCAACAGGCCAAGGACGACCTCCGTCGCTTCAAGCAGGTGCTCGAGGCCGGCGAGGTGGTCCGCTCGGACGGCAGCCCGGAGGGAACGCTGGCGAGCCGGCGGCTCAAGCAGCGTCCCGCATACCCATTGCCCGGTAATGGGGCGGCGGCACAGGAGAAAACCCCACAAGCGGCAGGGAGGACACAGCCATGAGGGCCAACTGCTGGTCAGGCAGGAATACCGTCCAGGTCGAGACCGTCCCGGATCCCCAAATCCTCAACTCGCGGGACGCGATCGTCCGGATCACGTCGAGCGCGATCTGCGGCTCTGACCTCCATATGTACGACGGCTACATCCCGACGATGAAGCGCGGCGACATCCTCGGCCACGAGTTCATGGGCGAGGTCGTCGAGACCGGGCGCGAGGTCGACACCCTGAAGGTCGGCGACCGAGTGGTCGTGCCGTTCCCGATCGCCTGTGGTCACTGCAACGCCTGCGCCGCGGGGCTGTTCTCGGTCTGCGAGAACTCGAACCCGAATGCCGGGATGGCCGAGAAGATGTGGGGCCACTCACCGTGCGGGATCTTCGGCTACTCGCACATGCTTGGCGGCTATGCCGGCGGCCAAGCGGAGTACGCCCGCGTGCCATTCGCCGACGTCGGTCCGATCAAGATCGAGAACGACATGCCGGACGAGCGCGTGCTGTTCCTGTCGGACATCTTCCCGACGGGGTACATGGGCGCCGACATGTGCGACATCACGCCCGGCGACGTGATCGCGGTGTGGGGTGCGGGCCCGGTGGGTCAGTTCGCGATCGCCAGCGCGCTGATGCTCGGCGCGGAGCGCGTGATCGCGATCGACCGCTTTCCGTACCGCCTCCAGATGGCGCGCGAGAAGGCCAAGGCGACGGACACGATCAACTACGAGGAGACGCCGAACGTCACGGAGCTGTTGAACGAGATGACCGCTGGGCGGGGTCCCGATGCGTGCATCGACGCTGTCGGCATGGAGGGTCACCACGCAGTCGGACCGATCCATGCATACGACCGGATCAAGCAGGCGGCACGGCTGGAGACGGAGCGTCCACATGCGCTGCGTCAGGCGATCATGAGCTGTCGCAACGGCGGGACGATCTCGGTCATCGGCGCCTACGGTGGCTTCATGGACAAGTTCCCGGTCGGCTCGCTGATGAACAGGTCGCTGACGATCAAGACCGGCCAATGCCACGTCCAACGCTACCTCCGCCCGCTCCTTCAACGGATCGAGAACGGTGAGATCGACCCCAGCTTCGTCGTCACCCACCAGATGGACCTTGAGGACGCCCCACGCGGCTACGAGATGTTCAAGAACAAGGAGGACGACTGCGAGAAGGTGGTGCTGAAGCCGCAGGGAGGTGTCCGAGCCGCGGCGTAACTTCAGGCGCCTTCGTGCGCTTGCTCGTCGCTCGCTGTGAGGTCCGTTACACCGGCCGGCTGACCGCCGTCTTGCCGGAGGCTCTGCGGTTGCTGATGATCAAGTCGGACGGGTCGGTGATGGTGCACGCGGACACGGGTGGGTTCAAGCCGCAGAACTGGATGACGCCGCCGACGGTGATCGAGGAGGAGCCGGGGCGGATCGTCGTGCGTAAACGGGCGGGCGCTACCGAGGACATGCTCGACATCCGGGTCGTCGAGGTGTTCTCGGACGTGACGCACGACATGGGCGAGGCGGCGGCGCTGGAGAAGGAGGGGATGGAGCGGGAGCTCCAGGAGCTACTGGCGGACGCGCCGCGGTGGTGTGGCGAGGGGTTCCGGCTGGTCAAGCGCGAGTGGGCAACCGACATCGGGCCGGTCGACCTGATGTGCCGGGACGCGGAAGACGAGTGGGTCGCCGTCGAGATCAAGCGGGTGGCGACGATCGACGCCGTCGGGCAGCTGACCCGGTACCTCGAGCGGATCGAAGCCGACCCGGAGTTCACTTCGCCGTGCCGTGGCGTGCTCGCGGCTCAGCAGATCAAGCCGCAGGCGCGGGTGCTCGCCGAGTCGCGGGGGATCGCCTGCGTTGAGGTGGACATCGACGTGCTGCGCGGTGAGCGCGAGCCAGATCTAACGCTGTTCGCCGCTTGAGGACGATGCCTCGGGGGTAGCCTCGAAGGCATGGAGGATCAGCGCGGCCACGTGGCGTACCGGGCGGTCCTGCTCGCCGCGGCGCTGATCGTCTTCGGCCTGCTCTTCCAGCAGCTGCTCACGCTGCTGCTGGCGATCCTGATCACGGTGATCATCGCGATCGCGGTGTCGGCGATCGCCGGGCGGCTAGAGCGGCACCACATCCCGCGCCCGATCGGCGCGTTGCTCACCCTCCTGACCGGCGTGGCGATCTTCGCCGGGATGCTCGCGCTGATCATCCCGCCGTTCATCGATCAGACGAACGAGTTCGCCGACGACGCGCCCGGGATCGTCGACGACCTGCGCGGCCAGGTTCACGACATCACCGGCGCTGAGCCGGGCGAGATCTCGGAGCAGATCGACAACTTCGTCCAGCGCTACACCGACGATCCGGGCAAGCTGATCGGCCCGATCACCTCGATCGGCCTCAGCCTCGCCGGCATCCTGGGCGCGTTCATCCTGATGCTGATCACCGCCTACTACATCGCGATCAGGCCCGAGCCGCTGATCGATGGGCTGCGGCGACTCGTCCCGCCGCGCCACCGTCCGCAGGCCGATCTGATCATGAGCCGCCTGCGCACCTCATGGATCGGCTGGATGCAGGGAGTGGCCGCCGACATGCTGATCTCCGGTGTCCTGCTCTACATCGGGCTCACGATCATCGGGCTCGACTTCGCAATCTTCTTCGCCGTCCTGACCGCGCTGTTCTCCGTGATTCCCTACTTCGGGGCGATCGCCAGCGGCATCCCGCCGGTGCTGTTCGCGCTGACCGACTCTCCGGGCAAGGCGCTGGCGGTGGTCATTATCTACGTGGCGGTCCAGCAGTTCGAGGGCAATCTGACGATTCCGCTGGTGATGTCGCGGACGGTAAAGCTGCATCCGGC
>Ga0190265_10002101_pt1 | contig 13264 bp, 13 predicted proteins | sample Popmic124T_FD_133135 | JGI IMG/M metagenome (GOLD analysis project Ga0190265, IMG submission 133135) | Populus adjacent soil microbial communities from riparian zone of Indian Creek, Utah, USA - 124 T | ecosystem: Environmental > Terrestrial > Soil > Riparian zone | place: USA: Utah | collected... | reverse complement strand
CGCTGGATCGTCGGGCCGGAAGGCAAGACGCGCGGGCGAAGGCGCGGGCTTGCCGCTCGGCTCATGGACGTCGCTTCCTATGACGAAGGGGGCGCGGCGGCGCGCGAGGCGGCGGTCCAGCATGCCGGCGCGCTGCCCGGCGACGGCTGGCTTGCGCGGCTTGCCGAGGGCGCGCCGTTCGGGCCGGTCGAGGCGTTGCTCGCCGCGGTCCGAGGCAGTGTCTATGCGCGCGCCACCGCGCAGGATGCGGGCTACGGCCTCGAAACCGAGCTCGCCGAGCCCGATCCGGCGCTGGTCGAGGCCGCGGCGCCGGCGGTGGAGGCGCTTGAGATGCTGCTCCGCCCCCTGGTCGCGCTTGGCAAGCGGCTCGAAGCGGTGCTCGAAAACGCGCCCGACTGGCTCGATTCGCAGGCGCGGGCCCGAGTCGAAGGCGCGATCGGCGGGCTTTCCTGGCGGGTCCAGACTCTCCAGGCCTGGATCGCGCTCACCGCCCGGATCGGCGGGCCGGCCGATATGGATTTCGTCGATTGGCTGGCGGTCGAGCGGGTCGAGGGGCGCGAATATGATGCCGGGCTCCACCGCCACTGGCTCGATCCGACCCGGCCGCTCGCCGAGACCGTGCTCAAGCCCGCCCACGGAATCCTCGTCACCTCGGCGACTCTGCGCGGCGGCGGCGCGGAATGGGCGAATGCGGAGGCGCGCACCGGCGCGTGCCATCTGGGCGTCGCGGCAGGCCGGTTCGAGGCGGCGAGCCCGTTCGATTATGCGGCGCACAGCGAAGTGCTCGTCGTCACCGACGTCAAGAAAGGAGACCTGGCCGCGCTCGCCGGGGCCTATGCCCGGCTGATCGAGGCGGCCCAGGGCGGAACGCTCGGCCTGTTCACCGCGATCCAGCGGCTGAAGGCGGTCCACGCCCGAATCGCCGATCGGCTCGCCCGCGCCGGCCTTCCTCTCTACGCCCAGCATGTCGACCCGATCGACACCGGCACGCTTGTGGACATCTTTCGCGACGACCCCCATGCGAGCCTGATCGGAACCGACGCCCTTCGCGACGGCGTCGACGTGCCCGGCCATTCGCTCAGGCTGGTGGTGATGGAGGGTGTGCCCTGGCCGCGCCCGACCGTGCTCCACGCCGCGCGTCGGACGGTGGGCGGCGGCTCCGCTTATGACGACCGAATGGTCCGCGCCCGCCTCGCCCAGGCGTTCGGGCGCCTGATCAGGCGCGGCGGGGACAAGGGCATGTTCGTTCTCCTCTCCGCGGCCACGCCCTCGCGGCTGCTCGACGCCTTTCCGCTCGGGGTCCGAATCTCCCGAGTCCCGCTCGACGAGGCTATCGCCCGCGTGCGAGCCCGCCTGTCGGCGCCCGAGCGCGCGGCGGCGATCGCATGAAGAGCCTCTATCTGCTCCGCCACGCCAAGGCGGAGGCCGACCCGGCCCATGGCGATTTCGAGCGGCGGCTCGCCCCGCGCGGCGAAGCTGCGGCTCGGGCGATGGGGCGTGAGCTCAGAAGGCTCGGCCTCGCCGCCGACCATATCCTCGCCTCGCCGGCCACGCGAGTCGTCCAGACGCTCGAGGGACTGGCCGACGGCTATGGCGGCCGGATGGCGGTGGACTATGACCAAAGTCTCTATCTCGCTTCGCCCGAGACCCTGCTCGGCTTCGTCAGGGCGGCGGACGAGAGCCATGAGCGGCTGCTGATCGCCGGCCACAATCCGGGCCTGGAGCAGCTCGCCTTGCTGCTCGGCCGGGGCGGGCCGCTTCGCGACGAGATCGCGGTGAAATATCCGACCGGCGCCCTCGCCGAGATAAGCCTGGACGTGGAGGGATGGGGCGACGTCGAAGAAGGCGCGGGCGCGCTCGCCCGCTTCATCCGTCCGCGCGACCTCGATCCGGCGCCGGGGCCGGAGCTGGACTCCTAGTCGGGCAAAGGCGCGGCGCCAGCGGCCCCCCGTCCCTGGCGAGCGCGACGTCGCCCCGGGAGGTGCGGATAAGCAGCGTGCCGTCGCTCGCCAGCGCGAACTCCGCGGGGCTCGCCGGCAAGCGCAGCGGCGGTCCCACCACGGCGAGCGCACCGCCCATCGGCAGCCGCCACAAATCGCCTTCGTCGATATTGCCGACGCTGTCGCCGGTAAGGACGAGCAACGCGTCCGCCGTCGCGAATGCCGCAAGCACATCTCCGGCGAGGATCCGCCGTCGCCTGCCATTCGCTTCGACCGCGATGAGCTCGCCTTCCCATCGCTCCGCGTCGATGCCGACGATCCGCTCGCCGCCGCGCTGCCAGTTCAGGGTCACGTTCCTTACCGAATCGCCGGACGTTGCGCGCGGCTCCGGCGACGGCCGCGCGAGCGCGACGCGAACCGCGCCGCCGCCCCGCCGCCTGACCGGGACTGGCGCCTCGCGCCCGAAACGCAGGGTCGTGGCGGCCGCGTCGAATCGGCAGTCGCGGACCGGATCGACGTCCGCGGCGAAGTTGAGCTGGCCGGCATAGGGGCCGCGCTCTTCGCGGCTTGGGCCGGGAAGAGCGAACGCCCCGCCGTCTAGCTTGGCGAGCGCACGCTGCGCATTGTTGCGCACCGGCCGGTACCAATGGCCGCGCGCAAGCCGCTCGATCTCGGGCCGGGCCTCGCGCCCGCCGAGCTCGGCGAGGGCGGCCATTGCGTGATAGGCGAGAAGCCAGTCGCGCTCGGCCTCACCCAACAGCGCGCGGAGCGCGGGCACCGCCGGCCGGTAGTCGGCCACCCAAGACGCAATCACCGCGGCGATCCGCGCCCGCCGCAGCTCGGGCCGGGCCAAATAAGAAAGGATCGTCGGCCCCGCCGTCGCCCGCGCCGCGGCGCGATGGCGGCCGACCCGCTCCAGCAGCCAGGTGGCCTGCGAGTCCTCATACTCTGCTCCGCGCAGCTCGCCGAGACGGCGCAGGAGGATGGGAAGCGCCGCAGGATCGGAGCGGTGGATGAGCTGATCCTCCATCTCCTGCCGGAGTTCCGGCTCGGTCGCGGAGCTGGCCACGTCCCGGATCACCGCCCTCGTCGTCTCGGGAAGCGGACCGATCCGGTCGAGCGCGTAGAGCAGCGCCTCGGCTTCGCGGCGCGAGCAGGCCTGGCGGCAGAGTTCCAGCCGGCGCAACAGAAAGGGCTCGGCCCGACGGCCGAACAAAGGGAGCCCCCAGCGCGTTGGGTTGCCTTCGTCGCTCATCGACCAGCCGCTCTCGAGATAGCGCAACGCTTCCTCGCTTCCGATACGCGCGATCGGCTCGACGACGTTGAGCCCGCGCCTGTGGGCGGCGATCAGCGCCGACAGGTGACGCGCGTCGAGCGTCTCGAACTGATCGAGGGCGTAGGATGCGAGCCTTCGCACCTCCTCGGACGGGGAAGCGAGCAGCGGCACCAGCGCGGTGGCGCCGGCGGCGCCGTGGACGCTAAGCCGGGCCCCCACCAAAGCCGGCGCGAGCGAGCGGCGGTCGCCACCGGTGAGCAGCGCTATGCAATGCTCGATCGTGCCGCAAGTGTCGGAATAGTCCTCGGCGACGGATGTGGGCGGGGCGAGCAGTGCGGCCGCCGCGGCCAGAAAAATCGCGCTCAGACGTCGCTTTCCTGGAGGGCGTCGACGAGGGTCTGGCGCACGGCGCGCAGCTCCTCGGCCCGGAATGGGTCGTGCTGATTGGCTGGCGTCGGGGCGGCGGCGACTTCGACGTCGCTCTCGGCGCTCCCGCTTTTGCCGAGCAATTGCTGGACGCCGCGGATCGTATAGCCGTCCTGGTTGAGGAGGCGATGGATGCGCCGCGCCAAAGCGACGTCGTCGGGACGGTAATAGCGGCGGTTGCCGGCGCGCTGGAGCGGCCGCAGCTGCGGGAAGCGAGTCTCCCAATAACGCAATATGTGCTGCGGTACGCCGAGCTCGCCCGCAAGCTCGCCTATCGTCCGGAAGGCCAGTTCGCTCTTTCGGATCGGTTCGGCCATCCCGGACTCAACCGCTGCGGGCGATCCGTTCGCGCATGATCTGACTGGCGCGGAAGGTAAGCACGCGGCGCGGCGCGATCGGCACTTCGACGCCGGTCTTCGGGTTGCGGCCGACCCGTTCGCTCTTGTCGCGCAGGATGAAGCTGCCGAAGCCCGAAATCTTGACGTTCTCCCCTTCGGCGAGCGCGCTGCACATATGATAGAGGACTCGCTCGACGATGCCGGCCGATTCCGCGCGCGAAAGCCCGATCTCGCCATGGACCTTGTCGGCAAGATCGGCGCGGGTCAGCGTCCCGACTGACGGTTTCCGGATAGTGCCTGCGTCGGCCATGGAGCCGCCCCCCTCAGGTAAGAGAATATGGAACCTTAATCGCGCTTTAGCACAAGCGCAATCGGACTCTGGCGCCTTTGTTACGGATCGGAAAAGAAAAAGGCCCCGGGTCAGAAACGAACGACCGCCGCGCCCCAGGTGAAGCCGCCGCCCATCGCCTCGAGGACGACGAGATCGCCCTCGCCGATGCGGCCGTCGCGGACCGCCACGTCGAGCGCCAGCGGCACCGACGCGGCGGAGGTGTTGGCGTGCTGGTCGACCGTCACGATCACCTTGGCGGGATCGAGGCCGAGCTTCTTCGCGGTCGCGTCGAGGATTCGCTTGTTCGCCTGGTGGGGCACGACCCAATCGACTTCGCTGGCCTGGTGGCCGGTCGCGGCCAGAGTCTCGGTGAGGACGTCGGCGAGATTGACGACGGCGTGGCGGAAGACCTCCTTGCCCTTCATCCTGAGCTTGCCCACCGTGCCCGTGCTCGAGGCGCCGCCGTCGACGTAGAGCAGGTCGTTGTGGCGGCCGTCGGCGTGGAGGCGGGTGGCAAGGATTCCGCGCTCGCCGCCCTCCCGAGCGCCGAGCACGATCGCGCCGGCGCCGTCGCCGAACAGGACGCAGGTCCCCCGGTCCTCCCAGTCGAGGATCCGGCTGAACGTCTCCGAGCCGATCACCAGCGCGTGATCGGCCATCCCGCCCTTCAGCATATTATCGGCGATCGAGAGCGCGTAGAGGAAGCCGGTGCAGACCGCCTGCACGTCGAAGGCGATGCAATCGTCGATTCCGAGCGCCGCCTGGACGGTGGTCGCGCTGGCCGGGAAGGTCTGGTCGGGAGTCGAGGTGGCGAGGATGATGAGGCCGATCTGGGCGGGCGCGACTCCGGCGGCGGCGAGCGCCTTCTTCGCCGCTTCGGTGGCGAGAGTCGCGGTGGTCTCGCCCTCGGCGGCGATGTGGCGCGCCTCGATCCCGGTCCGCTCGACGATCCATTCGTGGGTGGTGTCGACCCGCTGCGCCAGTTCGGCGTTGGTGACCCGGTGCGGCGGCAGCGCGCCGCCGGTGCCAAGGATGACCGACCGGCGGGTCACTTCGCGGCCGCCAGGTCGGCGCTCTGCCCGGCGACGTTGGCGAGGTCCTCGGTGATCTTGCGGGTCAAATCCTCGCGCACCATCCGGGCCGCGACCCGGATCGCGTTGGCGACGCCGGTCGCGGTCGCGCCGCCATGGCTCTTCACGACGAGCCCGTTCAGCCCGAGGAAGACTGCGCCATTATGGGTGTTGGGATCGAGATGGTGGCGAAGCAATTCGGTGGCCGGCCGCGAGATCAAAAAGCCGATCTTGGAACGGACCGAGCTGGTGAAGGCGCGCTTTAGAAGGTCGGTGACGAAGCGCGCGGTCCCCTCGAGCGACTTCAGGGCGATATTGCCGGAAAAGCCGTCGGTGACGATGACGTCGACATCGCCGCGCGACAATTTGTCGCCTTCGATGAAGCCGTCGAAGCGCATGTGGAGATGCTCGGAGCCGCGCAGGATGGCGGCGGCCTCCTTGAGCTCTTCGGTGCCCTTCAATTCCTCGGTGCCGATGTTGAGCAGCTGTACCCGCGGCCGCTCCAGCTCGAGCACGACTCGCGCATAAGCAGCGCCCATGACGGCGAACTGGACGAGGTTGTCGGTGTCGCAATCGGTATTGGCGCCCAGGTCCAGCATGACCAGGTCGTTGTCGCCCAAAGTCGGCAGCAGCGCCGCGAGCGCCGGCCGGTCGATGCCCGGCATGGTTCGCAGGGCGAGCTTGGACATCGCCATCAGCGCGCCGGTATTGCCGCCCGAGACCGCCGCCTGGGCGTCTCCATCCTTCACCGCGGCGATGGCGAGGCCCATCGAGGTCGTCTTGGCGCGGCGGATTGCCTGGCTCGGCTTGTCGTCGCCGGTGATGACGTCGTCGCAATGGACGATCCGCGTGACCGCCGAAAGGCCGCGATGCTTGGCGAGCTCGGCGCCGATCGTCGCGCCGTCGCCGAACAGGATGAAGCTCAAATCGTCGCGCCGACGCCAGGCCGTGGCGGCGCCGGCGATCATCACCTCCGGGCCGGTGTCACCACCCATCGCGTCGATTGCGATTCGTGGTCCCATGCCCAAAGCGGCGCCTCCCGTCCTAAACCGGAGCCGTCTTAGGCTTCGGTCTTGAGGATTTCACGCCCCTTATAATGCCCGCAGCCCGGGCAAAGGTTGTGGGGCAGGCGAAGCTCGCCGCAATTGGGGCATTCCTGATAGCTGGTCGGCTTCAGCGCGTCGTGGCTGCGGCGCATATTGCGCTTGGAGGGCGAGGTTTTTCTCTTGGGGACCGCCATGGTGGCACCTGTTCCGTTTCAAAGTTTCGTGATGCCAGCGCTCGGAACCGATGATCAGCGGCCGGCCGGGCCGCTGGCCTCGCGGCCTGACGCTCTCGCATGAAGGGAGCCGCCTATAGCGAATTGGCTCGCGGTTGCAAGCTTGGGCTCGCCGTGCGATTCTTACCGAAACGAGGGGGCATCCATGTTCATCCTGCCGATCACGCTCACCATCGCCGGCGCCGCGGCGATTCTGCTCGTCTGGCTCGCGGCGCGAGTCTCGCGCCTCAGGCGGCACTATAAGATCGGGCTCGGCGACAATGGCAACGAGGCCCTGCTTCGCCGGATTCGAGCGCATGCTAATTATGCCGAGAACATGCCGGTCTTCCTGATCCTGCTCGCCCTGCTCGAGCTTGCGGGCGCGAACCGCTGGGCCCTGTGGGCGGCCGGAATCGCCTTCATCCTCGCCCGAATCGTCCACGCTTTCGGGATGGACGGGCCGAGCAAGCTCAGGCTTCGAGTGATCGGAATGACGGTCAGCACGCTCGTCCTGATCGGCCTCGCCGGCTACGCGATCTTCATCGGCTACCGGGCTCCGCCCATCCAGGGCGGCATCGAGATTTCGCCGAGCCGGACGGCCGCCGCGACCGCGACTCCGAAGGGCTAGGGTCCGTACTCAATACCCGCAATGGTCGGGATCGCCCGGAGAAGGTCACCGGCAAGGAGGGCGGTGCAGGCCGGGCTGGTTGCCCGGACAAGCCGCTCGACGCGGCCGGTGGCCTTCTCCGGGCGACCGCGAAGCGGCGGGCATGGACATGGTCGCCATGCCCCCCGGGCATGGCTGCGGATGTCCGGGGGACATCCGCACCTGTCCATTTTGAGTCAGGGCGGCGTTGCTCTGACTCAAAATCGGCTCCGTCACGGCCGTTGCGGGTATTGAGTACGGACCCTAGGCCCGCGCCAGCACCCGGTCGGCGACGAACGGATTGGTTCGGCGCTCCTGGCCGAAGGTGCTCATCGGCCCGTGGCCGGGGACGAAGGCGGTATCGTCGCCCAGCGGCCAAAGCCGCCCGGTGATCGCGTCGATCAGATCCTGGTGGTTGCCCATCGGGAAGTCGGTTCGGCCGATCGAGCCCTGGAACAGCACGTCGCCGACGATGGCGAGCTTCGAAGCCGGATGGTGGAAGACGACGTGGCCCGGCGTGTGGCCGGGGCAATGGTAGACGTCGAAGGTCAATTCGCCGACCGTCACCGTGTCGCCGTTGACCAGCCAGCGGTCCGATTCGAAGACCTTGCCGGTGATTCCGTAGGCGCGCCCGTCATCCTCGAGCCGGGCGATCCAGAAGCGGTCGTCCTCGTGAGGCCCTTCGATCTTCACCTTGAGCTCGTCGGCGAGGATCTTGGCCGATCCGCAATGGTCGATATGGCCGTGGGTCAGCAGGATCTTCTCGATCGTCACTCCGTGCTGCGCGGCCGCCGCCTTGAGCCGGTCGAGATCGCCGCCCGGATCGGTGAAAGTGCCGCGCATCGTTTTGGTGCACCAGATCAGGCAGCAATTCTGCTGCAAGGGCGTCACCGGCACGATCATGGCCTTGAGGGGCGGTTCGGTCATGGCGGCCAAATGGCCTTGGCGGGGCGGGGATGCAAGCTATGGTCGAGCGATGGAGCTCAGCCGACGCCAGATCCTCGCCGCCGCCACTCTGCCGGCGCTTTGCGGATTCGCGGCGCCCGAGCTCGAAGTCCCGTTCGTGCCGACCCCGCACGCCCTCGTTCAGCACATGCTCGACCTCGCTTTGGTCGGCGCGGAGGATTATCTGATCGACCTGGGCTGCGGCGACGGCCGGATCGCGGTCGCGGCGGCGCAAAGGGGCGCCCGCGCTCTGGGCGTCGATCTCGATCCGCTTCGCCTCCAGGAAGCCGCGGCGGCGGCGCGGATCGCCGGCGTCGAGGCCCGCGCCCGCTTCCGCCGCCAGGATCTGTTCCGCACCCCGATCTACGAGGCAAGCGTGGTCGCGCTCTATTTGCTGCCGCGAATCAACCTGGCGCTCCGCCCGCGCCTGCTGACCGAGCTTCGGCCCGGCGCCCGAATCGTCAGCCACGCCTTCGACATGGGCGATTGGCGGCCCGAGGCGCAGGAGACGCATGACGGCCGCCGGATCTTCCTTTGGATCGTGCCCGCGGTCGCGGGCGGCCGCTGGGCGCTGACCGAGCAGGACGGGACGCAGTCCACGCTGGAGATCGAGCAGCGCTACCAGGAGGTCACCGGGACTCTGACCCAAAGCGGCCGAGTCGTCGAGATCGGCGGCGCCACGCTGCGCGGCACGGCGCTCAGCTTCACCGCCGGAACTCGCGCCTATCGCGGCACGGTCGAGGATGCGGGCATTGCCGGCGATGGCTGGCGGGCGCGGCGGCTCGGCTGATCAGCCGTTCGCGGCGAAGGTGCGGCCCGAATCGGCGGCATATTGGCGCTCGGCGTCGATCCGAAGCTTGCGGTTCACCACCACGATCACGATCGCCAGTGCGAGGACGATCGCGCCCCAGACCGGTATCCCCTGGGCGATGACGATCATCGCCCCGACCCAGATTCCGCTGATGACGAGCAGCACCAGCCCGATCACCTCGTTGCTCCGGGGATAAGCGAAGAGCGCTCGGCCGTCGTCGGCGCGCATCGCCTGCACGCCGCGATGGTCGATCGACGAAAAGAGATAGAATCGCCCCTTGGTCCCGGGCGCCAGCTCCCTGGCCAGCGATTCGTGCACATAGGGCTTCACGATCGTGCGGCTCTCGCCGTCCGGCAGCCGGAAGACGATGCTCCGGTAGATCCTGACCTTGGCCGCCGCTCGCTTCAGGTCCATCGATTCGATCGTCCCGTCGATGATCGAAAGGCTCATCGTCCCGCCCCAAGCAGGTGCTGCTGCCAGAACATCAGCGACACCCAGAATTGGTAATCCTGATTCTCCTTCTTGGCGAAGCCATGGCCCTCATTCTGGCCGAGCAGATGCCAGGCTGGCCGCCCGGCCGCGCGTACCGCGGCGACCATCTGGTCGGCCTCCGACGCCGGCACCCGCGGATCGTTGGCGCCGGTCACCACCATCAGCGGGATTCGAAGCTCGCTCACCCGGGTCATCGGGCTGATCCGGAGCAAGGCGGCGCGCTGGGCGGGATCGCGCTCGTCGCCATATTCGACCCGCCTCAAATCGCGGCGATAGCTTTGGGTATTCTCGAGGAAGGTCACCCAATTGGAGATGGCGACCACGCAATTGGCAGCGCGCAGGCGGTCCCCGTAATGGATCGCCGCAGCGTAGCACATATAGCCGCCATAGGAGCCGCCGGTCACCGCGAAGCGGGTCCGGTCGAGCGCCGGATCGGCCTGCAGGCGGTCGAGGAAGGCGCCGATGTCGCGGACGCTGTTCTCTCGGAGCTCGGGCCCGTTGTCGAGGCTGACGAAGCGCTTGCCGTAGCCGGTCGAGCCGCGGACATTGGGGTAGAAGATGGCGATGCCGAGCTCGTTGACGAGGTAATTGTTGCGGCCGAGGAAGCCCGGGCGCGACTGGCTCTCCGGGCCGCCATGCACGTTGAAGATCAGCGGCCGGCGGCCGGGGAAACGCGCCGCGTCGGGCCGGTAGAGGAAGCCCGAGACTCGCTCGCCGTCGAAGCTGCGGACCTCGACGAGCTCCGGCTCGGCGTTCAATTCGGTGTCGAGGCCGCCGGTTTCGCTTCGGGTCCAGCGGGTGACCGCCAGCGTCCGCGGATCGACCGAATAGGCGTCGGTGGCGCTTCGGGCCGAGGTCAGGCTGAAGCCGATCGCGCCCCAGGGCGCGACGTCGACTCCGCCGATCACTCCGGCCGGAAGCGCGGAAACCAGGCGGGCGCGCCGGGTGCGCGTGTCGAATATGCGAAGGCGGCTGGCCCCGGCCTCGTTGGTGACGAAGGCGATGAAGCTGCCGTCGTCGGCGATGTCGAAGCCGGTCACGTCCCAGGGGACGTCGGTGACCGCCGGCGTGAAGCGGCCGGTGGCGGCGTCGATCGTGCCGAGCCGCTGGAAGTCCGAATCCTCGTCCGAGGTCACCCAGAGCGTGCCGTCGCGCGCATATTGGGCGCCGCCATAGGCGATTTCGCGGGCATGATCGCCGATCGCGGCGAGCGCTCCGCTGGCGAGATCGAGCCGATAGAGGTTCGATTTGGTGACCTGCTTATATTCGACCACCGCGGCGTGGCGGCCGTCCGGCGAGAAATCGGCGATTCCCCAGCCGCCGCCCGAGACCTGAGCGACCATCCGGTTGGTTGAAGGATCGCGCGGATCGACGACGTAGAGATCGCTGTCGGTGCCGTTGCGGCGGGTCGAGCTGTACCCGATCCAGCGGCTGTCATGGCTCCAGGCGTTGAACGCGTTGCGGCTGCGGCCGTCGCTGATCAGGCGGAGCCGGCCGCCCGCGAGCGTGTAGAGCTGGAAGAATTCGTTGCCGCCGATGTCCTTCTGGGCGGCGAGGACGTCGCCGCTGGGGGACCAGACGCCGCTCACCGGCTCGGCCTCGAAGCTCAATTGCTCGCGCGCGCCCATCGGCGTTGCGACTCGATGGATCTGCGCCACATTGCCGAAACGGGTCGAGATCAGCATCGACCGGTCGCGCGCGTTCCAGCCGGAAAAGCCCGCCGTTCGGAACTCCATGTAAGGGCGCGTCTCCCCCGCGAGCGCGGCCGGCACCGGCGGGATTCCGTCGGCGACCAAAGCGGCCGGCTTTTCGACCGGCGGCGGCGCGTCGCCGGCTTGCGCCAGCAATGCGGAGAACGGGAGGACGATGAGGGCGGCGGCAAGCATCGGGCGCATTCGGCTTCCTTTCGATGAACGGGCGATTCGCGCGCGTCTCGAGGACATGATGTGGCCTTTGCGCGTGCAATGCGTCAACAAGCGACGACGAAGCAGGGAGCGAGCGCTTGATCACCCAATATGGAGTCCTGCCCTACCGGACCGACGCTCAGGACGGGCTCCGCATCCTCCTCATCACCTCGAAGGAGCGCCGGCGCTGGGTGATCCCCAAGGGCAACCCCATCCCGGTCTTTCTCAACTACGAATCGGCGGCGCGCGAGGCGTTCGAGGAAGCGGGCGTGGAAGGAAGGATCTCGACCGCGCCGATCGGCAGCTTCCACTACGACAAGATGCGCCGGTCCGGGGCGGCGGACGCGATCGTCACCGTCTATCCCCTGCTCGTCATCCGCGAGGCCGCCGACTGGCCCGAACGAGCCGAGCGGACGCGCCAATGGTTTTCGCCGGAGGCAGCCGCCGAGGCGGTCGAGGAGCCCGAGCTCAAGGCGCTGCTGCTCGCTTTCACCGGGTCGCAAGACGGTCCCTATCCGCGCGCTTCGCTGGTTGTTATGGGCGTCAACCGCTTCTCCGGGGGATACAGGATGCTGAAGTTCTTCCGAGCGATCATGCCGAAGGAGGACCGGTTCTTCGACATGTTCGAGCGCCATGCCCAGATTCTCGTCGCCGGCGCCGACGCGATGGTGCGGATGCTCTCGGGCGAGGACGGGATCGCCGAATCGTGCGCGAAGATCTCGGAGCACGAGAACAAGGCCGACGAGGTCACCCGCGACGTGCTGGTGGCGGTGCGCCGCTCCTTCATCACCCCGTTCGACCGAAGCGCGATCACCGCTCTGACCTCGGCGATGGACGATTCGCTGGACGAGATGTGGCAGACCGCCAAGGCGATCACGCTCTACGAGGTTGAGAGCTTCGAGCCGCAGATGAAGGAGATGAGCGAGCTCGCCGCGCAGGCCGGACGGCTGGTGCTCGAGGCCGTTCCCCTGCTGCGCAACATCGGCAGGAACGCCGCCCGGCTCCACGAGATCACCGAGCAAATCGTCCATCTCGAGGGCCTGGCCGACGAGCTCCACGCGGCCGGCCTCAAGGCCCTGTTCCAGGCGCATGGCGCGACCCAGCCGATGGCGTTCATCGTCGGCCGCGAGGTCTACAGCCATATCGAGCGGGTGCTCGACCGGCTCGAGGACGTCGCCGACGAAATCCAGGGCATCGTGATCGACCACGCCTGATGGACGGCGCGCTTCCTTTCTACCTGCTGGTCGCGCTGATCGGGGTGGCGCTGCTGTTCGATTTCCTGAACGGCCTCCACGACGCCGCCAATTCGATCGCGACCGTCGTCTCCACCCGCGTGCTCAGCCCGCAGCTCGCGGTCTGCTGGGCGGCCTTCTTCAACTTCATCGCCTTCCTCTTCTTCGGCCTCCACGTCGCCGAGACGATCGGCAGGGGCATCGTCGAGGTCGACGTGATCACGCCGGCGGTGGTGTTCGGCGCGCTGATGGGCGCGATCTCGTGGAACGTCATCACCTGGCTGCTCGGCATCCCGTCGAGCAGCAGCCACGCGCTGATCGGCGGCCTGCTCGGCGCCGGCATTTCGGCGGGCGGCATCGGCGTCGTCGAATCCTCGGGGGTGATCAAGACCACCGTCGCGATCTTCCTGTCGCCGACCATCGGCCTGATCGTCGCCATGCTGCTGGTGATCATCACCTCATGGCTGTTCAGGCGGGTGAGCGCGACCACGTCCGACCGAAGCTTCCGGCGGATGCAGCTCGTCTCGGCCGCCGCTTATTCGCTCGGCCATGGCGGCAACGACGCGCAAAAGACGATGGGGATCATCGCCGTCCT
>Ga0190265_10002100_pt1 | contig 13274 bp, 9 predicted proteins | sample Popmic124T_FD_133135 | JGI IMG/M metagenome (GOLD analysis project Ga0190265, IMG submission 133135) | Populus adjacent soil microbial communities from riparian zone of Indian Creek, Utah, USA - 124 T | ecosystem: Environmental > Terrestrial > Soil > Riparian zone | place: USA: Utah | collected... | reverse complement strand
CGAACTTGATCTGGTGCTTGCCGCGCATCCAGGTGGTGGTGTTCATCCACTGCACCTGGCTGGTGTGCTGGAACTTCGGCATGAAGTTGGGCGAGCCGAGCCGGATGTGGCCGTCGATGTCGATGCCGACAATGCCGCCGGCGACGCGCGGATCGTCGGGCACGCCCTTGAAGCCGATCTGCGCCATGCCGCTCTGCCCGAACGGATCCTGGTTGCCGTCGTTGGTGCCGCGCGCATACGACACGCGCGACTCGTTCACCAGGCTCGAGCCGAGCACCTTGTTCCAGCCGCCGACCACCGCGTGCGAGTCGAGGAAGTTGCGGCCCCAGGCCGACGTCGAGGTGCCGTCGAGGACGCCGCCAAACCAGCCCGGCACGAAGCGGACACGGTTGCTGCCGATGTAACGCACGAACAGGTTGTTCGAGTTGCCGATCGGCATGTCCAGGCGAAGCAGGTAACGGTCCGAGTCGTCCTCGACATCGGGCTGGCGGATGAAGTTGTTGCTGCCGGTCGTGTTCGGCAGCGGCACCAGCTGCATGATGTTCGCGGCTACCGGATCGATGCGATTGGCGGGAATCGTGTTGTTGGGAAACGGCTGGCCGGTGAGCGGATCGCGGATGCTCGACGCGAAGACGCCGCGCCGTTGATCGGCGGTCATCACCGAGCCGGTGCGCAGCACGCCCTGCTTCAACCTCGTGCCTTCATAGTCCGCGAAGAAGAACGCGCGGTTGCGCATCAGCGGCCCGCCGAAATTGCCGCCGAACTGGTTCTGCTTGTTGGTGGCCTTCGGCTGGTTGGCGGCCTTGGCAAAGTAGTTGATGGTGTCAAGGCGATCGTCGCGATAGAAGTCGTACACCGTGCCGCGGAAGCGGTTGGTGCCGGACTTGGTGCTGACGATGATGGCCGCGCCGGGCGACCAGCCGTATTCGGCGGCATAGGGACTCGTGACCACCTTGAACTCGTTGATCGCATCCACCGAAGGACGCGACAGCTGCGTGGTGAGCTCCTGGACGTTGGTCGAGAAGCTGTTGTTGGCCACGCCGTCGAGCAGGAAGTTGTTCTGCAGGCTGCGATTGCCGTGCACGCTGATGCCGCCGGTGCGGCCCGCCGAAGTGCCGCCGGCCTGCTCGGTGTAGCGGTCGCTCTGCACGCCCGGCACCATGGCCAGCAGGTCGTCCCAGTTGCGGATGGCCAGCGGCAGCTTGTCCATTTCGTTGGTGTCGACGACGGTGCCGAGCACCGCGGATTCGGTGCTGAGGAGCGGCGTGACGCCCTCGACCTTCACCGTTTCACCGATCGACCCGACCGCGAGCGACATGTCGAGCCGCGAGCGGGCGCCGAGCTCGAGGCTGACGGTCTGCTCGAATCGCTGGAAGCCGGTGGCCTCGGCCTGGACCAGGTAGTCGCCAGGGGCAAGGTTGAGTACCAGGTAGGTGCCCTCGTTCGACGTCGTCACGGTCGAGGCGACACCCGTGGCCAGGCTCGTGATCGTCACCCTGGCCCCGCGAAGCACCGCGTCCGACGGATCGCGCACCACACCGGTGAGGGTGGCGCGATCCACCTGCGCATAGGCTGCGGCGGCAACCAGCACCAACACGGCCGCCATCATGGTTACACGCTGAATCAATCGAGACATGTGCTCCTCCTCGCTCCCGTCATCAGTCATCCCGGCGGCGCCACGATCGGCACCCGCGCATCCGGCGCCGGCCACGATCGAAACGCGGCATACCGGGGATCATCGCTGGCCGCCATCGATCGACGCGTGCCGGCCAGCACGTTCAAGTAATAGGCGTTATATCCGTGCGCGGTAACAAACGGGTGATAACCAGATCTCACAAGTACGACATCACCGTGACCAACCGTCAGCGTGCGATCCGTGCGCCGATCATAAAGCCGCTGGAAGCCAAAGGCATCCGGATGTTCGAACCGGTAGTAATAAATTTCTTCGAGCTTCACTTCGCCCGGCGGCCGATCGACGTCGTGCTTGTGAGGCGGATAACTGGACCAGTTGCCCGCCGGGGTGTAGACCTCGCACACCAGCAATCGATCGGCGGGGAAATCGGGGCGGATGATGTCGACAATCTGCCGCGTGGCGTTGCCGCCGCCGCGAATCTCGAACCCGCACTGGTCGGGCGTGATGACCTTGACCTCGCGCTTCGTTCTACCGGCCTTGCCCGCGGTCTTGTCCGCCGTAGCTTTAGCGAAGGCGGGCGCCCGGCCATCGGCCAGCTCGGTGTGCGCCTCAGCCTCGACGCGAAACGCGGTTCGTGGTGGCAGGTAAATTGCGTGCGGGTAACCGGCAAAGACACTCTTGCGCGGCCCGAGCATGGCGGCGCGGCCGTCAACGGTGACGCGGCAGTGGCCGGCGAGCAACACGAGACAGCATTCTTCGACACCCGTACTGCCGGCCCACGGCTTGCCCGGCGCAATGTGCCGCACGGCGAAGTGCACGAACCGCCAGCCGGCGCGCGCGGGCGTCACGTTGAGTGCAGTGCCCGTATGATTCGCGGCCGGCGGCGACGATCGGTACAACACGCGAGTCGCCAACGGGCGCGATACTATCACCGCCAATGATTCGTGTTGCCAACGCGCCCTGTTCCTGGGGCATCCTGGAATTTGCCGGTGCCGCGAAAACGGCCGGCTACGCCACCGTCCTCGACGAAATCCGCGACACGGGATACGCCGGCACCGAGCTCGGCGACTGGGGCTTCCTGCCCACCGACCCGCGCCGGCTCGGCGCCGAGCTCGCCGCGCGGCAGCTGCAGCTGGTCGGCGCGTTCGTGCCGATCGCGTTCGCCGATGCGTCCGCGCACGACGCGGGCCTGGCGACGGCCCTGCGAACGGCGGCACTGATGCGCGACGCCGGCGCCGCCGGCGCGTTCATCGTCCTGTCCGACAACAACGGCACCATCCCCGAGCGCGAACAGCAAGCGGGCCGCATTCGTGCGGAACATGGCCTGTCGGACGAGGCGTGGACCACGTTTGCGGCCGGCGCCGATCGCGTGGCCCGCGAAGTCTGGGAACAGACCGGCCTGCACACTGTTTTTCATCCGCACTGCGGTGGTTACGTGGAAACCCCGGATGAGATCGATGAGCTGATGCGGCGAACCGATTCCGCCCGGCTCGGCCTGGTGCTCGACACCGGGCACATTTTGTACAGCGGCGGCGACCCGTTGGATGTCTACCGCGTGCACCGCGAGCGCGTGCGGCACGTGCACTTCAAGGATTGCGATCTGCAGGTGGCAAAAGCCGTACGGGCGCAGGGCCTCGGCTACCTGGCCGCCGTCCGCGCGCAGCTGTTTTGTGAGCTCGGCTCTGGCGGGGTGGATTTCGCGGCGCTGACGCAAGCGCTGACGGCCGCTGCGTACGACGGCTGGATCGTGGTTGAGCAAGACGTGTTCCCTGGTTACGGCACGCCGAAGCAGAGCGCGCAGAAAAGCAGGGACCACCTACGCACGCTGGGACTTTAGGGGCCTGGGGATGAAGAATCCGCTTTCCGAGATGACGCAGACAACGCAGACCTGTCTGTGGAACGACTCCGCGGATCTCGACGAGCTGCGCTGGAGCATCGACCAGGGCGGGGTTGGTGCGACGTGCAACCCGGTGATCGCGCACACGGTGTTGAAGGCGCGCATGGCCGAATGGCGGCCGCGCATCGCGGCCCTGATCCAGCAACGGCCGTTGGCGACCGAGGATGACATTGCCTGGGCGGCGGTCGAGGCCCTGTCGATTGACGCCGCCGCACTGCTGATACCGGCGTTCACCGCGCATCGCGGCCGCAACGGCCGCCTGTCGATCCAGACCGATCCGCGCCTGTTTCGAGATGCCGGCGCGATTGTCGAACAGGCAATTCGGTTCGATGCGCTGGCGCCGAACATGATCGTCAAGATTCCCGCCACGCGTGCCGGGATTGACGCGATCGAACAGGTCACCGCGCTGGGCATCAGCATCAATGCCACCGTGTCGTTCACGGTGCCGCAATGCCTGGCGGTGGCGGAAGCGGTTGAACGCGGCCTGCAGCGCCGCGAGGCCGGCGGGTATGACGTGTCGGCGATGGGTCCGGTCTGCACGATCATGGTCGGGCGCCTGGACGACTGGTTGAAGGCGGTGATGGAACGCGAGGGGATTGTCACCGACCCGGGCCATCTCGAATGGGCAGGTGTGGCGGTGTTCAAGCGGGCGTACACCCTCTTTCGCAAGGGCCGCTATCGCACGCGCCTGCTCTCCGCGGCCTTCCGCAATCACCTGCACTGGAGCGAATTGATCGGTGGCGACGTGGTGATCTCACCGCCGTCGGCGTGGCAGAAACGCTTCGCGGCCAGCGACATCGAGATCCGGCCGCGCATCGACACGCCGGTCGATCCTGGCATCGTCGACGATCTCTCACGACGCTTCGCCGATTTTCGCCGGGCGTACAATCACGACGGTCTCGGCACCCACGAGTTCGACGACTTCGCGCCGACGCGTCGAACGCTGCGGCAATTCCTCGGTGCCTGTGACGATCTCCGGCAGCTGGTGCGCGACGTGATGATTCCCAACCCCGACGGCAAATGATGCGGCTCACGATGGCACAGGCGCTGGTCCGCTTTCTGAGCGCGCAGCTCAGCGAGCGCGACGGCTGTCAGCAACGCTTCTTCGCCGGCATGTTCGGCATCTTTGGCCACGGCAACGTGGCCGGCGTGGGCCAGGCGCTCGATCAATTCGGCGCCGAAGGCCTGCGCTATTACCAATGCCGCAACGAACAGGCGATGGTCCACACCGCGGCCGCGTTCGCGAAAATGTCGAACCGCTTGCGAACGCTCGCCTGCACGACCTCGATCGGTCCCGGCGCCACCAACATGCTCACCGGCGCCGCCGGCGCCACGATCAATCGCTTGCCGGTGCTGCTCCTGCCGGGCGACATCTTTGCCAATCGCGCGCCGGCGCCGGTATTGCAGCAACTCGAGTCGAGCGATACCCAGGACGTGTCGGTCAACGATTGCTTCAGGCCGGTCTCGCGTTACTGGGATCGGATTTATCGCGCCGAACAATTGCTCACCGCGTTGCCCGAAGCGATGCGCGTCCTGACCTCGCCCGCCGACACCGGCGCCGTGGTGCTGTCGTTGCCGCAAGACACGCAAACCGAAGCGTTCGAATATCCCGACGCGTTTTTTGCGCCGCGCATCTGGACCGTCCCGCGTCAGCGCGGTGATGCCGCCGCCATCACCCGTGCCGCCGAGGCAGTGCGATCCAGCCGATCGCCACTAATCGTGGCCGGCGGCGGCGTGCTCTACAGCGAGGCTTCAGAAGCCTTGCGGAAGTTTGCCGAGGCCGCCGGAATTGCCGTGGCGGAAACCCAGGCAGGCAAGAGCGCAATTCCCTGGGACCACCCCCTGGCGGTTGGTGCGATTGGCGCCACCGGCACGCTCGCGGCCAATCGGCTCGCCCGGCAGGCCGATCTCGTGATCGCCATCGGCACGCGTCTGTCGGACTTCACGACGATGTCGAATAGTGCGTTTGCGCATCCGGACGCGCGCTTCGTCGGCATCAACGTGTGCGAGATGGACGCGTTCAAGCACGCGGCGATCCCGGTGGTGGCGGACGCGCGCGTGGCGATCGAGGAGATCGCGTCCCGACTCGGTGGGTTCACCACGAGTGCCGGCTACCGGCACACCGTCGAGGCGTTGCGGCGTGAATGGAACGCGGAAGTCGATCGCGTCACCGCCGCCGCCGTGACGCGCGCCCCGTTCGTCCAGGCTGAGCTCGTCGGCGCGGTGAATGCCTTCGCGCGGCCGCAGGACGTGGTGGTTGGCGCCGCCGGCAGCCTGCCGGGCGATCTGCACAAGCTGTGGCGATCGCGCGAGCCGAACACGTATCACCTCGAGTACGGCTACTCGTGCATGGGATACGAGATTGCCGGCGGACTGGGCGTGAAGATGGCCGATCCGTTGCGCGATGTGTTCGTGATGGTCGGCGACGGCTCGTACCTGATGATGGCGCAGGAGATCGTCACCTCCATCCAGGAGGGCTTCAAGCTGATCATCGTCCTGCTCGACAGCCATGGCTACGCCAGCATCGGCGGCTTGTCGCGATCGATCGGGTCGGGAGGCTTCGGCACGCAGTTCAACCACAAGGCGCCCGTCGACCTCGCGGCCAATGCTGAATCACTCGGCGCGGTGGTGTTTCGTGCCACCGATCGCGCCGGCTTCGAGGCCGCGCTGCAATCCGCGCGCGCCGCCGATCGCACGGCGGTCATCTACGCCGAGGTCGACCCGGACCAGGGTGTGCCGGGATACGAATCCTGGTGGGATGTGCCGGTGGCGGAAGTGTCGGAGCAGCCCGACGTCCGCGCGGCGCGGCTCCGCTGGGAAGACGGCAAGGCGAAGCAGCGGCGTTGACCTAACGAGCCACGCGGAAGGCCACCCACTGCGACGCCGACTGCTCACCAAGGGTTGCCTCGACCTTGAGCACGTAGGTGCTGTTGGCGAGGCTGCCGACCGGCAACGGCATGCGGAGCTTGCCGCCGGTCAGCGGCGGCACCTCGAGACCGCGCAGCACGTCGCCCTTCGCATTCAACAGCTCCACCGTAATCTGCGGCGTCTCCCCGGCCGGTGCCTGCGTTTCGAGCTCGACGAGGACGCGATCGGTGGGACCGAACCGCGTGGACGCGGTCGGCGATGCGGCGGGATTGCTCTCGATCGCGCGGAACTCGATCATGTTTCGCGCGCGCAGGAATCGCGGCGTGGACAGCACGAGCGTCTGCTTCGTGAGATCGGGAATCGAGTGCGCCTGCACCCAGCGATCGATGATCTCCCCCGGGGCGCTGAGCGAGGTGAAACGAATGCGGTGGCGCCCTGCCGTCAGTTCGAAGTGCGCCGCCAACGGCAGCTCGCCGGGAACGCCGCCAATCACCTGCGCCGGCATCGCTTCCTTCCCGGCATCATCCACGGGCTGGATCTCGAGCCGCGCCGGTTTGTCCGGACCGGGATTGGGTTCCCACGTAAAGGTGATGCGTGTGCGATCACCTTCGCCCTTCGAAAATCCGGTCCACACGGCCACCGCGCGCGTATTGACGGAGTCCGACAGCGCGCCCAGCGCGGTTGTCAGTCCGACGTTCACCGGCGTGGCCGCCGCTTCCGCCGCGGCGGTGAGCTCCTTTTCGCTGGCCGACCAGTAGCCGCGCCGCGCGGTCACGCGCACGCCACGGCGCTTTACGCGCACCTTGATCTCGTGGAACCGGCCATCGTTGCCGCGGCGCGTTGGCGTGTAGCCGATCAGGTAATACGCGCTGGCATCCGCCATCACGCCGTTGAGCTGCTCGGTCGGATCGTTCGTGTTGACGATGGCCCGGCCGCCGGTGTCGGCGGCAATCCGGCGCAGCACGTTCGCGCCGCTGAATCCGACCGAACCCAGCGGGCGCGGATCGATCACGTGGATGGTGACGTTGCCGCGATTGGCCGCTTCCATGGCGGCGCGATAGCGCTGTTCGTTGGGGCTGCTCGGCGGCAGCGGCGGCCCCTGGCTGAAGAACAGGATCGACTTGCGGCCTTCACGCAGGCCGCCCATCTGCGTCGCCAGCGCCTCGAGCGCCGACAGCGTGACGCCGGCGCGCAGCTCCATCCAGTTGCGCTGCGTCAGTTGCGCTTCTTCGATGACGCTCCTCACCGGATAGACCTGGCCGCGCCGCCCCTCGAAGGTGCGAATCCGCTGGAGCAGCTCGTCTTTCGCGCGCGTGTACTTCAGGTCGTACAACGTGGTCAGCGGGTCCATCAACGCGACGAGGTCGTTCGGACCGAGCTGCTTGATGAACTTGTTGAGCGTGTCGCGCAGCGGCAGCGTGATGTCGGGCCGCTTGTCGATGTGGTAGTCGTCCAGGAAAATCGCGAACAGCCGCACGTCTTCACGCGCCGCTTCGAGCAGCGCGTGCTCCTTGGAGCGGATCTCGAGCGGCTCGTCGAGGTTCGACGACCGGGTGCCGTCGACCCGCACGAACTTGATAGTCTCCACCGTCTGCGGGACATCGTCTTCGCTGACCTCGAAATCAGCGGCCTGCAGATCGGTGACCGGCTCGTCGCCGTTGATCGTGGCGGTGACGTCGACACGGACGAGATCGGTCCCGGCCCGGAAGATGGGCGTCTGAGGCTGCGCGGGCGTCTGCGCTTCGACGGCAATCGCCGCCGTGAGCAGTAGAACTAAGACAAGCCGCATACTCGCATCCTATACTGACCGACGATGTCAGATCCGAAGCCGCTGGATGTTCTGGGCGTGGGATGTAACTCCGTCGATTTCGTCTACCGCCTGCCCGCCGCCCCCCGCGCCGACAGCCCGACCGCGAAAATGCGCATCAGCAGTCACGTGGTGTCGTATGGCGGCCAGACGGCCACGACCATGACCGCCTGCGCGGCGCTGGGCCTGCGCGCCGGCTACCTCGGCGCCGTCGGCGGCGATGAGAACGGCCAGCGCGTGAAGGCCGAGCTCGAGCGCCGCGGTGTGGACGTCTCACAAGTCCTGACGCGCGGCGGCCCGAATCGGTTTGCCGTGATCGCGGTCGACAACCAGACCGGCGAGCGGATTGTGCTGTGGGACCGTGACGCGCGGCTCAACCTGTCGGCGGCCGAAATTCGTCCCGAGCTGATCGCCTCGGCCAAGGTGGTCCACGTCGACGATGAAGATGAGGACGCGGCCATTCTCGCGGCGCAACTCGGGCGCGCCGCCGGCGTGCACGTGACGAGCGACATCGACCGCCTGACCACTCGCACCGGCGAGCTGGTGGCGGCGGTCACCATCCCGATGTTCAACGAGCACACGCTGCCGAAGTTCACCGGCGAATCCAACATCCACCGCGCGCTGACCAAGCTGCGCCAGTCGCACGCCGGCCTGCTCTGCGTCACGCTGGGCGCGAGCGGGGCGATGATGCTGGCGGGCAACGAGCTCGTCTATGAGCCGGGCTTCGAGGTGGAGGCGGTGGATACGACGGCCGCGGGCGATGTCTTCCGCGCCGCGTTCATCTACGCGCTGCTGGACGGCGCGCAGCCGCACGAGATGCTGCGCTTTGCCAACGCCGCGGCCGCGATCAGTTGCACCCGCGCCGGCGCCATGACCAGCGTGCCCGGGCGGCAGGAAGTGGCAGACGCCCTCAGCGGGGCGGTGTCAGCGCTTCCGTCAGCACGCGGCCCATCGCATCCGGCAACGTGACGCCGGTGAGGAACGCCAGCGTCGGCGCGAGATCGATCGGCGCGGCGGGTTGGAGGTATTCCCCGCTCTTGATCCCGTAGCCAAACAGCAACACCGGCACGCGGGTATCGTAGCGATGGCCGGTGCCATGTGTCGTCGTGCTCGTGGACGCAATCCAGTAGGCCCGCGAGAGGATCTTGACGTCGCCGCTGCGGCCCTCGTAGTGGCTCAACGCCGGCGCGCGCGTCAGCGGATCGCTGCCCGACAGCTCTTCTTTCCGATAGACGCGCCACACGCCGTCCGTCTTGCGCACGGTGTCGAGCACGGCCTCCATCGCCTTGGGGTTCTGGAGCAGCCGCGCGTAGACGCCGTCGTTGAAATAGATCTCCGTGTAGATCACGCGGGTGCGGTACGGGCCGCCGCCCAACTCGCGCGCCAGCACCTCATCGATCGCGCGCCCGATCGCGGCGGTGCCGACGCGGCCGGCATCGAAGCCCATCGCCTTGACGCGCTCGGGCACCGGCGCCACGCCGTGATCCGACGACAATCCGACGACGTAATTGCCCGTGCCGACGTCACGATCGAGCTTGTCGAGCAGCAAGCCGAGCTGCGCGTCAAGGTGCACCAGCACGTCCTGGGCCTCGTGAGAGTCGGGGCCGAAATCGTGGCCCACCTTGTCCAGCGCGGAGAAGCTCACGGCCAGAAAATCCGTTGCCGGACCGCGGCCGAGCTTCAGGCCGTCGATCGCGACATTCGCCAGGGCCGCCAGGTACTGATCCGAATAGGGGCTCGACTCCCACGCATCGGTGAACGCGCCGCCCACTTCATCGCCCGTGCCTTTCACGGTATGCGGGAATTCCTTCGTGACCAGGGCGACGCGCCGGCGATCCGCCGTCGTGTAGCCGTAGACGTATTGATCGAGCGGCAGCGAGCGTTCCCAACGACGGCCCATCTCGCCGCGCAGCGGGTGGCGGGCAATGTAGCTGGCGAAGAAGGACGTCGGGGCATCCTGAAACGCCGTGGACGTGACCCATTCGCCATCTACTTCGTCGAGCCAGATCACCGCGTCGGGCCGATGGCCGGCCAGCGTGATCGCCGAGCGCGCCTTGAGCGAGATGCTCACGACCCGCGGCGCGGGAAATCCCTGCAGCCGCATCTCGTCGGCCAGCGTGCTGGTCATCAGGCTTCGCGCGCTGTGACCGACACCTTTGACGGGCACGCCGTAGGTGATCAGCTTCTGCTGCTCATCGTCCGTGCAGCTGACCTGGCGGCTGTTGTTCCGCTCCCACCACTGGTTGAGCACCATGCCATGCACGGCGGGCACGGTGCCGGTGCTGATGCTGGCATGCCCGGCGCAGGTGACGGTGTTGTAGTAGGGATAGTCCGCCTCCCGGAACCACGCTCCATCGGTAATCAGCCGCTTGAGACCCTTCGTCCACTGATGCTGATAGCGATCGATGTAGTCGCCGCGCATCTGATCGATCGAGATCATGACGACCAGCCTGGGGCCGCGCGTCCGGCCCGCCGGTTTCCCGGTCTGCGCGACGAGAATCGGCGCCAGCAAGAGCGTGAGGACGAGGGCAAGGGCCGGCTTCATGGGAGCGGCTCATCATACAATCACGCCATGCCGGCGCGGTCGGGGATTGTCATCGCGAGCCTGGTCATCGCTTTCTGGGCGGATGCGCGGCCGTCCGGGCAGGCGCCGGCGGTCAAGGACGTGCTGAAAAGCAGCGCGGCGTACGTCGAGCGTTTTCAGCAACAGCTGTCACAGATTGTCGCCGAAGAAACCTACACACAGCTCGTCGTCCAGACGTCGCGGCTGACCGATACCCTGCTGATGCCGCCGTCGCGCACGCTGCGATCGGATCTGATCCTCGTGCGGGCGGCCGGGGAGGATCGCTTCGTCGAGCTGCGCGACGTGTTCGAGGTGGACGGCAAGCCGGTGCGCGATCGGCAGGCGCGCCTCGAACGTCTGCTGGGCGCGAATTCGACGGCCGCCGGCAGCCAGATTGCCGCGATCATTCAGGAAAGCGCGCGCTATAACCTCGGCACCATCCGGCGCAACGTCAACACACCGCTGCTCGCACTGATGTTCCTGCAGGACAACCACCAGGACCGGTTTGCGTTCAAGCACGTGACCAGGGACACACCGGTGTTCAAGGAATCGCGCGACCGCGAGTTCAACGAGGCGCCGGTGTTCCGCGTGGCCACCGAGATGTGGACCATCGAGTACCAGGAGCGCAGGAACGCCACGGTGATCCGGACGCCGTCGGGCGGCAACCTGCCGGCACGCGGCCGGTTCTGGATCGATCCGTCGACCGGCGCGGTGCTGATCAGCGAGATGATCGTCGAGGGCGGCGGCGTGATCGCCACCGTCACGGTGAGCTATCAATCCGAGCCGCTGATGGGATTTCTCGTGCCGACCGAAATGCGCGAGTCGTACCTGCGTTACGGAGAACGCATTACCGGCCACGCGGTGTACGGGAAGTTCCGCCTCCTGAAACAGTGATACGATTCCCGCTCACGTAACGCCTTGCGCCCGGCGTCGCGTAGCGAGGTTTTCATGCGACGGATCTGGCTTTGCAGCATGATTCTGGGCGCGCTGGCGACGCTCCCATTCGACTTGGTTGAGACCGCAAGCGAGCCGAAGTCTTTCCCGCCGGATCTCCAGGCGATCAAGATCACCACCACCGGAACGCTGACGCCGGCATACGCGCTGGTGCACCTGTTTGCCGAGAAGGGCTACAAGGGTTACGCGCTGGTCGACTCGGCGGGCCGCATCGCCTGGCACTACCGCACCAGGGACTACCCGTTCGGCGCCGACCGCCGGAAGAACGGCAACTTCGTGTTCATGGACAAGGGCCACGGTCTCGTCGAAGTCGACCGCAGCGGCGCGATTGTCCACGAGCTGACGCAGCGCGATCCCGAGCGGGAGATGCATCACGCGCTCGTCGTGACGCCGCGCGACACGGTGCTGTATCTCGCGTTCGATACCGAGACGTTCAACGGCAAGCCGCTCAAAGGCGAAGCGATCTGGGAGTGGAATCCCGACACCGGCGAGGACGTCAAGCGGTGGCGTTCGTGGGACTTCATGGATCCGGCGCTCGATCGATCCGCGCGAACGGCCGGCGAATGGCTGCACGGCAACTCGTTGTCGGTCGGGCCCGGCGGCAACATCCTGTTGAGTTTTCACTACCTCAACCAGGTGATCTCGATCGCGCCCGACTGGAAGTCCATCCAGTGGCGTCTCGGCGGCGTGCGGCCCACCGTGACGGTGCCGAAGGATCAGCAAACGTCGGCGCAGCATACGGCCGCCGAACTTGCTCCGGGCCGCATTCTCATGTTCGACAACCGCACCGCGCTGCAGCCGCCGTACTCGCGGGCGGTGGAGTACCAAATCGACGGCAGCACCGCGAAACAGGTGTGGGAGTGGCGGCCGCCGGCCGACAACTACGCCGCGGCCGTCAGCTCGGCGCGCCGGCTGCCGAACGGCAACACGCTGATCGCGTTCGGGATGGTGAAGGGCCGCAACGGATCGAGCGGCCCGACCGAAGCGTTCGAGGTGACGCCCGCCGGCGCCATCGCGTGGCACATGGTCGTCGACGGCGTGATGACGCTCTTCCGCGTCGAGCCGATTACTTCGTTCGAACCGTAATCGTCCGGCCCGGCGTCACGCCCCGCTGCCACGTCGGCGTGCGCGTGCCCTGGCGCGGCACAATCACCTGCACGTCGACGCGCGCCACGCCGGCCGGTACGCCGACGTGCACCGGCACATCGCTTTGCGCGTCGTAGCCCGACCCGCTATCGACCAGTCGCGCGCCGACCAGCCGCGTCGTGCCGGCGGCAAACACCCGCACTTCGGCTCCGGCGCGGGTCGACCGTCCCTGCGCGTCGACGACCTTCACCTGCAGTCCGCGACCGGCAGCGGCGGCCGCCAGCATGTTCCGCATCACGAGGTGCATGCCGTCGGTGCGCGCGCCGGTGAGCGCGAGATCGAGATCGTGATCGCCGTCGGCGTCCACCCACTGCACACCGTGATCGGCCTGCAGCCGTCGAATCGATGCCGGCGTGACGTCGACGAACGCCGAGCCGGTGTTTCGGAACAGCGAGTCCTGCCAGCT
>Ga0190265_10002099_pt1 | contig 13275 bp, 15 predicted proteins | sample Popmic124T_FD_133135 | JGI IMG/M metagenome (GOLD analysis project Ga0190265, IMG submission 133135) | Populus adjacent soil microbial communities from riparian zone of Indian Creek, Utah, USA - 124 T | ecosystem: Environmental > Terrestrial > Soil > Riparian zone | place: USA: Utah | collected... | reverse complement strand
GCGCTCGCCGCGCACGACGCGCTCGTGCGCGACCCGGCCCCGGGCACCGCGGCCGGCCTGCTGCTCGCGCCCCCGGCCGCGCTGCGCGCCCACCTGCGGCGCGAGCGCCTGGACCCGCGGCGCACCGCGCTGCTCCACGTGACCGCCGGAGCAGTGCGCAGCCGCCACCCGCAGTGGCGCGCGGCCGCGGAGGCCGCCGGGCTGGCGCCGCGCGGCGGCGGACCCCGCGGGCTGCCGGCCGCCTGCGCGCCGCCGGAGGCGGTGGAGCGGCTCGCCCGCGCGCTGCGCTAGCTCGCGGCGGCGCCGACCTCGGCCGCGAGCGCGACGAAGACGTCGAGCGCGGCGGGGTTGGCGAGCGAGTCGCGGCTGGCCGCGCGCTCGGGCGCCTCGCCCATGAGGATGCGCTTGACCGGGACCTCGAGGACCTTGCCCGACAGCGTCCGCGGGACCTCGGCGATCGCGCGCACGTCGCTGGGCACGTGGCGCGGGGAGCAGTCCTCGCGCACGCGCCGGCGGATCGCGGCGACGAGCGCGTCGTCGAGCTGCGCGCCGTCGCGCAGCACGACGAACAGCGGCATCCAGCTGTCCTGGCCGGGGCGCGGGATGTCGACCACGAGCGCGTCGACGACGTCCTCCACCGCCAGCACGGCACGGTAGATCTCGCTCGTGCCCATCCGCACCCCGCCGCGGTTGATCGTCGAGTCCGAGCGGCCGTAGATGACCGCCGTGCCGCGCTCGGTGATGCGGATCCAGTCGCCGTGGCGCCAGACGCCCGGGTACATGTCGAAGTAGGCCTCGCGCAGCCGCGACCCGTCCTCGTCGCCCCAGAAGCGCAGCGGCATCGACGGCATCGGCTGGGTCAGCACGAGCTCGCCGACCTCCTCGATCACCGCCTTGCCGTCCTCGTCGAACGCGTGCAGGTCGGCGCCGAGCGCGCGCGCCTGGAGCTCGCCCTCGTAGACCGGCAGGACGGGGCAGCCGCCGACGAAGGCGGTGCACAGGTCGGTCCCGCCGGACGTCGAGAACAGCCACGTGTCGGCGCCGACGTGCTCGTAGACCCAGGCGAACGCCTCCGGCGCGAGCGGCGAGCCGGTCGAGCCGACCGCGCGCAGCGCGGAGAGGTCGCGGCCGGCGGCGGGCTCGACCCCTTCCTTCATGCACGCCGCGATGTAGCTCGCGCTCGTGCCGAAGCACGTGGTGCCCGACGCCTCGGCGAGGTTCCACAGCCGGTCGAGGTCGGGCGTGCCCGGGTTGCCGTCGTAGAGGACGATCGCGGCGTCGGTCAGCAGCACCGAGGCGAGGAAGTTCCACATCATCCAGCCGGTGGTGGTGAACCAGAACACCCGGTCGCCCTCGTGGCAGTCCACGTGCAGGTACATCTTCTTGAGGTGCTCGAGCAGGATCCCGCCCTGCCCCTGGACGATCGCCTTGGGCAGCCCGGTCGTGCCGGACGAGTAGAGGACCCACAGCGGATGGTCGAACGGCACCGCGGCGAACTCGAGCGGGGTGGTTGGGGACTGGATCAGGAAGCCGTCCTCCCAGCCGGATCCGTCGAGGTGCCCGAGCGTCACGACCGGCGCCCCGACCTCGGCGGCGATCTCCTGGACCGCGGCGCGCCGGTCGAAGTCGCGGCCGCCGTAGCGGTAGCCGTCGACCGCCAGCAGGACCTTCGGCTCGATCTGGCTGAAGCGGTCGCACACGCTGCGCGCCCCGAACTCGGGCGCGGCCGACGACCAGACGGCGCCCAGCGAGGCGGTGGCGAGGAACGCGGCGATCGTGTCGGGGACGTTCGGCAGGTAGGCGGCGACGCGGTCGCCGGGGCCCACGCCGCGCGCGGCCAGGCCGCCGCGGATCCCCGCGGTGCGCGCGCGCAGATCGCCCCACGTCCACGACCCGAGCCCGCGCAGCTCGGACTCGTGCAGGATCGCGACGCGCTCGTCGGGCTTGCCGCGGAACAGCCGCTCGGCGTAGTTGAGCTGCGCGCCCGGGAACCACGCCGCGCCGGGCATCGTCGCGTCGGCGAGCACCGCGTCGTAGCCGCCGCCGACGTCGAAGCGGTCCCACACCTCCGCCCAGAACCCGGGCAGGTCCTCGACCGACCAGCGCCAGAGCGCGTCGTAGTCCGCCGCACCGCGGTCCGCCATCAGGCGCGCCATGTGCGAGCGCTCGCGCAGCGCCTCGGGCGGCTCCCACAACAGCTTCGCGTCCTGCATCGCGGGCGATCCTACGGGGTAGAGGCCGCGCCATGGATCACATGGATGTCCCGAAGGTGTTGGAGTGCCTCAACCGCGCGCTCGTGCTGCAGCAGCGCTCGCTCCTGCAGTTCACGATGGGCGCGGGCAGCATGTTCGGCCTCGAGTACCAGTCCGTCGGCGCCGAGCTGTGGACGTTCGCGCGCGCAGAGCTCGCGGACACGCGGTTGCTCGTCGAGAAGATCACCGCGCTCGGCGGCGACCCGACCGTGGAGGTCGGGACGCTGAGCTGGACGAGCGACCCCGGTGCGGCCGTCGACGCGCTGATCGAGGCCGAGGACGAGACGATCGCGGCAATGCACGCGGTCATCCCGCACTCGGGTCAGGAACCGCGCTCGGAGGCGCTCGAGCACCTCATGGAGCACTTCATCATGCGCAAGCAGAACCAGGTCGACTGGCTGCGCCGCGCGCGCCGGTCTCCGGGGCCCTAGCGCCCGGGCGGCTCGTCGTTGCGGACGCGGACCGTGATCGTGTCTCGCGCTGCGCGCTCACCACCGGCATGGGGTTCGCCCGCCTCGTCGTCCGTTCGCGACGCGAGCGGGCGCTCGACCGCGTAGCCGTCGGGCTCGGGCGGGAGCGGCCGCCGCGGCCGCAGCCCGGACGCCATCGCCCCGCCGCCGAGCAGGAGCAGGATCAGCGGCCACCACAGCAGGGTCTCGTCCGCCCCGGCGTTCGCCACGACCACGAACCCCGCGAGGTGCGCGACGCCGAGCCACGCCGCGCCCGGGACGCGGTCGACCGCGCCGTACGCGACCAGGCCGCAGCCGGCGAACAGCACGACGAGCTCCCAGAAGTTCGGCAGGACCTCGTCGCCGGCGGACTGGCCGAACGGCGTGAACGCGACGATCACCGCGGACACCGAGGCGAGCAGCACGATCGCGAACGTCGCCAGGCCGCCGGTGATCACCATCAGCTCGGCGTGCCGCGGGTTGCCGCCGCGGAGCACGAGCGACACGAGCGCGAAGCCGAGCGCCAGGAGCAGGAGCAGCCAGCGCGCCCCCGTCTGCGACAGCCCGAAGATCCAGTCCGCCGCCGCGAGCACGGCGACGCCGGCGGCGACGCCCGCGATCATCGTGCAGATCGCCGAGTCGCGCCGGACCGCGGGGTACGCGGCCGCGGCGCAGACCGCCAGCGACGTCCACATGATCGTGCCGGACCCGAGCGCGATCCCGTCGGCGCCGAGCACGTCGGCCAGCCGCAGCAGCGTGAGCTCGAGCAGCAGCAGCCCGCACACGAGCAGCACCGACTGCGACGGGCGCGGCCGGCCGCCCTCCGGCTCGGCCTGCACGCCGAGGCCGTACATCAGCGCCGCCGCGGCGGCGAGCACGATCAGGTGGACGCCGAGCGGCAGCTCGTCCTGGAGCCGGATCTCCTCGAGCGCCAGCCCGACCGTGAAGACGACCGCGCCAGCCGCGATCAGCGGCCCGCGGTGCGCGGGCGGGCGGAGCAGCTCGAGCAGCTCGTCGCGACGGGCCATCCGGCGGCGGACCCTAACGGACCGGCGGGCGCGCGAGCTCGATCATCCCGTCGCGCACCCGGACGTCCCACGCCGGCTGCGGGTACGCCGCCGGACCGCGCTCCACACCGCCGTCGGCGAGCCGGAACACCGACCCGTGCCACGGACACGTGACGCAGCCGTCGGCGAGCTCGCCCTCGTCGAGCGGGCCGCCCCGGTGCGAGCAGCGGTTGGAGAGCGCGTGGACCGCTCCGCCGCTGCGCGCGAGCAGCACGCGCGTGCCGCCGACGTCCGCGGAGCGGAGCTCGCCCTCCGGCAGCTCCGACTCGCGCAGCGCGGGCGTCCAATCCTCGACCGGCTCCTCGAACGCGGTCCGGTCGACGCCGACGCCCTCCGCGTAGGAGAGGTGGCCGCCGAGCCAGCCGCCTGCGGCCAGCGCACCGCCGCCGGCGAGGCCGAGCAGCTTGCCGCGCCCGCGCGCGCCGCGGCGGCGCGCCACGAGCGACGCCGCGAACAGCGCGGTCGCGGTCACGTTCGCGGCGGCGTGCGCCACACCGAGCCGCCGCACCGACGGGCTGCCGACCTCGGAGTCGGCCCACTCGGACAGCCCCGTCGCGACCGTGGGCACGGTGGCGGCGAGCCCGATGCCGACGAGCCGGTCGGCGGCGCCCGCGCTGCCCTTGCCGCCGATCCAGTCGAGCAGCAGCGCGCTCGTCCAGCTCCCGATCGGCAGGTCGGTGAGCAGCGGATGCAGCGCGTGCCCGAGCGCGACGCCGCTGAGCGCGTCCTTCACCGGACCGGCGGGGACGGCGCCGCGCACGGCCTTCCCGACCGCCTTGGCCGGCCCGTCGACCGCCTCGAGGTGAGCGAGGCGGTCGGCGACGAGGTGTGCGGCTGGGGCGCTCGGCGTGCTGGTCATGACGGCGGAATACCCTTCGCGACCCATGACCGAGCTCGTCCTGTCAGAAGATCACGGTGCCGTCCGCCACGTCGTCCTCAACCGCCCCGAGAAGCGCAACGCGTTCCACGGCGAGCTGGTGCTCGCGACCGGTGCCGCGCTGCGCGCCGCGGCGGACGATCCCGCCGTGCGCTGCGTCGTCCTGCGCGGCGCCGGCCCGATGTTCTCGTCCGGCATGGACCTCGGGACGCTCGGCGAGCTGGCCGCGACGCCCGAGCGGCTGCGCGCGTTCCGCCGCCACTGCGTCGAGGCGTGGAGCCTCGCCGAGGAGATGCCCAAGCCGGTGATCTGCACGATCCAGGGCGGCTGCATCGGCGGCGCGCTCGAGCTGGCCCTCGCCTGCGACTTCCGGGTCCTCGCGGCCGACGCGATCGTCGGCATGCCCGAGACGCGGATCGGGCTGATCCCCGACGTCGGCGGCTCGTCGCGGCTGCCGCAGGTCGTCGGGCTCGGCCGGGCGAAGGAGCTCGTGATGACCGGGAAGCTGATCGGCGCGGAGGAGGCCGAGCGGATCGGGCTCGCGACCCGCGTCGCGCCCGCGGAGGAGCTCGATGCCGCGGTGCAGGGGCTCGTGGACGAGCTGCTCGCCTGCGCGCCGCTCGCCGTCGCGCTGGCCAAGCGGGTGATGGACGCGTCGGCCCGCCCGGCGCTGGCCACGACGCTGGAGCTCGAGGTCGTCTCGCAGGAGCGCTGCGCCGCGTCGGACGACTTCGCGGAGGGTGCGCGGGCGCTGGCCGAGAAGCGCCAGCCGCGGTTCACCGGGAGCTAGGGTGCGCCGATGATCGCGATCATCGGCGGGACCGGAGCGCTGGGATCGGGCCTCGCGCTGCGGTGGGAGCGCGCTGGGGTGCCGGTCGTGATCGGCACGCGCGACACCGAGCACATTCCCGCGCTCGGGCTCGAGGTGCTCCCGCACGCGGAGGCCGCGGCGCAAGCCGACGTGGTCGTGCTCTGCGTGCCGTTCCGCTCGCAGTCAGAGACCCTCACGAACCTGCGCGGCCATCTGCGTCCGGGGCAGCTCCTGATCGACACGACCGTCCCGCTCGCCGCCGCGGTGTCCGGCCGCGCGACGCGCACGCTCGGGGTCTGGCAGGGCTCCGCCGCGCAGCAGGCGGCCGAGCTGGTCCCGGACGGCGTGCGGGTCGTCGCGGCGCTCCACACGGTCTCCGCCGCGCGCCTGCGCGAGCTCGATGCGCCGCTCGACGAGGACGTCCTCGTCTGCGGCGACGACGCCGCTGCGAAGGCCGAGGCGATCGCGCTGATCGAGCGCATCGAGGGCCTGCGCGGCGTCGACGCGGGCGCGCTCGAGCACGCGCGCATCGCGGAGCAGCTCAAGGCGCTGCTGATCGGCATCGACGCGCACTACCGCGCCCGCACCGGGCTCAAGATCGCCGGGCTGCCGTGAGCGGCCCGGTCGTCGTGCTCGCCGGCGGCACCGGCGGCGCGAAGCTCGCGCGCGGCATGCTCGACGTGGTCGGCGCCGACCTCGTCGTGATCGCCAACACGGGCGACGACATCGAGATCCACGGCGGCCATGTCGCGCCCGATCCCGACCTCGTCACGTTCTGGCTCGCCGACCGGATCGACGAGCGCGGCTGGGGCCTGCGCGACGACACGTTCGCCGTGATGGAGGAGCTGCGCGCGCTCGGCGAGGACGTCTGGTTCAACCTCGGCGACCGCGACCTCGCGCTCTGCCTCGCGCGCGCCCGCCGGCTGGCGGCGGGCGAGACGCTGACGCAGGCCGTCGACGCCGCCCGGCGCGCGCTCGGCGTGCCCGCCACGGTGCTGCCGATGTGCGACGCGCCGGTGCGGACGTGGATCCGGGCGCGCGGCGCGTGGCACGGATTCCAGGAGTGGATGATCCGCGAGCAGGCCGCGGGACCGATCGAGGAGGTCGCGTTTCGCGGCGCCGACGCCGCCCTCGCGTCCGCGCCCGTCCTGGCGGCGCTCGAGGGCGCCCGGGCGGTGATCGTCGGGCCGTCGAACCCCGTCATCTCGATCGGGCCGATCCTCGCGGTGCCGGGCATCCGCCAGGCGATCCTCGCGACCAGCGCGCCGGTCGTCGCGGTCTCGCCGCTGGTCGGCGGGCGCTCGGTCAAGGGGCCGACCGAGGCGTTCCTCGAAGCCGCGGGCCGCTCGCTCGACAGCGACGGGATCGCGGCGCACTACGACGGGCTGCTCGACGGGCTCGTCGCCGACGCGCGGGCGGACGGGCTGCCGACGCTCGAGACCGACGTGTCGATGCCGGACGCCGGCGCGCGCCGCCGCGTCGCGCAGGCGACGCTGGACTTCGCGCTCGCGCTCGCCCTATAGCCTTGCGGCGATGCGCACCGCCGTCGTCCTCCCCGTCAAGTCGTTCGGGCGCGCGAAGCAGCGGCTCGTCGCCGCGGTCGGGCAGCCGGACCGCGCGGAGCTCGCCGCCGCGATGGTGAGCGACGTGCTCGCCGCGATCGGGGCCGTGCCGGGGCTCGACGACCTCGTCGTCGTCACCGCCGAGGAGCGCGCCGCGCGGGCGGCGCACGACGCCGGCGCCCACGTCGTGCACGACCCCGTCGAGGCGGGCCAGTCGGCCGCGGCCGCGCGCGGCGTCGCGGCCGCCCTCGCCCGCGGGGCGGAGCGCGTCCTGCTCGTGCCCGGCGACTGCCCGGCGCTCGACCCCGGCGAGGTCGGCGAGCTGCTCGCGGGCTATGCGGATGCCGGCGTCGTCATCGTCCCCGACCGCCACGGCGCGGGGACGAACGCGCTGCGGCTCTCGCCGCCCGGTGTGATGGACCCGTCGTTCGGGCCGGGCTCGTTCGCGCGCCATGCCGCGCTCGCCACCGCCGCGGGCGCCGTCGTACGCGTCGCCCACGCCCCGTCGCTCGAGCTCGACGTGGACACGCCGGGCGACCTCACCGCGCTGCGCGCCGCCCTGGAGCGGCACCCGAGCGCGGCACCGCGCACGCGCGCCCTGCTGGGCCGGATGGCGCCGCGCTCCGCCGCCGCGTGACGCCGCTCGCCGCCGCCGCGCTGCCCGGTCTGCCGGAGATCCGGGCCGGGGACGACCTCGCCGCCCTGCTCGCCGCCGCCGCCGCCCGGCTCCCCGACCCCGGGCTGGGCGCGGCCGACGTGCTCGTCGTGGTGCACAAGGCGGTGGCGAAGGCGGAGGGCCGCGTCGTCCGGCTCGCCGACGTGACGCCGGGCGCGCGGGCGCGTGCGGTCGCGGAGGAGCACGGCAAGGATCCCCGCCTCGTCGAGCTGATCCTGTCCGAGAGCGCGGAGCTCCTCCGCGCCGACGGCGGGCGGCTCATCGCCCGCACGCACCACGGGTTCGTCTGCGCGAACGCGGGCGTCGACCAGTCCAACGCCGGCGCCGAGGCGCAGGCCGTCCTGCTCCCCGTCGATCCCGACGCCTCGGCCCGCGCGCTGCGGGCACGGCTCGGCTGCGCGGTCGTCGTGTCCGACTCGTTCGGGCGGCCGTGGCGGATCGGCCAGGCCGAGGTCGCGATCGGCTGCGCCGGGCTGGCGCCGCTCGACGACTGGCGCGGCCGGCCGGACAGCGCCGGGCGGCAGCTGCACGCGACCGTCATCGCCGTCGCGGACGAGGCGGCCGCGGCCGCCGACCTCGTGCGCGGCAAGGACAGCGGCGAGCCCGCGGTCCGCCTGCGCGGGCTCGAGCGCCACGTGCTCGCCGAGGACGGGCCGGGCGTCGCGGCCCTGCTCCGCGCGCCGGAGCAGGACCTCTTCGGCTAGCTACGCCGCCGCGCGGCTGCGCTGCTGCGCCTGCTGCTGGATCGCGCGGCGCATGTCGAAGCGCTCGCGGGCGGCCTCGACGTGGCGGCCATGGCCGAGCGACCACGTCCCGAGCGCGCGCATCGGCGCGGCGAGCGTCGCGCCGAGCGGCGTGAGCGCGTAGTCGACCCGTGGCGGGACCTCGGCGTGGACCTGGCGCCCGATCAGGCCGTCGCGCTCCATCGCGCGCAGCGTCTGGGTCAGGACCTTCTCCGAGATCGGCTCCAGATCGCCGAGCAGCTCGTGGTAGCGGCGTGAGCCGTCGCCGAGCGCGAGCAGCACGTCGACGCTCCATTTGGACGACAGCAGACCCAGTGCGTCGCGGATGAGGCGGGCGTTCCGGGTGCGTTCCGTGGTGTGAAGAGAAGTCGGGGCGGCGGACATGGCCCGCATCATGCAGGCGTCCTGACACCGTGTCCCTGGACCGGCGGGCGAAGCAACACGACCTGCGTTTGGCCGTGCTGGCAAGCTACGCGTCCTGTCCGGGGAGCGAGTGACCAGCGTCGATGTGGCGCGCCGCGTCGGCGTGTCGCAGTCCACCGTGTCCCTGGTCTTGTCCGGCAAGGCGGCGGGGCGCATCTCCGCGCGGACCGAGGCGGCGGTGCGTGCGGCCGCCGCCGAGCTCGGCTACCGGCCCAACGTGGCGGCGCGCGCGCTCAAGACTGGGGCGGCGCGGACGATCGTGCTCGTCGTCCCCGACATCACGAACCCGTTCTTCGGCGGGCTGCTGCGCGGCGCGCAGACCGCGGCGCGCGCCGCGGGCTACGCGGTCGCGCTGATCGACACCGACAACGACCGCGACTGGGGCGCCGCGTCGGCCGAGGCGCTGTACGCCGGCCCGGTCGACGGGCTGCTCCTGTTCGAGATGGACGCGCCGCGGCGTGCCGCGGGGGCCGAGTCGATCGTCGTGATCGAGTCCGAGGCGCGCGGGCACCCGGGCGTCCGGCTCGACGCCGAGCGCGGCGCCGAGGCGGCCGTCACGCACCTGATCGAGCTCGGGCACCGGCGGATCGGGCACATCGCGTCGGTCCACAACCGGCCGACGTTCCGGGCGCGCCGGCGCGCCGTCGACCGCCTGGTCGACGGACCCGTCGCGCGGGTCGAGAGCGACTTCACGCTCGACGCCGCCCACGCGGCCACGATCGCCCTGCTGCGCGACGCCCCCGCCATCACCGCGATCTTCTGCGACGACGACGTGATCGCGGCGGGCGCCTACCTGGCCGCGCGCGAGCTCGGGCGGACGATCCCGGACGACCTGTCGATCGTCGGGTTCGACGGGCTCGACATCGGCCGCGTGCTCGATCCGCCGCTGACGACCGTCGTCGCGGACTCCGGGGAGCTCGGCCGCGCCGCCTTCGAGCTCCTCGTCGCCGTGCTCGCGGGCAAGCGCCCACGCAGCCGCGTGATGCCGGTCGAGCTCGAGGTGCGCGGCTCGACGGCGCCGCCGTCCAGCGGGTAGCCGGGCGCGCTCCGCGCGCGGAGCGCGCCCTTGCAGGATCGCGTCATACGTACTAGCATTCATACGTATGACAAGGTTCATCGTCGCCTCACTCGTCGGCCTGGTCGCCGGCCTGTCGGCCGCCCCAGAGGCGCCGGCCCCGCGGGCGGCGGACCGGGTCGCGATCGTCGTCGACGCCTCCGGACCCGGCGCCGAATCCCGCATCGCCGCGGCACGCGCCGACGCGCGCGCCCGCAACGCCCCCTACCGCGCCCCGCGCACCCTGCACGACCAGCTCTCCGTGACCGCGATGCTCGCGGCCGAGGGCTACGACACGATCGTCGGCTACGGGCTCGAGGAGCACGCCGCGATCGCGCCGCTCGACGGGCGCGTGCGCTTCGTCGCTGCGGCGGGGTGAGTCGCGTCGCGGGGCGGCGCGGTGCGGGCGTTGCGGCGCCAGGCGCCGCCGTTTGCGATGGCGCCGGCGCTCGCGTACGGCGGCATCGAAGGGAGCGGGATCGAGGCCGCGGCGATCATGCGGGGCGCTTTGACCACCGCATGGGTGGTTAAAGCGCCCCGCGTGCACGTGGGGTGGCGCTCTGTGCGCTGGCAGGGGCGGCGCCCCCGACCGGCGTCATGGCGCTCGACCGAGCGCCGCTCACAGCGGGTCCGGCGGCGTCGCCGCGTACGCCTCGACGAGCGCGTCCACGCGCGCACGGTCGACCGGCAGCTCGACGTCGTCGATCCGCTCGACCGGCGCGATCCCGATCGAGTTGCAGACGAACGCGCCGGCGAACCGGGACAGGTCGGCGAGCCGGACCGTGGCGCGGCGCGAGCCGTCGCCGAGCGCGCGCTCGAGCAGCTGCATGGTGATGCCGTGCAGCTGCGGCCCGTCCGGCCAGAGGACGCCACCGTCCTCGAGGAAGCCGACGTTCGCGATCCCCGCCTCGGCGACGGCGCCGCCGGGGCCCACCAGGAGCGCGTCGTGGAACCCGCGGCGCTCCGCCGCGAGCGCGTGGAAGGTCTGGCCGAACGTGCCGGCGCTCTTGACGTGCGCGAGGAACCGCCCGAACTGCACGGAGGCGAGCCGTTGCGCGATGGGCGGCATGTCCCGCGGCGGGCGGACCGCCACGAGCATCGACGTCCCGGGCTCGCCGAAGACCTGGACGCGCACGGTCGCGTCGCGCTGCCCGGCCAGGGCGTGGCGGATCCGCGCGCGGACCAGCGCGCCGTCGACCCCGTGCCCGTAGAGCTCCCGGCTCGCCGCGTCCAGCCGATCGAGATGGAGCGCGAGCCCGCGCACGCCCCCACCGCGCACCTGCATCATCGTGAAGTGGCCGTAGTTGGCGAGGGCGGGCGCGAGCGTGGCCACGGTCGCCGGCCGCCCGTCGATCTCGATCCGCTCACCGCTCACGCCGTCGCCACCCCGAGCTGCGCGGCGGTGCGGGCGAGCTTGTCGGGGTTGACGACCGCCCACACCGTCTGCACGCGATCGTCGGCGACGTCGAGCGTGAGCACGGTCAGCAGCTCCCCGGCGGGGCCGAACGCGACGACGCCCGGCTGGCCGTTGACGTCGACGATGCGCGCCTCGTACTCGCCGCGTGCTGAGCCGAGCGTCGCCCACAGGCGCGCGACCTTGGCGGCCCCGAAGATCGGCTTCAGCGTCGCCTGCGCCTTGCCGCCGCCGTCCGCGTAGTGGACGGCGTCGGCTGCGAGGAGGCCGACGAGCCCGTCGACATCGCCGACGCGGATCGCCGCCATGAAGCGCGCGAGCAGCGCCTCGCGCCGCTCCCGCGACGGCTCGAACCGCGGCCGGCCGGCGTCCACGTGCCGCCGCGCCCGGGCGAGGATCTGGCGGCAGTTCTCCGGCCGCTTCTCGACGATCCCGGCGATCTCGTCGTGCGCGTAGCCGAACAGCTCGTGCAGCACGTAGACGGCGCGCTCGACCGGCGTGAGCCGCTCGAGCAGCGCGAGGAACGCGAGCGACAGCGTCTCGTCGCGCTCCACGCGCTCGGCCGCCGCCGACTCGGTCACGAGCGGCTCGGGCACCCACTCGCCGACGTACGCCTCGCGCCGCACGCGCGCCGAGCGCAGGTGGTCGATCGCCAGGCGCGTGACGACCGTCGTGAGGAACGGCTTGGGCGCGTCGACCTCCGCCCCCGTCCGGTGCAGCCGCAGATACGCCTCCTGCACGAGGTCCTCGGCCTCGGCCGCGCTGCCCACCATCCGGTAGGCGAGCGAGAACAGCAGCGGGCGGAGCTGCTCGGGTGTCACGTCGGCGCCGGTCATCTCGTCTCAGAGCCCATCACAGCAAAGGAGCCGATCTCATGCGCATCTTCCTCGCCGGCGCCACCGGCGCCCTCGGTAGCCGGCTCGTCCCCCTGCTGGCCGCTGCGGGCCACGAGGTGACGGGCATGACCCGGACGCCCGCGAAGGCGGACGGGCTGCGCGCCGCCGGCGCCGAGCCGGTCGTCGCCGACGGCCTCGACCGCGACGCGGTCGTCGCCGCCGTCACCGCCGCGCGGCCCGACGCCGTCATCCACCAGCTCACCGCGCTCACCGACCTGTCCGACATGCGCGACTTCGACGGCGTCTTCGCGGCGACGAACCGCCTCCGCACCGAGGGGACCGAGCACCTCCTCGCCGGCGCCCGCGCGGCCGGGGCGCGGCGCTTCGTCGCCCAGTCCTACACCGGCTGGCCCTACGCGCGCACGGGCGGCAAGGTCAAGACCGAGGACGACCCGCTCGACCCGGCGCCGCCCGCCTCGATGGCCCGGTCACTCGCCGCGATCCGGCGGCTCGAGGCGCTCGTCACCGGCGCCGACGACCTCGAGGGCATCGCGCTCCGGTACGGCGGCTTCTACGGGCCCGGCACGAGCCTGGAGCCGGGCGGCGAGCAGTTCGAGCTGGTGCGCCGCCGCCGCATCCCGATCGTCGGCGGCGGCGCCGGTGTCTGGTCGTTCGTGCACATCGACGACGCCGCCGCGGCGACGGTCGCCGCGGTCGAGCACGGCCGCCGCGGCATCTACAACGTCTGCGACGACGATCCGGCGCCGGCGAGCGAGTGGCTGCCGGTGCTGGCCGAGGCGCTGGGCGCGAAGCCGCCGCGCCGCGTCCCGCGCTGGCTCGGCCGGCTCGCCGCCGGGGAGGCCGTCGCCACGCTGATGACCGAGACGCGCGGCGCATCGAACCGCAAGGCGCGCACGCAGCTCGGCTGGCAGCCGGCCCACCCGAGCTGGCGCGACGGGTTCCGGGCCTAGGCGAGCCGCTGCTCGAAGACCCGCTCGAGGCGCAGAGCCGGATCCTCGGCGTCTCGTTCCGGCGGCACGGTCTTCTCGAGCACGAAGCGCGCGCGGCGATCGTCGAGCTCGAGGGTCGCGACCTGGTTGTCGAACCACGG
>Ga0190265_10002098_pt1 | contig 13276 bp, 10 predicted proteins | sample Popmic124T_FD_133135 | JGI IMG/M metagenome (GOLD analysis project Ga0190265, IMG submission 133135) | Populus adjacent soil microbial communities from riparian zone of Indian Creek, Utah, USA - 124 T | ecosystem: Environmental > Terrestrial > Soil > Riparian zone | place: USA: Utah | collected... | reverse complement strand
GGCGATGGGCTCTCGAGATCCCCGCCTTCGCGGGCGCGAGCCGCGGCGATCTGACGTGCAAAATGACCTTGCACGGCATCGGAGACTTGTCGGGCCGCCGGATACGTGGGTAAATTCATGTCTGTGACGTTCCTGAGCTGACGATTACGATTCTGTCACACGCCGTCTCGCGCCAGCCATTTATCGGGCCGCAAATCAATTTATCAGGCCTGATTTGCGTGGCAACAAATGTGCTTTCTCGATAGTGCATGAGACCCCTTCTCTCGAAGTTTGCACGATATGGCGCGACCGCCGCGTGGGCGGTAGCGGGTATCTGGCTGATGGGCGCCACCGCCAATGAGCTGCGGGCCGTCTGGCTGGTCCCGCCGACACCTCCGGAAGTGTCACACGACCTCATTATCCGCAACGCCAAGGATGACGAGGGGAAGAACACCTCGTTTCGCATCCTGCTGTTCACCGACGAATTCCGGTGGCGCATCAATTCCTTTGATGAGATCGAGAAGGAAGGCGCGCGGCCGCATTTCACCGACGAAATGAAGAAAGTGCTGAACAGCGCCCGCGAGATCATCGCCGTGGGCGCGAGCTCGGAAGAGATTCCCGCCGGCATCTCATTTACGGCGGGCCGCGATCTCGAAGAACGCCGCGCCGCTCGCCGCGCCGAAAAAATCGCGGTCTGGGTGCGCGAGGCCATCGGCAAGCCGATCCCGGTGCGCAAACTGAACGTCGGCCATCACGCGCCGACCGGTAGCGGCGACACCTCCGATCAGCGCCGCGTCGTCATCATCCTGGTGCTCGAGCACGACGACGGCGCCGACATCGATCAATCACTGCGATCGGCGATGGCCGGCGAGAAGGTGCGTTCGCCGATCTTCGAAACGCTGCTCACCCAGTATTCGCTTGGCGCCGGCAGCTCCTTCACGTGGGTCCCCTAACGCCAATGGTCAACAACATGATGGAATTTCTGTCTGACGTTCCGCCGACGCTCGCGGCCGGGTGGGCCACGTGGATCGGCACCGGTGCGCTGCTGGTGATGTGGTACCGCAAAGCCAAGGCGAACCTCGACGCGCAGTCTGCGCCCGCGGTGGCCAGCCGCACGGTGGCCAGCGCCAGAACAGCTCCGCGCGCGACCGCGATGGCGGAACCGCGCGTGACGCCGGAATCGCGGCCGGTCGCGGTTGCGGTGCCCAGGCCCAAGCCGTCGCCGCTCGTGGTCGGCGATCCGTTCGGCGATCTCGCGACGCTCCTCGATCAGCCGACCGAGTCGGCGCCGCCGGCGCCGGCGCCGGCCTATCGCACGCCCGGTGACTCCCCGATCCTCAACTCCGCGGGCTCACCTGTGCTGCGCAACAGCGACCCCGACCCGAAGTACTAACTAATTCGTCTCGAGCGACGAAATCAATTTCGCCACGACTGCCGGATCCGCGGGCTTCACCAGATGATGGTTGAAGCCCGCTGCCTTTGAGCGGCGCCGGTCTTCGACCTGGCCCCATCCCGTCAACGCCACCAGCACCATGTCCTTGCCCCACGGCTGCTCGCGAATGCGCCGCGCCGTTTCATGCCCGTCGAGCTCCGGCATGCCGATATCGAGGAACACCACGTCGGGTTGAAACGCCTTCGCCTCTTCGACGGCGCGCAAGCCATCGTGGGCGAGCCGTGTTTCATGGCCGCCAATCGCGAGCAGCGCCGCCAGCGATTCCGCCGCGTCGGTGTTGTCGTCGACCACCAGCACGCGGCGGCGCGGGGGGTGGGATGCCGGAGCCAGCAACGCCCGTACGGGCGGCGCCGCGCGCTGCGCTTCGATCACCGGAATGCGGACCGAGAATTCGCTGCCGCGGCCGGTGCCCTCGCTATGTGCTTCGACGGTGCCGCCGTGCATTTCGGCGATCCGCTTGACGAGCGACAGGCCGATGCCGAGGCCACCACGCGAGCGCGCGCCGTCGAGATCGGCCTGGCCGAACATGTCGAAGATCTTCTTCAGGGATTCGCGGGGAATGCCGGCGCCGGCGTCGCGGACGCGCACCACGGCTTGGCCGCCGTCACGCGTCAGGACGATCGCAATCGGCTGTCCGCGGTCGCTGAACTTCGAGCTGTTGTTGAGGAGGTTGGCGAATACCTGCGCGAGCCGCGTCCGGTCGGCGTGCACGAAAATCGGGGCGTCGGGCAGCGTCACCGTGATCGGCTGGCCCGCCGATTCCATCAGCGGGCGGCTGGTTTCCACCGCATCGGCGATCGCGGCGGCGAGATCGATGGTCTCGCAGCGCAGCTCCACCTTCCCGGTGGTGATGCGCGCCACGTCGAGCAGATCGTCGACCAGCCGCACCATCTGCGCCACCTGGCGTTCCATGATCTGGCGCGCGGTGGTCGCCACCTGCTGGTTGTCGCCGGCGGTGCGAAGAATGTGGAGACCGGAGCTGATCGGCGCGAGCGGATTGCGCAGCTCGTGCGCCAGCGTGGCGAGGAATTCGTCCTTCTTGCGATCGGCCTCCCGCAGCGCTTCCACCGCGCGCACGCGCTCGGTGATGTCGATGCCGAGCCCGTAGAGCATCGTCGGCTTGCCGGCGGCGTCGTACTGCGCGCGGCCGCGCGCCTCCATCCATCGCCATTCGCCGGTCTGCGCGTGCTGAAATCTGAACTCGAGCACGTAATCCTGTTTCGTCTGCAGCGCGTCTTCGACGGCCTTCGGCAGCCGCAAGCGATCCTCGGGCGCCATCAGCGCCAGCAAGCGTTCGCGGCTATGCTCCATGTCGCCGGGGTCGAGGCCGAACAACCCGACGATCTCGGGACTCCACCACACCGTGTTCATGCTGAGGTCCCGCGACCAGGCGCCCATGCGCCCGGCGCGCATCGCGAACGCCAGCACGTCGCGATTCTCGCGGAGCGCCTCGGCGGCGCGGGCGCTCTCCACCGCATACACGGTGCGCTCGGCCACCTGCTCGAGCAGGTGCGCCTCGTCTTTCGACCACTCGCGCGGGCGATCGTCGCACATCACCATGATCGAGACGAGCATGCCGTTTCGCCGCAGCGGCACGCAGACCAGCGAGAGGATCGCCATCTTCGCGTAGGTGTCCTGGGCCTGCGGCGTGTCGGTCAGCGGGTCGGTCCGCAGGTCGGTGATCACCACGGTGCGACCGGCCTTCAGCTCGCCGGCCATCAGCGGCCCGAAGTGGTCGAGCGGGTAGCGGCCCGCCACCGTGGGGACGTCCCGCGTATAGCCGCGGGTAATCGTCAGCTGGTCCTGGTCCGGAGACACCTCGCCGTAGGTGCATCGAATCACGTTGAAGTGCAGGCCGACCCGGGTGGCGATTTCGCGCATCACCACCGCCGGGTCGTGGAGGCCGCGCGTGGCGTCGTGAATGCCGACCAGCAGGCGCTGCGTTTCCTCGCTGCGCACGAGGCTGTCCTCCCACGCCTTGCGCGTGGTGATGTCGCGCGCGGTTTTCGACGCGCCGATGATGTGGCCGTGCCGGTCGTGGACCGGCGAGACCGTCAACGACGCGTTGACGCGCGTGCCGTCCTTGCGGACGCGGACGACATCGAGGTGTTCGACGCGTTCGCCGCGCCGGATGCGATCGAGAATCTGCCCGACCTGGTCGCGCCCTTCCGGCGGCACGATCAGATGGATCGACTGGCCAATGGCTTCCTGCGCGGAGTACCCGAACAGGAGCTCAGCGCCTTTGTTCCACGAGGTGATCTTGCCATCCAGCGTCTTGCTGATGATCGCGTCGTGTGAGGACGCGACGATTGCCGCCAGGAGCGATTGCGCTTCGACCTTGTTCTCGAGCGCCAGGTTGGTGGTGGAGAGTTGCTGTTGTTGCTGTTCGAGGCGCCGCTGCGCGGAGCGCATCGCTTCGCCGAGGACGATCACCGAGATGTTCGAGATCAGGTACACGACCAGCGAGACGGCTTCGTTGAAGCCGAAGCTCGGCCCCACAAACCCCTGGCCGCCGCGGAAGAAGACGCCGGCGGCGAAGAATCCGGCGACCGCCGTGAACAAGGCAGGGCCCCAGCCGCCGTACCAGACCACGAAGGCGACCGCGGAGAACATGGTCGCGAGCGGAAACGTCTGGCCCATCCACGGCGTGAGCGCTGCACGGATCAGGATCGCCACGGCAATGGCGACGAGCGCAATGCCGTACTTGGAGAGGGTCGACGATGTGGTGAGGGGCATCCAGCGGCCGGGGTTACGGCCTTCTGTGAAAAGTGTAGAACAAAAAAGAAGGGGACGGGGTCTGACCCCGTTCTTTCTGACGGCTGAGCTGCGTCTGGTTACTGCTGACCTTTTGTGCTCTGGCGCTTCGGCCTCGGCGGCGAGACGGCGGCCTTCAACCGCCGCACTTCATCGTGCGTAAGATCGCGCCACTGCCCGGGTTTGAGGCGGCCCAATCCAATCGGCCCCATGCGGACGCGCCGCAAATCCCGCACGGGCAGGCCCACCGCGCTGCACATGTTTCGAATCTGCCGGTTGCGGCCCTCGTGGATCGTGATGGTCAGCTTCGTGGTGGGCTTGTGGCCCTTCACCGTCGTGCCGACCTGCACGTCGGCGGGCGAGCTGCGGCCGCCTTCGATGAAGACGCCTTTGCGCAGCTTGTCGAGCGCGCGCGAATCCGGCGCGCCCGCGACAATCACCTCGTAGACCTTGTCCACTTCATGCCGCGGATGCATCAGGCCCGCGGCGAGGTCGCCGTCGGTCATCATCAGCAGCAGGCCTTCGGAGTCGTAGTCCAGTCGCCCGACCGGATAGATGTAAGCGCCTTTGCCGATCAGATCCATCACCGTCCGGCGCCCCTCCGGATCGCTGCGCGTGGTCACGTAACCCTTCGGCTTGTAGAGCACGATGTAGCGATGCGTGATGTCGGTCTTGAGGCGGCGGCCATCGACCTTGATGGCGTCTTTCGCGGGATCGGCCTTGGTGCCCAGCTCGCGCACCGTCTCGCCGTTCACGGTGACGCGGCCGTCGAGGATCATCTGCTCCGAGGCGCGGCGTGAGGCGACCCCGGCGGCCGAGAGAATTTTCTGGAGGCGGGCGATCACTGCTTCATTATGTTCCGCCAGAAGCTCGCCAGCCGCCACACCTCAATCGCTCCCGGCGTGCGATTGACCTCCGCGTGCGTGATCAAGCCGCTCAGCAGACCCATCACCGCCACTTTGCCCTCGAGATGTTCGGCCAGGAGCACGGTCTCGACCGAGGGAATCACGCTGTCGTCGACGCCGTGTAACAGGAAGACCGGCGCCGCCGGCGGCGGGGCCCGCTCCGGAGAGAGCGCCGGCATCCCGGGATGGTCCTTCAGTCCGTCCGCAATCGGCAACAGGATCGGACCGAGCTTGTCCACCGCGCGATCGTTCACGTATTGCATGTAGGTTCGTGACGGCTCGGGCAGTGTTTCCTGATACTTTTTCATCTCCTCGAAGACCGGCACCGACTTCGCCGGATCGGTGACCGCAAGCGACGAGGCGAGCAGGAAGCCATCGATGCCCTGCGAGAGTGCCGCAACCTGATCGGCGGGTACCACCCGATCGGCGAGGTTCAGCAGCGTTACTGCCAGCCCGTAGTCGTGCGGCGGGTGCACGCCAACGTGATCGGCGCCGAGCACCGCGGAGCTGCGTTTCGCGTTCTCGAGATCGCCGAGCACCTCGCCCGACGCCAGGTAGTGCATGGCCCGCGCGAGATCGCCGTGACCGCCGAACGACATCACGAACGCGAGTCGATCGCGGACCGACGCGCGGCCCGCGGCGACGATCGACAGCCCGCCCGTGAAGCTGATCCCGAGGACGCCGATCTTGCCGTCGGTACGGAACTGTGGCTGCTCGCTGGTCCAGCGGATGGCGTCTTCGATCACGTCGGTGACCGCCGGGGTGACCTTGAATCTCTGCAGATCCGGCGCCGCGACGGTCACCACGTTGTAGCCCGTGCCGGCGAGATCCTCCGCGAGGCCGACCAGCCGCGACTCGTTGATGCCGTCGCGGTGCACCCCCGGCATCAATAGCACGGTGCGGCGAATGCGGCCTTCCGGCCTGTAGACCCGCGCCGGAATGTTGCCGGCGCGCGTTGGAATGGTGGTGTCGGGCTCGCGGGTGAACGCGTAGGTGCGCCAGCGGGCGAGCGTCGCGGGCGTGCCCGGAATGTCGGCGGCTCGAATGATGAAGCCCAGCGCATCCAGGTAGGGAAGCGCGATGACGCCGCCGACGACGAGCACGACGAGGACGATCGCCGCGTAGCCGCGGCGCTTGAGGAGCACGGACGGATGGTACACTGAACCTCTGTGAAACTCCTGGTGATTGCCATCGATGGTCCGTCGGGCGCCGGTAAAGGCACGCTCGCGCGCACCGTCGCCGAGCGCCTTGGCTACCGTCACGTCGACACCGGCGCGATGTACCGCGCGGTGGCGTGGAAGGCGCAACACGACGGCGGGGCCCTCGATGACGATGACGCCGTGTCGGCGCTCGCCGAGCGTTCGGCGATTGTCCAGGAGGACGGCCGCACCGCCATCGACGGTCACGATGTGACGCGCGAGATTCGGACACCGGCGATCGACAAGGCCGCCGCCTCGGTGGCCCGCCTGCCGCACGTCCGCGAGGCCCTGGTGCGCCGGTTCCGTGAGCTGGGCAAGGGCGGCGGGGTGGTGATGGAGGGCCGCGACATCGGCACGGTCGTCTTTCCCGATGCCGACCTCAAGTTCTACATCGATGCGTCACCGGAGGAGCGCGCCCGCCGGCGCGCCGCCGATCCGGCGCACACCGGCGGGCAGGGCAGCCTCGAGCTGGTGCAAAGCGACATTGCGGCGCGCGACAAGTCGGACTCGACGCGCAAGGTGGCGCCGCTTGCGAAAGCCAACGACGCCATCTACATCGACACCACGTCCATGCCGATCGACGTCGTCGTTCATCGCGTCCTGATGTTGATTCAGGAGCGGTTAGAGTAGCGGCCCGTGACCCCTGAGGAATTCCGGACCGCCGGCTATCGCCTGGTCGACTGGATCGCGGACTATCGCGCCAGCGTCGAATCGCGGCCGGTGATGGCGCAAACCGCGCCGGGCGACATCAAGGCGCTTCTCCCCACGTCGCCTCCCGAGAAACCCGAATCTTTCGAGGCCATCATCAAGGACGTTGACCAGATCGTGATGCCCGGCATCACCACCTGGCAGCACCCGCGCTTCTTCGGATACTTCCCGTCCAACGCGCTGCTGTCGAGCGTGCTCGGCGACTACCTCAGCACCGGGTTGGGGGTGATCGGGCTGGCGTGGCAATCAAGCCCGGCGCTCACCGAGGTCGAAGAGGTCGCCACCGGGTGGATGCGGCAGATGCTCGGCCTCTCGGAGGCGTGGAGCGGCGTGATCAACGACACCGCCTCGACGAGCACGCTGGTCGCGCTGTTGTGCGCGCGGGAACGATCGTCGAACTACAGCCTTTCGCGCGGCGGGCTGCAGGGCGAGGCGCAGCCGCTGGTGGTCTACGCGTCGGCGCAGAGCCACAGCTCGGTTGAGAAGGCGGCGCTGCTCGCCGGCTTCGGCAAGCAGCACGTGCGCATCGTGCCCCACGATGGGTCGTACGCGATGCGGTCCGAAGCGCTCGACGCGATGATTCAGGCGGACCTGGACGCGGGCCTTCGGCCATGCGCCGTGGTGGCGACCACCGGAACCACCACCTCCACCGCACTCGATCCGCTTGCAGCAATCGGCCGCGTGGCGAAGGCGCGCGGCGTCTGGCTGCACGTCGATGCGGCCATGGCCGGCTCGGCGATGATCCTGCCCGAATGCCGCTGGATGTGGGATGGTGTCGAGCTGGCGGATTCGCTGATCGTCAATGCGCACAAGTGGCTCGGCGCGGTGTTCGATTGCAGCATCTATTTCGTACGCGATCCGCAACACCTGGTTCGCGTCATGTCGACGAACCCGAGTTACCTGCAGAGCGCCGCCGATGGCCGCGTGAAGAATTATCGCGACTGGGGCCTGCCGCTCGGCCGCCGCTTCCGCGCGCTCAAGCTGTGGTTCCTGATCCGCGAGCAAGGCGTCGAGGGACTGCAGGCGCGCCTGCGCCGCGACATCGCGAACGCGAAGTGGCTGGCGGAGGAAGTGGCCAAGACACCCGACTGGACAGTCGTGGCGCCCGTCCCATTGCAGACCGTGTGCGTGCGCCACGAGCCGGCGGGATTGAGTGGAGAAGCCCTGGACCGACACACGCTCGACTGGGCGGGCCGATTGAACCAGTCTGGCGAAGCCTACGTCACACCGGCGGTACTGGACGGCCACTGGCTGGTCCGGGTGTCGATCGGCGCAGAGGTCACCGAACGTGACCACGTGGAGCAGCTGTGGATGCTGATGCGCAAGCACACCGCGGCGCGGTAGGCCCTTCGGCGCATCTCCCGGCGCTCGGCGCCTACGCCGTCATGACGGTAGTCCTGACGTGGCCGGTTGCGCTCTCGCCGGGCGCTGTGGTTGCCAGCGATCTCGGCGATCCGCTGCTGTCGGCGGCGATCCTGTGGTGGAACGCGCACACGGTTCCGTTCAGCGAGGCGTGGTGGAACGGTCTCTTCTTCTTCCCGGGCTCGGACAGTCTTGCCCTCTCCGATCACCGCGTCGGTCTCGGCCTGTTCGCCACGCCGATGATCTGGCTGGGCGCATCTCCGCTTACCGCGTACGGCATCACGTTCCTGTTGACCTGGTGGCTGTCCGCGGCGGCCGCCTATGCGTTGGTCTGGACATTGACGTCCAATCGCGCCGCGGCCTTCGTTGCGGGATGCGTGTTTGGCTTCAATCCATTCCGTGCCGCTCACCTCGCGCACCTCGAGCTGCTGGCGTCCTACTGTCTGCCGATCGTCCTGCTCGCCCTGCACCGATGGGTGGACACGCGGCGCGTCAACTGGTTGGTGCTGCTCAGCGCGTCGCTGCTGCTCCAGGCGTTGACGAGCGGGTACTACTTCTTTTTCATGATGGTGTTCATCGCGTTGTGGCTGGTCTGGTTCGCTCGAGAGCTGCCTCATCGCGAGTTGTCCTGCCTTCCGCTCGCGCTGATCGCTCCGCTCGTGGCTATACTGCCGGTCCTGCTTCATTACCAGCACGCGCACACAGCGATGGGACTGGCGCGGTCGATTAACGAGATTCAGCAGTTCAGCGCCGACCTCATTGGCCTGGTGACCGCGCCCGAACCACTGCTGCTCTGGGATGCTCCAGCAGAATGGCGGAAGCCCGAGGGCGAGCTCCTGCCAGGCGTGGTTGCGGTGCTCCTGGTCGTGGCCGGAGCCATTGCCGGCTGGCGCGGAATGACGACCGTGGCTCGAACGGCGCGGCTGGTTTGGGCTCGGCGCGGGCTGGCTGCGCTCGGCATCGCAATGGCCGGCATCGCCGTCCTCCCTTTGCTCGTTGGCCCGGTGGCATTTACTGTCGCGGGGATCCGGGTGTCCATCAGCGGCAACGACAAGCCGCTCTCGATTGCCTTTGCGTGCGGAGTGTTGTGGTTCGCGACTTCGAGACCGTTCGTCGCGGCGTTCCGGGCACGATCCGTATTTGCGTTCTACGGCCTTGCCGCCGGCGCGATGTGGCTGCTGGCCCTTGGTCCTCAAGGGCGTCTCCTGGGGCAGCCGGTGCTGTACAAGGCGCCATATGCGTGGCTGATGTTGTTGCCCGGATTTCACGACTCCTTCCGCGCGCCGGCACGCTTTGCGCTGCTGGCCGTGCTGGCGCTCAGCGTGGCGGCGGCGCTGGCCATGTCCCGGCTCGGAGCGCGATGGCGACCCCGTCCGCGTATGATCCTGGCCGCCGCGATCGTCGCCGCGATTCTCGCCGAGAGCTGGATCTACCCGTTCCCCGTGGTGTCCGCACCGGCACCGCTCGAGATACCGGCGGGAGTGACGGCCTCCGCCGTCGTGCTGGAGCTCCCGGCCGGCGTCTACGAAGATGCGCTCGCCACCTTTCATACGACGCAGCACCAACGCCCCACGATCAACGGCATGAGCGGCTATCGGCCGCCGCATTACGCGATCTTCACGACGGCGCTGGCGGAGGAGGATGCCAGCGTCGTGGCGGTGGTCCGCCGTTATGCGGAGATTGCCGTCTTCAGCCGGCGCGACAGCGCAGAAGCAACGGCGCTCGCGGCCCAGCTTCGCGCGGCCGTTGATGTAACCGCCCTCCCGGCCACGGCCACCCACGACGTGATGCTGCTGAAGCGGCAGCCGGCGCCGCCATCGTCGATGCCGGCTCGCCGCCCCGAAGAGCTGCGACCGGCGGCGATGGCCACCAACGCCGCGGCTACTTCGCTGCCGCTGCCGCTGCTCGACGACAACGACTATCGCACCGCCTGGGAGAGTAGAGTTGCGCAGACCGGGAGCGAGACGATCACGCTCACGCTCGCCGGGGCGCGCTCAATCTCCGGCGTCCGGCTATCGCTCGGTCCTCACGTGGTGTCGTACCCTCGCGGCATCGCCATCGACGTCTCCGAAGACGGCGAGCATTTCACGCAGGTCGCGGCCGCGGACGGGGCAGTGGCGGCGCTGGAGGCAGCGTTGCAGGATCCCGCGCGGGTTGACATGATGATCTGGTTCGAGCCGCGGCGCGCGCGTCACGTGCGCATCCGGCAAACGGGGCAGTCCCTGCGCCAGTGGTCGCTCGCCGAGCTGCGCGTGCTCGCCGAGCCAGTCAGGTAATGCAGGATGCCGGGTAGGCGGAACTGTAGTTCCGCCGTGGAGTCACTATGGCTACTTTCGACATCATCAACCCGGCGACCAGCGCGGTCCTCGATCGCGCCAACGATGCCGGCGCCGACGAAGCAAAGCAGGCCATCGAGAAGTCGGTTGCCGCATTCGCGTCGTGGAAGGCGAAGACGGCGTTCGAGCGGTCCGACGTTCTCCGCAAATGGCGCGACGCCATCCTCAAGGAGGAAGACGCCATCGCCCGGTTGATGACGCAGGAGATGGGCAAGCCCATCACCGAATCACGTGGCGAAGTACGCTACTCCGCCGGATTCGTTGAGTGGTACGCGGAAGAAGCCAAGCGCGCCTATGGCGACATCATCCCGAACCACGTGGCGCATAAGCGCCTCTTCGTCACGCGCCAGCCGGTAGGTCCGGTCTACGCGGTAACGCCGTGGAACTTTCCCGCGGCCATGGTCACACGCAAGGTGGCGCCCGCGTTGGCGGCTGGCTGCACCGTGGTGTTGAAGCCCGCCGAGCAATCGCCCCTCACCGCGATTCGCCTCGGCGAGTTGTGGGTCCAGGTGGGCGGTGCGCCCGACGTGTTCCAGGTGTTGACGACCTCCGATCCCGTCGCGGTGTCGGCGGCCTTCTTCGCGGACGCGCGCGTGCGCAAGCTCACCTTTACCGGCAGCACCGAGGTCGGCATCAAGTTGTACGAGCAGGCCGCGCGCACGGTGAAACGCGTCTCGCTGGAGCTCGGCGGGCACGCGCCGTTCATCATTTTCGACGATGCGGATGTGACGCAGGCGGTGCAGCAGGTCATGGCGTCGAAGTTTCGCAACACCGGCCAGACGTGCGTGTGCGCGAACCGTATCTACGTGCATGAAAAGATCAGGCCGGCCTTTGCGAACGCCCTCGCCGAGTCGGTTCAGCAATTGCGCGTCGGCGATCCCATGCACGACACGACGCAGATCGGCCCGCTCGTCGATCGCCAGGGCTTCGACAAGGTCGCGGCGCACGTGGCCGATGCGCTCGGCAAGGGCGCGCACGCGCTGGTCGGCGGCAAGAAGCGCGACGGGTTGTACTTCGATCCCACCGTGCTGGTGGACGTCGAGCGCGGCATGCGCATTCTCGAGGAGGAAACCTTTGGGCCGATTGCGCCGGTGGTGTCGTTCACCGATGAAGCCGACGTCGTGAGCGCCGCGAACGCGACGCCGTTCGGTCTCGCCGCCTACGTCTGCACGCGCGATCTCGGCCGCGCCTTCCGCGTTGCCGAGGCGCTGGACTACGGCATCGTCGGCGTCAACGACGGCCTGCCGGCCGTGCCGCACGCGCCGTTTGGCGGCGTGAAGTTTTCAGGGATTGGGCGAGAGGGTGGTCCGTGGGGGATGGACGAGTACTTCGATATGAAGTACACGTCCATCGCGCTGATCTAGGTCTCTTCGTCGAAGTCGTCCTTCGAGCTCGGATCCAATTCCCAGCGATTGCGATCGCGCTCCGCGATTTCCGCGCCGCCCTGGAGCTCCTCGTCGTCCTCGTACTCGACGCCGAGCGCGCGGCCGATCTCGTCCACCACATCCTGATCGGGCGTGGGGTTGTCGCCGCCGGGGGCCTCGTCGCCCACCGACTCGGCGGCCTCCCAATCGGCATCGACGTCGCCGGCGGTCAACGCGGGACTGGCGCTGGTGTTCTTGGCCAGGCGTTCCCTGAGTTCAGCGCGGCCGGACTTCACCGAGGACGCACTGCGGCCCATGTCGAGGCTGGACGGGATGCCGTGGATGTCGGCCACGGTCTTGCGCGGACGATCCAGGTTCGGCTTCTTGGTTGGCACCCCGGCCTTGGCGGAGGCGGGCGCGGCCTTCTTCACCGGCGCCGCCTTCTTGACCGGCCTGCTCGCCTGAGCCCTGGCGGGGGCGGCCTTTTTGGCGGCCTTGCGCGGGCTGGGTTTGGACGCCTTCCGGGCGGCCTTCCTGGGCGCTTTTTGGGCGGCCTTGGCGGTCCGCTTGACGGCCTTTTTCGGGGCGGCTTTTCGCTTGGCCGGCTTCGTTGCCGCCGTCGCTTTTGCCTTCTTTGCTGGCTTCTTCCGGGCCATGACGAGATCCTTTCGGCTGCCTTGACAGTTCGCGCTAAGTAACGTAATCTCTATCGGTTACGCGGACAGACGACGGGTCAATCAATCGACCCGCGGGCGTCCGGACGGTAACAAATCTGAGATAAAAGGACACCTTTCGCAAATGGCAATTTCGCAAGACGAACAAAAACCGGCCAGCGACCCGCAGGTCGCCTCGGCCCCCGTGACCAGGGCCACGGGTAAACAGCTGATGAAGACTACTTCACCTTGGGGTCAGGATGAAGACGCCGACCCGCAAGAGTATGCACGGCTGTTGGACCTTTACGATAACAGCTTCCGCAACCTCGCGGAAGGCGAGGTCGTCAAGGGCACCGTCCTGAAAGTCACGGCCAACGAGGTCGTGATCGACGTCGGTTACAAGTCAGAAGGCGTCATCCCCGTCGACGAGTTTCTCGATGAAACCGGCCAGGTGATTGTTCGTGAAGGAGACGTGGTCGACGTGCTGCTCGAACGCACGGAAGACCGCGAAGGCCACATCGTGCTGTCGCGCGAAAAGGCCGAGAAGATGAAGATTTGGGACG
>Ga0190265_10002097_pt1 | contig 13280 bp, 8 predicted proteins | sample Popmic124T_FD_133135 | JGI IMG/M metagenome (GOLD analysis project Ga0190265, IMG submission 133135) | Populus adjacent soil microbial communities from riparian zone of Indian Creek, Utah, USA - 124 T | ecosystem: Environmental > Terrestrial > Soil > Riparian zone | place: USA: Utah | collected... | reverse complement strand
GATGTACATGTCGCTGCCGTTGTCGGCGAGGATGAGGCCGTAGGTCTTCATCGCCTGGAAGATCTTCTGCACCGTCGGAGGATGGCCTGAGATGTCCTTGCCCGCCTTGAGGCGCAGCCGCGCCCCCAGGGGGAGGGCACCGGTCGAGCCCCCCGCGGTGTGGGAGGCGGGGAAGACGTGGCCGTTGGTGCGCTCGATGGTGAAGCGGAAGGCGTGGCGGATGGGGTCGGGCCCGAAGGCCTCGTCGTAGCGCACCAGGCCGGGGAGGATGGCGAGGCCGGCGGCGTCGGCGCTGGTCCAGCCCTCGGGCCGGCGACGGTTTTCGGTGAGCGGGAAGACGGCGCCCGAGCCGGCCTCCCAGCGGTTCTGCCCGGCGTCCCAATGGGTGTGGTAGAGCTCGTAGAGGATGCGGTTGTCGCGGTCGACGATCAGCATGTGGCGGTCGCCGCCCGGATCCTCATTGCCCGGCTGCCCGCCCTCGATCCACCGGGCCTGGGTCTTGGCCTCGGCCGGGATGGGGTAGCCGGCCGGGCGGCCCGGAGCGCCGGAGTCGCTCTCCTCCGGGTATTCGACGAACGTCACCGGCACGAGCGGCTGGCTGCCGGGCACGGAGACGTAGATCATCCCGTACACCTCGGGGAAGCCGGCGTCGCCCCCGAAGTCGGGATGGAGCCCAGTGTTGCCGCCGATCGCGTTCAAGTAGCTCGCGCTGTTCGGATCGACCGGCGCGGCGCTGACGTTCACGTTCCACCAGTTGTCGGCGGGGAACAATGGGAGAGGCTGCGGCAGCGGGCCGCCGGGTTGTCCGAAGACGGCGGAGGCGGAAGCGGTGAGCAGGACGAGGGCCGGGAGCCACGACGGTCTCTTATTCATAATTGACCATGAGCATAACCGGTGACCGGACCTCCTGGAAGCTTGTGACGGAGGCGTGACGGTCCATGTTAGGATCGCCGGGTCTCAAGTACCTCAGCTTCAAACACCTCGGAGGGTTTTGCCATGGTCCGGAAAATGGGTCCGCTGCTCTGTCTGTTGATCATTTTTACGGCCGTCTCGTCGTTCGCGGCGGAGACGGGCTCGCTTTCGGGGGTCGTCCGCTCGGCGGATGGCTCGGCTCTCCCCGGGGTGACGGTGACGGTGACCGGTCCGCTCCTGCCCGGCGGCCGGAGCACGGTGACCGACGACGGAGGCGCTTTCAGCGTGATCCGCCTGCCTCCGGGCGAGTACGAGGTGACGGCCGACCTGGCCGGGCTGGGGAACGTCAAGCGCTCGGCGCTGATCGCCCTCGACCGCGACACCCAGCTCGAGCTCTCGCTCGACCCTTCGGTGTCTGACGAGATCACCGTCGAGGCCGCGGTGCCGCTCATCGACGTCAAGTCGGCCGAGGTGCAGGTCAACTACACCAGCGAGCAGATCGAAGAGCTGCCGATCCCCCGCACCTACAAGGGCCTGTTCCAGCTCGCGCCCGGCGTCGCCGAAAACGGCAAGAACACCACCTTGAACGCCGGCGGCTCGCGCCAGGACAACACCTACCTGGTCGACGGCATCAACGTGACCAACCCGCACTACGGCGACATCCTGCCCGACATCACGGAGCTCGACATCGCCGAGGTGAGCATCAAGCGCGGCGGCATCTCGGCGGAGTCCGGCCGCACCGGCGGCATGGTGGTCAACGCCATCACCAGGTCGGGCACCAACGACTTCGCCGGTCAGCTCCGCGCCGAGTACCAGCCGGCCGACTTCGTATCCGACAGCAAGAACGCGACGATCCAGAACACCCGGGACCGCGACCTGATCGGCGGCTCGCTCGGCGGGCCGATCCTGCGCGACCGCTTCTGGTTCTACGGCTCGGCCAACATGCCGACGACGACGACGACGGACCGCCGCAACAACACGGGCGCGACACCGGACGAGGAGCTGGAGACCGACGAGTACTTCGGCAAGCTCACCGCGAACCCGCTGCCCAACCACTTCCTCGCGGCTTCGGCCCGCTCGCGCGATACGACCACGGGGAACGCCGGCCTGACCGCCAACGTGCATCCGGCCGCGGGGAGGGACGACTCCACGGAGTACCTGCTGGGCACCTTCTCGTGGATCTGGAACGTCACGTCGGACAGCTTGGCCGAGGTCAAGTTCAACCACAACGAAGAGAACAACTCGACCGATCCGTTGACCAGCCTGGGCTACCGGCCCGCCTTCAACGCCGCGCGGCCGGACCTCGTGGGCCGCTTCACCACGACGGCCGACCGCGTCATCGGCGGGGCGACCGCGGCCGGCCAGACCGTGGGCGGCACGGACCTCGGGATCAACAACCAGGACTTCCAGCGCGACGAGGCCCGCGCCACCTTCCAGACCTTCAAGAGCTGGGGCGGCACGCGCCACGACATCCGCACCGGCGTGACCTACGACGAGAACGAGGAGCGCCTGGAGCGCCGCGCCAACGGCTGGGGCAACATCACCTGGGTCCCCAACGGGACGACCGCCATCCCCTTCCCGCACTTCTCGGCCAACTACGTCTCGGCGCAGGCGCCGCACACGGGAACGGCCGAGGCCTGGGGCGTCTTCGTCCAGGACCAGATCACGATCGGCGACCGCACGACCGTGACGGCCGGCGTGCTGGTCAACCGGGACGAGTACTTCGGCGAGGCGCTGGGCTCGACGCCCGGCGCCAAGCGCCGGGTGAGCATCTTGACCTTCGACTGGGACCAGCAGATCCAGCCCCGGCTCGGCATCTCCTTCGTGCCCAGCCTGGACCGCGGCGACAAGGCCTACTTCAACTTCGGCCGCTACTCGAACACCGAGAACAAGTCGCTCACCCGCGCCGCCTCGCCGACCCGCCTCTTCAACACCACGGCGATCTTCGACGCGGCGGGCAACTTCGTCCGCGAGACCCCGCAGGCGAGCACCCAGACGAAGACGGTCGACAAGAACATCGACCCCATGTACACGGACGAGTACCTCGCCGGCTACGCCCGGCCGCTCGGCCGCTCCTGGTCCGCCGAGGTCTGGGCGATGTTCCGCGAGGTGGGAGACATCTTCGAAGACATCAGCGCCGACGGCCTGGGCGGCGGCCCTTTCCGGGTCGCGCAACTCCCCGGCGCCTACCGCGAGTACACGGCCGCCACGCTGCAGGTGAACCGCCGCCCGGTCGGCGACCGCTTCATGCGCCTGAACGTCTCCGCGAGCTACACCTGGAGCCGCCTCGAAGGCAACTGGGACGTCGACTACGGCGACTCGCTGTTCTACAACTCCTCCGCCCTCCAGGACGGCCCCGGTACGCTGATCACCGAGAACCGCGACGGCCTCCTGCGCGGCGACCGCACCCACGTGGCCAAGATCTTCGCGTCCATCGAGCCCTGGCGGCGCCTGCGCACCGGCACCTACGTCCGCTACCAGAGCGGCGGCGCCTGGGAAGCCCGCGCCCTGCCCTCGGCGGCGGTCTCCAGCACCACGCACCACCGTTACCTCGAGCCCGCGGGCTCCAGGCGGATGGAAGACTGGCTCAACGTCGACCTGCTCGCCTCCTACGAGTTCGTCTTCGGCGGCATCGGCCTCGAGCTCGAAGGGCGCGTGACCAACGTCTTTGACGAGCAGGCCGTGCTCGACGTCGACGACCGCCTGCTCGTCGGCCGCGTGCCCCTCGATTCGCCGCCGAACAACACGGCGAACTTCGGCAAGGGGACGCGCTTCTCAGATCCCCGCGCCATCGTGGTGTCGGCGATCGTGCGCTACTAGGGGCACACCCGCATGCGGTAAGGTTGGGGCGGAGCCATGGAGATCCGCGACTTCGCCCTGACCGTCCTTCTCTCCGAAGACCTGGACACCAAGCTGAGGCCGGCTCCGGCCGGCCTCACGGACGATCAGCCGGGCCCAGCCTCCCGAGCCGAAGGCCCCGGCCGGCCGGCCCACCTCCGCTTCGCCCCGGGCGGCACTGCGGACGCGCCCTCACTCGAAGGCTTCCCGGACCCCGCCCAGCGCCCGCGCATCCTCCACGCCCTGGCCAACCACGAGTTCCAGGCCGCCGAGCTGTTCGCCTGGGCCCTCCTCGCCTTTCCGGATACGCCCGCCGAGTTCCGCCGCGGCCTCCTGAGCATCCTCGCCGACGAGCAGCGCCACACGCGGATGTACATCGCCCGGCTGGAAGAGGCGGGAAGCCGCTTCGGCGATCACCCGGTGAACGGCTACTTCTGGCGCAAGGCCGACGCCCTGACCACCCCCCTCCGCTTCCTCTGCGCCATGTCACTCACCTTCGAGAACGCCAACCTCGACCACACGGTGGACACCGCCGCCGCGGCGAGGAGGGTGGGGGACGAGAAGACCGCCCTGGTGATCGACCGCGTCCATCAGGACGAGATCGAGCACGTCCGCTTCGGCTGGACCTGGCTCCAGGTCTTCAAGGAAGAGGACCAATCCGCCTGGGAAGCCTTCCAGCAGAACCTCACCTTTCCCCTGAAGCCGGCACGAGCTCGCGGCCGCGTCTTCCACCGGCGGGGCCGGGAGGCGGCGGGGATGGACGCGGAGTTCATCCGGCGGCTGGAGGAGAGCCGGCGGTAATCTGGATCGACATGGACATGATTTCGACTATCATGGACATGTTGTGAGGAGGTGATCCCGGTGGAATGGAAGATCGCGGAAGCAAAACAGAGGTTCTCGGAAGTCGTTCGGGCCGCCGAAGAGGAGCCTCAGTGGATCTACAACCGAGACCATCTGGTCGCTGCCGTCGTGGAGCCTGAGACGATGCGCGCATTCCTTACCTGGCGAGAGGGAAGAGAGCGCCCCTCGCTCGCCGATGCCTTCGCCGAGCTCAGAAAGCTATGCGCCGAGGATCAATACGAGCTTGAGATCCCGGATCGCAAAGACCGTCCGAACCCCTTCGCTGATGGCGACGACCTTCCTCTGTGACACCAACATCCTCGGCGAGCTGACCCGGCCGCAGCCGAACGAAGGAGTGGTCCGGTGGGCCCAGGGCGTGCGTTCCGTATCCCTGAGCGCCATCACCGTCGAGGAGATCACCTTTGGCCTGACATGGAAGCCCAACCCTCGGATTCGTCTGTGGCTTGAGGATTTCTTTCAGACCTATTGCGAGATCTTGCCGGTGACTCCCGAGATCGCCGAACGTGCGGGAGATCTGCGAGGAAGGCTCCGGTCGGGAGGTGAGACCCGAAGCCAAGCGGACATGCTCATCGCGGCGACGGCCAAGATCCATAGTCTTACCCTGGTGACCCGCAATACTCGAGACTTCGAGGGCTGTGATCTCTCACCGTTGAATCCGTTTGAGTAGCTGACGAGATGGCGCGGCGTATCCTCGGCAATCTGCTCTGCGAGGACGACTTCCGCCGGCTGCTGCGCCCGGGGCGCCGGTTCACACCACCCGGCGAGGTTCAGGGGGCCGTTTCCGGCGCGGCCACCCTGCTGCGCGTTTTCGCCCGCGAGAGGGATTACCTTTGGACTCCGGCTCCCGTGGACCCGGAGCGTCTGGCTGACGTTCCTGGTCTACCTCGGACGATCCTGGAGAGCGGCCCTGTCGAGGACCTGCCGGCGGTCTCCGAGACTCTCGCTTGGGGAGCCTCTTTCGAGATACCTCCTCCTAGCCCTGTCCGCGCGGACTTGGCACTTCACGACCTGCTCTGGACCGTGCCGCTCGCTTCGCCGAGCGTGGCGGTCACCGTCAATCATCGCGCCTTCGCCCTGAAGGTCGCCGAGGAGATCGGCTGCGCCTTGCCCGGAGCGCGGATGGTCGCGTCCGTCCCGGACCTCCGCTCCGTGGCCCAAGGAAGCTGGGTGCTCAAGGCACCCCTCTCGGCGGCCGGGCGGGACCGCCACATCGAGAGGGACGGAAGGGGGCTGGCTGATCCGGCGGTTCTGAAAAGGTTGGAGAACCTCTTCGCGCGCCACGGCCCCCTCCTCTTCGAGCCCTGGATGGACCGGACGGATGATTTCGGCGTCTCGGCTCTTCTCCTCCCGGAGGAGACCCAAATCCTGGGCCTCCACCGCCTGCTCGTTGACCGCAAGGGCCAGTTCACCGGCATCGAGCTGGGACTGGAGGATGGTCCGGATCGGGACCGCTTGGAGGAGACGGTCCAGGTCGTCGCCCGGTTCCTCCGGCAGGCTGGCTACCTCGGACCCTTCGGCATCGACGGCTGGCGGTACCGCATGCCGGATGGTTCCGTTACCCTCAATCCCCTTGGGGAGATCAACGCCCGGATGACCTTCGGGCTCGTAGCGAAGGTGCTGGCAGAGCGGTTAGGGCTGGACGATAAGGTACGGCTACTGTTCGGGAAGGAGATCCCGACCGGGGATCATGTCGTCCCCCTACTCCTGCCTTGGAGCAAGGGCGGAGGGGCTTGGCTGGAGCAGAGCTCTACTCGGACGGCTTTTCCTCGAAGGGATTCGTCCGGGTGATCTCGCCGTTCGGAAGCTCGAAGTAGAGCGTGCCGTTGATCGAATAGACGTTGGGGACCCCCATCCGTCGGCTTTCCTCCTGCGCCGCCCGAACTGCGCGGTTGCCGATGCGCTGCAACTCGGCTCCTTGACGGTATGTCTCCAACTCAGGCTTTCCAGGGTTCATCACAAACCTCCATTTCAAGTCAGCCCGCCCCCAAGATCCCCAAAATCTCGTTGCCGTACTTTTGAACGATCGTCGGCCCGATGCCGGGGACGTTCAACAGGTCGGCCTCGCTTCGCGGCAGGGCGACGGCCAAGGCTGTCAGGGCGCGGTCGGTGAGGATGCGGAAGGCGGGGACGCGGCGGCGCTGGGCTTCGGTGCGGCGCCAGGCCTTGAGGTGCTCGACGACTTGCGGGGAGACGAGGTCCGGGGCGGGCTCGGGGCTGTAGTCCCCGGACGCGGCGCGGGCCGCCAGCTTCTTGCGGATGGACCTCGGCTCGCCCTTGTCCGGCCGCTCCCGCTTCTTTCGTGCCTTCGGCATCTCTTCGGACATCTCGACCCGGGCGGCGGCGTCCGCGTCGCCGCGGTAGCCTTCAGGGGTCAAGGTGGCGCGCTGGAAGTGGATGACGCGGCCGTCCTTCTCGAAGGAGTCCTCGGCGATCTGGAGCAGTCCGGCGCGGGCCATCCCGCCGAGGAGACGTTCGAAGGATTTGCGGTCCGATAAGTCCTGCTCGATCTCGCGGTAGAGCTGGCCGGTGGACTGGCCGTCGCGCCGCCGCAGCGAGGAGAGGACGCGGCCGACGAGGTCCGACTCCAGGGCGTTTGGCCGGCGGAAGCGGCGGAGCACGCAGTCGTCCGGCGCGCAGACGTCGCAGATGCCGCAGAGCTCGCCCGAGTCCTCCTGGTCGCCGAAGTGTTGAACGAGGTGGAGCATGCGGCAGCCGTGGGCCTCGGCGGCACGGATCATCTGGTCCAGTTGCAGCAGCTTGTGGTCGCGCTGGGTGAGGTAGGGCCGCTGCCACCCCGGGCTCCCGAGAGCCGCGTGGCCGTCCGCGTCCACCAGGGCGCCGCCATGAATCCACAGCTTCTCCAGGGCGCGCTCGAAGGCCTCGTCGTCGAGGCCGATCCGCTTGGCGAGCCTCCCGGGCGTCTGCGGCTCCGGAGTCAGGGCGCGGAAGATGCGGTCCAGGACGTCCGACTCGGGATAGTCCCGGCCGTGGAACCATTCGTGGTTGCGCCGGTCGGCGAAGGAGTAGAGGAGGATCGCCCGCGAGGGTTTGCCGTCGCGCCCGGCGCGGCCGATCTCCTGGTAGTAGCCTTCGAGGCTCCCGGGCAGGCCGGTGTGGATGACGGTGCGGACGTTCGACTTGTCCACCCCCATGCCGAAAGCGATGGTGGCGACGATCACCTCCATCTTGCCGTAGAGGAACGCCGCCTGAACCTTCTCGCGGGCGGCGGCGGTCATCCCGGCGTGGTAGGCGGCGGCCGGGAAGTGCTCCTGCAACTCCACACCCAGGGCGTCCGCCTCCTTGCGGGTCGGCGCGTAGACGATGGCCGGACGGCGCTCGGGATCTGAAAGCATGCGGCGGACGGCCTCGCGGCGGTCCGAGGGCCGCATCTCCACCACCTCGACGGCGATGTTGGTGCGCCGGAAGCCGTGGATGAAGCGTCCGGGGCCGCCGAGCCCGAGCTGCCCGGCGATGTCCTCCTGGACGAGCGGCGTCGCCGTGGCGGTCAGGGCGATCACGGGCGCCGGCCGCAGCAGCGGGAGGCGCTGGCCCAGGAGCCGGTAGTCCGGCCGGAAGTCGTGGCCCCACTGCGAGATGCAGTGCGCCTCGTCGACTGCGATGAGCACCGGCTTGCGTTTGGCGAGCATCTCCGGGAACCCGGGCACGGACAGGCGCTCCGGCGCGATGAACAGGAAGTCGAGCCGGCCCGCCAGGTAGTCGACGCAGACCTGCCGCGAGGCGGAGCGGTCCCGCCCGGAGTGGATGCGCTCGGCCGCGAGGCCCAGCTCGCGGAGCTTGGCGACCTGGTCCTCCATCAGTGCGATCAGAGGAGAGACCACCAGGGTCGTACCCCCGAGAGCCATGCCGGGGAGCTGATAGCAGAGCGACTTGCCGGCCCCGGTAGGCATGACGAGAAGGACGTCCCGCCCCTCGACCACCGCCTTGCAAACCGCCTCCTGGTAGGGACGGAAGGAGGAGAGGCGAAAAGCATCCCGAAGGAGATCCTCCAAGCTCCCGCCGAACGCCGGCCGGGGGCCCCGGGCCTCCAATGGAGCTGCCAGGTGGGTGGAAGGCGTAGGGGCGGGGCTTGTCCCCGCCCTCTTTCCGGGGCCGAACACCCCCTCCCGGGCGGGGGCAAGCCCCGCCCCTACGACGCTTTCTCCCCGCGTGGGTGCCGCGCCGGAGGCCCTCCCGTTCCCGTTCCCGTTCACACTCCCCACCACCTCCCGCACATACCCCTCGATCCCCTGAAGGAACGCCCCGAGCTCCCCCTGCCCCTTCTGGATGCGCTGGAGCTGGGCCTCCCACTGGCCGGTCATGGCCGGGCTCTTGACGTGGGGGTGGACGACCTCGATCAGCCGGATGCCCTTGTCCGTCGCCTCGAGGATCTTTCCCGTGCGGATCACGTACTCGCGGCGCAGCAGGGTCTCGATGATCTCGGCGCGGGTGGCCGGCGTGCCGAGGCCGGACTCCTTCATGGCTGCGGAGAGCTCCTTGTCGTCCAGCGCCTTGCCGGCCGTCTCCATGGCGGTCAGCAGGGTGCCCTCGGTGAAGCGCTTGGGCGGCCGGGTCTTCTTGGCGACGGCCCGGGCGTCGGTCACTTCCTGGCGCTGACCCTGGGCGAGGCCGGCCGGCAGGTCCTGCCCCTCCTCGGGCGACGCTTCCGCGGCCTCGCCGTCGTCCTTCTTGTCCTTCCGGTCCTCCTTCTCCTTCTTGGCGATGTCCAGCACCTTCCAGCCCACCTGGTCCACCAGGGTGCCGGTGCTGTGGTAGCGGTCGACCGGTCCGGCGAGGAGCGGCGAGATGGCGGTGATCACCGTGGTCACGGACCAAACGTGGTCGTCGTGCCAGGCGGAGAGGAGCCGGCGGCAGACGAGGTCGTAGACCTTCCTCTCGTCGTCCGTCAGCGCGACGCCCGCGGCCGAGGTCGTCGTGGGGAGGATGGCGTGGTGGTCCGTTACCTTGGAGTCGTCCACGAAGCGGCGGCCGAGGGGCCGCTCGCCGGTGCCCGGCGCGAGCAGCTCGCGGTAGGGACCTGAAACGGCGCGGACGACCTCGGGGAGGGTCTCCGCCACGTCGTTCGAGAGGTGGCGGCTGTCCGTCCGCGGATAGCTCAGGAGCTTCTTCTGCTCGTAGAGCGTCTGGGCGAGCCCCAGGGTCTTCTTGGCGCTGAATCCGTAGAGCCGGTTGGCGTGCCGCTGCAGCTCGGTCAGGTCGTAGAGGAGCGGCGGCGGCATCCGCTTGGTCTCGGCGCGGATCGACTCGACGGCCGCCCGGCCGGTGCGAGCCCGCGCGACGATCCCCATGGCCTCCTCGATCTCCTCGCCTTCCTTGCCGCCCGGCACGGCCTTCAGGCGTTTCGCCTCGGGGGTGGGCGCCTCGCCGCGGAACCAGGTCCCCTTGTAGGAGGAGGCTCCCGGCGCCGGCGAGAAGGTGGCGACCACCTCCAGGTAGTCCTCGGGGACGAAGGTGCGGACGGCCAGCTCGCGCTCGACGAGCATGGCGAGGGTGGGGGTCTGCACCCGGCCGACCGAGAGGTCCTCGTCGAAGTCCAGGGTGTAGGCCCGGGAGAGGTTCATCCCCACCAGCCAGTCCGCCCGGCTGCGCCCGCGGGCGGCGTCGGCCAGCGGGTCCAGGTCGCGGCCGTCGCGCAGGCGGCGGAAGCCGTCCCGGATGGCGTCCGCGGTAAGCGAGGAGATCCAGAGCCGCGAGAAGGGCTTGCGGCAGCCGGCGGCCTCGTAGATGTAGCGGAAGATCAGCTCGCCCTCGCGGCCGGCGTCCGTGGCGCACACCACCCGCTCGACGTCGGGGGCGTTGATCACCTTGCGCACCGCCTCGAACTGGTCCTTCGTCTCCTCGGAGACGACGAGCGGCCACTCCCCGGGGAGCATCGGCAGGTGCTCCCGCCGCCACTTGCGCCACTCCGGGTTGATCTCGTGCGGCTGCGGCAGGGTCACCAGGTGGCCGATCGCCCAGGTGACGACGTAGCCGTTGCCCGCAAGGCAGCCCTCCCCCTTGCGGTCGGCCCCCAGCACCCGGGCGATGTCCCGGGCCACGGAGGGCTTCTCGGCGAGGACGGCGATGGTTCCGGGGCTATTCCGGGGCTCTGCAGGCGTGAGGCTCATCTCCAGGGAGATTCTACCCGGTTCCGCTTGAACGTTCCCGATCTTTCGTCAAACGACGACACGAGGCGGGGGGGTACTGGTCCCGCCGCCGGCCGCACACACAGGAGCGGCGGGCGGCGGGCATAGGACAACTACGGCGGCGCCTTTGAAGGAAACAGGGACTTCAATTTGAATTTCAGCTCTGTACCCAAAGTGCGGCCGGAGCGGCGAAGCGGGACAGCCGCGACGCCGAAAGCAGAAACGCCCTCCGCGGGCCAGGCCGCGGAGGGCGTAGGGGTGTGGACCTGGGGTCCGGATCAGCCGGCCTAGAAGATCCTGAAGCCGTCGAGGATCTCGATCGCGGCGGTCGAGTTCCGGCTGATCTGCGCCTCGATGTAGTAGAGCTTGCTGCCGAAGTTGAAGCTGTTCGAAGGGAAGGTGCAGGTGACGCAGCTCCTATTCGCGCTCGTGTCGGTAGAGATCAAGAAGCATACGAGCCTGCGCTGGAGGCTGCAGGGGTCGACCTCGACCAGGACGGCGTTGATGAAGCCCGCAGACGAGTTGTCCGCGTACGTCATCTGCAGGGTGGTCCAGGGGGGCGTGTCCGAGACGCCGCCGCCAAAGGTGTTGGTCACGTTGTAGCGGACGGTGATGGTACCGGTCATGTTGGCGCGGAAGACCATCTCCGTGCTGCCGGTGGTGTAGAGGGCGGCCAAGCTGGGATCGACGGCACCGACCGAGGCGATGGAGGTCCAGGCACCGGTCTGCGCGGCGGCTGGGAGAGTCGACAGGGCGAGTAGGGCGGCGAGCGAGAAGCGGGTCAGAGTTCTCATCGTTCCTCCTTGAGTATTGCCTAAGTTAGCAATACATCGATGAGAATGCAAGCGATTTCTTCAACCCGCCGAGGGAGTCAGGTGGGCCTGGATACCAGATCGCCAGCCAGGTCGCCCGACTGCACGTGCCAGAGGTCGGCGTAGGTGCCGCCCTTGGCGAGGAGGTCGTCGTGGTGGCCCTCCTCGTCGACCAAGCCGTCGCGCAGCACGAGGATGCGGTCGGCGTGGCGGATGGTCGAGAGGCGGTGGGCGATGATGAGAGCGGTGCGGCCGGCGGTCAGCGTCCGCAGGTTCTGCTGGATGGCCCGCTCGGTCTCGGTGTCGACCGAGCTCGTCGCTTCGTCGAGCACCAGGATGGGAGCGTCCTTGACGATGGCGCGGGCGATCGAGAGGCGCTGGCGCTGGCCGCCGGAGAGCTTGACGCCGCGCTCGCCGACCAGGGTGTCGTAGCCCTCGGGCAGCCCGGCGACGAAGTCGTGGAGCTGCGCGAGCCGGGCGGCCCGCACCACCTCTTCAAAGGGCACGTCGCTGCTGTAGGCGATGTTCTCGCGCACGGTGCCGTGGAAGAGGTAGATGTCCTGGCTGACCAGGGCGATGTTCCTGCGCAGGTCGTCCATCGCCAGGCGGCGCACGTCGTGGCCGTCCACCCGCACGGCGCCGCCGCTCACGTCGTAGAGCCGGAGGATGAGCTTGATCAGGGTCGACTTGCCGGCGCCCGTGGGGCCGGCGATCCCCAGCGTCTCGCCCGGGGCCACCCGGAAGCTGATGCCGCGGAGCACCGGCTCGGCGGCCCGGCCGCGCGCGTAGCGGAACTCCACCTGGTCGAAGACCACGTCGCCCTGCGCCTGCCCGAGCCGCTCCGGCTCCTCCGGGTCGAGCAGGGCCGGCGGGGTGTCGAGCAAGCCGAAGGAGCGGCGGGCCGAGGCCTTGGCCCGCTCGTAGTCGTCGACGGTGGTGCCGAGGCGGGTGAGCGGCCAGAGCAGGCGTTCGGTCATCATCGCGAAGAGCACCAGCTCGCCGACGGTCAAGATCCCCGAGCCGTTCAGGATCCAGTAGCTCCCCAGGAGCAGCACCCCCGCAAAGCCGCCGACGATCGCCATGCGGATGAGCGGCACGTAGACGGCGGAGAGCCGGATCGCCTCGCCGTTGGCCCGCCGGTACTCCTCGGAGACGGCGCGCACCCGCTCGGTCTCGAACGCCTCGGCCGTGAAGCTCTTGATGACGTGGATGCCGGCGATGTTGTTCTCCAGGCGGCTGGCAATGCCGCCCACCCCCTCGCGCACCCGGCGGTAGCGCGGCTCGACCCGGCGCTGGTAGAGCAGGCTCCCCCAGAGGATCACCGGGATCGGCGCCACGGCCACCAGCGAGAGCTGCCACGAGATGGGGAACATCACCGCGAAGGCGAAGGCGAAGAGCACCACGAGCTGGATCAGCTCGTTGAAGCCGGTGTTCAGGAACCGCTCGAGCTGGTTGACGTCGTCGTTCAGCATGGCCAGGATCTCGCCCAGCCGGTGCTCCTCGAAGAAGGCGATCTCGCGCGACTGGATGCGCTGGTAGACGTCCATCCGCAGGTCGTGCTGCACCTGCTGGGCGAGGTTCATGAAGCCCGCCTGGTACATCCACTGGAAGAAGCTCTCGAAGAAGAAAATGGCGACCGAGAGGCCGGACAGCACGACCGCCATGCTCCAGGGGTCTGAAGTGCCGGCCAACCCCGAGATCCAGCCCGGCGGCT
>Ga0190265_10002096_pt1 | contig 13281 bp, 13 predicted proteins | sample Popmic124T_FD_133135 | JGI IMG/M metagenome (GOLD analysis project Ga0190265, IMG submission 133135) | Populus adjacent soil microbial communities from riparian zone of Indian Creek, Utah, USA - 124 T | ecosystem: Environmental > Terrestrial > Soil > Riparian zone | place: USA: Utah | collected... | reverse complement strand
ATGCGCTCGAGGTTCCTCAAGGAGATCGCCGGCGCCAACATCGAGGAGACGAAGACCTTGCGTGTGACGACGATGGGCCGCGGCAACTCCCCGCGTCCGGGAACGTTCGGCAGCGGCGCGTATCCTCAGCGCCGGCAGCACGAAGTTCCGTCCTGGAGAAAAACCGCCGCGATGGAGGCCGAGCTCTCACAGGACGAGCCGCGCTACGTAAAAGGGGAGAGGGTGAAGCACAAGCTCTTTGGTGACGGCTCGATCGCCGAGCTGTCGGGGATCGGGCGCGAGGTCAAGGCGGTGATCGACTTCGACGACGAAAACGTCGGTCGCAAGACCATCAAGCTCGCGTACACGACGCTCGAGCGCGGACAGGAATAATGGCCGTCACACGTGAAGACGTGATCCGGGTAGCGGAGCTTGCCCGGCTCGGGATGGACGCCGAGCGTGCGGAGGAGCTGACGAGGGAGCTCAGCTCGATTCTGGCGCACATGGAAGTTCTTTCGCAGGTCGAGACCGCCGGCGTAGCCACGACCGAAGGCGATGAGGCGATCGGCACTCCACTGAGGCCCGATGTCGGCGTCGTCGGAGGGATGGCGGGGACTGTCGAGTCATTTGCGCCTTCGATGCGCGACGGTTTCTTCATCGTGCCCCGCCTCGCGACGCACGAGGACCAGCCCGAGAACGCGGCTTGAGCCTCGAGAAGTATTCGGAGCTGCGCGCCGTCGAGATCGCGGCGGGCGTGCGCGCCGGGACGCTCTCGCCCAACGACGTCGTGAAGGCTTCGTTCGACCGCGCCTGCGAGATCGGCGCGGGTCCCGATAACCTGAACCTCATTCTCGCCGCCGACGACGCGGCCAGCCAGGTGGAATGCGATTGCATCGTCGAGCGCCGCGGCACCGCCGCCGATCTGGGCTTGCTCGCCGGCGTGCCGATCGCGCTGAAGGACAACATCGCCACACTCCGCCTGCCGACGACCTGCGGCTCGAAGATTCTCGAGGGCTACGTCAGCCCCTACGAGGCGACGGTAGTGACGCGCCTCCGCGCGCACGGCGCGATCATCGTCGCCAAGACGAACATGGACGAGTTCGCGATGGGCTCGTCGACGGAGAACAGCGCGTACGGTCCCGCTCGCAATCCGCACGATGTGCGTTGCGTGCCCGGCGGATCGTCGGGAGGATCGGCGGCCGCCGTCGCCGCGGGGATACTGCCGGTCGCGCTGGGCTCCGAGACGGGCGGCTCGGTTCGCCAGCCCGCCGCGTTCTGTGGAGTGGTCGGAGTGAAGCCCACATACGGCCGCGTGAGCAGGTACGGTCTCGTCGCATTTGCATCGTCGCTCGACCAGATCGGCGTGATTGGACGCACGGTGGATGATGCCGCGCTCGCCCTCGAGGTAATCGCCGGGTTCGACAAGCTCGATTCCACCAGTGCCGACAACCGCGTCCCGACCTACCGCATGGCGGCGCTCGGGGCAGAACCCGAGCGCGCGCTCAACCCGGACGAAGAAGCGATTCGCATCGGCCGGAGCCCGGTTCCGCTTCCGCCTCCGCCGCACGCTGAAACGCTGGCCGGCGTCGTGATCGGCAAGCCCAGGGAGTATTTCCCTGAGTCCCTCGATCCCGACGTGCGCGGCCTTTGTGAGCGCTCGCTGGACCGCTTTCGGGCCATGGGCGCTACCGTCCGCGACATCTCGCTGTCGAGATCGCCGCTCGCGATTCCAGTCTACTACATCATCGCACCCGCCGAGGCGTCGTCCAACCTGGCGCGCTTCGATGGTGTGCGTTACGGCCCGCGGGTGGACTCAGCGCTCGGGCTCAAGGGCATGTACGAGCAAACGCGTTCCGCCGGCTTCGGCCGCGAGGTGACTCGCCGGATACTGCTCGGCACCTACGTGCTTTCCGCGGGCTACTACGACGCCTATTACCGGAAGGCGCAGGCGGTGCGGCGGCTGATCTCGGACGATTTCAGGTCGGTGTTCGCTGACGGCATCGATGCGATCTTCACGCCCACCACGCCGAGTCCCGCCTTCCACATAGGCGCGATCAGCGACCCGTACGAGATGTACCTGAACGACATCTTCACGGTCACCGCCAATCTCGCCGGCGTGCCGGCGATGTCCGTCCCGATCGGCCGCGTGCGGAGGCTGCCCATCGGCGGACAGATAATCACGCGCCACTTCGACGAGTACACGATGTTCCGCGTCGCGTACGCGCTCGAGGCCGCGCTGGGCGAGGACGCGCACCGGTGAGCCGCGGCCGCTACGAGATGGTGGTGGGGCTGGAGGTCCACGTCCAGCTCAAGACGCGAACGAAGGCGTTCTGCGGCTGCTCGGCGGATTTCGGCGCGCCGCCCAACGTCAACACCTGTCCGGTGTGCCTCGCGCTGCCGGGCGCGCTTCCGGTGCTCAACGAGCACGCCGTCGTGCTCGCCACCCGCGCCGCCCTCGGACTTGGCTGCACGATCCACGAGACGTCGGTGTTCGCCCGCAAGAATTACTTCTATCCCGATTTGCCGAAGGGATATCAGATCTCCCAGTTCGACCAGCCGCTGGCCACTGGCGGATCGGTGAGCATTGGCTCGGAGGGAAACGGATCCGAGGTGCGAATCGGCATCACACGGGTTCACATCGAGGAGGACGCAGGGAAATCGATCCACGACCGCTACGCGGGCGTGACGGCGATCGACCTGAATCGTTCAGGCGTTCCGCTCATCGAGATCGTGAGCGAGCCCGACATTCGCAGCGCGTCCGACGCTCACGCCTATCTGCGAACACTGAAGCAGATCCTTCAGTACCTGGACGTAAGCGACGTGAGCATGGAGGAGGGGAGTCTCCGGGTCGATGCGAACGTCAGCGCGCGGCCGCGTGGTGAGACGAAGCTCGGCACCAAGACCGAGGTGAAGAACATGAATTCGTTCTCCGGGGTCGAGCGCGCGATCGAGTCGGAGTTCGCGCGGCAGGTCACGCTGCTCGAAGCGGGCGGACGAGTCGAGCAGCAGACGCTGCTCTGGGACGGCGGGCGCGAGGTCGTGCGCCCGAGCCGGACGAAAGAGGGAAGTCACGACTACAGATATTTTCCCGAGCCCGACCTGAGGCCGCTCAAGCTCGACGGACAATGGATCGAGCGCACGCGTCAGGAGCTGCCGGAGCTTCCCGGCGCCCGGCGTACGCGCCTGGCGCGGGACTACGGGCTGCCGGCCGCCGAGATCGAGCAGATCACCGCTTCTCCGGCGTTCGCCGAGTACTTCGAGGCCGTGGCGAGGGCGTCGGCGGACGGAAAGGCGGCGTACAACTGGGTGATGGGAGAAGTCTCCGCTGTTCTGCGCTCGAGCGGGCAGGACATCTCCGCCTTCCGGGTTCGGCCGGCTGATCTCGCGCAGCTTCTCAATCTCGTGCGCGACGGGACCATCAGTCACACCGCTGCGAAGAGAGTCTTTGCGCTGATGGCCGAGACTGGAAAGCCCGCGCCCCAGGTCGCCGCCGATGAAGGCCTGCTACAGGTTGGCGACGAAAGCGCCATTTCCGGCTGGGTCGAGGAAGTTTTGGTCGAGCACCCGGAGGAAGCGGCGCGCTATCTCGCCGGCGAGAAGAAGCTTCAGGGCGTGCTGGTCGGCTTCGTGATGAAGAAGTCGAAAGGTCGCGCCGACCCGAAGCGCGTCAATCAGGTGTTGGCGTCGCGCGCCGGGTAGAGCGGCTCCGGAAGCTTGTCGGCGTAGCGCAGCTTGGACGGCGGCATCCCGAAATGCTGTTGCGCCTGCTCCTTGACGTGCTCCTCGCCGCCGCGACGCAGCGCGGCGCGCCGAACCTTCTTCGCTTCGCGCAGCGGCACCGTGCCCGCGGGATCGAGCTTGAACGGCTCGGCGCGCTCGAGGCGGGACAGCAGGTCGACGATGTAGTCGAATGCGCGCGCCATGTAGACCTCGACCTCCGGCTCGGTGAGATCCCAGCGGCTCTTTTCCTCAACGAGATGGAATATCCGCTGCCACGACTCGGTGTCGGCGACGTGGACCATCCCGCGGAAGATCCTCCGGTTGGTCGAAGTGCTGAAGATCGTCGGGCTCAGTATCCGGTCCAGGTGTCCGTCGGAGTGGGAGTGGTCGCGCAGGATGAGCTGCTTAGCGGTGCGGCTGAATCGCTCGCCGATGTGGCTGTCGAAGCGGCTCTCCCAGTAGCTGTGGCCGAGCGCCGCCGTGGACGACGTGATGGTGAGCTGGTGGGGAACGAAGTAGTTGTGAGCGACGGAGTCCGCCGCCAGGTGAGCGAGATATCCGAGCGCGAAGGCTCGCAGCGGTCCCGTCTCGGCGTTCGCGTGAATCTCGAAGCCGACGTTCCACGAGTGGCAGTGACGCCCCGCCGCCGCGTACTTCTTGGCGATGCTCGTATCCGCGGCGATCGATCCGTAGAGGAAGTCGTAGGGATATCGCGCCAGCAGCTCGGCGATCCCTCCCGGCAGGAGGGGGAGCGAGCGCATGATCGCCTCGCCGAGAAAAATGTGGGTGCCCGGAGTCCACGCGTGCGCGACGGCCGGCGTGAGCGCCAGCGCGACGAGCACGGCGAAGCCCAAGCAAGCCGCCGGAATCACGCGCGCTCGCGCGCGCGCCATCGTGGCGGACCTAGATCCCGATGCGCTTGCGCTGACGGCGAACAGCCTTACGCAGGTCGTTGAGCTCGTCCTTCACGACATCGTTGATCGCATCGCGCGCGGTGTCGGCATAGTCGCGCACCTGCTCGATCATGTCGTCGACCGGAATGCGCTCGATGAGCTCGCCACCGCGCTCCACCGCCGTATTGAATCCGCGCCTCGCTCTCGGCGCTGCCCACCGTGCTCCCTCCGCCGCGCGACCGCCCGCCCACTTGGCGCCTTCGAGTCCGGCGACACCAGCGAGCGCGGCTCCGCGACCCGCGTATCTGACCAGTGGTCCAACGGGCCGCCGTCCCGACGGTCCGCGTCTCACCAGCAGCGTTATGCCGGCCCCGACAGCAGCTCCGATGAGGGCCGCCGTCAACAGGTCGAACTGCTGCTCACGTGCCTCGTCCAGCTCCATTTCTGGGTCGGACCCTCGGCCGCGGCTTCTCCCAGTCGTCGGCTCCGCTTTCGTCGTAGTCCCCATCGATCAAATCCTCCTCGTCAAATGCAGTGTTGATTCCGGTTTGCACGCCGCGAATGGTGGCCGCCGTCGTCACGAACGCCGACTCCGCCTCTTCCTGAACGACTTCGAGCAGCGCGTTCAGCTGCTTGATCCTGTCCTCGGCGGCCGCTACCGCCTGCTGCACGCGCTGGTTCGCCGCGGCGATCGTCTGGCTCACCTGCTGGATGTCGACCCGAATCGACGTCGATATGTAGTCTACATTGTCGGCGATCGAGCTCGCGTGGCGCATCAGCGGATTGATGTCACCGTAGATCTTGTCCAGCATCTCGCTGGTCTTCTTGTAGCTCTTTCGGAAATTCCACGCTGCCGGCACGAGAGCAACCGTGAGGACGATGATGCTGATCGTCATCACGCCGCTCGCGATGCTCGTCACCTTGTCCCAGAAGCTCGACTCCTCGACGATCTGCCTGGTATAGATCGTGTCCGGAAAAGCCTGAGTGGCCTGCAGGAGGAGCTCCATGCCGGTACCAATCCATCCCGTCATGTGCGCTGGTTGTGCAAGGGAGAGGCCATTTTCGGGCAGAAGTGAGTAGGGTACAAAGAGTGGCCTGCTCCGTATAATTTGCGCAACACGCAGTCCGACATGGAGTCCGCACCCGCCTCAGGAGCAGCATGCCAGCAGTTCAATTCGTCGTAGAGGGGGGAAGGCCCCTCAGCGGATCGATTCGACCCTCCGGTAACAAGAACGCGGCGCTGCCGATCGTGGCCGCCGCGCTGATCTCTCACAACCCGGTCTACCTCGAGAACGTGCCCCGCATCCGCGACATCGAGACGCTGGTCGAGCTTATCCGCTCGGTTGGCGCCTCAATGGAGTGGACCGGCCAGAATTCGCTATCCATTCACGCGAAGGACCTGAGCCCGAAGGATCTGAACCCCACGCTCTGCGCCAAGATCCGCGCGTCGATTCTGCTCGCGGCGCCGCTTCTGGCGCGCTGCGGGCAGGTGACGCTGCCACCGCCGGGAGGTGACGTGATCGGCCGCCGCCGGCTCGACACGCATTTCCTCGCCCTCGAGCAGCTCGGCGCCACGTTCACGCACGGGAAAGTGATCGAGATGCGCGTCAGCGGTTTTCGCGGTGCCGACGTGTTTCTCGACGAGCCCAGCGTCACCGCGACCGAGAACGCGCTGGTGGCGGCGTCCGCGGCGACGGGCACGACAATTCTGCGCAACGCGGCGAGCGAGCCGCACGTGCAGGACCTGGCGCATTTTCTCATCGCTCTCGGCGCCAAGATCGAAGGCGTCGGCACCAATACGATGACCATCCACGGCGGCCGCAATCTCGGCAGCGGCCCCGTCACCCACACCATCGGCCCCGACCACATCGAAGTCGGCTCCTTCATCGGTCTCGCCGCCGTCACCAGGTCCGAGCTGCGCATTCAGGATGCAGGCATCGAGCACCTGCGCTCGACGAGGATGGGGTTCTCCCGTTTGGGCATCGAGTGCGTCGAGGACGGCGCCGACCTGATCGTCCCGGCCAAGCAGACGCGGCAGATCCAGTCGGACATGGGCGGGCACGTGCCCAAGCTCGAGGATCAACCGTGGCCGGCGTTCCCGGCGGATACCATGTCGATAGCCATCGTCACCGCAACTCAGTGCGACGGCCTCGTGATGATGCACGAGAAGATGTTCGAGTCGCGTCTCTTCTTCGTCGACAAGCTCTCGACCATGGGCGCGAGAATCGTCCTCTGCGACCCTCATCGCGCTCTCATTCATGGCCCCAGCAGGCTGCGCGGCGCGGTGCTCGAGTCGCCCGACATCAGGGCGGGAATGGCGCTGCTGCTCGCCGCACTTTGCGCGGAGGGCACGAGCGTGATCAACAACGTCGGCCAGATCGAGCGTGGTTACGAGCGCATCGACGAACGGCTGACCGCTCTCGGCGCATCGATAACGCGCGTGGACGACCGGCGCCAGTAGCGGTGAGTGAGGTCGGCAAGGAGGTTATCACCGACTTTGACGGTTGGGGAATCCGCGCGTTCACCACTACGCGCGACGCCGGAAGCTTCGGACTCAGCGGACAGGAGCCGGTGGCGGAAGTCATGGGGCGGTGGACCGCGCTTCAGCACGAGCTGGCCGGCACGGCGCTCCGCGTCGCATCCGTCCGGCAAGTCCATGGCAATCGGGTGCTCGTCCACACCGGCGGCTGGGAAGGCTGGCTCCGCTCCGGTGAAGCGGACGGACACATCGCCGCGGAAAAGGGAACCGCGCTCGCGGTCGGCATCGCTGACTGCGTTCCGGTGTTCATCGCGCATCCCTCAGGCGTCGTTGCGCTGCTGCACTCGGGGTGGAAGGGGACCGTCGCCCGGATAACCTCCGTCGCGATCGAGGCCCTCGCCCGGTACGGCCGCCCGCCCGACGAGCTGGCCCTGCACCTCGGCCCGTCGATCTGCGGGCGGTGCTACGAGGTGAGCGCCGAGGTTCGCGGCCAGCTCACCGGTCAGCCGGTAAACCGGGCGGGGAATGTCGACCTTCGGTCGCTGATCGCCGAGCACGCCAGCGAGCTCGGGGTGCAGAAAATCACTGTCAGCTCGTCGTGCACCAAGTGCGACAACGACCGGTTCTTCTCGCACCGCGCCGGCGACTCGGGCCGCCAGATAGCGGTTATCGCGGCCAAGGCCTCCTCGCATTCGGGGTAACCGCCGCTCAGACCGAATGGAAACCTGAACAAAAATTGGAACGACAACTGAACCGGTAGGAGGTTCCTGTAGCGCAGGTACCTGGTGTTCCGGTCAGAACGTCGGGACGCCACTAGACGGGGTGACGGCACAGGCCTGTGCTAACCTCCGCCAGATGCGTCCCGACGTCGTGACCTGATTACCAGATACCAGTGCTACAGTTACCTCCCGCCCGTTCAGTTGCGTTACGCAAAAGCATAAGCCTCCGAGAGTACCTCTCCGTGTCGGTTTGCTCAGCTTGACTCCATCTATTAGCCAGTCTACATTGAATGGGGCGTTCAATTCGGCGGCCGAGATGTGGGGATCCCCCCACATTTTTTTGTCCTCTGAACGGACCTCGAAGGTAGATGAACCAAGCACTGGAAGACGTTGTGGCCTCGGAGATTAGGCCTCTTGGTCTTGAACTTTTTGAGCTGAAGGTCGGCGGCATCAAAGGTCGCCCGGTCGTAGACGTTCGGGTCGAGCGGGTTGACGGTCAAACGGTGACCGTGGACGTGTGCGCGGCGGCGTCGCGGGCGATCGAGGCGAGGCTCGACGCGCTGGACTTTGGCGGCAGGGAATACGTGTTGGAAGTGTCGTCGCCCGGACTGGAACGACCGCTGAGAAATGCGACCGATTGGAGAAAGTTCATCGGCCGGCAGGCGGTGGTTACGGTCAACGCGCCGGGAGATCCGGCGGGGCGGCGGACCGACGAGGTGGAGATAGCGGGAGTCGAAGGCGATGCCGGCCGAGAGGTCGTGACTGTGCGGGGAGAGCGCGGCGAGGAGCGCCGGTTTGCCCTGTCGGCGGTCGAGAAGGCCAGGCTGGCATTTCACTGGAAAAGGTAGAGGAGTAGGACATGGCCGCTTCTGTAGAGATTCTGACGGCGATCCGCGAGTTGACCAACTCGAAGCAGATCGACCGCGCCGAGCTGCACGGCTTGCTCGAGGACGGCATCAACGCTGCCCTCGCCAAGAAGCACGGCCCGACGGTACAGGCGGAAGTCAGCATCGATGAAAACAAGGGCGCGATCAAGATCGTTCTCCTCAAGACCGTGGTGGACGAAGTCACGGATCAAGCCAGCCAGATTTCTCTCGAGGAGGCTCGGTTCGAGGACCCCGACTTTCAGGTCGGCGACCAGATGGAGATTCCGGTCGACTTCACCGAGTTCGGGCGCACCGCCGTGCAGGCGGCAAAGCAGCGCATCATTCAGCGCGTCCGCGAAGGCGAACGGTCCAAGATCCGGGACGAGTTCTCGAGCCGCGTCGGTGATCTTCTCTCCGGAGAGGTCCAGCAGATCGAGCGCGGGAAGCTCGTGATCATGCTCAACAAGTTCCGCGAAGCCGAAGCCATCATTCCGTATCGCGAGCAGAACCACCGCGAGCACTTTCACCAGGGCGATCCGATCCGCGCAGTCCTCAAGCGCGTCGAGGAAACGCCCAAGGGCCCGCGCCTCGTGCTGAGTCGCGCCGACGCATTGTTCGTCCGCGCTCTGTTCAAGCTCGAGGTCCCGGAGATTCAGCAGAACCTCGTCGAGATCAGGGCGAGCGCCCGCGAGGTGGGAAGTCGCACCAAGATCGCGGTGTTCTCCCGCGATGACTCGGTCGATCCGGTTGGAGCGTGCGTCGGCCTCAAGGGCTCGCGCGTTCAGGCCGTGGTCAACGAGCTGGGCGGCGAGAGAATCGACATCGTGCCGTGGTCCGCTGACCCCGAGCGCTTCGCCAAGCTGGCGCTGGCGCCCGCCCGTGTGGCGCGGGTGTTCAGCGATCCCGCCACCAAGACGATTCAGGCGATCGTGGACGAGGACCAGCTTTCGCTGGCGATCGGCCGCAACGGCCAAAACGTGCGCCTCGCGTCGGAGCTCACCGAATGGAAGATCGAGCTCTACTCGAGCCGCGAGTGGATGGAGCGCGGCACCGACCAGCCGATATTTGCTCCACTGCCAACCGACGAGCCGGTCTCGGGAGTGAATCCGCGGCTGCTCGACATCGAAGGCATGCAGCCGGCGACGGTAGCGGTGCTGGAGGAAGCGGGTTATCGCACGCTTGACGACATCATCGATCTCGAGCGCGAGGATTTCCTTCGCCTGCCCGGGATCGCGCCCGAGGAGGCGGATCGACTCATGGCCATCATTAATGAGCTGACGACTGACGATGCTCCCGACACGCCGGAGGCGGCGGTCACCAATACGCCCGAGGACGCCGAGGCGAGCAAGGAAATGGGATCCGAAGGACCAGCCGCTACCGGCGCCGAGGCGAAGCCGGAAGGCACCGTTGCGGAGAAAGTGATCGCGAAAGCGGAAAAGGAAGGCGCGACAAAGAAGAAGAAGGAAGGGGCGGCAACGGAGTAGCCGATGGACGCCGATACCACTCGCAGACTTTTCGGCCTTCTCGGTCTTGGAGTGCGCGGGCGTGGGGCGATCATCGGAGTGGAGCAGGTGAAGGAGGCTGCCCGGAGAGGGAAGCTGGTGTTGGCTATTGCGGCGCCGGACGCTTCGAGCAACAGTTTGAACAAAGTGCTGCCGCTGCTGAAGGCGAGAGAGATACCGGTGTTTTCCGCTCCGTCAGCGAAGGAGCTGGGTAACGCGGTCGGTCGCGACAGCACGACGGTGGTTGGGATCGTTGACAGGGGTCTGGCAAAAGGCATTCGGGCGCTCAGCCTGAGCGCGATGACGTTGGGAAGTAAGGAGGAGTTGGGTTGAACAAGCTTCGAGTGCACGACCTGGCAGGGGAGTTCGGGATCACATCCGACGAGGTGATCAATCTCCTTCGCCAGATGGACGTTCCGGTGCGCAGCCACCTCAGTCCGCTGAGCGACGACCAGATCGCCCGAATTCGCGCCCGCTGGGAGCGGGAAAAACGGGCGCGTGTTGCGGCGCCGCCCGCTACCGCGCGTCGTCGCCGTGGAACTGCCGCCGCACCGGCACCGCCCGAAGTAAAGGCGGAGCCGGCGGCGCCTGAAGGAGTCGCTCGCCGCCGCCGTCGCGTCGCCCCGGAGCCGGTCGCCGAAGCGGCGCCGGATGACGCAGCACCCGCCGTCGTTGAACCGACGCCGGTCGCTGACATCCCGGCTCCAGCGTCCGCGCCCATCGCCGCTTCCGCGGCCGCCGACGCGGTCGCCGACCAGCCGCGTCCCACGGCGGCGCCAGGCACACGTCGCGCCGGATCGCCGGCCCAGACATCCCAGCCCTCGCACCACGGCACCGAGCGCGGCGACGCCCGCGACCGCCAGCGGCCGCAGCCGGTCGTTCCGGGAGCTCCTCGCCCGCGCCCCGTCGCGACCGGCGCGCCGTATACGCCACCGCGTCCCGTCGCATCAGCCGCACCAGGTGCCGGCACCGCTACACCGCGTCGAGACGACAGGAGCGGCGGCGGACCGAGAGATGATCGTGGCGCCCGGCGAGGGAAGAAGGGAAAGAGAGGCGTGGATCAGGAAGCGGTGTCGGCGAACATCGGGAAGACGATGGCCACCATGCGCGGACCGATCCGCCGTGGCGGCGCGCGTCGCGCCGAGGACGGCACCTACCGCGAGGAGATGGCCGCGCAGCGTCAGGCCGAGGCCGAGCGCGAGAAGAAAACGGTTCACGTGAACGAGTTCATCACGGTGAGCGAGCTCGCGCAGATCCTCAAGATTCCAGCCGTGCAGATCGTCGGCTTTGCCTTCAAGAATCTCGGCCTGATGGTCACCATCAATCAGAGGCTCGACTTCGACCAGATCGAGCTGATCGCGGGAGAGTTCGGTTTCCAGGCGGTGAAGGAGCAGGAGTACGCCGCCGACCTCAACACGGCGACGGCTTCCGAGGACACCGAGGAAGAGCTTCGTCCACGGCCGCCGGTGGTCACCATCATGGGTCACGTCGACCACGGCAAGACCTCCCTTCTCGATTACGTCCGCAAGTCGAACGTCGTCGCCGGCGAGTCGGGCGGCATCACGCAGCACATCGGCGCCTATCACGTGTCGCTGCCGGGCGGCAAGGCAATTACGTTCCTCGACACGCCGGGCCACGAAGCGTTCACGGCAATGCGTGCACGCGGCGCGCAGGTCACCGACATCGTCATCCTCGTCGTCGCATCCGACGACCAGGTGATGCCCCAGACCATCGAGGCGATCTCGCACGCGCGCAATGCGGGCGTTCCCATCATCGTCGCGATCAACAAGATCGATGTCCCGGGCGCCAATCCGATGAAGGTGAAGCAGGATCTGCTTCAGCACGGCGTCGTGCTCGAGGAGTTCGGCGGCACGGTGTTGTCGAGCGAAGTCTCGGCCAAGAAGGGAACCAACGTCGACTCGCTGCTCGACCAGATCCTGCTTCAGGCGGAGATCCTCGACTTGAAGGCGAATCCCAACCGGAGCGCGACGGGCGCGGTGATCGAAGCGCAGCTCGATCCGGGCAAGGGCGCCGTCGCCACGCTGCTCGTCAGCAACGGCACGCTCAAGGTCGGAGACGATTTCATCTGCGGCATGTACTCGGGTCGCGTGCGCGCGCTGCTCGACGAGCGAGGCCGTGCGATCAAGGAAGCGGGCCCGGCAATCCCGGCCCAGATCCTCGGCATCGGCGGAGTGCCGATGGCGGGAGATCAGTTCGTGGTCGTCGAGGACGCGATGGAGTCGCGTGAGATCGCGCAGCGCCGCCAGCGCCTCGACCGCGAAGCCAAGAGCCGTCGTACGGCGAAGGGCGTCGTTTCGCTCGAGGATTTCATGACGCAGACGGCGCCCGGCCAGAAGCGGACGCTCAGGATCGTCATCAAGGCGGATCAGGGCGGTCCGGCGGAAGCGCTCGCCGATGCGCTCGCGCAGCTGTCGCACGAAGAGGTGTCGGTCGAAGTGATTCACCGGGGAGTCGGCGCGATCACGGAGAGCGACATTCTCCTCGCCCGCGCGTCGGGCGCGATCATCGTCGGCTTCCACGTGCGTCCGGACAACAACGCGCGCGCGGCCGCCGAGCGCGAAGGCGTGGACATCAAGCTGTACAAGATCATCTACGAGGCGGTCGAGGACGTGCGTGCCGCGCTCGAGGGCATGCTGCGGCCCGAGGAGCGCGAAGTCGTGCTTGGCGAGGCCGAAGTCCGCGAGCTGTTCAAGGTTCCGAAGATGGGAGTCATCGCCGGCTGCTCGGTGAGAAACGGCGTGATCAATCGCCAGGGACGCGTTCGGGTCATCCGCGACGCCGTCGAGATCTACGATGGCAACATCATCTCGCTCCGGCGCTTCAAGGACGATGTCAAAGAGGTGCGCGAGGGGTTCGAGTGCGGCATCGGCATCGAGAACTTCAACGACGTCAAGGTGGGCGATGTGCTCGAGTGCTACAAGAAGGAGCAGGTGGCTCGGACACTGACGTCGGCGGCCGGCGCGTCTGCGTAACACTCGGCGGTCGGATCGCGTCGCCGAAGCGATCCGCGTGGAGGTGGCCACTTTCCTCACCGACTCGGCAAAGGATCCACGGATCGTCGGTTTCGTCACCGTCACCGGCGCCGAGGTCACGCCCGACCTT
>Ga0190265_10002095_pt1 | contig 13282 bp, 12 predicted proteins | sample Popmic124T_FD_133135 | JGI IMG/M metagenome (GOLD analysis project Ga0190265, IMG submission 133135) | Populus adjacent soil microbial communities from riparian zone of Indian Creek, Utah, USA - 124 T | ecosystem: Environmental > Terrestrial > Soil > Riparian zone | place: USA: Utah | collected... | reverse complement strand
GAGCGATCCGGAAATCGGCTCCGCCATCCGCTGTCCGCAATGCAAATCGCCCCGCATCGAGTATCCCCAACTGACGCGGAAGTTCATCACTCCGTGGCTCGCGAGCGTTCTGTTTGCCCTGAAAATTTTCCCCAAGGAATTTTATTGCCAGGATTGCCACTTCACGTGGGGGAAGGACGGCGACCCGCTGCCCCAACCCGCCGCCTGGGAGACTTTTTCCTAGATCGGGAACCGTCATCTGTCGCGGTGCAAGCCTCGGCATTGCCGCGATGCGCCATGCCGGACGCGCGGCCAAAGGCGGACAGATTTACGTTTGATTTTGGACCATGAAATGGCTTTTCGTTCTCTTACTCGCGATCCTCGTTTTTGGCGGGGCCGCGTTTTTTAGCTACGATCTCTTCGTCAAGCCCCAGCGGAAGATCATCGCTGAAAAGAGCGGCGAGATTCCAGTCGAGCCGGTGCCAGATATCAGTCTCCCGGAGTTTCAGGCGGCGGCCAAACTGCGACAGGAAAACAAGCTGGCGGAAGCCCGGGACGCCCTGGTCCTCTTCCTCCAGAAATATCCCAGCGGCCTCCGCCTCGAAGAAGCGAAAGATCTCCTCGGCGACGTGAACACCGAGATCCTTCTTTCCAGTTATCGGTCGCCCGAAAAGACAGAATACGTCGTGCGCAGCGGCGACGTCCTGGCAAAGATCGCGGCCAAAACCAAGACCACGCCGGAGTTGATCATGCGCACCAATAATTTGGCCAACACGATGCTCCATGTGGGCCAGCGCCTGCTCATCTCGCGCCCGGATTTTTCAGTCTTTATCCAGCGCAAAGCCCAGATCGTCGTGCTGCTCGATCACGGGCAATTCTTCAAGCGCTATCATGTGAAGACGGTGAGGGTGTCCGCCAAGCAACCACCGAGAATCAACACCCGGGTGGCGGAGATCCTGGCGTTCAAGAACGGCAAGCGCATTGGCTTTGGGACCCCGGAATACGTCGGAAGCACCCGCTGGATTCGGTTGAATCAGCCCGGCTATTTTCTCTATTCCGAGCCGGACGCCACCCATCGGGATGAGTCGGGGCAGCCGCCGCCGCCGGGTCTCGGCCTCGCTGCGTCCGACGTGACGGAGCTGAGCAGCCTTGTCAGCACAAAGACCCCTGTCACTATTACGGACTGAAAACGTCGATCGCAAAAACGTTGACCCATTCCATCCGGGGTTGAGATTGACTGTCCCGGTCACCGATTTACGCCGCAATTCAATATCCACCATATGGAATCCCATCCCCTGGATTTTGAGAAACCGATCCTCGAGTTGCAAAGGCGGCTCCAGGACCTGAAGAACCATTCCGACGAACACGCGCTCGATTTCGATTCCGAAGTCGAGGCGATGGAAAACAAGATCCGCGAAACGCGTCGCGCCATATACGACAACCTCACCGCCTGGCAACGTGTGCAACTGGCGCGCCATATCCGCCGCCCGTTCGCCCTCGATTATATCGGACGTTGTTTTACCGATTGGATTGAATTGCACGGCGACCGTGTCTTTGGCGACGACAAAGCGATGCCGAGCGGGCTGGCAAAGCTCGGCCACCATCGCTGCGTCGTCATCACCCATCAGAAAGGCCGCGACACAAAGGAAAATGTGAAGCGGAACTTCGGCTGCGCGCATCCCGAGGGATACCGCAAGGCCCTCCGCCTCATGCGGCTGGCGGAGAAATTTGGACTGCCGGTTATTTCGTTGATCGACACGCCCGGCGCGTTCCCGGGGATTGGTTCGGAAGAGCGCCACATCTCGGAAGCAATCGCGGTCAATTTGCGCGAAATGATGAATCTCCGGGTGCCGACTGTGGCGGTGGTCATCGGAGAAGGAGGCTCCGGTGGTGCGCTGGGGATTGGCGTGGCTGATCGGGTGTTGATTCTCGAAAACGCCTATTATTCCGTCATCAGTCCGGAAGCCTGCTCGGCAATTTTGTGGAAAGATCGGCGACACGCCGCGGAGGCGGCCGAGGCGTTGAAGCTCACCGCGCAAGATTTGATCGGGCTCGGCGTCGTGGATGAAATCGTGCCGGAACCGGAGGGGGGCGCGCATCGCGACCACGATATGGCCGCGGCGCATCTTGAAACGGCGTTGCGGCAGAATCTGGAGCGCATCAGCGCCCAGCCGCTCGAGGAACTGATGCAGCAACGCTACGAAAAATTCCGGAAGCTCGGCAAATACACCGAGGGCGATGTAGAGGCGCCCGCCGCGGCGGGCACCTAACCAAACAACAGGTGCTCGCCGCGGCGGGCGCCTCTACATTACCGCTTCAACCCGGCGCGCCTGGCGCCATTCAGCATCGAACGAAACTTCTCGCGGGCCGCGGCCAATCGTGGACGGCGCGGCGGTTCATCCCCAGGCGGCCGCGGCGGGAAGAGAAAGCGCAGCATCGGATCCGTCCGCGCCGCCCACGCGCCTTCGCTGTGATCGGAGCCGTCGGCTTCCAGGTAAATCAAGTCGTCATGCAGACGCCAGCCCTTGTCCACGAGGCGATCGCGCAGTTCCCGGGTTCGCTCCCAGCCTTCCTCGCGCGTGCCGGTGTCGAGCCAGATTTTCAGCGGTGGTTTCGCGGTCTCGTCGAGCGCGTCCACGATTTTGTAGACGGCGCAATCGTCCCACCACACAGAGGGCGACATCACAGCGAGCCGTGTGAAGTAATTTGGAAACCAAAGGCCCAGCACCAGGGTGGCCAGTCCGCCGAGCGAGGAACCGCCGATTCCCGTAAATTCCGCTTCTCGCCTGGTGCGGTATTTCCGGTCGATGAAGGGTTTGAGTTCCTCGATCAAGAAGCGCCCGTAACTCCGGAGCGATCCCTTGCTTTTCATTTGCACGCGCGCGTCGACGCGCGCCGCCGTGGGCGCATATTCGTGAATTCGATCCTCTCCGGTGTTGGCCACGGCGACGATAATGATCGGCTCGATCAGCTTCGCCGCGGTCAAACGATGCGCCGTTTCATCGGCGCCCCATTCGACGCCCGCGAAAGACGTCGCCGCATCGAAAATATTTTGTCCATCGTGCAGATACAGGACTGGATATCGACTTGCACTTCCGCGGTATTCTTTTGGCAGAGAAACGAGGACATCGCGTCGATTCCCCAGGATTTTCGAGGAAAAGGCAGGGTGGGATTGAATATGTCCGGTCAGAGTGTGCCGCATTTCGAAGAAGAGGTATGGTCGAAGAGATACGCGTTGTCCAGAGCCCACGGATGTTTCGGCAGGAGTAGGGACGGCGCGCTGCGCCGTCGCTGAATCCTCCACCAAACGAAAACGCGTCCCGCATCTCTCGACGGTGCAACGCGCCGTCCCTGCCAACTGATGTTTCGGGCTTGGCAGGGCTTTCTACACCGCGTAGGTAGGGGCGATTGACCTCATTCGCCCATGCGGTGCGCTTCGGTGAACTGTCCCTACTGAGATGAACGAACGTTACATTCGCTGGTGGACGCCGCATTTAAGCCGCGATTTCGAGATGATGGCCTTCGGCGATGGCGGCGGCATCCCGTTGGTGCTTTTTCCGACCTCTTTCGGTCGTCATACGCAAACCAGGGATTTCGGATTGACCGGCGCCATCGCTGGATACGTCGATGCCGGCAAGGTCACAATTTATTGCCCGGACTCGATCGATCTCGACAGCTTTTACAACAAGGAAATTCATCCCGCCGATCGGATGCGGACGCACAATGCCTATGAGCGCGTGATCACGCACGACGTCTTCGATCTGGCGCGGCGGGAATGTTCGGTCGGTCGCGTCGCGGTGTGCGGCGCAAGCCTCGGCGCCTATCACGCAGCCAATATCGCGTTCCGCCATCCCGACGCGGTCAGCCATCTCATCTCGCTCAGCGGCGCGTTCGATATCAGCTCGTTTTTCGACGGGTATTACGACGACAATATTTATTTCAATAGCCCCTGCGACTACATGCCGAACATCGATGACCCATGGATATTCAATCACATGGGCATCATTCTCGGCACCGGCGAGTGGGATAATACGCGGCACGAATCGATGCGGCTCTCCCACATTCTGAATTCGAAAGGCATTCAACATCTTCTCGACGACCGCCGCTGGTGCGGTCACGATTGGAACTACTGGCGCGATATGCTGCCATATTATTTGTCGCTCATCTAGCACCCTACTTTTATGAAAAAAATCGGAATCCTTTTTGGCCAGGAAGAGAGTTTCCCTCCCGCCTTCGTCGAGCGCGTGAACCAGAAAACCGGAGGCAAAGACATCCAGGCCGAGTTCGTCCGCCTCGACAAAGTGGTCCAGGGCGAGCCGTGCGGTTACGATGTCATCATCGACCGGATTTCGCAGGATGTGCCGTTCTATCGCGGCTTCCTCAAGAACGCGGCGTTAACCGGAACCGCCGTGGTCAACAATCCCTTTTGGTGGAGCGCCGACGAGAAGTTTTTCAACAACGCGCTCGCCACGAAAATCGGGGTCGCCGTGCCGAAAACGGTGTTGCTCCCATCCCATCAGGTGCCCACCGACACCAACGACAACTCGTTTCGCAATCTCGCCTACCCGCTCGATTGGGAAGGGATGTTTTCCTATGTCGGCTGGCCGGCCTATTTCAAGCCGTTCGCCGGCGGCGGCTGGAAGAACGTCTACAAACTGAATAATCCCGAGGAATTTTTCCGCGCCTACGGCGAGACCGGGCAGCTGGTCATGATGCTCCAGGAGGAAGTCCTGTTCGACATGTACTTCCGTTGCTACTCAATCGATCAGCGCAACGTCCGGATGATGCCGTACGAACCGCGGAATCCGTATCATCTGCGTTATCAGACCGAGTGGAACGCGCCGAAAGAGATCCTGCAAAAGGTCGAGGAAGGTGTCCTGATCTTGAACCAATATCTTGGTTACGATTTGAACACGGTGGAGTTCGCGATTCGCGATGGCGTGCCGATGGCGATCGATTTTTGCAACCCCGCGCCGGACGCGGAAGTCGCGTCGGTTGGGCAGGCAAACTTCGAATGGGTCGTCGAGACCGTGTCCGACATGGCGATTCGCAAAGCCCGCGAGCACAAGCCCGGCCAGGACAACTTGAGCTGGGGCAAATTCATCCAGGCCGCCGCCACCGGGCGCCCACTCAGCGCCCTCGCCTAGCGGCCAGTTTGGAGCGGGTCGACGTCCAGCTCCTCTTCTGGAGTTGGATGTTGGACGTTGGACGTTGAGCGTTGGACGTTTCTCCTCTGCTCCAGCTCAGCGATCGCTTCCAAGTCCTCGACCGGCTTCTCCAGAAAGCTGTGCTCCCAAAGTCGCGCGTATTTTCCTCCCAGCTCCAGCAACGACGAGTGTGTCCCTCGCTCGATAATGCGTCCTCTCTCGAGCACCAGAATTTGATCGGCCCGCAAGATGGTCGAAAGCCGATGCGCGATCACGAAACAGGTGCGATGCGACATCAAATGTTCGAGCGCTTCCTGGATCAAGCGTTCGGTTGCCGTATCCACGCTCGCGGTCGCTTCGTCGAGAATCAGGATCGGCGGATCTTTCAGGAGCGCGCGCGCGATCGAGAGCCGCTGCTTCTCACCAACGCTGAGCTTCACTCCGCGCTCGCCCACCACGCTGTCCAACCCTTTCGGCAACCGATCGATGAACTCGCGCGCGTTCGCCGCATCCGCCGCGGCCAGCACCTCGGCATCCGTCGCCGTCGGTTTCCCCATGAGCAGGTTTTCCCTGATCGTCCCGTTAAACAGGAAACTCTCTTGAGTCACGACCGCGATCATCTCCCGCAACCGGCGCATGCCGAATTCGCGGATCGGTGTGCCGTCGATCAAGATTTCGCCCGTCTCGTACTCGTAGAACCGCGTCAGCAAATTCACCAGGGTCGATTTCCCCGCGCCCGTCGTTCCGACCAGCGCAATGGTCTCGCCCGGATTGGCGTGAAAGCTGATCCCCTGAAGCGCCGGCGCGCCATCCTTGCCGTAGTTGAAGCCGACGTCGTCGAATCGGACATCGCCCTTCACTCGCACCGTTTCTTTCGCGACGTCCCATCCAGGCTCGATCGGTTCGTCGATGATCTCGAAAACCCGCTCGCCGGCCGCCCGTCCGGCCTGCACCAGTTGATTGAGCTGATGCAGTTTGTTGATCGGCTCATACAAAAATCCCGTGAGCATCAGGAACGCGATCAGATCACCAACCTGCATCGCGCCGCTCAACACCATTCGCGCGCCGAACCAAACGGTGACGACGATCCCAAGCGAGCCAATGAGATACATCGAAGGGTGATAAACCGCCCAAACCCGCATCACCACGAGCGTCGCGTGCCGGAGCTGGTCGCTGACCGAGTTGAAGCGACCGTGCTCCTCGCGCTCCCGCACGAAGCTCTTGATCTGCCGGATGCCGGCCAGGTTGTCGTGCAGCAGCGAGTTCATCGCCGAGGACGCCCGCCGCTGGAGCCGATACCGCCGGTGCGCCGTCAGCGTGTACCATAGCGCGCCGCCCGCCAGAAACGGCATCGGAGCCAGTCCCACCAGCGTCAACGAAATGCTGAAGTAAAACATCATCCCGAGGACAATCACGAGCTGAAGCACGGCCACGACTCCCTGCTCGATCCCGTCGATCAGCATGCGCTCGACCGAATTCACATCCTCCAGGATCCGCGTCATCAAATCCCCCGTGGCCCGATTATCGAACCACCGCAGCGGCAACATCTGGATATGCGAATAAAGATCGCTCCGCAGATCGAAAATCACCTTTTGCTCGAACGTGTTGTTGAGAATGATCCGGAGCGAATTGAGCCCGTGCTGCAACACAAAAGCCAACGCCGCCGTCAAAATCAGCGGCGTCAACAGTTCCGCCCGATGCTGCTCGAGCACTTCATCGATCACCCGCTTCGTCACCGCCGGAAACACGATCAGCATCAACGTGCTGAAAATGGCGCAAGCCAGCGTTCCCGCCGCCATCCAGGGATAACGACGTAGGTAAGCAAATACGCGCGGGACAGTTCTCATGCTCTAAAGTGGGGTTAACAGTAACCGATTAGCAATTGGGGCGCATGAACCATTCCCGCTAGTACATTTCGGTGACCGGCTGGGGTGGGTGAAAACATAATTTTCAAGCTTTCACGCTCAGATTTCCGTAGATATCAATGGATATGGTGTTTGCCTCCGGAGTTCCCGCGCGCCAAACATTGCCAGAAGGGGCTTTGCCTCGCTTTACGCTTCGCGATCAAGAAATCAACCAAGTGCGGATTTTATGAATACAACCAATCACTACACCCGAATGTTTCCGCACCTAGCGAGACCGCCCTCAACGCCCGATTCAAAACTTGAAAAAGGCCTGGCCGAGCTTGGGAAAAAGATGAAACGCGGCGAGGGCGACGACGAGGATGGCCCTATTGCCGGATATACTTATTTCGGTCAATTCATCGATCACGATCTTACGTTTGATATTACTCCACTCGGTCGCGCTCACCCTCATGCGGAGCGGATATCGAATTTCCGATCGCCTATCCTCGATCTAGATCATTTGTATGGCGGTGGGCCAAGTATGGCGCCCTTTTTGTATTAATTAACATGTCATCCCGGCCACGAGCGCTTCCTCATCGGAAAGACTTCGGATGGTAAACCAAAAGATCTGCCGCGGAACTCTAGCGGCATCGCTCTCGTAGCCGATCCGCGTCAAGACGAGAACCTGATTATCGCCCAGCTTCACGTTTTTTTCCTGGAACGGCATAATCGGTTAGTGGACGAGCTTGTGAGAAACGAGGTTCAGAGTGCTGGTCCTGCCGGAGCAACCGTCTTTGAGCAAGCACGCCGGCTTTCAACCTGGTGGTATCAACAGTTTGCCATTAGTGTCGTCGAGGCGCTCATCGATAAAGATATTTTCGAGAAAATTCGTGAACGGTTCGCTTCCAGAAGGGCCGGCGAAAAGGGATGTTTCCGCATTCCAATTGAATTCAGTGCCGCCGCTTTTCGATTCGGACACAGCATGGTGCGGGATTCCTACGATTATAATGAAGCACATGGGTCTACTACCCAGCGCGCCACGCTACAGGACCTTTTGGAACGCACCGGCATGGGGGGAGGGGTCCAGCCAACACTGCCGGGGGATTGGGTTATAGACTTAAGCAGATTTCTGAAAAGCGGGGCTTCCAACCCGAGTAACAATGCCAAGAAAATAGGACCGCGCGTCGCCGCCGGCTTGCATCACTTAAACCCCCACACCATAAAGGTCTTCAATGTTCCGTGCCCCGCTGATGAAACTGCCAGCGATACGGTCTCGGAGAACCCCGAGACTATGCTTCCCGTGAGGAGCCTCTGGCGCGGGGCCCGGATGGGATTGCCATCAGGACAGGATGTGGCAAAGGCCCTTTCTATTCCTCCTCTATCGAGCGATGAGGTCGCAGCTGGCGACCATAAGGATGTCCTTACTGACCCACTTTATGAATTCCACAAGGACACCCCCCTCTGGTACTACATCTTGAAGGAAGCGGAGCTGCTAGGAAAGGGCAAACATCTCGGCCCGGTCGGTAGTTGGATCGTCGGGGAGACGATTTTCGGGGCGTTGTGGTCCGACCCGAATTCTTACCTGTCGGTTGATCCAAGTTGGAAGCCTTTCAGATAACCTCGAACGGATCTGAGTGTTTTTCCCATCTCGGCTCTGTTTTTGGGCTTAGCGCCGGTCCGGTTACCAAGGCTGATAACAGCACATAAGCTGTTTCTTGAATTCGGACTTCGGCTGTTCCGTCATCTCGGGTAAGTAAAAGACGTGAAGACATTGATTGTTCGGATATTCGGACATGGGGCAAGGATCACTCGGCTTATTACCCATAGAGTTCTCCGGTTCATAGAAGATGACCTGATGGTCATCTGGGAAGGTGACGATATCCTTGAGTCTCTTCCTAACTTCCAGCCGAGCCTTGTTATACCCATTCGCGCTCTCCGTTATCTCCTTACGTAACGTCTCACTCGCCAAGTCGCCCTTCTTGGACGCTTGATCCATCAAGTCCGTAAACACCTTTTTCACCTTGTTTCGGAGTGCGTCACACTCTCCAATGGGTTGGCTCGCTGTGCACGGCCAATATTTACATTGTCCCTTTGCCGTCGGTGATGGACTCGGCGTCTGTGCTATCAGGCCGGAGATGGCCAGTACACCTCCGAGCGTGGCAATGAGTGCACCTGCGGCGTTGCGCACGAGCGGTGTTTTGCTTGCGTTAACGAGTTGTTCATTCATGTTTGGTTAGTCAGTTAGCGTTAGTAGCCGGTTGGCGGCCTGGCTGTTGCCGTCTCATTTCCTGCACCTTGTCGGTGAGACGAGTGAGAATGTCTTTGAAAGCTTGGGTATGGCGCAGTGAATCGAGACGCGGGTCCAATTCCATTGAGCGGTAATCGATCCAACCTGCCATAATGGCCTTGTTCAAGCCGCTGATTGTGGCTTCGCTGTCATCCAGAGCGGCACAAGTGACGGCCAGGCTATATAAACGTTCTGGGCTTTCGGGAGCCAAAGATACCTCCTTTTCGTCAAGCGCACGCGCTTCACCCAAGAGCGCTTTTCCCTTGTTGGCATGTTTGGAGGAGGCCTTCTGTATGAACCCGATCGCGGAGAGAAATCGCACCGAGCCGAGAAACTCAACGCCTCCAGCCCGGTTCACTGCCAGGGCCTCGCGATAAAGTTTTTCCGATTCGACAAAGTCACGGCTGAAGAACTCTATCACGGCCGCCATCATCAAGGGGTGGGGGTGATCCTTGTGTTTTGCGCGAGCCGCCTGGCATTGCTGCCACGCGCCCTCATAGTTACCTCGAAAGAGCGCCACTGCGCTCAAACCCAAGTCGCCAACAGGTAGATCGGGGCGGAACACAGCCGCAGTGCGGTAGGCTGTTTCAGCCTTGTCGTAATCCCCCAGGCTCATCCATGCGCTGGCAATATTGTCTGCATATATAGGGCGAGTTTCGCGGCGCGTTGCCTTCTCATACCAAGGTATGGCTAGGTCGGGGCGCCCCAGGGCATCGTAACTGTGTCCGAGAATCGCAGCAGCACGCGCACTCGACGGATCCAACTCATAGGCTGTCAGATAACCGTCAATGGCCGCCCTACGATGAGCGTGACGTTGGTGATTGGCGGCATTTGCACGATGGGTTTCTGGAAGCATTGGCGCAATCCTGAGGGCGGTGGCCGCCGCCCTTTCGGCTTCCTCCGGCCATTGTGGATCAGCGTCAGTGGTCGAGCGAAGCTCACACGCGGTCGCCAGCATTGCGTGGGCTTGTCCATAATTTGGGTCGAGTTCGATGGATTTCCGGAACGACTCGATAGCGCGGATTTGATCCGCGAGGTTGTAGCGAAAGAAAAATTCCTTGCCTCGCTCGTAGTAACTACGAGCCGTTGCGTTAGTGGTGTCGCCGGTCGTGTTCACGTTGCCATTGGTCGCGAACAAATCGTCGGGTGGAGCGATAGACGTTTCGGTCGCGCCGAGAAAGTCCGAAATTCTCCTGACGGATGCATTCGCGAAATCGGTGAAAGTATCTACATCCTGCAACCAAGTACTCGTGACCTGACCGGTCGCTGTTTCGATCAAATGAAGTGTGATCCGCTGTTTCCCTTCGCGCCGCCGGACGCTTCCAGTTAGCACCATCCGGGCAGCAGTCGTTTCACCGATCTTCTTCCATCCGTGGGCGCTCCACGGGTCATCAGATGAAATCTCCGTGCTCGAAGCACGAATACCGTTAGTTCGTGTTAACGCAGTCGCGAGAGCGCTGGTTGCTGCTCTCGCTGAGTTCGACGCCACCGAGAGCTGATCCAAGTCTTCGAAGGGGGTCACTACAATTGAGCGTTGTGCTAGCTCCGCACTTCTGACAATTGTCGACAAGCGTGAGGATGTGATCGCCGCGATAAGACCGGCCCCGCCAAGAATGATTATCGCCGCCAACGACGCAGCCAACATGGGATTGCGTCGCGACCACCGCCATACGCGAACCGGTGGCAGTACCGGCCGCGCAATGATGGAACGCCCTTCGAGCCAGCGCTCAAGGTCTTCGGCGAGATCGTGCGCGGAGCGATAACGGGCGGCAGGTTCGCGCTCCAAGGAGTGGGCGCAGATGGTTTCGAGATCACGATCGGCGATCTTGGAGAGAGAGCGCAGTTTAGGGGCGGAGGTTTCGGATGCTTGCCGGATGACGGACAGCGCGTGCGAGCCCAAGAACGGTGGCCGGCCAGCGAGAAGGTCGAAGAGAATGGCGCCGAGACTGTAAACATCGGCGGCGGGTTTGAGTTGCGCGGCGGGGCCGCTGGCTTGTTCGGGGGCGATGTAGCCGGGGGTGCCGAAGATGGTGAGGGTGCGGGTCAAGTCGCTGGTAGTGTCGAGCCATTTGGCCAGGCCGAAATCGCTCACGAGCGGTTCGCCGTGAGCGTCGAGGAGAATGTTTCCGGGCTTGAGGTCGCGATGGAGGATTCCTTTGCCGTGCGCGTGTTGGACGGCGCGCGCGATCTTGGCGACGAGGGCGACACATTGCCGCGGATCGTTTTTCAGCGCGGGGCCGACCTCCTGCAAACTTCCGCCGGGCGCAAATTTCATGCTGAAGAACGGGAGGCCGTCCTCGCTCTCGCTCACTTCGTAAATGGGCAGAATGTTGGGGTGATCGAGGCTCGCGGCGGCTTGCGCTTCGCGGCGGAAGCGGGCGAGCGTTTCGCGCGAGTCGGCGTGATAACCCAGGACGCGTTTCACGGCGACGATGCGGCGGGAGTGGCGCTGGCGTGCACGGTAGATTACTCCCATGCCGCCCCGCCCAATTTCTTCGAGGATTTCGTAATTCCCGAGGCGCCAGTTCTTGTCGGGCAGCGTTATTTCGGCCAGCGCGCTGAGGAGCGTTTCGGGTGTGCACTCGTCGTCCGAATCAAGGCCAGCCTGGAGCAGACAACCGACGCATAGTCCGCCCGCGATGTGCGACGAAGAATCGCAATGGGGACACTGCGCCGGGTTGGCGATAACGCTCGCGATCGAGTCAGAGAGTCCCGGGGAGAAACTTTTCATGGTGTTTCGCCGGTATTGGCTGCCAGGACTGCGCACAGATGGCGGATTTCGTCGTCCACTTCGGCCGGGTCAGCGACGGTTTCAGCGACCTCGTCGCGCAGAAGGCTGCGGTAGCGCTGGCGGAGGCGGTGCACGAGGCGCTTCACAGTCGCTTCGGGCACACCCAATTCCTGCGATAGGGTCGGATAGGAGACGTCTTCGCGTTCGGCTCCAAGGCACGAGCGCAACGCTTCAAAAGCGCGCAGTTTTCCCTGGCTTTCGCATTCCTCCCGCAGACGGCGCAGCGCTTGCTCGACGACTGTGGCCGCCCAGCGCAGATCGAAGAGGCGCTCCGCCGGCCACGATTCCAACGCTTGCGCGGACAGCGTGAGCTGCGACGGCGCTTCGGCCATCCAGTCATCCCAGGAGACGAATTGGACATCGCCACCCCGCTTGCGCGCGTGGCGTTTCTCGGCGGCATCGTTCAAGAAATTCCCGAGCGACTTAAGCAGCAGCGACCGGAACCGGCCGCGGTTGGGGTCGGCGTGCCGGAGCCAGTTACCTTCCAGCATCATAAGAAAAAAATCCTGGGTGAGATCCTGGGCATCCTGCGCGGAGTGACCGCGCCGGCAGACGAACGAAAAGATGGGGCGCCAATAGAGCCGGCAGAGTTCCGCGAGGGCCTGGTGCGCCTTCTGCTCGTCGCCTCCGAGATCGGCCGAGGTGAGGATGAGGCTCCAACGTGTCGTGGCGAAGTTTCGAGCTTCGCCGCCACCTTCCGTCGCGAGAGGGTAGTTCAAGACCGCGGATGATGGTTTTCCGTTTCATGCAATACAAGCCTAAACCTACGTAGAAGTACAGTTCCCTTCCGCTCTCGGCGTCGTTAGGTCCTTTCGGAACCACGACACGTCCCAATTTCCTTACGGAAATGAAGTGGTGAAGTTCTCTCCGAGCCACTCCAGCCTGCTTATCCGGGGATATTTCCTGGAATTCAGCCCGGAAGGCCCCTCACGCTAAATCGGCTGATCAGGCGGACGATTCGCCGTGGCCTGACGCATTCATTGGCTGTTAATATGAAGAAATAAGTTAACTGCTTCTGGCTCCGCGCCGATGTGGATGGCGTCTGCTGCCTCGCCGCAGCCCTGTGCTAACGAGGATTGGTCCTTTTCGCGAAGTGATCCAGCGCCTGCCTAGTCTTAGATTGCGGATTTTCGGCGGCGAAAATGCTGCGGTCTTTAAAGAAGGCGACGAAACCCTCGACCCTCCTCACCAGGTTCTCGCCCGGCGTTTTGCAGGATAACTCGAAGATTTTCCT
>Ga0190265_10002094_pt1 | contig 13282 bp, 6 predicted proteins | sample Popmic124T_FD_133135 | JGI IMG/M metagenome (GOLD analysis project Ga0190265, IMG submission 133135) | Populus adjacent soil microbial communities from riparian zone of Indian Creek, Utah, USA - 124 T | ecosystem: Environmental > Terrestrial > Soil > Riparian zone | place: USA: Utah | collected... | reverse complement strand
TGCGGGCGCACGGCCTCCAGCAGCCGGGCCATCATCGTCAGCGACACCATCGACGTCTCGTCGACCACCACCACATCGAAGGGCAGCCGCTGCCGGCGCCCGCTACCGAAGCGGCCCAGCAACCGGTGCAGGGTGGCTGCCGACGGCAGCAGCGCGGTGATCGCGGCGGGCAGCGCAGCCGTCACCGTCTCCTCCAGCCGGGCCGCGGCCTTCCCGGTCGGTGCGGCCAGCGCGACCCGCGGTGGTGGTCCGGGCTGGTCGAACAGCAGCCGCAGCAACCCGGCCACGGTGGTCGTCTTCCCGGTGCCCGGCCCGCCGGCGAGCACGGTGACCCGGCGCAGCACGCCCACCGCGGCGGCGAGCCGCTGCCGTTGCGCGGCCGGATCGCCGAACAGCTCGGCCAGGCCGGCGTGCAGCCGCGGCAGGTCCACGGCGGGTGGCCGCTCGGCCGCCCGCTGCTGCAGCGAATGCCGGACCAGCTCCTCCTCGCGCCAGTAGCGGTCCAGGTAGAGCAGCCCGTCGACCAGCCGCAGCGGGCGCCCGGCCGGGGCGTCGGCGCCGTCGGCCACCAGCGGGCCGGACCGGCACCCGGCCAGCCAGGAACCGGGTTCCGGCCACGGCAGCGCGGAGACGTCGAGCAGCTCGTCACCGGCGCCGAGCACCGTGCGCCGCGCTGCGGCCAGGTCGACGCACACCGAGCCCAGGCGCAGTCCGCGCACCGTGAGGGCCAGCGCGAGCAGCGCCGGCTCGGAGCGCTCCCCGGCCAGCGCGCCGACCCGGGTGGCCACGTGCACGTCCCCCGCGTCCAGCACACCGGCCGCGTTGAACGCGCCGAGCAGCCCGCCGGCGGAGTGGGCCAGCCGGGCGTCCCCGGGATCGACGACCGCCTCGCCCGTGCGCGGCTCGACCGGCGGTGCGGCGGTCACGGCGCACCGCGGTCGAGCAGCGCGGACAGCTCGACGGTCAGCTCCGGCGGTGGCGACCAGCCGAACACACCAGCGGGGGCTCCGTCCACGGTCGGGGTGTCCGGGCCGCACATGCCGCGCACGAACAGGTACAACACACCGCCGAGGTGCTGCTGCGGCCGGTAGCCCGGCAACCGCCAGCGCAGGTAGCGGTGCAGCGCGACCCCGTAGAGCAGCGCCTGCAGCGGGTAGTGGGCGGCGATCATCGCGTCGGCCAGCTGCGGCGGGGCGTAGTGCGCGGCGGTCAGCGGTTCCCCCCCGGCCGGCCCGACCGGGCCGAGCCAGTTGGTCTTGTAGTCGACGACGGCGAAGCGGGACCCGGGCAGCCGCAGCACCGCGTCGATGCTGCCGGTCAGGTAACCGCGCAGCGGCTGCCCGGCCAGGCCCGGTGTAGCCAGCGCGTCCGGGTAGCGGTGCAGCGGGTCGCTGTCGGTCAGGTGTCGGCGCAGCAGCGGGACCAGGTCGCCGAGCGTCACGTCCGGGGCGCCGTCGCGGTCACCACCGGCCAGCGGCAGCTCGAAGTCCAGCTCGGCCAGCCGGTCGGCCGGGGCGATGTCGGCCAGCCGCAGGCCGGGGGCCAGCGGCCCGAGCGGGGTGTGGGCCACCGGCAGCAGGGCGGTGGCCAGCGCGGCCGGATCCACCCCCGACACCGGACCCCGGCGCAGTTGCTCGGTGCAGTGCGCGGCGAGCTCGGCGGGCAGGTCGGGCGCGCTGAGATCGGCGACCTCGAGCACGGCGTGCACCAGGGTGCCGAACCCGGCGCCCAGTGGCAGCTCGGCCATCGGCGAGGCGATCGCCGGGCCCGGCGTCCCCGTCGCGGGCGGCCCGACCCGGGCCGGCGGGAGGTCGGCCTCGTCGTCGATGCCCGGGTCCTCCGGCTCGCTGCTCACCCCGGCCGGGCCGTGTCCGGCGGTGGCGGTCAGCGCGGAGTAGGAGGTCCGCCGCCATCGGGTGTCCAGCACCCGATCGAACGTCGCGACCTGCAGCGCGGCGCCGGTGGCCGGCGCCGGTGGCGGCAGCCGGTCCGGATCGGACCGGTCGAGCTCCTCGACCGCGAACTCCGGGCCGGCCAGTGCGCGGAACGCGGCCAGCGCGGCCGGATCCGACGGAACCCGGCAGCGCTCAGCCGGCTCGAACGGTGACGCCGGCTCGAACGGTGGCGCCGGCTGCGAGCCGGCGGGTTTCCGGGTGCCGGCCACCGGTCGGCCCAGCAGCAGCCGGTGCAGCGGCGACGCCGCGGTGGTCGTCGCCGGCACCCACCAGGTGACGACCTGGCACTGCGCCCGGGTCAATGCCACGTAGAGCAACCGCAGGTCCTCGCCGGCCTCCTCGGCGCGGTGCCGGGCGCAGCGTTCCTTCCAGCCCTCGCCGGTCTCGCCGCCGACATCGAGTACGCGGTGCCCGGAGTCGTCGTGCAGCAGCGGGACGTCCGGATCGCGCACGTTGCGGTCCCAGCCGAACGGCAGGTAGACGACCGGGAACTCCAGACCCTTGCTGCGATGGATGGTGATGATCTGCACCGCCGCCGCGTCGGACTCCAGGCGTCGGCTGCGCTCGGTCTCGACGTCCGCCGCCGCGGTGTCGATGCGGTGCCGCAGCCAGTCGACCAAGGCGGCCGGCCCGAGCCGGGACCCGGTGGCCGCCTCGTGCAGGGCCTGCCCGACATGCCGCAGGTCGGTCAGGATGCGTTCACCGTCGGCGCGGGCCAGCAGCCGTCGCGGTAGCTCGGTACCGGTGGTCACGGCCTCCAGCAGCGCGGCGACCCCCCGTTCCAGCAGCACGCCGGCCCAGCCGCGGACGGTCCCGCCGAGCTCGTCGATCAGCTCCGCGCCGTCCGGACCGCACAGGTCGGTGACCGTGAGGCCGACGAAGGGGGTGAGCGCCGCTGCCCGCAACCGGGCCAGCCGGGGCTGCGCGAGCGCCTCCAGCAGGGTCAGCCAGGCTGCCGCCACCGGCGTACCGAAGACGCTGGCGGTGCCGGACAGCACCGCCGGCACCCCGGCCGCGGCGAGTGCGTCGCGCACCAGCATGCCCTGGTCGTTCGTGCGTACCAGCACCGCGACGTCGCCGGGCTGCACCGGGCGGCCACCGATCGCGGCCGGGCTGGCCAGCAGCGCGGCGACGTCGGCGGCGACGTCGGCGGCCACCAGCGCCCGGGCCGGCCCGACCACGGCGAGGTCGCTGCGCACCCGGGGCAACTCGGCGCGGGGCACCACGCGCAACCGCAACGGGGTGTCCATCGGGGCGCCGCGCAACCGCCGGCCGCGGTGCGCGGCCTGCACCGGGTGCACGACGATCCGCGGGTCGCCGAGCGCGGCGCCACCGAACAAGGCGTGCAGCGCGGCCAGCAGCGGGGCGTCGCTGCGCCAGTTGCGGGCCAGCGTGGCGTGCCGGCCGGTCAGCGTCGCCTCCAGGTAGCTGACCACGTCGGCGCCGCGGAAGGCGTAGATCGCCTGCTTCGGGTCGCCGATCAGTACCAGCGTGGTCGACCCGTCCCCGAAGGCCCGGCGCAGGATGGACCACTGCACCGGGTCGGTGTCCTGGAACTCGTCGACCAGCACCACCCGGTAGCGGGATCGCAGCCGGTGCGCCGCGCCGCGCCGCGAATCGGCCAGCGCCGCGTCGAGCCGGGTGAGCATGTCGTCGTAGGTGTAGATCCGCTGGGCCTGCTTGCGTCGGGTCACCTCGGCCCGCACCGCGGCCGCGAACCGGTACCGCACGTCGGCGGTGCCGCTCGGCTCGGCATCCACCGGCTCCAGCCGGGCCTGCCCGTCGTGCACCGCGCGCCGGGCCAGCGTCAGCGCCTCGGCCCGGCTGAAGGCCGGGGTGCCGGCGCCGTGGTCGCCGTACTTGCGCACGTAGAAGTCGTCCACCACCTCGGTGAGCAGTTCGTCGACCGACTCGACGAACCGCGCGCCCGGGTCCGCGTCCCCCGCGACCCCGAGGCCGGCCAGCATCTGCTGGCAGAACTGGTGGGTCGTGGCGATGGTGGCCGCGTCGAACCGGGCCACGGCGCGAGCCAGCCGGGCCCGCCGCCGGGCCACCTCGGCGGCGTCGGCGCCGGCCAGCAGGGCCAGCACCCGGTCGGGGCCGGTGCGGGCGGCGTCGGCGTCGGCCAGCCCGCGCTCGGCCGTGACCAGCCGTTCGCGCACTCGCTCGCGCAGCTCGTTGGTGGCCTCGCGGCCGAAGGTGACCAGCATCAGCTCGGCCAGCTGGGCCCGGCCTTCGGCGATGTAGCGGGCGGCCAACGCGGCGATGGTGAACGTCTTGCCGGTGCCGGCACTGGCCTCGAGCACGGTGATACCGGCCGGCAGCGGGCCGCACACGTCGAACGCTGCCGGCGAGCCGGTTCCCTCCCGCCCGCTCACAACCGCTCCATGTCCTCGGCCAGCAGCATCGGCATCCACAGGGCGAGCGCGAGCGTGCCGAACCGGGTGGGCTCGCCGCCGGCCGGGCCGGGCCGGGCCAGCAACACCTCGGGTCCCGCGGCCGGACCCCAGACCTGCCGATGGGCGTCGTCGAGACACTCGGCCCCGGCGCCGCCACCGGACCACTTCCGCATGGCCTCCTCGGCCGCCGCGGCGGCGTCGGCGCCGCCCTGCCGGGAGCGCGCGTAGGTGTACCCGGTGACGGTGGGCAGCGGCAGCGGCTCGGTCAGCCCGGACGCGCGCAGCGCGACCAGCTCGCCGAGCAGCTCTCGGGCCCGCACCCGGGGCATCGGGCCGAGGGTGGCCCGGGACAGCCCGTGGTGAGTTCCGCGACCCACGGTGACCGCCCGCCACGGCTCGCCGGTCGCCGCGGCCAGCGCCAGCAGGCGGACCCAGGCCCGGATCCGCTGTTTCGGCGCGAGCCGGGAGAACTCCACCCGCAGCAGGGTCGGCCCCGTGGCGTCGCGGTAGAGGTCGTCGACGGTGCCGATCAGTCGTGCCCCGCCGGACAGCTCCACATCCACGTCCCGGTCCGGCAGCGGTTCGGCGCGGCCCGGCCGGGCCACTGCCACCAGGGGTTCGACGTCGTCCAGGACCGTGGTGAGCAGCGCATCGCCCAGGGCCCCGGGAGGCAGCTCGCCCCGCCGCCACTCGGCCTGCCGGCAGCGGTCCAGCGGGTGCCCGGCCAGCCGATCGCGCAGCAGCCGATCACCGATCGCCCAGGTGGCGAGTCCGTCCAGCTGCACCGGCAGCGCATCGCCGGGTGGCTGTGCGGTGACCGTCACCGGCACCCCCACCCGCTGTCGCAGGAACCCCTTGACCGGGTGCTCGAGGAAGCCGGTCAGGTCGTCGAGCGCGACGATGTGGTCGGCGGGGTCGGGCGCGGCCAGCGGCGCCGGCAGAAACGGGGCGGGCGCGGACCTGGGTCGGGAGCCGCTGAGCGCGCCCGCCAGCTCGGTGCGGTCGTAACTGAACGCCCGCGGCCGGGCACCCGGGTCCGCGACCATCGCGCCCGGAACGAAGTTGCGGGCGTGGAACGGCTGCAGGGGATGGCGCACGATCACCCGGTCCCGGCCGTCGACGCCGGCCTCGGTCTCGATGGCGTCGAGCAGCTCGCCCAGCGGCACCGCGGGGGGCCGGCGGGCTCCGGAGCGCTCGTCGGCCCCGGAATGCACGACGACAAGGCGCTCGGTGGCCGCGCAGATCGCGTCCAGCAGCAGTTGGCGGTCCTCGCTGCGAGCATCCCGCTCACCGGCCAATGGGTCGCGGGCCAGCAGGTCGTCACCGTCGGGCACCGCGGCTCGCGGGAACACCCCGTCGTCCAGGCCGAGCAGACAGATCACGCGGTGCGGCACCGAGCGCATCGGCACCAGGGTGGCCACGGTGATGGTGCCGGTGCGGAAGCCGGCCCGCGTCGGCCGACCGCGCAGCCGCTCGGCGAGCAGGTCCCGCACGTCGGCCAGCCGCAGCGCGACGGTGTCGGCGTGTGGCCCGGCCGCCCGTCCGGCCGCCGCGAGCTCCGCACGCGCCTGCCCGAGCTGCCAGGCGTCGGCCGGGACGGTGTCGGTGAGCAGGTCCAGCGCGCGGTCGAGGGCACCCAGCCAGTCGGTCAGGGGCTGCTCACCGGAGAGCGCACCGAGCACGCCGGCCAGCCGGTCGAGGAACTCGGCGAGACCGCCGATCGCCGCGGTGTCGCCCGAGTCCACCTCGGCCATCGGCAGCGCCGTGCCCAGCCAGCCCGGCTCGCCCGCGCCGGACATGGCCACCCCGAGCAGCAGCCGGTCGAGCCCGGCCGCCCAGGTGCCCTGGCGGTAGCCCTCCAGCCGGTAGCGGCCCCGGTCGGTGGCCGACAGCCCCCAGCGCACCCCGGCCCGGACGGCCAGCAGCCGCAGCCGGTCCAGGTCGGCGTCGTCCAGCCGGAACCGCAGCCGCACCGGCGCGCTGGCCAGCAGGTCCAGCGCCTGCGCGGTGGTGACCCGGGCGTCGGCCAGCTCCAGCAGGGTGGCCACGGTGGCCAGCAACGGGTTGACCTGCCGCAGGGCCCGGTCGGCCAGTCGCACCTGCAGCCGCTGTCCGGGGTGGCTGCCGCGGTTCGCCCCGCCGCGCCCGTCACCGAGCCCGAACGCGGCCGAGATCAGCGGGGCGAACGTCTCGACGTCCGGGCACATCACCAGAATGTCGCGGGGCTCCAGCGTGGGGTCGTCGGAGAGCAGCCCGACCAGGAGCTCGCGCAGCACCTCGACCTGCCGGTGCGGGCCGTGACAGGCGTGTACCTGCACGCTGCGGTCGCCGCCGTCGATCGGTTCCGGCCGGTCCGGCGGGCGGTCGTCCCGCAGCCGGCGCTGCAGCCGCCCGAGCAGCGTGGGCGGCGGATCGGGCGCCGGGTGGTGCCGGTGCACGGCGTCGGGCGCGGCGGCGGCCAGCCGCAACTGCAGCTCGCGGACATCACGGGCCAGCGAGGACAGCAGCGGGTGGCGGGCGGCGTCGGCCGTCGGATCGGCGGCGCGGCGCGGCGTCGTCGCCCGGGTCGGGAGCAGGGCGGTGACCCGATCCCAGAGCGCGGGGGAGGGATGCGGCAACCAGAGGTGCACCGCGCGGTGCGTGGCCAGCGCGGTCAGCACCGCGAGCTGGGCGGCGGGCAGCCGGGTCGGTCCGAACAGCGACAGCCGGTCGGGCAGCGCCGCCCGACCCGGGTCGGCCGCCAGCGCGGTGCACGCGGTGGCCAGCCGCTCGGCCGGGTCCGGACGACCCACCCGCTCCCGCAGCCCGCGCCACAGCCGCGGCTGCCACTGCAGGTCGCCGTCGACCTCGGCACCCGCGGTCCAGTCGCGCAGCAGCTGCGGCCGGTGCGCGGCATAGCCGGCGAACAGCTCGGCCAGCCGGCGCGCGGTGCCGTAGCGGCGTCCGCGCCGGGCTCCGCTCCCGTCGCCGACACCGCAGTGATCACCGACGCCGAGATGGGCCGCCAGCGCGGCGCACCACGGCTCGCCGGCGTGCGCGTCGATCACCTCCAGCAGCGGCCAGGCCAGCCGCGCCGGATCCCACGGGTCGGAGTCGGGATCCGTTCCGGTGGCGGCGGCGACCGCGCCGGCCAGCAGCGCTGCCGGCGACGGGAAGTCGACGCCGGCGCACACCCCGTCAGCGGCACCGGCGGTGGCGCCCAACCGGTGCGACAGCTGTTGGGCCAGCCACCGCTCGACCCCCTTGGCCGGGACGGCCACCACCTCGGTGGCGAACGGATCGGGTAGCGGGACGGCAATCAGCTCGGCGAGCGCGCCGGCCAGTGCATCGGCCCGCTCGGCCCGATGCACCACCAACCCGCCCGTCCGCTCCGTCATGGGCGTCAAGCTAGGCCCCGAGCCCGACATCGCCCCCGGGTGGTGGCCCCGGCGCGCCGAGTTGTCCACAACCTGGAGTTGTCCACAACCCCGCCTTGACAGTTCGGTCGACGGCTCCGACCGCACGTCAGAGCGCCCCGACACTGCAGTACGGCTCCGGACTGCACTGTCGAGGGCGCGGGAACGGCAACACCTGGTGCGGAGCACGATGCCGGCCCACCCGGGACCGCGCGGCCGACGCGTGCGCCGTCGCGGCCGCACCGGAGGCCGCCACCGCGGCCACGGCGAAGGCGGCGATCACCGGGACCACCGGATCCGGACCGGCCGGGGTCGGCTCGAGCGCGCTGATCCGGTCGGAGCCCGGCCCGTGCAGCGGCGCCGGTGCGACCGCCTGCGGTCCGGACGGATCCGTGGTCGCGTCGGCCGCCCCGCGCACGGCGTGCGGCGCCACGTCGGCCCGCTCCGCGGCGACCAGCCCGCAGGCGGTGTCGTCGCTGTCCGGAGCCGGCCGATCCGGGTCGCCGGCGGCGGAGGCGACCACCCGCGGGGCCGACGACCGGCTGCCGGAATCGGCGCACTGCCGCCGGTCCGGCCCTGCCTCGGCCACCCCGGCCAGCGCGAACATCGCGGTCGCGGCCAGCAGGAGCTCCGCACAGGTGCTGCCGAGTCGCATTGTTCGCCCTCCGTCGCCGTGTCGGACGGGCGCCTCGGTGACGGTCGGTGCCCGCTGTCCAGCCCAACGCGTGACACCTGTCCGGGTGACGCCCGCCGGGGACCGAGATCGCGCATCGGAGGTGTCCGCCCGGCGAGGGCTGCGTCCTGACGGTCCCGGGTGGCAGGGTGTGCGTGATGGCGACCGCCGCCCGAAGGAGGACCAATCGATGTCGATCGATCCGCGCGCCGGCACTCCCGCCCGCCCCGAGGACCTCGTCGACCTGTCGGCTCTGCTGGCGGCCTACCACGATCGCCATCCCGACCCGGCTGACCCGGCACAGCAGGTCGCGTTCGGCACCTCCGGGCACCGCGGCTCGTCGCTGAAGACCACCTTCAACGACGACCACATCGCCGCCACCAGCCAGGCCATCTGCGAGTACCGGAAGGGACAGGGAACCGACGGGCCGCTGTTCCTGGGCCGGGACACGCACGCGCTCTCCGAGCCCGCCTGGGTCACCGCGGTCGAGGTGCTTGCGGCCAACGGGGTGCAGGTGCTCGTGGATGCGGCCGACGGTTTCACCCCCACCCCGGCGCTGTCACACGCGATCCTGCGCTACAACCGGGACCGCACGAACGGGCTGGCGGACGGCGTCGTCGTCACCCCGTCGCACAACCCGCCGCCGGACGGGGGCTTCAAGTACAACCCGCCCAACGGCGGGCCGGCCGACACCGACGCCACGAAGTGGATCGCGGACCGGGCGAACGAGCTGCTGCGGGACAAGCTCGACGGGGTGCAGCGGCGCCCGCTCGAGGCGATCCGCGGCGACCTCGGGCGCTACGACTACCTCGACGAGTACGTCTCCGACCTCGGGTCGGTGCTGGACATGGAGGCGATCCGGGACGCCGGGGTGCGGATCGGCGCGGACCCCCTGGGCGGCGCGGCCGTGGCGTACTGGGGAGCCATCGGCGAGCGCTACGGGCTGGACCTGACCGTGGTCAACCCGGACGTCGACCCACAGTTCGGGTTCATGACCCTGGACTGGGACGGCAAGATCCGAATGGACTGCTCCTCGCCGTACGCGATGGCATCGCTGGTGTCCGGTCGGGACCGCTTCGCCATCTCCACCGGCAACGACGCCGACGCCGACCGGCACGGCATCGTCACCGCCGACGGGTTGATGAATCCCAACCACTACCTGGCGGTGGCCATCGGCTACCTGTACGCCCACCGCCCGGACTGGCCGAGCGGCGCCGGGGTCGGCAAGACCGCCGTCAGCTCGTCGATGATCGACCGGGTGGCCGCCGACCTGGGGCGGAAGCTGGTGGAGACCCCGGTTGGCTTCAAGTACTTCGTGCCCGGGCTGCTGGAGGGCTCGCTCGGGTTCGGGGGCGAGGAGAGCGCCGGCGCCTCGTTCCTGCGCCGCGACGGTCGCGTGTGGACCACCGACAAGGACGGCATCATCCTGGCCCTACTGGCCTCGGAGATCCTGGCGGTGACCGGGCAGACCCCGTCGCAGCGCTACGCCGAGCTCACCGAGCGGTTCGGGGCGCCCACCTACGCGCGCACCGACGTGGCCACCACCGCGGAGGCCAAGGCGAAGTTGGCCAAGCTGTCGGCGTCCGACGTGACGGCCACCGAGCTGGCCGGCGACCCGATCACCGCGCGGCTAACCGAGGCCCCGGGCAACGGCGCGGCGCTGGGTGGGCTGAAGGTCGTCACCGAGGGAGGCTGGTTCGCCGCCCGCCCGTCCGGCACCGAGGACGTCTACAAGGTCTACGCGGAGAGCTTCCGCGGCCCCGACCACCTGACCCAGATCCAGGAGCAGGCCCGCGACGTGGTGTCGTCCGCACTGGGTTAGGCGGCGGGCTCCGCGTCGGTGAACCAGCCCCGGTTGGCGCAGTGCCAGCCGGGGCCGGCCGGCCACTGCTTCGGCACCGGTGGGGTGGGTGTGACCAGCTGGGAGTCGGGTCCGTCGTCGGTCACCGGGAAGTCCTCTCGTCCACCGCGCGGTGGCGAGCACCACCCGGGTGACGTCGCCGGCGGGACCGGCGACGTCACCGTCCGGGGTGCGGGTTCGTCACATCTGACGAACGCGTCCGCTGCGAAGGGGTGCGGCGCTCACGGTGTGCGATCCGAACCGGTTCGGTCGTCGGCCCGGGTCTCCTCCGTCGGCGGCCGGTGCGGCTTGACCGGGAAGAAGAACTGGTCCCCGTACGTCTTGGTGCCGTAGTCCACGGCCTGCTCCACGGCCTGCGCCGAGCGGTTGTCCCGGCGCACCAACGGGTCGTGGCGCAGGTCCCTGGTCAGCGCCACGCAGAGCAGCAGCATCACCAGCGCGAACGGCGCGGCCATGATGATCGTGATGTTCTGGATGCCGGTCAGCGCCTCGTCCCCGGGAGCCACCAGCAGCATGATGATCGCGATCGCGCCCATCACCACGCCCCAGAAGATCACCACCCAGCGCATCGGCGCGATGGAGCCACGCTGCGACAGCGTGCCCATGACCACCGAGGCGGCGTCGGCACCGGACACGAAGAAGATCGCGACCAGGACCATGGCCAGCACCGACAGCGCGCCGCCCAGCGGGAACGAGTGCAGCAGCCCGAACAGCTGTGACTCCGAGTCCTGCGAGGCGAGGTCGGTCCCGGAGCGCTGCAGGTTGATCGCGGCCCCGCCGAAGATCGCGAACCAGAGCAGGCTCACGAAGCTGGGGATGAGGATCACCCCGACCACGAACTGCTTGATCGTGCGGCCGCGGCTGATGCGGGCGATGAACATGCCGACGAACGGCGTCCAGGAGATCCACCACGCCCAGTAGAAGACGGTCCAGCCGGACAGCCACTCCGCGGTGGCGTCGCCGCCGCTGGCCGCGGTCCGGGCGGCCATCTGGGCCAGGTTGCCGAAGTAGTCGCCGATGGCCGTGGGCAGCAGGTTCAGGATCAGGATGGTCGGGCCGGCCACGAACACGAACACGGCCAGGATCGCGGCCAGCACCATGTTCACGTTGGACAGGAACTGGATGCCCTTGGCCACGCCGGTGACCGCTGAGCAGACGAACGCCACGGTGAGGATGGCGATGATCGCCACCAGCAGGCCCTTGCCGGCCGGGGGCATCCCGTTGGCCTGCAGGCCGGCGCCGATCTGCAGTGCGCCCAGGCCCAGCGAGGCGGCCGAGCCGAAGAGGGTGGCGAAGATGGCCAGGATGTCGATGAACTTGCCCAGCGGGCCGTCGGTCCGGCTCTCCCCGAGCAGCGGGGCGAACGCCGAGCTGATCAGCTGCCGGCGCCCGCAGCGGAAGGTGCTGTAGGCGATGGACAGCCCGACCACCGCGTAGATGGCCCACGGATGCAGCGTCCAGTGGAAGAGCGTGGTGGCCATGGCCACGTCGAGCGCTTCCTCGCTGTCGGCCGGCACGGTGCCCGGCGGCGGGCTGGAGAAATGCGACAGCGGCTCGGCCACGCCGTAGAACATCAGCCCGATGCCCATACCGGCGGAGAACATCATCGCGATCCACGAGGTCGTGCGGAACTCCGGTCCCTCGTCGTCGCGCCCCAGTGGAATCCTGCCGTAGCGGCTGAAGGCCAGCCACAGCGCGAACACCACGAAGCCGCTCGCGGACAGCACGAACGCCCAGCCGCCGCCGGTGATCACTCCGGCGAGCACGGCCGAGGCCACGGCGCTCAACGTTGCGGTGGACAGCACGCCCCACAGGATGAACGCGATCACCAGCGCGCCGGCCACGCCGAAGACCACGCGGTCGACGGGATACCGCCGCTCGGCGGCCGTCGTGTGCTCCGGTTCTCCGGGCAACTCGGTCGGCGCCACCGGCTGTGGTGGCGTGGCGTCCTTCGCGTCGGGACGGACGCCGCGCGGGGTGTCGTCAACACTCATGCTTCGCCGGTTCCCGGACGTGCCGGAAGCCGTCCCCCTCACACGTCTCATGGCTGGCGACGTTGCCGGCCGGGTTGGTGGTGCCGCCCACCTTGCGACGGTGCTCGGGTGACGTCAACTACTGCGCGCAGCCGGAACACATCGTTCGTCGACCGTGATCTGGGCGCAGCGATTGTGCCGGCCGGCCGGCAGGTGATGGCATGGATGCCTCACGGGGCACCAGGAGGGCGAGATGACCAGCACCGACGCCGGGCCGCGCAGCAGGCCGGAGCCGACGCCGGAGCCGGACCTTGCGGCCACCCTGCGGGAGATCGAGCAGCGGGTGCTCTGGCTGGCCACCGCCATCGTGCACCACGCCAACCGGGTGCGCCCCAACCCGAGCGGCCTCAAGGTCGGCGGTCACCAGGCCTCCAGCGCCTCGCTCGTGACGATCATGACCGCGCTCTGGTTCGCCCAGCTGCGCCGCGACGACCGGGTGGCGGTCAAACCGCACGCCTCGCCGGTGCTGCACGCGGTCAACTACCTGCTCGGCGAGCTGGACGAGCGCTACCTGGAGACGCTGCGCTCGTTCGGCGGGCTGCAGAGCTACCCGAGCCGGGCCAAGGACCCGGATCCGGTGGACTACTCCACGGGTTCGGTCGGCATCGGCGCCACCGCCCCGATCTGGGGGGCGCTGGCCCGGCGCTACGTCTCCTCTCGGCAGGCGGTGTCCTCGCCGAGCGACACCGACGTGCGCGGGCGCCAGTACGCGCTGGTCGGCGACGCCGAGCTGGACGAGGGGGCCTGCTGGGAGGCCGTCCTGGACCCGATGGTCGGCGAGCTCGGCGAGGTGGTGTGGATCGTCGACCTGAACCGGCAGTCGCTGGACCGGGTGGTGCCGAACATCGGCGCCACCCGGTTGCAGGGCATGTTCGACGCGGCCGGCTGGCAGGTGCTGACGGTCAAGTACGGCCGGCTGCTGGAGCGGCTGTTCACGCTGCCCGGCGGGGACGCGCTGCGCCGACG
>Ga0190265_10002093_pt1 | contig 13285 bp, 9 predicted proteins | sample Popmic124T_FD_133135 | JGI IMG/M metagenome (GOLD analysis project Ga0190265, IMG submission 133135) | Populus adjacent soil microbial communities from riparian zone of Indian Creek, Utah, USA - 124 T | ecosystem: Environmental > Terrestrial > Soil > Riparian zone | place: USA: Utah | collected... | reverse complement strand
TGTGGAGCTAACTGGTACTAATCGGTCGTGCGGCTTGACCATACTTCTAAGGCAGCATCGAATATCAGTCAGTAGACAATGAGTAAGCGCTCGCACCCGGGATTGGGATTGCGAATCGCGGTCTCCCCTGCCCTACCAAACGGGCAACGGACCGCGGCGCTCTCGACGCAAGCAGGACGCGCAATCCGTCGTTTCCGGTGGTGATATCGACGAGGCTACACCCGATCCCATCCCGAACTCGGAAGTTAAGCTCGTCGGAGCCGATGGTACTGCACGGGAAGCTGTGTGGGAGAGTAGGACGCTGCCGGGATTTTTTTTGAAGGCTTAAGGCCCTCCTAGAAGCCCCGTTCTCGCAAGAGGACGGGGCTTCAGTTTTTTTGTGTTGGCGATGGAAACAGACCGGCGCCATATTTCCGTAACCGTGCGACGCTCCCTCTTTTCTGGCGTGTTCGGCTTGTCTGGCGTGTTCGGCTTGGCCAGTGCGTGCGCGCCACAACGGGGCTGAGCCAGCAACGCCCACGTACCCAGGGCCTCCAATTCAGCCCGGTAGCGTGGTGAATGCCTCGCGAATGCTGCCCATGCATCGTTGGTCGAGTCTCGGCTTGGTCATCACCCCCGGCGCGGTGGCCGGCCTGCACTTCTAGTCCCGACCACGCGTTGGACAAGCGCAAAGCCAACTTCCCACACGATCACGTGGAAAACTCGCTCACAAAATCGCGCTGACGAGGTCTGCCAGATTGGGATGAGCTTGGCCGACGGTGCACGAGCACCCGAGCCGGCGTCCGAATGAGTAAGGCGCGCCGAACGCTCGGTGTTCGGCGCGCACAGCCGCGCGAAGAGAGGAACCCATGGCATCGACACGTACGGCTTTCTTGGGAGCCCTGCTCCTTGCATCGTGCGAAACGACGATAGACCCTGTCGAGATTTGCGCGGTGGCACAAAACGACTGCAATACCAGGAACCTATGCTGGAGGCTCTTGACCGAGGGGAGCGGTAGCGCAAGCGGTTCGTTCGATCCGGCATCGAAAAAGGTCGCGGTCAGCATCGATGTCAACGGCAAGTGCAATATCGAGTGCGTGTCCTGCTCGGCGGCGGAGCCGCGCGGAACCGGGGCGACGACGCCGCCTAACTCGTCAAACCCGAGTCTCGACGAAGCCGTCGACCTCTTCTCACGGATTTCCTGTGCAAACGAGTTCGTCTGCAATCCCATTGGAATGAATTTCTACGTCGGAGATTTGCGAAATTGCCAAACGCAGCGACGGAGTTGGCTGCTCTGGGCGTCTCGACTGCCGGGCAGCGGCATTACCACCGAGAGCCTTCGGAATTGCACCAACACGGTCATAGAAGGCGGATGCAACGACTTTCTGGACGCCTGCGTCTTCGGCCAGCGCGAGGTAGGCGAACCGTGCGCGACCCATGAGCAATGTAAGACGAGCTCTTGCAGCGCTCAAGATTACCAGTGCGGGTCATGTTTACCCGCCTCACGTGTAGGGAATAGCTGTACCGATGATTCCCCTTGTCTCCTGACCAGTTTGCATTGCGAGGCGGGTCGCTGCGTTGCCAACGGGTCCGAGGGGCAATCGTGCGATTCCACGAAACCGTGCGCGAGCTCCCTGCGTTGTGTCGATGGGGTCTGTCGTCCAAAGCCGAACAAGGCAGGTGCCAGCTGCACCGGCGAACAGGAGTGCGACGCGGCCGAAATGCTGGACTGCGACGCAAAGGCGGCTTCTTGCAAAATCGTCTACTTTGCGGATCCTGGGCAGAAATGCCCAGAATTTGGCTGGTGCCGGTACGTGGGCGGTTGCCTGAACGGCGTTTGCGCGGCTGGACCGGTCACTGGTCAGTCCTGCAACTCCGACTTGGGATGTCAGTGGCCGTCCGCCTGCGTTAATGGTGTTTGCCGCGGTATACCCGCCATCGATCCGTGTCAGGTAAGTGCCGAGGCGAGGTCGCCTGGCACGACTTCCGATGCCGGCTTCACAGGTCTCGAATGGGAAGGTCTATCCCCATAGACGCAGGTCGCGTCTTGGACGAGTTTGCTCGCGCGGAGTGGTTATGAGCTACGGTGTTTCGGCGCCGCCGCCAGCAGAACGCGGCCAAAGACGATGGGGCGCATGGCTGGCCATGCTCTTGACGGCGCCGCTCGCGCTCATTCTCGGGATTCACCCGGGAGCGGCGAATGCGGTAGCCGGGCCATCAAAGTCGGCGGCTGTGCCAGAACCCGCCGAGCCGGCGCTTCCTTCCGAGGATTGTGCCCGCCGATTTCTCGGTCCATTCGAAGACCTCAGCGGAGACAACTACCACGCACCATTTGCCAGCGCGCCACCATCGGTCGAAGTCCTACTCGGCACGGATGCAGGTTCGCCCGTTGTGCTGCGGCATGCGCAGTCGACCCCGGCTCCCGATTGGCTCGAGGTGACGACCGCGGCTATCGCGGCCACGAGCACGCGACTCGGCGCACAAGGGCAAGTGGTGCCGGTTGACGCCATGATCGCCACCATCCCCGACCCGATCGATACCGGCCTCTCCTACCAATTCGACACCATGCTGCAGGCGTTGCGGCTCGGACTTGAACGGACCGACGACGCGCGCAAGACGGATCCCTCTCTCTACCGCGCTCGCAGCTGGCTTCCATGGCGAGATGTCGACGCCTCCGGGTCCACCAGGGCCTCATCCGCGAACTGCCGATGGGCCACGCCGGGACTTCTCGTGTTTCGGAGCAGCACCCCGCAGACTCCTCGATTGCGCCTTGTTCTCCTGGTCGGCGAGACACCGACGAGCGGCGTTCACGCGGCGGCTATGTCGAACGCGTTGCGCCTCGCGTCTGCGCTGAATTCGAAGTTCGAAGATCCACCCGACGCAAGCGTCGACCAAGGGGCATCGAGCATCACCAAGATCGTCGGCCCGACCTTCTCCGGCGGTGCCACCTCCCTGCGCGTTGCGCTCAACCGATGGGCGGTGGAGAACGGCAACCGTTCGGTGCCATTCGCCGTGCACATCGTGACGGGCACCGCGTCGGGATCCGCGCTCGAGACCATTCTCGGAAGCACGTCGAATTGGCCCCCGCCCCTCAAGGTACGTTTCGACGCGACCACCTTACCGGAGAGTGCGATCGAATGCGCGTATCTCTTCCGCCTAAAGCAAATGGGAGCGGATGTTGGTCGCAGATCCGCCGAGGAGCAAACCGCGACGCTGAACGAAGTGGCGATGTTGTACGAATCGGGCACCGAGTTCGGGGCCACGGTTGAAGGGCAGCCGGACCGTTGGCAATGCCCGCTTAAGCCCGGCGTTCAAGTCTCGTTCCCTGTTCATATCGCGTCGCTGCGCGACGCTTACGAAGACCTCGACAAACGCAGCGCGGAACGAGAATCCATTGCGCGCGCAACGTCACTCGATGTTTCGTTGCGTGAAAGTCGACGAGCACCCGACCCGCATGCGCGCCCTTCGCCAAAGACGACATTTGCACAGGACATCGCGCTCGCGAACGTGCTGACACAACTTTCGATCGACAGGGTGCGTTTCGTGGGAATCCATGCAACCGACGTCGCGGACGCCATTTTCTTGGCGAGAAAGATTCGTGATGTAGTGCCTGATGTGCGTCTGGCATTTTTTGAAGCCGACGCGCTTCTTCAGCACCCCGAATATCAGGACCAGCTCCGCGGCTCGCTCATCGTCAGCCCTTATCCATTCCTCGGTTCGAATCATTTTACCGAGCGAGCTCCCTTCAGCGGGCAGCCATCCTACATGCCTTTCGAGAACTCGACCGCCGTAGGCGCATTCAACGCCGTGCTGGCGCTGCGTGGCTGGCGATTCGATCGGCTTCTCGAGTACGCGCTCCCGTCACTGCCGCTCGCTCTCCCCGTCTGGATATCCGTCATCGGGCGAGATGGGTTCGTTCCGCTCGGTGTCACCCGCGCCGTCGACTGCGAACGGACAATCTATTCCGATGGCTCGGTCAGCGCGTCGCAAGAACTGCTCGACCGGCTTTGCAAAGGCAACGCCGAAGAGGCCGAACGGAAGGAAGAGGCGTGGAGGGAATACAACACCGCGCAGACGTCCGACGTGCGACCAAATGTGCGCTTGCCGCGCGCGTGGCACTTCTTGTTCGGGCTGCTCCTTTTGGGCTTTGGAACCGACCAGGCACTCATGCGTCGCGCGCGCCGGAGACTTGCTCCGGATGCGTTTCCTCTGGCCATCGACGACGACTCCGAACGCAAGGTCGACCTTGCCATTGGCAGGACCAAATGGCTCCTCTACGCGGGCATTCGCAGCCTCCTTTTCACTCTGGCATTTCTTTACGTTGCCTGTTTTTACATCTTTTCCTGCGCAGCCGCCGGTCAGGAACGCACGTGGTTGGATTGGGCCGAAGTCACCATCGCTCTCACGGCTCTGTTTTTGTCCGCGCTTCTGACGGTGCATGCGCACGCCGAGTTCGCGCAGGACTACACCGCCTTTGCCAAGATGATCGACAAGCGACCTCGCATTTTCGGAATGGTGCTGCACTTGTACGATCCCGTACGGTTGTGGGTCGATCGCACGTGCGATTGGCTCTTTTGCGCCGCATCAGCGCAAACTTGGACTCGAGTTTCCGCTGGCAAGCCCCCAAACTCCGCCCCCCCTAGCGATGGGCGCATACACGACAAGTTCGTGTTGTCGCGTCTGCATCGCGTCCTCGCCGCCATCGGGTTTGCCCAGCCCACCACCGGCTGGGAGGCAGCGGAGACTTCGTTTGCTCAACTTCGCCTTATTGTCTTCTTGGCCTTCGGCTCATCCACTTTCTTTACGGCATGCTTGCTGTTGTCCACTGCCAACGCGTCCCAGTTCGCCCTGGCGCTCAAGAGCGGAGCCTCGATCCCCGCCTTGGTACTGCTTTTGACGCGCACTTCGTCGCTCGCCAACGGGGTATCGCCGGCGGCTCCGGCGCTCTTCTGCTTGGGATGCGTCTATTCTTGGGCCGTCGGGCGGATGGCGAGGCTCGAAGCAGCCCACGCCACCGCGCGACTCTCGCCGCCCGACGGGGTGGACGACCTCGTCAGCACGCCGCTCTCTTCGGTGCTCTATCCCGACCCAACAACGAAAGAGGGCAACGACGAGGGATTCAGCAAAGTGGAATGCTCAGTGGGAAACGCCATCTGGCGTCCGATTACGGGTCCGTACTACCTCACGACCGTTGCCGTCCTCATTCTCGTTCTGGTTCTGCTCTTTCTTCTGAAACGACCGAATACAGTCGAACCTTCTGGAGGCACGACACTGCTGATGTCGGGGCTGGCGCTCTCGACGATTCTCATCGGCGTCACGCTTATCCAACTCATTCGGTATTGGCTTTCTCTCGAACCTTTCCTCAAGCGCGTCATGCAGCACCCCTTGGGGCGGGCATTGGCGACCGCGCGGCCCTTCGTGCGCGAGTCGGTGGACGGCCAACTGTCCCGAGCTCCTGACGATTTGCTGCGCCTTGTAGCCTGCAGCCGCCTCTTCGACGGCTTAATGCTCAAAAAGTTCCGACCTTGGAGATTTGAGTCCGGTTTTTCCGCCGCGGAAGAGCTCGAGAAGCGGCGCGAGCAGCTGGTCGACGCACGCGCCCAAGCACTCGGCGCCCATCAATCGGAAGGAAGCGCGGAGGCCGCCGCGAAACTGGGCCAAGAGGTTCTCTTGACCGCCCGGGTGGCGATGCGCCTCGTGTCGCTGGCGTGGCAGGGAAACTTGCGAGTTCGCGCAAGTCGCCTGGTCGAGTCGGATCATCGGATGCTCGCGGCTGCCGCGGAAGGTCACATCGGGGTCGATGCGGTGGTAGCGCTCGACGCAAACGAATCCCGAATCGTCGCGGGGAGCCATTCGCTGGTCGAAGCGCCGCCTCCTCCGCGCTTCCCGCGCGCCGTCAAAGCCATCCCAGCGGTCCGCGTCGCAGCGTCGATCACCCATGGACAGGCCGCAGCCTCGGACGACGCGGACTCGACCGTCGACGACGCGCTGTCGCCAGGGGCCTGGCAACTCGAAGAGAATGCCATGGAATGGCTCCGCTCTTGTCAAACGTTCGTCGCAACCGTCGCTGCCTTTCTCATTTCTCGCTACGTGCGACAATTTCGTTACTTTCTTTACGCGCTCACCGCCGGGACCGCCCTACTCCTTCTCGCATTGAACAGCTATGTCTTCGAACCGCACCGTTTGCTCCTGACCTGCAGCTGGGCCGTGGTGGCATCCGTGACGATCGCGGGCGTCTGGATCTTCATCGAGCTCGACCGAAATACCGTTCTCAGCTACATCGCTGGCACGGCGCCCGGAAAGCTGACTATCGACGGCGCTCTGGTCGTCAGAATCGCCGCTTGGGGGGTGCTGCCGATTCTCGGTCTGGCCGCAACCACCTACCCGGAGATTGCCAACGCGCTCTATCGCTTGTTGGAGCCGTTCGTCCGCGCGCTCCGTTAGCATCAATTGTCGATCCTTTTGGGGTGCGCAATCCGGTTCCGCCCAACCGTCGGACCACCTGTGGCGCAATCGCCGCGCCCCCCGACACGGCGGTTCAGGGCTTCACAAACTGGCTTGCTTGGTATCTACCAGGGAGCAGGGCTGCTTGGAGGGTAACGGCTGCTCTTGCGCAGACTCGCCGCCATCGGGCGGTCAGAGATCGCAGTATCCAAGGTGTCATCCGATTCTGATCTGAAAGGGCCTTTCTCATGCGACGCAGTCATCTAATTACCTTTCCCGGGATTCTCGTTTTTGGGCATTTCATCTGGAGTTGTGGAGCGGGCCACGGGCATGTCGATCCCATCAAGATGGATCCAGACAGGCCAATGGGGCCGTGCGACGGCATTCTGAAGGACAAGCTCGCCGATTGCGTCAAGCGAGCCGGCGAGATACGAAAGGAGATGAACGTCACTCCGCAAAAAAATGAGTGCACGATCAACGAGAAAATCCGAGTGGAGCATCCAGAGTGGTTCCGCGCCGCCAATCGCTGCCCGAAGGGTGGCGGGATCTAACTTCGCGTCACCCAATTGAGATGCGCCAACGTGTCGCTCGATCCATCCGGTCGAGCCCTGATGTTTGAACTTGAATCCCGGCGCGGGCGGTTCATGCAACTGCGTCTCCGCCTCGCTCGCGGAGGCCGTGTGGCTGGGCGGGCCGCGACAGGAAGCTAGCCGAAGGACGTGAGCCGAGTCGAAATTCGACCTTCGGCGCTCACAAACCGGCTTGGACCAGTTTCTATCACACCGAGCGGGGCCTTTTAGCCCGCCTACCACGACCCGACGTGCATAGCAGTTGGCGAAGTCTAGCAAGCACCCCGCGGTGCCGAAGGGCGACTCCATGCAACGCCATCTTCTTATCGCAGTCCCTAGCGCACTCGCATTCGCCTTTTTGGTCTGGGATTGCCGGCCGATGTTGCCGGAAGAAGGCGTCATGGCCGGGACGGGTGGAGCATCGCCGGGCGCCCGGGATGCTGGCAGCGCGCAGGCGGATGCCTCCGTGCCCACGCCGTCAACCGACCCCTCGATGGATTCAAGCCCGCCCATGCCACAACCGCTACCTCCTGATGGATCGACTCCGCGTCCACCTTCACCCCCAGATGGATCCAGTCCGCGTCCCTCCCCGACCCCATGGAAGGTCATGGGCCCCTGCGATGGCGTTCGCGACGAAAATGTCGTCGCTTGCCTTCAGGAAGCCGCCGAAGATGAAGCGAAAACACGGAAAAACCCGGATATCCTTCAGAAGGTCAACGGCTGCGGGCAAGACGGGGACTGTGCGGCCCGTGCTTTCCACCGAGAGAGCCACTGCAAGCTCCGAACGAAAATGCGAAACAAACATCCCAATTGGTTTGCGGATGCCGGCACTCCCGAGCGATGCCGAGGTAACTGAATCGCCACTCCGCACGCCCCCAATCCGGTAACCCTCGAGGCAGTCGGCATGCTGGGCGCACCGTGGACAGATTCGCCCCACTCTGGTACCCAAGTAGCGGCATCGATCTGCTTCGCGGGTACTAGGGGGAGCATGGGCGATCCCAGAGAAGACGAGATTCGCGGCCTCGCATCGAATGGGGACCTTCGCGCCGCTGCAACAAAGGCCATCCGCATGTACGGAGCCGAGTTGTTTGGTTTTCTGGTATCGCTCCACAATAGCCAGGCCGACGCCGATGACGTCTTCGCGGCAGCGGCGGAACGCGTTTGGCAATCGCTGGGCGACTTTCGTTGGGAATCCTCGCTGCGCACCTGGATGTATGCCATTTGCCGCAACGAGGCCTGCCGTTTCCACGAGCGTGCGCTTCGACATGAGCGCCGCCGCGCCCCCCAGTCCGACGCCACGGAAATCGCGGCGCAGGTGCGCACGGCGACATTGCCGTTCCTCAACAGCGCCGTCCGAAACGCCTATACGGAGCTGCGCCAGACCTTGAATGCCGAGGACCGAGCCATCCTCGTCCTTCGCGTCGATCGCGATCTACCCTGGGACGATGTGGCGCGCATCTTTCGCGACGACGAACCTGAAGCGACCGACGAAGCCCTCAAGAAGGAATCCGCACGTTTGCGCAAGCGGTTCGAGGATATCAAGCGTCGTCTGAAGATCCTAGCGCGCGAGCGAGGTCTCTTGGATACCCCTTAGGGTCGGGACGATGAGCAACGACGACCGCCGCTCCCCTCCGGATCAACGCACCCCCTGGACCAACGAGGACTGGCTCAAACCCATTGCGCGAGCCCCCCACATCGAACCGACCGGTGGGAGTGACGAGGAACATGCTAGTCGACGGCTGGGCAGCAAGCTCAAGTCGCGCTATCAACTCGACCGGATTCTGGGTTTTGGAGGAATGGCAGCGGTCTACGCGGCCACGCACCGCAACGGGGACGCGGTCGCCATCAAGATTTTGCATCTCTCCCTTTCGGCCAACCAGGACATTCGCGCCCGGTTTTTGAGAGAAGGGTACGTGGCCAATGCTGTCGGACATCCCGGAGTCGTGCGGGTGATCGATGACGACGTGGCCGACGATGGCTGCGTATTTCTGGTGATGGATTTGCTCGACGGGGAAACCCTGCAAGCGCGTCTCCGTCGTCTGCAGCGTTTGGAGCTCGCAGAAGTGCTAAGGGCGACGAAGGACGTCCTCGATGTGCTCGTCGCTGCGCACAGCAAGGGGATCGTCCACCGCGACCTCAAACCGGACAATCTGTTCAAGACGCGGGACGGTCGCCTCAAGGTGCTCGACTTTGGTATCGCCCGCGCGCTCGTGGGCCCCTCCGTATTGGTAACGGATGTCGGCCGCGTGCTCGGTACGCCGGCCTTCATGGCGCCCGAGCAGGCGCGAGGTCAAGCAGCCGAAATCGACGCGCAAACGGATCTCTGGGCGTGTGCAGCGACCACGTTCACTTTGCTATCCGGCCGGTACGTGCACGAAGCACCCAGCTCCGAGGAGACGGCCAGGCTCGCGGCGACCACCGCCGCACGCTCGGTTGCGAGCGTCGTGCCCGGCCTTCCACCGAGCGTCACGGCGATCGTCGACCGAGCCCTCCAATTTTCCAAGGCCGACCGGTGGGCTAGCGCAGCCACCATGCGTTCCGCGGTCATCGAAGCGTCGAAAGAGCTTTTTGGCCCTGCTTGGGTCGGGAACCAATCAGAACCGATGCCGGCGGCGCCGACCGTTTTATCCGAAGGCCCATCTGCCAAACAAGTTGTCGACAGCACCAAACCCGTCTCCGTCGAGCAGCAGACGCCCGGATCATCCAAACGCCCGGCGCGGCGGCGGCTTCGCCCCGCGGCCGCCGTCGCCACCGGCGCTGCTGTCGCGCTTGGCCTGCTTGGCGTTTACGGCTTTCGCACCGTACCGGCATTGACGCGACTCGCGTCGACCTGGACCGAGCCACGCAGCACATCGGAGATGAGCATGATCAGTCTTCCGGGCGGTGCCGCTCAGATTGGGCGGTCGGAGGAGGAGCGTGAAAAAGAATGCGCGGTGCTCGGCGACTTTTGCCGTCGCGACGTCATCCAACGGGAGCAACCCGAACACACGGTGACGTTGTCCCCTTTCCGCCTCGACGTTCGCGAGGTAACGAACGAAGAATTCGTTCGATGGCTTCGCATGATTCCGACGGAAGAAAACTATCTTGAGATTCGCAGCACATCTACGCATCAAACCTTGGTCGATCTCAACAGCGGCGCCTGTCAGATTGGCTATCACAACGGCTCGTTCTTCGTGAAGGAGGGGCACGAACGCGAACCGGTCGTCGAAGTCAGCTGGGACGCCGCCAGGATGTATTGCGAATCGAAGAGCAAGAGGCTCCCTACCGAAGCAGAATGGGAATTCGCCGCGCGTGGCAATCCTTCCCAAAATCGGCGCTTTCCGTGGGGGAATGATCCGCCACGCTGTGACGGCGTTGCGTACGGTCGCGGCAAAGATGCCAAGGGCAGTCCGCTGCCCTGCGGTTTCGGCCGAGGGCCCGAAGAGGTACTTCGATCGGCGCAGGACGTGACCCCCGAAGGCATTCACGACCTCGGCGGCAACGTTTCAGAATGGGTCCAAGACGCGTACCTGGGATCTCGATACGCGGACTGCGGTGCGTGCATCAATCCCGTTGCCGAGACGCCCGACGCGGGAACTGAAGGAGAGAGAGTCTTTCGGGGAGCATCGTACAGCACGTTCGCTTTCCTCCCATCGAGCAGTCGCGGAAAGTTCGAGCGGCAGAGGACTAGTGGGAGCATTGGCATCCGTTGTGCGGCGGATGCGAAGTGAGGGCTCAACGCTGCTCTACGCACTCGTTGGCGCCGGGTGCTGGTACTTTGCTGCCGTCTTCTTGGGCCGCGCAATCCCGACGTTGAACGTCGCCGGCTGAATGCCATCCTTTGGATGGATAAACGGTTTTTGGAGCGGAGCGAGTCGATCCTGCAATCGCTTCTCGAGCTTACGCCAGCTCGAAAAGCCAGAGGCGGACACGAGCTCGCCGAGCGCGGCTTGAAGATCTTTCGAGAAGACAGTTAGCGCAGGCGACCTTTTCCCATTTCCCATTTGCCATGTTCGTTCGTGCGCCTCGCAGCTGAAGATGTGAACGTAGGTGGGCGGCCAATCGCATGTTGGTCCTCGCTTCTTCATCGACGCGGGTGTCCGAAGGCGGGCAACATCCATGAGGCTCTTGGCGAAGCAGATATCCCAGACAATCAGCGTTGGCGCCGAGCCGCGACGCTCGATGATCGCGTCCGCCAGCTCTGCTTCGCTGATCGTCTCACCGCGGCTCCTCACGCCGTTCGGTACGCCGTGACCGAGTATATAGAGGATGAGGGGCGGGGCGGACGCGCGCATGCCGTGCGGAATGTCACGCAGGTGCTGGATGGTACAAACACGACCCGATCGGAGAGCATCTGGGACGCTGACGAAGGTCGCCGGGTGAATTTCCAACGTATCGTCTAAGTGCGCCGGGCTCAGGTTCAGGACACAGATCGACGTCTTCATGATTTTCACCTGGCTATCGCGGGTCGATGTTGGTGGGAGGAGGCTGTTGGCCGTATTTGTCGAGTACGTTTGCCACGGCTTTGGCGCGAGCCTTGGGTTTGCCACGGAGATCGTCGGAGACTCGAAACAGATCGTAGGAGACGGGCGCTCCTTCGCGAAAATGCGGGTTCGGTCCCACATGCGGTTCGATTTGCCACAGCCGGAAGGATTCGCCGTCGGCAACGCGTTCGTAAATAAAGATGCTCGTCTCGGAATTCGGCTCGTGCAACGCCCGCATTCGTCGTTTCGCAATGGAGCGCGTCGTGACGCTGGTGATGAAACGCACGTCGCTGGAGCGGCCGCCTCGCAGCGTGCGAACAGGCTCCTGGTCCGGACCTTCCATCGAAACGAATCTCGCAAGATGAAGTTTCCGACGGGACCTCGCCGATATAGTCGTTCTGCGAACTTTCATCTTGACGCTCCTCTATTGCCCGGGGGAAATCGACTTGGCGCAGCGAAAACCCAGATTCTGACCGACATAAAAGGCCAAACGATGGGAATGCGCCGTCGTCCGCGTGTAAAAGGAAGAATTGAATGCGCCGCCTCGCACAAAGGCCGGCTTTTCGGCAAACAAGCGACTCGCGTAGCTCGCTTCCTCGTCACCGACGAACGCATCGTCGTCCACCCATTCCACGACGTTGCCGCCCAAGTCGTGTACCCCAGCGCGAGTCACGTCTTGAGGGGCCGACATGATGGGAAAGGGAATGTCCCTGTCGTTGTCGCAGTGGTCGGGATCGACGACGGCCAATGTTCCATTGCCCGGGATATGGACTCCTTTGCACGACGGGGGCTCCCAACCCCACGGAAAGGGTCTGTCGTCGAGGCCGCGGGCGGCTAGCTCCCACTCGCTTTCTGTCGGCAGTCGCTTGTTGGCATTCTTGCAGTAGAGCCGCGCGCCCAGCCAGGTCACCTGTGTAACGGGAAGTCGCTCGTAGCCGGCCTTGGCGCGGAATGGGCCATCGGAGGAAAGATCGATGCCGCTGGAAGCGCTATGACCATCGTAGAGAACGAAGTCGTCTCCACGGCGAAGTCGATAGCGAACGTAGCGCAAGTAATGTTCGTCCGCGTCGGGCTCGATTTGAACGGATGGGCCGACAATCGTCAGGAACTTGGCAAATTCCTCGTTGGTCACCTCGTGTACATCGAGATCGAAGGTCTCCAGGGAAGTCGCTCGAGCGGGAGCCTCGGTCTGTATTTGGGGACAGGCTTTGGCGTATTTGGCGCACGCCTCGACGACTTGCTGCGCGCTCAATCCCATCCTGTAGGAACCGCCGAGAACGCGCACCATTCCGTCCCCCGGCGGTGGGGGGACGACGCTGCGCTGCGCCCAATGACCTCGCGTTAATAGCCCGAGCAGAATCGTGATGGTCCCCAGCGCAACCCGACGAATCGGGCGTCGTGGCGGAACTGCAAAGGGCCGTTCGATTGCGCTCGCTGCCAGTGACTCGGCGGGTGGACGATCGTCGCCAGGAGGTCGAATCGTTGGCGCGCGCCGCCGGGACAGCGGAGGAGGCACCGGGCGGAACAACGGGGCAAGCGCTTCGGCCATGGTCTGTACACTCTGGAATCGATGCCGGCGATCGCGCAGCAGGGCTTTGCGCACCGCGGCCACGAGCTCTGCTGGCATATCCGCCCACTTCGGACCGTCGAAGGAGAGCTCGGCCTTCAGAGTTTGCTCCCGAATCTCGCGATTCGTGCTGCCCCGAAACGGCGGCCGACCCGCGATGAGCTCATAGGCGACCACGCCGAGCGCAAAGAGATCGACGCGCGCATCCGTGTCCGGACCCTTCCATTGCTCCGGCGCCATATAGCCCGGCGTTCCTACACCGA
>Ga0190265_10002092_pt1 | contig 13287 bp, 12 predicted proteins | sample Popmic124T_FD_133135 | JGI IMG/M metagenome (GOLD analysis project Ga0190265, IMG submission 133135) | Populus adjacent soil microbial communities from riparian zone of Indian Creek, Utah, USA - 124 T | ecosystem: Environmental > Terrestrial > Soil > Riparian zone | place: USA: Utah | collected... | reverse complement strand
CATGGGCGCCCCTGTATACGGGTTTCGCCAGCCCCGCAACAGCAGCTAAACCCCGGTACGCGTGCCCGCGCCCCCGCCCGATCTCCTAGAAAGCCACCTCATCCGGCCCCAACTCGGGCAGCTCGACCGAGAGCGCGGTCATCGCCAGCTTCTGCTGGGCCCTGTAAGCCGCGTAGTGCGTGAGCACGCGGCGGACGTAGCGGTGGGTCTGGTCGAACGGGATGCGCTCCAGGAACGCGTCGAGCGGGATCTCCGGCTGGCTCTGCCGCATCCACAGCCGGACGTTGTGCGGGCCGCCGTTGTACGAGGCGATCGCGAGCGGCAAGCGCCCGCCGAAGCGCTTGATCAACGAAGCCAGGTACCAGGCCGAGAAATCGAGGTTCACGCGCGGGTCGAGCAGGTCGCTGACCTCGAAGCCCTGCACGCCGAGCGCGGCCGCGATGCGCCGACCGGTGTTGGGCATGATCTGCATCAGCCCGATCGCACCCGCGCTCGAGATGATGCGCCGGTTGTAGATCGACTCGACGCGCATCACCGCGAACATCAGGTTGGGATCGACCCCGTGCTTGCGCGCGGCGCGCTCCACCTGGTCGGCGTAGGCCCGCGGGCGCGTGTCCGGCGACTGTGCCCCCAGGCGCAGCCCGATGCCCGCGTCGCCGAGCATGCGCGCCGCCACGCTGAGCGTGCGGCGCGCCTGGGCGTCGAGCGCGCGCCGTCCCGCGCGCAGCGAGCCCGACACCGCGCGGCGCGGGGGCGCGTTGCCGGTCAGCAGCGAGACCAAGCCCGAGCGCAGGCGCGGCGCGCCGGTGATGTCGCGCCAGGCCAGGTACGCCTCGCTGAGCTCGTCGGCGGCCTCGGGGTAGTCGCCGATCGCGACCAGGTCGAGCGCCCGGGCGATCCACGGGTACGCCTCGGCGTGCTGTATGGCCAGCGGTCCGAGCAGCTCGCGCAGCCGCTCGGCCCGTTGTCCAGGCGGCAGCTCCGGCTCCGGCACGGGAGCGGGCCCGGTCGCCAAGCTGACCCCCTCGAGGTCTTCGAGCGCGTCGAGGTCATCCATGTCCTCGGGCCCGGCCAGCAGCGGCACGCGCACGGTGCTGGCGAGCGGTGACGGCTGCGGCGCCCGACCCGGGTTGACGGCGACGCCCAGGTAGCCGGTGCCGCCCGCGCTCGCGCCCAGGCCGCCGTCGACGCTCACGGGTGCGCCGGAGCTGACCAGCCCGCGCGCGGGGACCTGCCCCGGGCTCGACGGTGCCGCCACCTGCGGCAGCGTACGCAGCGCGCTGATGCGCTGCTCGGCCCAGAGCGCGTAGTAGGGCGTGTGCCCGCGGTCGGCAGCCGCGACCCGCGCGTATTCGTTGCGCGCCTCCTCGACCCGGCCGACGCGCTCGAGCGCGCGCGCCAGGTGGTAGCGCGCGGAGATGCGATAGCTCGGCACGCCCAGCAGCGGCTCGAGCAGGGCGATCAGCTTGTCGTCGCTGGCCAGCCCCGCGCTGCGCATCGCGGCGTCGAAGCGCGCACCGGCGAACACCGTCTTGCGCTTGCTCATCGTGTCGAGCACGGCGTCGCACAGCTCCTGCATGCGGTAGTCGAGCGCGAGGTCGAGCAGCGCGTGCAGCTGTGGGTTGCGCACGCGCGCGACCGGCTTGTTGCCGCGAATCGCGCGCTCGCGCTTCTCGGCAGCGGCGTGCGCCGCCGTCTCGGCCTCGGAAGGCGTGGCCATGGGCGAGACCAACTTGCCGGCGACCGCGATCGCGGCCCCGCCCTTCTGCGCCTGCCGAGCTTGATCGGTGGCCACCTCCCAGCGCGCTTGCAGCCGAGCGATCTTCGCCGCCAGCAGGTGCAGGCGGGTACGCGCCTCGGCGCTGAGCTTGGGCGTCTCCATCAACCGCGTGACCTCGGCCACGGTCTGCTCGATCGGCGCTTCCTTGAGCATGCGCTCCGCGCGCTCGACCTGCTCGAGCGCGCTGAACGGCTTGGCCGCGACGCCCTCCGCCTGGAGTCGCCCGAGCACCTGGCGCGCTTCGCCGGCGGCGCGGCTCGCGGGCGCGTCGAGATCGATGCTGCGCAGCAAGCTGGCCGCCCCGTTGCGGTTGCCGGCGCGCTCCCGCGCATACGCGAGCTGCAGGCGCAGCTCGAAGCGCTCGCTCAGCTCCGGGTAGCGGCGCAGCAGCGCGGTCAGCTCGCTCTCGCCCTTGCGGCTGCCGGACTCGATCGTGCAATACACCGAGCCGATCGCGGCGCGCGCGGCGATGCCGCGGTCGGGGCTGCGCTCGGCGATCGCATACGCTTCGCAGGCTTCCTTGGGCATTCCGAGCTTGCGCAGCATGTCCGCGCGCCGCACCGCGATCCGGTCTTCGATTCGCGGCAGCGCGCGCTCGACTTCGAGCAGCGACAGCACCGCGTCCTGCCAGCGACCGGCGACGCGCATCGCTTCGGCGCGCTCGAAGCTCGCGCGAACCTCGCCCATGTCGATCGCCGACATCGCCGGCGCCTCGAGCGCGACTTCCCCCAGCTCGGGCGGGAGGCAGGCCAGCGATTCGCTTGGGCTTTCACTGGCCGACGCGGGCTCGGGCAGAGCCACCGCGCACACCGGAGCATCCTCCCAAGCCGCCACGGGACTGGCGAGCCAGAGGCCAACTACGATGGTCAAGCGCGTGATGGCTACGCGCGCAATGTTCACTAATGGCTCCTTCTCTTCATGTTGCCCGATTCGTGCGCACCCAGCAAAAAGGAGCGGGCTTTTATTCGGTTTTTTTGCACTGCGCGCGGGTGCGGCCGCTTGCGTGCACACTGCATGCGCGCAGACGAGTGGGCGCCGTCGCACAACGGTGATCGGTCAGCAGCGCGGCCGCCTACCGGCTGGCCCGCGCTACGGAGCCCGCAGTCGCCTACTCAGCGGGGACGCCCGCGTCGCCTGTCGTATTCGGGTCGCTCTCCGGTTCCTTGGAGAGCTCCGGGAGCGCGACGGTCAGCACCGCGGCCACCACCACCAGCGCAAAACCGAGCACCAGCAGCCACTCGCGCAGCACCGCTCCGCTGATCTTCCTCACCGCCACGACCTCGCCGACGCCTCGCCTCAGCCGCGCTGCTTGGCTGCCGCGCGCAGATTGGCTTCGAGCCGCGGACCAGGGACGTCGAGATTGGGGACGAAGGCCTTCCCCTGCACGGCCTCACACGCGCCGATGTAGCGCCGCGCGGCCTCGAGCCGGACGTCGTCCGGGACCCGCGGGATCGCGCCGTCACCCCGGAAGCCCTGGTCGACCAGCCAGCGCCGCACGTACTCCTTGTCGAACGACTCGGGCACGTCGCCGCGGGCCATGCGCTCTTCGTAGCTGCTCCGGAACCAGAAACGGGACGAATCGGGGGTGTGGATCTCGTCGATCACCACGATCGTGCCGTCCGCGCGCTTGCCGAACTCGTACTTGGTGTCGACCAGGATCAGGCCGCGGTCGGCGCACAGCCGCTGCCCGAACGCGAACAGCGCCATCGCGTGGCCCGCGGCGCGGTCGAAGTCGGCTTCGCTGATCACGCCGCTCTCGATGATCTGCTCGCGCGACACGTTCTCGTCGTGCGCGCCGTGCTTCGCCTTGGTGGTGGGGGTCAGGATCGGTTCGGGTAGCGGGCGGTGCGGCTCGAGTCCCTCCGGCAGCTGGTGACCGCAGAACTCGCGCTCGCCGCGCTGGTACGCGGTCAGGATGCTGGTCGAGCTGACCCCCGTCAGGTACGCGCGGACCACCATCTCGACCGGCAGCGGCGTGCACTCCACGCACTCCATGGCGCTCGGGTCGGGGACCGACAGCACGTGGTTGGGGACCAGCTGCGCCGTCTGCGCGAACCAATAGGCGGCGAGCTGGTTGAGCACCTGGCCCTTGAACGGCAGCGTGCCGATCACGCGGTCGAACGCGCTGATCCGGTCGCTGACCACGATCACGCGCCGCTTGTCGGCGGTGACGTAGTTGTCGCGGACCTTGCCCTCGTAGCGGCTGCCGAGCCAGTCGAAGCGGGTGCCATCGAGCGTCAGCGCGAGGCCGCGCCGCAGTGTGTCGGTATCGATCGCCATTCGCGGTCCTTTTGCGCAGGAGGGGCGTGCCCTCCCGATAGTCAGCGCGCGGAGTGTTACCAAACGCGCGGCGCACGCGCATCCCGATAAACCGCCGCGGTTGACGGGGCTCGGAGATGGCGCTAACCGCCCAGCCGTGGGCATGCCCGAGACCGTCGTGGACGTCGAGCTCGATGCGATCCGCCGCAAGCTCGCCGCGCGCGACGCCCGCAAGCACCCAGGGCCGGCCGAGCGTCGGGCTGCGGTCGCGGCCGTGCTGCGGCCGGGCTCGGCAGGCCCGGATCTGCTGCTGATCCGCCGCTCCGAGCGCGAAGGCGACCCATGGTCGGGACACATGGCGCTCCCGGGCGGGCACTCGCAGGCGAGCGATCGCGATCTCCTGGCGACCGCGCTGCGCGAGACGCTCGAGGAGGTCGGTGTCGATCTTCGCCAGCACGAGCTGCTCGGGGCGCTGGACGAGCACGCCGCCCACGCGCAGGGCCAGTTCACCGGCCTGGTGATCGCCCCGTTCGTGTTCGCGCTGCGCGAAGATCCGGTGATCAGCCCCAACCACGAGGTCGCCGAGGTGCTGTGGGGGCCGCTGGCGCGCATGGTGCGCGGCGAGATCGACGCCGTGCTCGAGCTGCAGCGCGCCGGCCAAACCATGCGCTTCCCCGGCTACGAAGTCGGCGGCCAGGTGGTCTGGGGGCTGACTCATCGCGTGCTGCAGAGCCTGTTCGGCGTGCTGGGCAGTTGAGAAGACACGCTTGCGCGCGCGCTTCGTGCGCTCTAGACACGCCGCGTGGATGAGCTGGCTTACGAGCGTCTCGCCGGTACGACCTTCAAGCGCGTGCTCGACCTGTTCGAGGACATCGACCCGGACGAAATCGACGTCGACTCGAGCGGTGACGTCGTGCGCATCGAGCTCAAGGACGGGCGCCGAGTCGTGCTCAACACCCAGCGACCGGTGCGCCAGATCTGGCTCGCGGGTGGCCAGTCGGCCTGGCATTTCAGCTACGACGCGCCGAGCGAGCGTTGGCTCGACGACAAGGGCCGCGGCGAGCTGTTCGAGGTGCTGCACAGGATCGTGCTCGAGCTCGCGGGGTTGCGTTTGCCGATTTCTTGACGAGTTCAGGTCAGCCCCGTTGACAGCATCCTGATGTGCGATATGTAGCAAGGTGTCGGCCCTGAGTCGTTGCCTTGAAGTTGCGGCGGCTCAGCGCCGACGGTACCCACCGCCCGGTTCGCCGGTACGAGTCGTGGGGACGCGGGCCGGCGCTCTCGCCGGAACGCGCCTGAATCCGGGCCCTGGCGAGCGAGAAGCAGCATGAGCCGTTGGTTGTTTGCCGCCTGTTGTGCTTTGTGCGCGGCGGCCTTCGGCCTGGTCGAGCCCGTTCGCTCGCCGACCGCGCGCGCGCTGGGCGGCACCTGCGCGCACGACCGCGAATGCCAGCTCGGGCTGCAATGCACGTTCCTGCCGGGCGTGCTCGACGGTCAGTGCTCGGCGAGCTGCAATTCGACACCGGCCTGCCAGGAACGCTTCGGCGAGCAGTCGCTCTGTCTCGGCGCCGACGTCTGCGCCCGCGCCTGCACGAGCCCGCAGAGCTGCTCGAACGGCAGCACCTGCAACCTGTACGGCTGGTGCGAAGGCTTGCCGTAACCGCTCGGCCGTCTGCCGAATTCTTGACCGATCGCGCGCACTGCCTAACGTCGGGCCTCGTGAACTGCGAGGAGGAACGACGATGAGCGGCGTGCACATGGCGAAGAGCTTTCCCCCCAGCCTGGGCATGCCTGCCCGCGACGTGCAGGCGATGCAGGACGTGCTGTACGACATCCTGGCGACCGGGCTCGATTCCGAGCAGGCGCAGATCCCGCTCGACGCGGTCGAGCGCTTCCTGCACGAGCACGCGCGCAGCGCCAAGTCCCAGGACGAGTTCCGCGCGTTCTTCGCGCAGCTCGGGCTGACCGTGAGCAGCCGGGCGATCAAACCGCCGCCCGTCGCCCTGCCCCCGATCGAGCGCCCGCTCCTGGACGACCCCCCGGTCGCGAAGTTCCCGGTCGAGCTCGCGCGGCCCGAGCCGCTGCCGCAAGGCTCCGGCTTCGCACGTCAGCTGCCCGATGACCTCGAGCTCGAGATCAAGCCGCGCCGTACTCAGGCGTGGGTATGGGGCGCGCTGATTCTGGTGGCGGGCGGCGTGAGCGCCCTCGCCTATCACGGCTACTCGGTGATCACGCGGCTCGAGCACCGGCTCGAGCAAGCCGACAGCGCCAGCCGGGACGATCGCGCCGCGCTCGACGAGCTCAAGACCAAGACCGCCGGTCTCGAGTCGAACGTCGCGGCGAGCGGCGAGGAGATCCAGCGCGTCGACGACAAGAGCAACATGATCATCCAGTCGTTGATCAGCGACCAGACGCGCAAACCCCGCAAATCCTATTAGTAGGTTAGTTGCCGGGAAGGGCACGCGTTTTCCGATCGAGGTCCAGTCTCAATGAAGCTCGCGACTTTCAGTCACTCCGGACGCGCGCGCGTCGGGCTCGTACACGACGACCAGGTGCTCGACCTGGTCGCGGCCGAGCCCGAGCTGCCCACCACGTTGCTCGAGCTGATCGCTGGCGGTCCGGACGCGATCGCGCTGGTGAAGAGAGCCGCGGCGCGTACCGGCTACCGGCTCGCGCTGCGCGACGTGCAGCTGCTCGCGCCGATCCCGCGCCCGGGCAAGGTGCTGGCGATCGGCGTGAACTACGCCGACCACATCGCCGAGATGGGCCGCGAGAAGCCGGAGCACCCGACGGTGTTCAACAAGCAGATCACCTGCGTGACCGGTCCGCACGCGCCGATCCACTTGCCGCGCGTTTCGAGCGCGCTCGACTACGAGTGCGAGCTGGCGTTCGTGATCGGACGCCGCTGCCGCCACGTGCCCAAGGAACGCGCGCGCGAGGTGATCGCCGGGTACTGCGCCATGAACGACGTCACCGTGCGCGACTGGCAGGTACACAGCCCGACCTGGACGATCGGCAAGTCGTTCGACACGCACGGACCGCTCGGACCGTGGCTGACCACCGCAGACTCGGTTCAGGATCCGCACGCGCTCGGGCTGCGCACGTTCGTCAACGGCGAGCCGCGCCAGAACAGCAATACCCGCAACCTGGTGTTCAACTGCTTCGACCTGGTCGCTTATCTCTCGACCGCGTTCACGCTCGAGCCGGGCGACGTGATCTCCACCGGCACGCCCGGCGGCGTGGCCGCAGCGATGAAGCCGCCGAAATGGCTGGTGGCAGGCGACGTGGTGCGCGTCGAGATCGATCAGCTCGGCGTGCTCGAGAACAAGGTCATCGCCGAGCCCGCCGACAGCGCGCTGCTCTGAGCGCGCTGTCAGAGCACAGGGAATCAGCAGGCCGCGATCGGACAGTTGCGGCCCGCCCGCGACGCGAAGTCACGGCATGTGCAGCGCTGGTACGTCGTCGCGCGCGCCGCGCCGTTGTCCTCGCACGCCAACGCGAGTGCGTTTGGCATACGTAAGAATGGCTTCGCTTACGCTTGCTTCGAAACGTACTTGACGTGTCAGTCGCTTCCGATCACTAGTCGGTGAGCTCGCACTCTGGGGCACGCGCGGTCAACGCGAGCCTCCTACGCGAAACACCTTTTCGAGGCAGGCGTCTTGATGTCCCGCCAGTCGTGGTGCGCGCCGAAGCGCCCGGCTACGCCGCGGTGCAGCGCAGCCGGATCGCGCCGAGCGAGGACATCGAGCTGCGCATGACGCCGGCCAGCGCCGTGCGCGGCCGGGTCGTCGCGATCGGCAGCGGCAACCCCGTGGCAGGAGTCGAAGTGCGCGCAATCCCCAGGAGCTCACCGCTCGCCAGCGCGATCGCGCTCAGCGACGAGGCGGGCGCCTTTTCACTCGCGTCGCTCGAGCCCGGTTTTTACCAGCTGATCGCGGTGAGCGATGGCTGGCGCGGCCAAGCGCCGGCGCCGCTCGAGGTCGGTCTGGTCGAAACGATCGAACCGGTCACGGTGACCGTGGGGCCCGCGGTGCGGGTCGATGGCCAGGTGATGATCGGCGCCGGCGCGGAGCCCTGTCCGCGCGGGCTCGTGGTCCTGGAGTCCTTGCAGGCGGGGACGGCGGCCGCGCCGGACGTGCCCACCGTCGTCGGCCGCATCGGAGCCGACGGGCGCGTGCAGCTGCAGGGGCTGCCCCCCGGACGCTATCGCGCCGACGTGCAGTGCCTGGAGCACGTGCTGAACGAGGGTCCGCGCGAGCTGACGGTCGGCGACGACGATCTCGACGCGCGCTGGCGCGTGGAGCGGGGGCTCGCGCTGGTGGTGAACGCGGTCGATGAAGCCGGCCGGCCGGTCCCCCACGCGCGAATGCTGCTGGTGATGCCGCCCGCGCATCCGGGCCTGCAGCCCAGCGCGATGTCGATCTCCGCGAACGCGCACGGCCGCGCCGTGTTGGGGAGCGACCTGCAGCCGGGCAGCTACAGCGTCGAGCCCGACCTGGGGCTGCAGGGGCAACCGGTCAGCTTCGAGCTGCGCGCCGGCGCGAGCCCGACGCAGGTCACGTTGCGCCTGCAGGGCAACGCCGCGATCGTGGTCGCGGTCAGCGACGAGCAGGGGCGCGGTGTTTCGGGCCTGCAGCTGAACGCCGCACCACGCAAATGTTCACCACGCACAACCGCGGCATCTTCGGCCTGACGCACGAGGCCGCGCTGTTCTGGGTGCAGCAACGGCGATCAGAACGCCTTCCTCCAGAACTTCACCACCTCGAGCAGCATCACGCCGAAGTTCACCAAGACCTGCCCTCTCGGCACCCTCGCCGATCAGTCCGCCGGCATCATCGACGACCTCTGACGCGATTGCGCACGCGCGGGCAGGGCAGCTGGATCGGCTGCCCTGCCCGCGGGCGCGGCCACCAGAGTCGGACCCCAGCGTCACGGCTCGACGCGCTCGCGAACGCCGACGAACCGGTCGACGCGCGAGCGCGCGACCCGCGGATGGGTGGGGCCCGCGACGGCTTTGCCGGCGGGGCGGGAAGGGCGCGTGCCCTTCCCGTTGAAAGAGGCGCGTGCCCTTCCCGTTCGTAAGAGAGCCATCTTCGGGATTTGAACCCGAGACCTACGGTTTACGAAACCGTTGCTCTACCACTGAGCTAAGATGGCGGCGCGGCGGCTCAGTAGCTCACGCATGCGCGGGGTGTCAAGCCGACTGCAGTTTCGGGCGGCGACCAGCGAATGCCAGCGATGCCAGCGGTGACGGACGCCATCGACCTGCGGTCCGACACGGTGACGCGGCCGACTGCGGCGATGCGCGCAGCGATGGCGGCGGCCGAGGTGGGCGACGATGTGTACGGGGAGGACCCGACCGTCAATCGCCTGCAGGAGCGGGCGGCGGAGCTGCTCGGCAAGCCCGCGGCGCTGTACGTGCCGAGCGGCACGATGGCCAATCAGATCGCCCTGCTCTGCCACTGCGAGCGCGGCGACGACGTGCTCACCGGCGAAGGCAACCACGTCGTGCTGTACGAGTCGGGAGCCGGCTCGGCCTGGGCGGGGGTGGGCTTCACCGTCCTCGGCAGCGGCGGCGTGTTCAACGCCGAGCAGATGAGCGCGGCGATCAAGCCGAGCGAGTACCACTCGCCGCGCACGCGCCTGGTCGCGCTAGAGAACACGCACAACCGCGGCGGCGGCCGCATCTTCCCGCAGTCGGACGTCGACGCGATCGCCGAAGCCGCGCACGCGCGCGGGCTGGTGGTGCACCTCGACGGCGCGCGGATCTGGAACGCGAGCGCAGCCACCGGGACGGCGGTCGCGCGTTTGGCAGCGCCGGCGGACACGGTCAGCGCCTGTTTTTCGAAGGGGCTCGGCGCTCCCGTGGGCTCGGTGCTCGCCGGTCCGAGCGCGCTGATCAAACGCGCACACCGTTTTCGCAAGATGCTCGGCGGCGGCATGCGCCAGGCCGGCGTGCTGGCGGCGGCTGCCCTGCATGCGCTCGACCATCACGTCGCGCGCCTGACGGAAGATCACGCGCACGCGCGGCAGCTGGCGGAAGGCTTGAGCCGCTTGCCGGGGTTGGTCTGCGCGCCGGTGCAGACCAACATCGTGTTGTGCGATCTGCCGGGACGCGCCGCGGATGCTTTCCAGGCGGCGGCGGCGGCGCGCGGCGTGCTGTTTTACGCGATCGGCCCGCACCGGGTGCGCCTGGTCACGCACCTGGGGATCAGCGCAAAGGACGTGGCGCTGGCGCTCGAGCGGGTCACGGCAGTCTGGGCCGAGAAGCCGTAAGGGAGCGGGCGGGTTGAAACCCGCCCCTACGAAGAGGCAGCCGCGAGCGGCCGAGCGAACAGCGCACGGCAGGCTCCGGCTCGCACCCTTCTAAATCTCTTCTTCGCCGCCCTCGGGCTCTTCGTCGAGCTCCAGGGGATCGCCCATGTCGTCTTCGTCGTCGGCGCTGAATTCGCCCTCTTCTTCTTCTTCCTCGTCGTCTTCTTCCTCTTCCTCGGGCTCCTCGGCGGCCTCCGGTGGGTCGTACTTCACTTCGATGCCGACGTCGGAGAGGTGCGACTCGAGCAGCTCGAACAGCTCGTCTACGTCGTCACCGTCCCACTCCTCCAACGTGTCACCGATGAAGTCGTAGAAGTCGCCGCCATCGATGCGGCGTTCGATCTCCTCGATTTGTTCTTCGCTGAAGGCGTCCATTACGTCTTCGCGAAGCGTCTCCGTGTCGCCATCCTCGATCGCGTCGGTGGCCGACTGGCGAATCTGCCGCACCGCGCGCTTGTCGAGCAAAATCTCCATGACCTCTAAGGCCTCCGCTCGGTGAGTTGGCGCCTACTATCGAAGCTCACCGCTTGTCAACTCGCTCTCGCCGGCGCTTCGCCGGCTCGGTCGCGCTGTGTGCCTTGTCTCGCGCTCTTAGGCAAGCGGGCAATGCATGTTCGCCGCGATCTTGACGCAGTCAGGTGGGCGCGGTTCCACTGGCGGGCGCATGCTTTGCCGCCAGTGCCAGCGGGAGAACCCCCCGCAGAACGCGTTTTGTCATACGTGTGGCGCGCCGCTCTCTGCCCAGCCGCAGCCTCCGCCGCTGTCGGCTCGCCCTGCGCAGGCGCCGGCACCGGGGGTGCGCTGTCCGCGGTGCGGCACGGAGAACGGCAGAAACATGCAGTTCTGTCGCACCTGCGGCACAGACTTGAGTGGGTTGGCCGACGCGCGTGGCGCGCCCGCCCCGGCGCCTGCGACCGCGTACGCGGGCCCGGCGGCACCGCCCGCACGTGCCGCCGATGCCGCGCGCGGTCACGTCAACTGCACGCGCTGCGGTGGCGCGAACGAGCCGGGCAGCCGCTTCTGCAAGTTCTGTGGTGCGCAGGTCGACGGCGGCGCTGCGCCCGGCGCGGCCGGACCCGCCAACGCCTTGGCGCCGACGCAGCCGCTGCGCGGTCAGGTGGTGGTGATCCAGCGCGACGGCAGCGAGGGCAGCGTGTACGCGCTCGACGCGGGGTACACCGACGTCGGCAGCCGCGACGGCGAAATCGTGCTGCCCGACGACCCTTACCTCTCGCCGCGACACGCGCGCATCGAACGCAGGGGTGATACGTTCGTCTTGCGGGATCTCGGGAGCCTCAACGGCATCTACGTCCGCCTGCGCGAGCCGATCGAGCTCACCGACGGGGCCATGTTCCTTATCGGACAGCAAGTGTTACGCTTCGAAATGTTTCCCGAGGCCGAACGACGCGTGGGCCCAGCCAAGCAACACGGAGTGATGGTTTTTGGTACTCCGGAGTTGCCGCGTTTGGCGCGTGTGGTCCAGTACACGACAGAAGGCTTGGAGCGCGACGTGTACTACCTGTACCGTGACGAAACGGTGTTCGGGCGCGAGCAGGCAGACGTGGTGTTCGCAGAGGACCCGTTTCTGTCACGACGGCATGCAGCGTTGTCGATGGATCGGGATCGCTTGCGTTTCGTCTTGCGCGACCTCGGGTCATCCAACGGCACCGCAATCCGCTGCCGCGGCGAGCGAACTTTGCAGCACGGCGATCAATTCCGGCTTGGCAGACACTTGTTCCGGTTCGATCTGTCGAGCGGCGGAGGGCGCAATCCCGGATGAGCTCTGCGCAGCGTGACAGCGGGGAGTTCGGCGCGTTGGCGGACGGTGAAAGGCCGATCGCCACCGAGCCGATCGCGGACGATGCCGCCCAGCGCATCGAGGTGACCTGTGCGGGCCGTACCGCGGTCGGCCAGGTTCGCGATCACAACGAGGACAACTTCGTGGTGGCGAACCTCGAGACCGGGCAGGTGAGGCCGCGCGACGAGGTCGTGCACGACGACGTGGGCGAGCGCGGCGTGATGTTCGCGGTCTGCGACGGGATGGGCGGCGCGGCGGCCGGTGAGGTCGCGAGCCAGATGGCCGTCGACATCCTGGTCGAGGCGTTGCGCCGCGGCGGCGCGCCCAAGCACCGCGACGCGCTCGCGCGCAGGCTGGTGAGCGCGGTCGAGGAAGCCGGCAGGCGCATCTACGAGTCGGCGCAGCGCGAGCGTTCGCGGCGCGGCATGGGCACCACCGCGACGGTGGCGGTGCTGGTCGACAAGGTGCTGTTCCTGGCCGAGGTCGGCGACTCGCGCGCGTACCTGCTGCGCGGCGGCCAGCTCAAGCAGCTGACCAAGGACCAATCGCTGGTCAACCAGTTGATCGAAGCCGGGCACCTGACCGAGGCCGAAGCGGAGGCGTTCGAACACTCGAACATCATCTTGCAGGCGCTCGGCACCAGCGAGTCGGTGCAGGTCGACCTCACGTTCGTCGAGCTGCGGCGCGGCGACCGCCTGCTGATGTGCTCGGACGGCCTGTCGGGGCTGGTGCACGCGGACATGCTGCGCAGCACGCTCGATGGCGTGAAGGACCCGGCCGAGTGCGCCAGCAAGCTGATCGAGTACGCCGAGGCGGCGGGCGGGCACGACAACATCACCGTCGTGGTCGCGGACTTCGACGGAGAAGGGCTGACCGCGGCGAACGACAGCGACAGCTTCGGGTACATGCAGTACCCGCTGCCGCTCGCAGACGAAGACTCGAGCGCGTTCGTCGACGAGGATACGGCTGGCGGTCCCGTGCGCGAGCCGAGCGACGATGCCTCGGCGGCGCCTACGCAGCGGCCGCTGGCAGCGCAGCCGGCGATGCGCGCCGAGCTGGAAGGTGAAGGCGACGCACGCGCGAGCGCGCTGTGGATCCTGGCAGGTGCGCTCGCGCTGATCGGTGCCTTCGGCGT
>Ga0190265_10002091_pt1 | contig 13291 bp, 13 predicted proteins | sample Popmic124T_FD_133135 | JGI IMG/M metagenome (GOLD analysis project Ga0190265, IMG submission 133135) | Populus adjacent soil microbial communities from riparian zone of Indian Creek, Utah, USA - 124 T | ecosystem: Environmental > Terrestrial > Soil > Riparian zone | place: USA: Utah | collected... | reverse complement strand
GCCGAACTTCGTGGCCGAGCAATTCACCGGCCAGCCCGGTGAGTACGTGAAGCTCGAGGACACGATCAAGGGTTTCCGCGAGATCCTCGAAGGCAAGCACGACGATCTTGCGGAGCAGGCCTTCTACATGGTCGGCACCATCGAGCAGGCCGTCGAGAAGGGGCGCGGATCAGCGAGCGTGCCGGAGGAGAAGGCCGAGGAGCCTGAGGCCGAAGAGGAGCCCAAGCCGGCCGAGGAGCGCGAGCCAGAGCCAACGGCTGCGTAGTGGCCGACGAAGTACGCACCTTCGACGTCTCGCTCGTCACGCCCGACGGGCCTGCCTTCGAGGGCGAGGTCGAGATGGTGATCGTGCCGGGCGCCGACGGCGAGATCGGCGTCCTCGCGCGGCATGCCCCGCTCGTGGCGATGCTGCAGGCGGGCTCGACGCGCATCCACGTGCGCCGCGGGCGCGACGAGGACGTCCACGAGTTCGCGACCGGGCCCGGTTTCTTCAAGGTGGAGCAGGATCGCGCGCTCGCGCTCGTCGACGACGCGGTCAACGCGAGGGAGATCGACGAGGAACGAGCCCGGCAGCAGCTGGAGGAAGCGACGGCCGAGCTCGAGAAGGTGAAAGCCGGCGAGTCAGATGCAGATGAGTGGCAACTCGAACAACGCATCAAGCACGCCGAGAACCAGCTAGCGGTGCTCGGCCGCGTTTAGGTGATCGGCCACGGGCCGATCACTCGCTGAAAGTGCTGCGCACTTTCAGCGACGACAAGCACGCCTCCCGGTAAGCCGACTGCCCCGACGGTCGTGGAGCTGCTGCGCATCCCCCGGGGCCGACTGGTAGGCTGAGTCTCTACCTGGAAAGCTTTGAAAGGCAGCTTGGCGACCAGGATAAAAAACGCCTAAAGAGCCCGGAGCGCTCCGCTTCCGACCTCTTTGGGCGGGAGCGGTTTCGTTTTAAGGAGGCGGTTTTGCAGGCTTACGTACCAGGGATCTATCCGAGGTCGGAGGCGCTCGTCCAGTCCACGCGTGACCTCGATCGTGGGCGCACCACGCCGGAGGCCAACGACGAGCAGGTCGAGCGCGACCTGCACGAGCTGATTTCCGTCCAGCAGGCGGCCGAGGTCGACCTGCTCGCCGACGGCATGCTGCGCTGGCAGGACCTCTTCCGGCCGCTCGTCGAGGCGAGCGCGGGGCTCGAGCCCGGTCCGATGACGCGCTTCCTCGACACGAACACCTTCTGGTTCGCGCCCAGGCAGACCGGCGGCGCTCCGAAGCTCGAGCCCGTCGGCGAGCGCTACATCGCTTCACTGCCCGGCTCCAGGCTCGTGACGCTGCCTTCCCCGTGGGCATTCGCGCTGAGCACCGAGCTCACGCCGAAGGAGATCGCCGAGGGCGTCCTCAAGCCCCAGATCGACGCTCTCGACGCCGAGCTCGTCGTCCTGTCGGAGCCGTTCCTGGCACGAGAAGAGCGCCCCGACCTGGGCACGCTCGCCGAGGCGCTCGAGGTCCTCACCGGCGGCCCCGAGCTGGCGATCCAGTTCACGTTCGGCGACGCGAAGAACGTCCTCGAAGCCGGCGCCGGAGACCTGCCCGTCCAGGCGGTAGGCATCGACTTCTACTCGACCCACGCGAGCGACATCCCGGACGGCTTCGGCCGGAAGCTCCTCGCGGGAGTGATCGACGCGCGCTCGTCCGCGCTCGAGGACCCGGAGGAGATCGCGGGTTTTGTCGCCCAGCTCCCGGTGGACGACATCGCTTTGGTCCCGAACGGCGACCTTCAGTTCGTGCCGGAGCAGATCGCCCGGCAGAAGATCCAGCGGCTCGGAGCCGCCAAGACCGCGCAGGCGAAGGAGGCAGTTGCATGACGGAGATCCGCTTCGAGACTCGAGAGATCGGCTCGCTCGCCAAACCCGTCTGGCGCGTCAAGTCCTTCGCCGGCCGGCCGCTCGAGGACGGCGACATCGCCGAAGCCGGGCGCTGGGGCGAGAAGCTCGGCGTCGACGGCCACGAGGACCTCGTCGAGTTGCTCGGCAAGGGCAACTTCGGCGACGGCGAGCTCGCGGCGATCGACGACTGGTCGTCCCTCTACGGCCTCCGCTTCCTGGAGGAGTCGGGCCTGGACGTCGTCTACGACGGCGAACAGCGCCGCACCGAGATGTACGACCATGTCAGCCGACACGCGAAGGGCTTCGAGCAGCGCGGAACGGTCCGATCGTTCAACAACAAGTACTACTCGAAGGCGGCCGTGGTCGACCAGCCGTCCATCGACGGTCCGTACGACGTCGACGAGTACAGCTTCATCGCGGAGCGCACCGACAAGCGGGTGAAGATTCCGTTCACCGGGCCGTACACGATGGTCGACTGGTCGTACGACGAGCACTACCACCGCACTGGGGCGCTCGGCGCCACCGCAGAACAGCGCGCCGACGCCAGGCGCCGCTTCTTGCTGGACGTCGCAGAGCACGTGATCAGGCCGAACGCGGCCGCGGTCGTCGAAGCCGGGTGCGACTGGATCCAGATCGACGAACCGGCGCTGACGACCCGTTCGGACGAGGTCAAGTTCGGCGTCGAGGCGTTCAACAAGTCGGTCGAAGGCATCCCGTCTCAGCGGCGGAGCCTCCACGTTTGCTTTTCGGACTACTCGCTGCTCTACCCGCACGTCCTCGAGCTCGATGACTGCTTCGAGCTACAGCTCGAGTTCGCCCAGCGCGACTCGCGTGAAACGGGCACGAGCCGGGAGGAGCGGCCCGGTTACGAGCCGCTCGACCACTTCAAGGAGCACGGCGGCCCTGATGTGGGCCTCGGCGTCCTCGACATCCACTCCGACTTCATCGAGACGCCGGAGCTGGTGCGGGACCGCGTGATCTATGCCGCCGAGCTGCTCGGCCCGGAGCGCGTGCACGTGAACCCGGACTGCGGTCTGCGGACTCGGAGCTGGGACGTCGCGTTCGAGAAGCTGCGGAACATGGTCGAGGGAACGCGGCTCGCCGAGGAAGCGCTCAACCGGGCGCACGCAGGAGCTCGGTAGACCGAGCGGAAGTAGCCGCCTAGTCGGGTACCATCCGTCGCGGCGAACGCCAAGTAAGCGTTCGCGTTTTTCGTATGCGAACAACGCTCAAGCGAGGAATAGGCCGCGGTGCCGCCGTCAACGGCAACGGCCGCGCCGTCCTCCCGCCGGGAGTGCTCACGCCGGTCACGCACTACCGCCAGCCGGAGCACGAGCGGAGCATCTTGGGCTCCCTCGCCAGGATCTTCCTGCTGACGGTCGCGATCAGCTCGATCGCCGTCTTCGGAGCCGCCGGAGGGGTCTACCTCGAGGCGCTCGCCGCGGTGGAGGATCTCGCGCCGAAGGAGCAGGTCAAGCTGGCCCTCGACCAGCTCGACATCGCCCCCGCGAACGCGCCGGCCAACGCGCTCGTCATCGGCTACGACCACCGGCCGGAGGACGGGACCGCGCCCTCGCGCTCGGACACGGTGATGCTCCTGCGCGCCGATCCCCAGGGGGACACGATTTCGATGCTCTCTTTCCCGCGTGACCTGATCGTCGAGGTGCGCTGCCCGAACGGAGGCCGCTCGCTGGCGCGGATCAACGCTGCGTATTCGTTCTGCGGCGTGGAGGGAACGGTCGAGACCGTGAAGGGACTCACGGGCCTGCCGATCCACTACATCATCACGGTGAACTTCGACGGCTTCCGCAAGGTCGTCGACCGTCTGAACGGCGTGTGGATCGACGTCGACCGGCGGTACCTCAATACCAACAAGGACGGCGGCGAGAGCTATGCCGAGATCAACCTCTGGCCTGGGTACCAGCGATTGAAGGGCTGGCAGGCGCTCGACTACGTGCGCTTCCGCCACACGGACTCCGACCTGTATCGGGTCGCGCGCCAGCAGGCGTTCGTGAAGGCCGTCAAGCAGGCAGTGAACGCGTCGTACAAGCCGCGGAGCGTCCCGAAGATCGTGGGGGCCATGCGGAAGAACGTCGAGATCGGCCAGGCCAGCGGCGAGGTCTCGGTGTCGACGCTCGCCTCATACGCGCTCTTCGTCTACGGCCTGGAGTCCGGCCACTTCCATCAGGTCAAGATCGGGGGCCTCATCGGGACCGCGGAGCTCTCGACCGATCCGTCCAACATCAGGGCCGCGGTGACCGAGTTCGTAAAACCCGACGTCGACGCGGCCGAGAAGGCCACGGCGGTCGCTCTGCGCCGGCGGGCGCGGCTGAAAGGCGGCCTCGCCCCGCGCAATGTGAGCGTCGTCGCCCTGAACGGGAACGGCGTGCCGGGCGCAGCTGCCAATGCGAGTTATCAGCTCGGGCAGCGCGGCTATCGAGTCATCGCGCCGCCGGAGGGTCTTTCGGCGAACGCGCCGAAGCGCGTCTTCAGGACACAGGTGTACTTCACGTCGAAGCGGGGCGCCCGGCTGGCGGCGGTCCGGGTCGGGAATCTCTTCGGCTCCGCCGACGTGAAGGCGTTGCCGGTCCGGAACCACCAGATCGCCACCCTGTCGAACGGGGCGATGGTCACGGTCGTGCTGGGGCAGACGTTCAAGGGCACCCTGGCGCCGGCGGCGCTCGACCGCACTCCCCCGCGCAGAGAGCCGGAGGTCCGGGCGGCGACATCCGAGACCATGCCGCAAGTGCGCAGCGCCTCCAAGTGGAAGCTGGGCTTCCCGCTGCAGGTGCCGACCGTGATCGAGCGGTCCTCGAGGCTCGACTCCCGCGTTCCCTACCGCGTCTACAGGATCGGCAAGCGCAAGGCCGTGCGGATGACCTTCGTCACGGGCACGAACGAGTACTGGGGGATCCAGCAGACCAATTGGGAAGACGCACCGATCCTCTCGGACGCGAACGACGCGCAGGTGCTCAAGAAGCGCGAGTACCGCCTGTACTACAACGGGCCGGACCTGCACATGGTCGTCCTCACCGACCGTGGTACCACCTACTGGGTCGTCAACACGGTGCTTGACACGCTCTCCAACGAGACGATGCTGGAGATCGCGAAGGGTCTTCGGCCCTTCAAAAAGTAGAGTCAACGTCATGACTGAGAAGCCCGCGATCGGGATCTTCGGCGCGGGGTGGGTCGGCCTCGTGACAGGCGCCTGCTTCGCCGACCTCGGCCACCGTGTCGTCGTGCGCGATGTTCTCGAGGACCGGATTGAGATGCTGAACGCAGGGCGCCTGCCCTTTCACGAGGCCGATCTACCCGAGGTGATCGAGCGCAACCGTGAGCGCCTGACCTTCACGCTGGACGCCGAGGAGCTGACGAGCGCGACCGACCTCTTCTTCGCCTGCGTCGACACGCCGCCGACCCCCTCAGGAGACGCCGATCTCTCTTCCGTCTGGTCGGTGATCGACGACATCGGCGACCCGGGTGAAGGGCTCCTCGTCATGAAGAGCACGGTGCCAGTGGGCACCGGGGAGCGGATCCGCGCGAATCTCGACGAGCGGGGGCTCCAGCACGTCGGGTACGTCTCGAACCCCGAGTTCCTCGCTGAAGGCCGCGCCGTCCGGGACTTCATGAGCCCCGACCGGATCGTGATCGGCGCCTTCGAGGACGCGCACGGCGACCGTGTCTCGGCGCTCTACGAGGACTTCGATGCGCCGATCGTGCGGACGAGCGTGCCCTCGGCCGAGATGGTGAAGCTCGCAGCCAACGCGTTCCTCGCCACGAGGATCTCCTTCATCAACGAGATCGCGAACGTCTGCGAGGCAGTGGGCGCCGATGTCGAGGACGTGGCGAAAGGCGTCGGGCTCGACCACCGGCTCGGCCCGCACTTCCTGCGCGCAGGAATCGGCTTCGGCGGCTCGTGCTTCCCGAAGGACGTGTCGTTCCTGAAGCTTCTGGCCGGCAACAGCGGCTACCACTTCCAGCTCGTGAACGCGGTGATCGAGGTCAACGAGCTGCAAAAGCGTCGCGTCGTTCAGAAGCTCAAAGATCATCTGGGGAGCCTGCGCGGCAAGTCGATCGCGCTGCTAGGCCTCTCGTTCAAGCCGGACACCGACGACATGCGCGAGGCGCCGTCGATCGTGCTCGCCTCGCGGCTGCAGGCCGAGGGTGCGGACGTGAGAGCGTGGGACCCGCTCGTCCGAGGCCATCCGTCACTCGACGGCGTCGTCGTCCGCGAGACGGTGCTCGAGGCGGTTCGCGACGCCGACGCGGCCGTGATCGTCACCGAGTGGGGGGAGCTCGCGTCGCTGGCTTCCAAGGAGGTTCACGAGGCGATGCGGAACCCGCTCATCGTCGACGGGCGTAACCTGCTCGACCCGTAGGCGACCCGCGCCGCTGGCTTCGTGTACGAGGGCATCGGCCGCCCCTGATGGAGGCGATCCTGCTCGCCGGCGGGAGGGCGGAGCGTCTCGGCGATGCGGCCGGTGGGCGCCCGAAGGCGCTCGTCGAGATCGCCGGGCGGCCGCTGGCCGCCTACCAGCTTGCGCAGCTCGCGGCTGCGGGCGTCACGAGAGTGATCGTCAGCTGCGCCGCCGGGCAGGAAGAGGTCTTCCAGCGCGCGCTACACGCGCTCGGCCCCGAGATCGTCGTTGTTGGGGAGCCGGAGCCGCTGGGTCGTGGAGGCGGCGCTCGCTTTGCGGCCCGGGCTCGTGAGGAGACAGGTGCGCTCTACGTGCTGAACGGCGACGAGCTGATCGACGTCGATCTTGCTGCCCTCGCCGAGGCCCACCACGGCCACGGCGGCGCGGGGACGATCGTCGTGGCGCCGCTTCCGGTCAACTTCGGCGTCGTCGACGTGGACGGCGAGGACCGCGTGCTGGGGTTCGACGAGTCGCCGGAGCTCCCGTACTGGGCGAACGCCGGCGTGTACGTGCTCGAAGGCGAGACCATCGAGCGGTTCCCGGCAAAGGGAGACCATGAGCGCACCACGTTCCCCGAGCTGGCCGTCGAGGGCCGCCTCTTCGCGTATCGGCACGCCGGGGTCTGGCTGACGGTCAACACGCCGAAAGACCTGCGCGTGGCAGATGATCACGTACGCGCGAACCCCGACTGGCTGCGATGAGCGATCCTCCGACCTCACCCAACCTCGGCCTGCTCGAGCCCTTCGCCGTCGAGCCGACGAAGGTCGACAAGCCGTGGGGCTACGAGCTGATCTGGGCCGATACCGACGACTACGTCGGCAAAATCCTGTTCGTGAAGGCCGGCGAGTCGCTGAGCCTGCAGTTCCATCGACAAAAGGACGAGTCGTGGCTTGTGCACTCGGGCCGTGCCAGGATCGAGATGGCCGCTCCGGGAGAGAAGCTCCCGGAGGCGGAAATCGTCGGCGCTGGCTCGGCCTTCCGGATCAAGCCCGGGACCGTCCACCGTGTCACGGGGGTCGAGGACACGACGATCATCGAGGTCTCGACGCCGCACCTCGAGGACGTCGTGCGGCTCGAGGACCGGTACGGCCGGGCGCCTGAGGGCTAGCCACTCAACATTGACAGAACTGTGGTAAGGTTCGGGCCATGGACCAAATCACGGTCGGAGCCGCCGCGACACGAACGGGCTGGTCAGCCAGGATGCTTCGCTACCTGGAGGCTTCCGGGCTCGTCATTCCCGCCCGGACGAAGTCCGGCTACCGCGCGTACAGCATCCGCGAGCTGAACCAGCTCCGGTCGCTGCGCGACTTGCGGAATCGCTTCGCGATCGAGATCAGCGACCTCGCGTTTGCAGCCCGACTTCGCCGCGAGCCCGACCTTCGAGCCGCGATCGACACATGGCTCCACGGAAGCGGCGTCGAAGCGCTCGACTGGGAGCAGCGAAAGCACGAACGGCTGCTCGCCGCCTGACTTATCTACACTCCCCCGATTCCGAGAGAGAAGAGGCTGAAATGGCTACGACACGCAGATACGACGTGAAGGATCTCGCGCTCGCCGAAGAAGGTGTGAGGCGCATCGAATGGGCCGACCAGAACATGCCCGTCCTCGCCGCCATCCGCGATCGCTTCGAGAGCGAGCAGCCGCTCGCCGGCTTCCGGATCTCCGCCTGTCTCCACGTCACGACTGAGACGGCCAACCTGGCGCGCACGCTGAAGGCGGGCGGCGCCGACGTCGTGCTCTGCGCGTCGAACCCACTGTCCACCCAGGACGAAACCGCAGCCGCGCTCGTCGAGGAATACGACGTCTCGGTCTTCGCCATCAAGGGGGAGGACAACGACACGTACTACCAGCACATCGAGGCAGCGGTCGACCACAAGCCGCAGATCACGATGGATGACGGCGCCGACGTGATCGGCGTGCTCCACGCTCACCGTCGCGAGCAGCTGGGCGACGTGATCGGTGGCACCGAGGAGACGACCACGGGTGTCATCCGCCTGAAGGCGCTCGAGCGCGACGGCGCGCTTGGCTTCCCGATCATCGCCGTCAACGAGGCGAAGACGAAGCACCTCTTCGACAACCGGTACGGCACCGGGCAGTCAACGGTCGACGGGATCATCCGCGCCACGAACAAGCTGCTCGCGGGGAGCAAGTTCGTCGTCGCCGGGTACGGCTGGTGCGGCCGGGGCGTAGCCAATCGCGCGCGAGGAATGGGCGCGCACGTGATCGTGACCGAGATTGATCCGATGAAGGCGATCGAGGCCGTCATGGACGGCTTCGAGGTGCTGACCATGGAGCGCGCCGCCGAGATCGGCGACATCTTCGTGACCGCCACCGGCAACAAGGGCGTCCTCCGCGCGGAGCACATGGAGCGCATGAAGGACGGCGCGATCCTTGCCAACACGGGTCACTTCAACGTCGAGATCGACATCCCGCCGCTGCGCGCGATGGCGACGGAGACGCGCGAGGCACGGAACCTCGTCGACGAGTTCACGCTGGCCGACGGCCGTAAGCTCTACCTGCTCGCCGACGGCCGCCTGGTCAATCTCGCGGTCGCCGAGGGGCACCCCGCGCAGGTCATGGACATGTCCTTCGCCAACCAGGCTCTCGCGGCAGAGTTCATCGTGAGCAACGCCGCCTCGCTCGAGCGCAAGGTGTACGACGTGCCCGAGGACATCGACAACGAGATTGCGCGACTGAAGCTCGAGACGATGGGCGTCGACATCGACAAGCTCAGCGAGGATCAGGTGACGTACCTGGCGTCCTGGAACGAAGGGACCTAGAACCTGCAGGCACTCGTCCTGGCGGCGGGGTACGCGACCCGACTCAGTCCGCTCACAGACGACTTCCCCAAGATGCTGCTGCCGCTCGCCGGCAGGCCGATGTTGGACTACCTGCTCGACCAGGTGCGCGAGGCGAAGGAGCTCGACGGGATTCACCTCGTCACGAACTCCCGCTTCGCGGCGATCTTCGAGGACTGGGCTCCGGACGACGTGACCGTGCACGACGACGGGACGAGCTCGAACGCCGATCGTCTGGGCGCTATCGGCGACATGCGCTTCACGGTCGAGCGCGCCGGGCTGCAAGGCGAGGAGGTGCTCGTCGTGGCCGGCGACAACCTGATCGGCTATTCGGTGCCGGATTTCGTCGCCTTCTGGCGCCAGAAGGGCGGCAGCGCGCTCTCCCTCTACCACTGTCCCGACACGGATCTGATCAAGCAGTACGGCGTCGTCGAACTGGACGAGGACCAGAGGATCGTGTCCTTCGAGGAGAAGCCCGCCGAGCCCCGCAGCGACCTGGCCGCGACCGCTGCCTACCTCTACACGCCGGAGCACCTCGTTCTCCTCGACGACTACCTCACCGAGGGGAACTCACCCGACGCGCCCGGAAACTTCGTTGCGTGGCTCTACCGGCACGAGCCGGTCTACGGCTACCGCTTCAGCGGCGAATGGCTCGACATCGGCGACCACGAGCAGCTGCTGGAAGCCGACGGAAGAATGCGCGAGCGCGCCGGGTTGCCCCGACGCGCTCGCTACACGCCCTAGGAGTCAGAGAATGGGCGCGGGGAGAGAAGCCGGGCCGTCTTGCAGCCCTGGCTCCGGGTGGGAGAAACGTCCGTCCCGGTTTCCATCGCGGAACTTGAACCGGAGTTGGCCGTTGTCGACGAAGTCGGCCAGCCGCTCTCGCTGGCCCTGCTTGATCTCGTCGGCCTGAGCCTTCGTCAGCCTGCCGTCCTCGACCGCCTGGTCGATCTTCTCGTTGGCGTCCTTGACGAGAGCGTCGACGAGGCCGTCGACTGACTTGTCGCGGGCCTTGGCGACCTGCGCCAGGGTCTTGCCGCTGCTCAGCTGTGTGCGGAGCTGAGCCTCGGTCAGACCGAGATACGACGCAGCCGCGTCGAGACCGTGCAGCTTGAAGTGCGGCCCATGGCCGAACTTGCCGAACCCGCGGTGCCCTCCGCCGAACAGCGGGACCTCGCCGGAGCTGATCCGCGCCTTCATCGCGTCGCCTTCGGCCTTCGTGATCCGTCCGGCCTTGACGGCGGCGTCGACACGGTTCGACAGCGCCTGGTTCAGCGCCGCGCTCAACTCGCTCGGCTGAACTCCGAGCTGCTTGGCGGCATCGTTGACGACCGCCTGGCTTTCGGCCTTCGGAGAGGTGGCCTTGGTCGCCGCGATGGCGCCGCTGGTGACCGCGACCGCGAGGGCCGCGACGCCTGCGACGATCACCTTGCGCTTCAGCATTCCGTTCATCAGCGGTCTCCTTTGGTTGCTCGTTAACGCCTCTCAGGAAAACAGGGCCGCGTGAGAACGCCCTAAGACGCTTCTAAGAACTGCTTAAGAAGCGAAGCTGACCCGCATGAGCGTGCCGCCCCCTTCGGCGCGCTCGGCGACGACCCGCCCCCCGTGGGCCTCCGCAACCTGGCGCACAATCGCGAGCCCGAGGCCCGATCCTGGACGCCCACGCGCGGCTGGTGCTCGGTAGAAGCGGTCGAACACCTTCGGCAGATCCTCCTCGTCGATCCCCGGCCCGTGGTCGCGGACGACCACTTCGCCGTCTGCGACTTTGATCTCGACGCGGCTGCCCTCCGGGCTCCACTTGGCCGCGTTGTCGAGCAGGTTCCAGACCGCACGCTCGATCGTCGAGGCCGCGCCGTGCACAGTCGTCTCGTCGAGCTGCGCGTCGAACTCCACGTGGGGTGCATTTCGCCGGGCGCGGTCGAGCAAGTCGGCGACGAGCAGGTCGAGCCGCACCTCTTCCATCTCCGGCGGCTGTGCGTCGCCACGGGCAAGCTCGACGAGCTCCGTGATCAGGGAGGTCATCTCCGTCAGCTCGGCGACGACGTCGTGGAGGAGTTGCTCTCGGTCCTTCGGCTTCATCGACTGGTCCCGCGCAAGCACCTCGATGTTCGTACGGAGGCTCGTGAGCGGAGTGCGGAGCTCGTGGGAGGCGTCGGAGACGAGCTGGCGCTGCCTCTTGTTCGATTCCTCGAGTGCACCGAGCATCGAGTTGAAGCTCACCGCAAGCCGACCGAGCTCGTCCTGGCCGCCGGACTCGATTCGCTCCGAGAGGTCGCCCGTCTCCGTCACGTTCTCGGTCGCAGTGGTCAGGCGCCGCACGGGAGCAAGAGCGGCGCGGGCGACGAGCAGGCCCAACGCCGCGGCGACGGCGATTCCCCCGGCGGCGATGATGATCAGGAACAGACGAATCCGGTCGAGCGTGTGGTCGACCTCGGTCAGGGGACGGGCAACCTGAAGGGCGTAGTCGGGCACATACGGACGCGTGAGGACGCGAACGTGCGTCCCATCCACATTGGCGTCGCGCGCGAACGCGTCGCTGTCGCCCCGCGTGACCTCGAGAACGCGGTCGTCGACGGGCAGACGGAGCGTGGCACCGCGCCGAACAAGGGTCTCGCCGTCTGACCGGACTAGCTGCGGATAGCCGCCTGCTTCGCCCAGTTCGGGCCCGGGCCCGAAGAAGACGCGATCTAACGGCAGCCTCGAGATCTCCTCGGCACGCTCCTGGAGGGCTTCGTCGACGGTTTCGCGGAGTTGGTCGCGGACGACGACGTACGTGGTCACTGACGCGAGAACCACAGCGAGGGCCACCGCCGTGGCCGCCACGAGCGCGAGACGGGCGCGAAAGCTCATGACTCGCGCAGCGCGTAACCGACGCCGCGCACCGTCTGAAGCAATCGCGGCTTGCCGCCGTCCTCGGTCTTGCGCCGCAGGTAGCCCATGTAGACGTCGAGTGAGTTCGACGAGTACCCGAAGTCGTAGCCCCAGACACGCTCGAAGATCACGGAGCGCGTCAGCACCTGCTTCGGGTTGCGGAGGAAGAGCTCGAGCAGCGAGAACTCGGTACGTGTCAACTCGATCGGGTCCCCGCCGCGGCTGACTTCCCGCGTCGCCGGGTCGAGCTCGACGTCGGCAAACCGGAGGACCTCCTTCGCGTCATCCGACGAACGGCGGAGCAGCGCGCGCAGGCGGGCGAGTAGCTCCTCCAACGCAAACGGTTTGACGAGGTAGTCGTCGGCGCCCGCGTCCAGGCCGGCCACTCGGTCGGCGACCTCGTCGCGTGCGGTCAGCATCAGCACCGGTATCCCGTTGCCTGCGCTGCGGATCCGGCGGCAGACCTCGAGGCCGTCGATGCCGGGCATCAGCACGTCGAGGACGACCGCGTCCGCGGCGGCGTCGTCGCGCAGGCGGTGCAGTGCCTCGGAGCCGTCGGCCGCCAGCTCGACTGAATAACCCTCGAGCGTAAGCGCGCGGCGCAAAGCTTCTCGGACGGGCGCTTCGTCGTCGACAACGAGAACTTGCATGACTCCATTGTTGCGATCCTTCGTGAGAGAAGGCTAAGAGCATGGTCCCCGGCTACCGCCCGGGACTCGGCGAAAGTGCGTTGCACTTTCGCCGACTGAGATCACGCCATGCGGAAGGCCAGCAACACTGACGCTCGTGTGTTGCTGCACCTCGGCGCACCAACGACATGATGGTCATTGGCGCCGGCTTAGCGCGATCTGTCTTTCCTCGAGTCCCGGGCGGAGCCCGACTTCCAAGGCTCTTAGGAATTTCTTATTCGAATCTCAGCGCGGGTTTAGGTCGAACTGCTCTCATGGCGATACGACAATCAGGGTAAGGAGAGAATTGATGCTGAGATACAAGCCAATTGCCGTCGTGCTGGCGGCCGTCGCAGCAGGAAGCGGGCTCGGCGCCGGCGTCTATGCCGCGCTCGACCCCGACACAACGCGGACGGTCATCCGAGAGACGGCAGCCGAGCCGGTCGCCGCTACTTCGACGACCAACTCCGTCAACTCCGTCTACCGAGCGACGCGCGACGCAGTAGTCGAGATCACCGTCACCGGGGCCGCCGAGCCGACGCCGTTCGGCGGCGAAGAGCAGCAGCGTGGGCAGGGCTCGGGCTTCGTCATAGACGAAGAAGGCCACGTGGTGACGAACCAGCACGTCGTTGACGATGCGCAGTCGCTCAACGTGACGATGC
>Ga0190265_10002090_pt1 | contig 13292 bp, 14 predicted proteins | sample Popmic124T_FD_133135 | JGI IMG/M metagenome (GOLD analysis project Ga0190265, IMG submission 133135) | Populus adjacent soil microbial communities from riparian zone of Indian Creek, Utah, USA - 124 T | ecosystem: Environmental > Terrestrial > Soil > Riparian zone | place: USA: Utah | collected... | reverse complement strand
GCCGGCGACGCAGTAGCCGTGGACCTTGCAGAGCACCGGCTTCTCGGAGTGGAAGAGGCTCATGAAGCCGCGCACGTTGCGCCACATGAACTGGAAGTCGGTGACCGGGTCCCAGTTCGACTCGGGTGCGTGGTTGGCGGCGATCGTCGCCGGGTCGAGCGGCGAGCCCGGCGGCGCCTCCGCCCCATCCATCTCCTCCATCCGCCCCTCCGCAGAGGCAACCAGGTCGTAGCCCCCGCAGAAGCCGCTGCCGTTTCCGGCCAGGGCAATCACATGGACGGCCGGATCGAGATTGGCCCGCTCTACGCAGTCGGCGATCTCAGCCGGCATCCGCGCCGTGATCCCGTTCCCCCGCTCCGGCCGATTGAGCGTTATGCGAGCAACTCGACCGTCGGTCTCGTAGAGCAGCGTCTGCACGGGAGCGGACCTTAGAGCCTGGCCCCGGGGAGGGGTGAAGCGTCTTGTACTTTTTCGGCCGGTCCGACCTCGGACGGCAGCGGCCATTCTCCGAAAAAGTTAAGCGAAAACCCCTCCCCGGGGTCAGGCTCTCAGACCCTTTCCACCAACATAGCCTTCCCTTGACCGCCGGCAACGCACATGGTCTCGAGGCCGACTTGGTGGTCGTCGGTCTCCATTGCGTTGAGCAGGGTGCCCATGATGCGGGCGCCGGTCATCCCGAAGGGGTGACCGAGGGCGATCGCGCCGCCGTGGGTGTTGAGCTTCTCTTCGGCGATCCCGCACTCGCTCATGATCGGGATCACCTGGGCGGCGAACGCCTCGTTGAGCTCGACCGCGCCGACGTCGTCGATCGTCATCCCAGCTCGATCCAGCACCTTCTTGATCGCGCCGATCGGGGCGACGCCCATGTACTCGGGCTCGTTGCCCCAGGTGGCGGCGGTGACGATGCGCGCCCGCGGCGTCAGGCCTAGCTCCTTGGCCTTGGTGTCGCTCATCAGCAGCACCGCGGCGGCGCCGTCGTTGAGTGGGCACGAGTTGCCGGCGGTGACGCCGCCGCCGCCGAAGGCCTCGGGCAGTTCGGAGAGCTTCTCCAGGGTCGAGGAGGCGCGCGGGCCGTCGTCCTTGGCGACCTCGGTGCCATCGGGCAGCGTCACCGGGACGATCTCGCGGTCGAAGAACCCGTCCTCCTGCGACTTCACCGCCAGTTCCTGTGAGCGCTGCGCGAACTTGTCCATGTCGGCGCGGCTGACCTCGTACCTTTCGGCGACGTTGACCGCCGTCACGCCCATGTCGATGTAGGCGTTGGGCTGGCCGTTCTCGCCGATCAGGTTCGGGTTGCGGTCGTCTGCGCCGGCCGGCTCGGTGCGCTCGTTGAAGCGGCTCACCCACTCGACCCCGGCGGCGATGTAGACGTCGCCCTCGCCGGCCTTGATCGCGTTGCCGGCGTGCCGAATCGCGTCGAGGCTGGAGGAGCAGTAACGGGAGACGGTGACGCCGTTGACCGTCTGCGGCAACTTCTCGGAGAGCAGCGAGATGATGCGGCCGATGTTGAAGGCCTCCAAGCCCTGCGGCATGCCGACGCCGCAGAAGACATCCTCGACCAGAGCCGGGTCGACCCCGGAATTGCGCTCGAGCAGCTGGTCGACCACGTAGGCGCCCATCTCCTCGGGGCGGAGCTGGGCCAGCGAGCCCTTGAAGGCACGACCGATCGGCGTGCGGACGGTGTCGACGATCACTGCTTCGGGCATGCGGCTTTCTCCTTCGAGTGTCGAGGCGGGACGTGAGGGGCGCAGCGTAGTTGACACAGCTTCCCGGCTGCCCCGTCGACTAGGTTTCATTCACATGTCGCTAGACGGGCTACGGGCGTGGATCGGCGAGGTGGAGCGCAAGCTCGGCATGCGCACCCGTGTCTTCCTCGTCCTCACCGCGATCGCGATCGGCGGCGCCGGCGCCGGCATCTACCTCGCCCTCGAAGCCTCCGACGAGGCGACCGGCGAGGCCGACGTCTCGGCGCTCGAAGAACGGATCGACCAGCTCGAATCGCAGGCGACGGGCGAACCCGAAATCGCGCCGCTGGAACTGCAGCTCGAAGAACTGCGGAAACAGGTCGAGCAGCTCGAAGGCAAAGGGGCCGGGACAGGGGCCTCTGGCTCCGGCGGCGCCGGCACGAGCGGCGGTGGCGCGGGAGGAGTCAGCGCGACCGGCGGCGCGAGCGAAGCCGAGCCGGCTCCCGAGGAACCCCTTCCAAGCACCAAAGCGAAATAGCTTCTTCGTGACAAAACGCACGTTTTCCGTGCGCATCGTCCCCCACCTCCGTTACATTCGCCCAATCCGACCTCGCGACTAATCGCGAGATCTGCCGCCAGCGGCAGCGAAAGGAGGCCCTTATGCCTGAGGGTTACTGCGTCAAGGAGCGGAAGAAGGTCGAGATCAAAGACGCCAAACAGGTCACGATGAAGAACGGCCGGCCGGCGATCCAGGGTGTCTGCCCCGACTGCGGCACCAAGATCTTCAAGATCGGCAAACTCTAGGCAGGAGGCGCCCTCCAGCGGAGGGAGGCGGCCACACTACGTGACGAAAATCACGCCCCGGACTCGACCGGGGCTAGATTGTTGATCTCCGGGGTATCCGCGGCACTAGCCGCTCACCAACCGGCTGTGCCAATCACCACGATCTAAAGTGTCACCTGTGTCGCAGAGACCCCTCGAGCTGATCCTCGCCCGCAACCTGATGTCGGCGCTTTCCACGCCGGCCTTCCTCGTTGACGAGGGCGGCATCCTCGTCTTCTACAACGAGGCGGCGGGGAGCCTCCTCGGCAAGCGCTTCGAGGAACTCGGCACCGTCGGCCCCGATGAGTGGGGCTCGCTGTTCGGCCCATTCGACGGCGAGGGTGAGCCGATCCCCTACGACGAGCTGCCCTTGGTGGTGGCGGTTCGCAACGGCCGCCCCGCCCACTCGACCTTCGCGATCCGCTCGACCGACGGGACGAGCCACACGGTCGAGGCCTCGGCCTTCCCGATCCTCACCGCGCACGGCTCGCAGGGGGCGATTGCAGTGTTCTGGCCCGCAGCGACGAATGGAACCGGGCACTGAGATGGAGGTGAGACTTTGGGGCACGCGCGGCTCGATCCCGTCCCCCGGGCCGGAGACGATCCGCTACGGCGGCAACACCTCGTGCGTCGGGGTCACCCTCTCCGACGGCTCGCTGCTGGCGCTCGACGCCGGCACCGGGATCCGCAACCTCGGCCTCTCCCTCCCCGATGAGCCGACCCGCCTCCACATCCTTCTCACCCATCTCCACCTCGACCACATCCAGGGGTTGGTCTTCTTCGCCCCCGCCTTCCGCCCGCAGACGGAGATCGTGATCTGGGGCCCGGCCTCGCCGGAGGCATCGCTGCGCGACCGCATCGGCCGCTACATCTCGGCGCCGCTCTCGCCGGTCGAGGTGCGAGAGCTGCCCTGCGACGTCTCCTTCCGCCACTGCCCCGAGACCGAGTGGGAGATCGGCTCGGCGCGAATCCATGCCGCTTCGGTCGCCCACCGCGGGCCGACGCTCGGCTACCGGATCGAGGACGGCGACAGGTCCCTCGCCTACATCCCCGACCACGAGCCGGCGCTGGGCGCAGACATCGACGCGCTGGAGGAGGACTGGATCTCAGGCTTCGCCCTGGCGCGCGATGCCTCGCTGTTGATCCACGACGGCCAGTACGCCGACCGCGAGTACCCCGAGCACGTCGGTTGGGGACACTCCTCGCTCTCCCACGCCCTCTCCTTCGCCCGCCGCACGAACGCCGGGCAAACCGTGCTCTTCCACCACGACCCGATGCACTCCGACGAGCAGCTCGACCAGCTCGGCGAAGAAGCGAAGCAAGCCTGGACCGCGCTTGGCGGCGAGCCCGGCGGCATCGAGCTCGGCGTCGAGGGCGCGAAGTACGAGCCGCACGCGCGAGTACCGAGCGCGACGAGCGCCGGCTGATCCCCAGCGGGCCCCGGCGGGCCGCTACGCTTGCTCTGGGATGTCGTCCACCCCTGGGATCGACGCGGCGATCGAGCGGTCGGGGCTGGTGCGGGAAGCGTTTGAGACCGCCCGGGTCGCGCATGCCGGCCAGTTCCGCAACGGCGCCGAGAGGTTCCCCTACATCGACCACCCGCGGGTGGTGGCGGAGCGGCTGGCGCAGCACGGCTTCCCCGACGAGGTGCTGGCGGCGGCGCTGCTGCACGACGTCGTCGAGGACACCGAGACGGAGGTCGACGAGCTGCGCGCGCGCTTCGGCGACCAGGTCGCCGACCAGGTCGCCGCGCTGACCGAAGACGAAGCGATCGAGGACTACGAGGAGCGCAAGGCCGAGCACCGGCAGCGAGTCGCCGAGGCGGGAGCGGAGGTCATGGCGATCTACGCCGCCGACAAACTGACCAACCTGGCGACGCTGCGCAAGGCCTACGCGGAGAAGGGCGAGGCGGTCGCCGAGCAGCTCAGCGTTCCGCTGGACCTCAAGGTCTCCGTCTGGGAGGCCGACCTGGACACGCTCTTCGAGCGAGCCCCGGACCTCCCCCTCGTCAAGGAGTTCGCCGATCAGATGGTCGGGTTCTGGGGGGATCGCGTCAGCGAGGTTCGCGCTTCAGGCTGAGCCTGCGCTGCAGCGGCAGCGCGTACCAGAGCAGGGCGAAGGCGAGCAGGGCGCAGGTGCTGGCAATCACCGTCGCCGCGGTAGTGAAGAGCAGGTCGGTGACCAGCATGATCGCCCCGGTCATCGCCAGGGCGAGGCAGCCGAGGCCGGCAATCGCGAACTTGTTGGCGACGATGAGCAGCTCGTCCTTCTGCTGCATCCGGAAGGTCAGGCGGTGGTAGGCCGGGGGCGAGATCAGAAGAGCTGCGGAGAGCGCCGTGAGGATCAGAACCGCGAAGTAGAGCCACTTCTGGAACTGGGTGATTTCGGTGAAGCGCTGCTGGAACGGGACCGCGAGCAGAAAGGCGAAGAGGACCTGGACGCCGGGCAGGGCGACGCGCAGCTCCTGCAGCAGCTCGCTGAGGTTGCGGTCGAGGCGTTCCGCCTCGCTCTCATCCCTCCCCGAAGACCCCGAAGACCGCTCCCCCATGCGCCCACGATACCCGCGGTCCCGGCACTCACACGTAGGATCGCGACGATGGGACGGCTGGCAGTAATGCTCGGCAGCAACGCCCTCGGCCCCGAGGGCGAGGCGCTGCTCGCGGCCGCCGCGGAGCGGAACGTGGCGGTGATGCAACGCCACCGGGGAGAGACGTACACCCTCCCTCACGAGATCAACCACGCCGTCAACCTGCGGGCTCTGCTCGACCAGGACTGCGACCGGGTGCTGGCGATCGGCTCTGTCGGCTCGCTCAGCACCCAGCTGCCGGTCGGCTCCCTGCTCTGCCCGGACGACTTCATCGCCCTCCACCTCGGCCTCTCGGCCCTCGACGACGCCGGGGCCCACCGCGCGCCGGGGTTCGACCCGGGCTGGCGGCGTCAGGTGCTCCGCGCCTGGAAGGGCGGCGGGCAGGAGCTGCGCGACGGAGGCGTCTACTGGCAGGCGATCGGCCCGCGGTTCGAGACCCCCGCCGAGATCGGGCTGATGGCCGCGCACGCGGACGTGGTCGGGATGACGATCGCCTCGGAGTGCATCGTCGCCGGCGAGCTCGGTCTCGCCTACGCCGCGGTCTGCGTCGTCGACAACCTCGCCAACGGCATCGGCGCGGGCGAGCTCAGCGTCGCCGGCCTGGAGGCGGCTCGCGCCGCCAACGCCCGCCGCCTGCGCGACGGGCTCGAGGCGGCGCTGCCGCGGCTGGAGGCGCCGGGTTGAGCGCGATGGGCAGCGGCGACCCGAGGCCGCTGGCCGTCACCGGCGCCAAGCGCGGCGGCAAGGCGATCGGGCTGCGCTGCGAGGGCGACAGGATCGCGGCACTCGGGCCCGAGGTCGAGCCTGCGCCGGGGGACGAGACGATCGACGCGAAGGGGGCGCAACTGGTCGAGCCCCTGCTCAACGGCCACACCCACGCCGCGATGACGCTCTTCCGCGGCTACGGCGGCGACCTGCCGTTGATGCGCTGGCTGCGAGAGAAGGTCTGGCCGGTCGAGGAGAAGATCGAAGCCGAAGACGTTTACTGGGGCGCCCGGCTCGCCTGCGTGGAGATGATCCGCACCGGGACCGTCCGCTTCTGGGACATGTACTGGCAGCCGGGGGCTACCGCCCGCGCCGTCCTCGACTCGGGCCTGCAGGCGACGATCGGCGCTCCCCTGATCGACCTCGGCGGCGATCAGGCGAAACTGCAGGAGGGTGCCCTGCACAGCCTCGAGGAGCTGGAGGGGCTGGGGCCCACGATCGCGCCGGCGCTGGCGCCGCACTCGATCTACACCGTCGGCGAGGAGTCGCTGCGCTGGATCGCCGAGCTGGCGGCGGAGCGGGGGCTGCCGGTCCAGATCCACCTCTCCGAGACCGAGCAGGAGGTGAGCGATTGCCTCGCCGCGCACGGGCTGCGCCCCGCCGCCTACCTCGACCAGATCGGGCTGCTCGGCGAGCGCACCGTGCTCGCGCACGGGGTCTGGCTCGATCGCGCCGAGCTGGAGCTGATCGCCGAGCGAGGCTGCACCGTGGCCACCAACCCGGTCGCCAACATGAAGCTCGCGGTGGGTGGCGTCTTTCCCTACCCGGCGGCGCGCGAGGCCGGGGTCCAGGTCGGGATCGGCACCGACGGCGCCGGCTCCAACGACTCGCTCGACCTGCTCGCCGACCTGAAGGTGTTCGCGCTGGCGCAGCGCCACGCGAGCGGCGACCCGACCGTGCTGCCCGCCGTCGAGGCCTGGGAGATCGCGACCGGGGTGAGGGCGCCGCTACTCGGCGGCCAGGCCCTCGCGGTCGGTGCACCGGCCGACTTCCTGCTGCTGCGCCGCGACGCCTACGAGGTCGGGCTCGGCGATCTCGCCTCTGACCTCGTCTACGCCGCCGCCGGCTCGGTCGTCGACACCACGGTCGTCGGTGGCCGCGTCCTGATGCGAGGCGGCGAGGTCGAGGGGGCCGCGGAGGTCGTCGCTCAGGCGGCGGAGCGCGCAGAGCGGCTCGGCATCGCCTGAGCCCCGCGCCGCGGGCGGACGAGCGCGACGTGTCCCACCCAGGCCGCCACGATCCCGGCCGAGGCGGCAAGCAGCAGCGCCGCCCGCGGGTCGTAGGCCTCCGAGAGCCAGCCGACGAGCGGAGCGCCGATCGGGGTCGAGCCGAGGAAGACGATCGAGTAGAGGGCCATCACGCGGCCGCGCATCTCCGGCTCGACGGCGAGCTGCAGAGAGGAGTTGATCGTCGCGGCGAAGGTCACCGCGGAGCCGCCGAGCAAGGCCAGCACCGGGATCTCGAGCGCCAGGCTCGGCATCAGCGCCGCCAGCAGCGCCAGCCCGCCGAAAGCGAGCGCCGCGCCGGCGATCAGCCGGCCGTCGGTGCGGCCGTGGGCGCCGGTGACCAGGGCACCGACCACCGAGCCCACGCCCATCGCCGAGACCAGCGACGCGTAGGCGGTGGCGCCGCCGTCAAAGCTGAACCGCGCCAGCAGCGGCAGGATCACCTGGAAGTTGAGGCCGAGCGTGCCGACCAGCGCCATCAGGCCGAGCGGCACCGCCAGCTCCGGCGTGCGCAGGACATAACGGAGACCGGCCCGAACGGCGCCGCGCTCGCGGGCGACCCGCGGCGGCGTCTGCAGCGTCGCGGGTTCCATCCGCCACAGTGCCACGATCATTGCCGCGAAGCTGAGCGCGTTGAGGGCGAAGCAGGGCTCTACCCCTACCGTGGCGATCAGCAGCCCGGCCAGGGCCGGACCGACCAACCGCGCCGAGTGGATCAGGACGCTGTTGAGGCTGACCGCATTGACGACCCGGTCGGCGCCGACCATCTCGATCGCGAAGCTCTGCCTGGTCGGGTTGTCGACCGCGTTGACCGTGCCGCGCACGAAGACCAGCGCCATCACCATCCAAGGCGCGACGACACCAGTGACGACGATCGCGAGCAGGGCGAGGGCCGGCTGCGCCATCAGGGCCTGAGTCACGATCAGCAGGCGGCGCTTCGCGAGGCGATCGGCCAGCAGGCCGCCCCAGGCGCCGAAGAGGAGGATCGGCAGGAACTGGAGCGCCGTCGTCATCCCCACCGCCACGCCACTCCCGGTCAGCGAGAGGACAAGCCAGATCTCAGCGACCATCTGCATCCAGTTGCCGGAGAGCGAGACGATCTGCCCGGCGAAGTAGCGGCGGTAGTTGGGGACCGAGAGCGAGTCGAAGCTGCGCCGAACCGCGGCGCTCACTGCGATGCCCCGCGCTTCGCTCGCGGCTCCTCGAGGATCCCCTCAAGGATCGCGGCGGCGCGCTCCAGCGCCTCGAGGTCGGACGCGGGCAGGTCGCGCATGCGCCGCGCCAGGTAGGCGTTCTTGCGCCCGCGCAGGCGGCGCAGTCGCTCCCGCCCGGTGGCGTTGACGGTGACCAACGCGCTGCGCCCGTCGTCCGGGTCGGGAGCGCGGTCGAGGAGACCGGCCTCCTCCAGCACGCGCAGCGTCCGCGTCGCCGTGGGCCGCTTCACCCGCTCGATCTCAGCCAGCTCGCTCGGCGTCAGCGGCCCGTGCCGCTCCACCGTCGCCAGCGCCGAGGCCGCCGTCGGCGTCAGCTCCGCCCCTCCCCCGGCCGCCTCCTGCCGCAGCCGCCGCGCAGTCCGCACAATCGCCATCCGCAGTCGTGCGGCGGAGTCGGTGAGAGAGGTATCGGGTGCGATTTCGGGCAAAGTGATTAGCCTCGGTAATTAGTTTAACAAACTACCCTTTTGCGAACTCTCAAGGCTGAGTTCGTGCTTATTCGCCAATACGGCGAAGAAAGGCGAAGTCAGCGGTAAGAGGTAGGCCTGGCAACGGTCGCGTCGAATCAGACGCGGATGGCTTCTGAGGCGACCGAGAAGACGGCGTCCTACGCGCCAGGGATGGACGCGCGCAGCACGCGGGTTGCCGAAGTCCTCAACGGGCCGATGCTGATCGCGGCGGCGCTGACGCTGCCGATGGTCGCGATCACCGAGTCCCAGCCGGGAGGCTGGCTGGAGGACCTTGCGAACCTCCTCAACTGGGTCACCTGGACCGCCTTCGCGGTCGAGCTGGTCGTGATGCTCGCCATCGTCCCCAACCGTCGCACCTGGCTGCGCCACAACCCGCTCAGCCCAGTCGTCGTCTTCCTCACCCCGCCGGTATTGCCGCCCGGCCTGCAGGGACTCCGCGTCCTCCGCCTGTTGCGACTGCTTCGCCTGCTGCGCCTGGCCCAGCTCACGCGTGAGGTCTTCTCGCTGCGTGGCCTGCACTACGCGGCGCTGCTCGCCATGCTCACGGCGATCGGCGGCGGCGCAATCTTCGAGGCCTTCGAGAAGCATGAACAACACCTCGACACCTGGGACGGCATCTACTGGTCGGTGACGACGATGACCACCCTCGGCTCCGACATCTACCCGATGACCACCGGGGGCGAGATCGTCTCGATCGTGATCCTGCTCGTCGGGATCAGCTTCGTCGCGCTGCTGACCGGAGCCTTCGCACAACGCTTCCTCGGCCCCGAGATCGCCGAAGTCGAGAAGGAGCTGGAGGCCGAGCAGGCCTCCGCCGAGATGATCGCCCTGCGCGAGCTCCGCAATGTTCGCGAGCAGCTGGCGGCACTGGAGATCGCGGTCGAGCGGATGGTCGACGAGCGCTCGCCCGGCTGAGCCGGGGCGCTTAGCCCTCCTCGTCGCCCGCCGCGGCGATCTGCTTCTCGAGCTCCGCCATCACTTCCGGGTCGCGCAGCGTCGTCACGTCCCCCAGCGCCCGGCCCTCGGCGATGTCGCGCAGCAGTCGTCGCATGATCTTGCCCGAGCGCGTCTTCGGCAGGTCGTCGGCCCAGATCACCCGCTTCGGGCGGGCGAACTTGCCGATCCGCTCGGCGACGACGCCGCGAACCTCCTCGATCAGCTCGTCGCTGGGATCGGTGCTCCCCTGCAGGGTGACGAAGGCGCAGATCGCCTGGCCGGTGTCCTCGTCGGACTGGCCGATCACCGCCGCCTCGGCGACCTTCTCGTGGGCGACGATCGCCGACTCGACCTCCGCCGTCGAGAGCCGGTGGCCGGAGACGTTGACGACGTCGTCGATGCGGCCGATCACCCAGAAGTAGCCGTCCTCGTCGCGCCGGGCAGCGTCGCCTACCAGGTAGGTCTCCCTGCCGAAGCGGGAGAAGTAGGTCTCGACGAAGCGATCTTCCTCCCGGTAGAGGGTGCGCAGCATCGAGGGCCAGGGCCGCTTCAGCACCAGCAGCCCCTGGCCGCCCTCGACCGGCTTGCCCTCGTGCTCGTCGACGACCTCCGCCTCCACTCCCGGGAAGGGCATCGTCGCCGAGCCCGGCTTGGTCGCGGTGATCCCCGGCAGCGGCGTGATCATGATCGCGCCGGTCTCGGTCTGCCACCAGGTGTCGACGATCGGGCACCGTCCCCCGCCGATCACCCGCTGGTACCAGAGCCAGGCCTTGGGGTTGATCGGCTCGCCGACCGAGCCCAGCAGTCGCAGCGAGGAAAGGTCGTACTTGGCCGGGATCTCTGCGCCCCACTTGATGAAGGTGCGAATCGCGGTCGGCGCCGTGTAGAGGATCGTCGCCTTGTAGCGCTCGACCAGCTCCCACCAGACGCCCTGGTGCGGGTAGTCGGGCGCCCCCTCCCACATCACGCTGGTGGCGCCGTTGAGCAGGGGCCCGTAGACGATGTAGGAGTGGCCGGTGACCCAGCCGACGTCGGCGGCGCACCAGTAGACGTCCTCCTCCGGCTTCAGGTCGAAGACGTAGCGGTGGGTGGCGGCGACCCCGGTCAGGTAGCCGCCGGTGGTGTGGAGGATCCCCTTTGGCTTCGCGGTCGAGCCGGAGGTGTAGAGGATGAAGAGCGGGTGCTCGGCGTCGAGCGGCTCGGCCGGGCACTCGGGCTCGGCGGCCTCGAGCAGCTCGTCGTAGAAGCGGTCGCGCCCCTCGCGCATCGGGCACTCGATACCGGTGTGGCGGACGACGACGATCGTCTCCAGCGTCCCCAGGTCGTCCATCTGCTCGTCGACCTGGGCCTTGATCGGGGCCGTCTTGCCCTTGCGGCGGGCGCCGTCGACGGTGACCAGGGCCTTGGCGTGCGAGAACTCCATCCGCTCCCGCACCGCCTCGGCCGAGAAGCCGCCGAAGACGACGTTGTGGGGGGCGCCGATCCGCGCGCAGGCGAGCATCGCGACGACGACCTCGGGGATCATCGGCAGGTAGATGCCGACGATGTCCCCCTTCTCCACGCCGAGGCCCTTGAGGGCGTTGGCGAAGCGCTGCACGTCGGCGAGCAGCTCGGCGTAGGTGACGTCGCGCTCCTCCCCCTCCTCGCCGCGCCAGTGGAAGGCGACGCGCTCGCCGAGGCCGGCGGCGACGTGGCGGTCGAGGCAGTTGGCCGAAGCGTTCAGCCTCCCGTCGGCGAACCACTTGTAGAAGGGCGGGTTGGAGTCGTCGAGACCCTGGCTCGGCTCCTGCACCCAGTCGAGCAGCTCGGTCGCCTGCCGCGTCCACCAGGCCTCGGGGTCGGCGGCTGCCTCCTCATAGACGGCGGGATCACTGAACAGCGCCCGCTCGCGAAACTCCGCCGGCGGCTCGAACTTCTCCACCGAGAGCAGCTCGCTCAGCTCTTGCTCCAGGTCCGCCTCGCTTCCGATTCCCATTCCTCTCCCTTTCCTCGCCGCTACCCTGAGCGAACCGTACCGGCGAACCATGCTCTTCCGTCAGATCATCCACGAGGACCTCGGCTGCGCCTCCTACCTGGTGGGCGACTCCGCCTCGGGCGTTGCCGCGGTGGTAGACCCGCAGTGGGACATCAACCCCTACCTCGAGCTGAGCCGCCTGCACGGGGTGCGGATCGAGCACGTGCTGGAGACGCACAACCACGCCGACCACGTCTCCGGCCATGGCAGGCTCGCGCGCGCCACCGGGGCGACCATCCACATCCACGAGCTCGCCGAGGCCGAGTACGAGCACGAGGCCATCGCCGACGGGTGGGCGCTGCGGCTGGGCGAGGGCGCCACGATCGAGGCGATCCACACGCCCGGTCACCGGCCCGAGCACACCTCCTTCCTGCTGCGCGACGCCTCCCGCGGCGGTGAGCCGTGGGCGGTGCTGAGCGGCGACTCGCTGTTCGTCGGCGACGTCGCCCGCCCCGACCTGGCGATCGAGCCGCGGGAGGGCGCTGCCGACATCTTCCGCTCCCTGCACGGGCGGCTACTCGCCCTGCCCGACGAGGTCGAGGTCTGGCCCGGACACCTCGGCGGCTCGCTCTGCGGCAGCTCCTCAATCGACCTCAAGACCTCCTCGACGATCGGCTTCGAGCGCCGCCACAACCGGGCTCTTGGAATCGCCGACGAAGCGGAGTTCGTCGAGGACACGGTGGCGACGATCGGCAGCAAGCCGCCCAACGTCGAGCACATCGTCGCGCTCAACCGAGGCCCCCTGGTGGAAACGATCGGCGCCCCCACCCGGATGACCCCGCACGGCTTCGAGGCGGCGATCGCCGAAGGCGCGCTGGCCGTCGACTCGCGCACGAACGAGCAGTTCGACGAGGCCCATATCCCCGGGTCGTTGAGCGCTTCCGCCTATGACACCGGCTTCGCGACAAAGGTCGCCGAGATGGTGCCGGTCGACGCCGAGCTACTCGTCGTCGCCGCCTCCGACGGCAACGAGCTGGAGGCGGCGGAGCTGCTCGCCGCGGTGGGCTTGAAGGTCCGCGGCTTCCTCGGCGGCGGCATGACCGCCTGGCGAGCCGAGGACCGCCCGGTCGCGCGGATCGAGGCGATCGACCTCGATGAGCTGGCCCGCCGCCTCAACGGCGACGGCGGGCCCCAGGTCGTGGACGTGCGCGGTACCGCCGAGTTCGAGCAGGGCCACGTGCCGGGCTCCGTTCATATCCCCTTCGCCGAGCTGCGCGAACGCCTCGATGAGCTGCCCCGCGACCGCCCGGTTGCGACCATCTGCAAGGCCGGCAAGCGCAGCGGCCTCGCTGCCTCGATGCTCCAGCGCGAGGGTTTTGACGACGTGGTCCACGTCGCCCGCGGCAACGCCGCGGCCTGGGCCGACCGAGCGGACCAGCCGTCCTAATACCCAGGCGGGTGCCTGGCGATGAAGCCTTCGGTTGAGTTGACCGGCGAGGAGTGCCAGCGGGGGCCGGCGCCGCCCGAGGTGTCGAAGGCGAGGCCGGCGATCACCACCCAGGCGTGGCCGGCGTTGGCGTAGACCGTGATCCACTGCCCGGGCCCCGGTTCGCCCCAGGTTGAGAGGCCGGTC
>Ga0190265_10002089_pt1 | contig 13299 bp, 11 predicted proteins | sample Popmic124T_FD_133135 | JGI IMG/M metagenome (GOLD analysis project Ga0190265, IMG submission 133135) | Populus adjacent soil microbial communities from riparian zone of Indian Creek, Utah, USA - 124 T | ecosystem: Environmental > Terrestrial > Soil > Riparian zone | place: USA: Utah | collected... | reverse complement strand
GCGCCGGCCATGGTCGTCGTGATCGCGCTCGACGCGCTCGTGGCCCAGCCGCTCGGCCTGGCGTGGCTGCCCGCGGACCGGCTCGTCGACGGGCTGCACCTCGGCCTCGTGCTGGCCGGCGGCATGGGATTCGCGGCCCTCGCCGCGGGGCGCGCGCGCCCGGCCGTCGCGGTCCTGGTTGCGCTGGCGGTCTGCGTGCCGCTGGCGTGGGGCCCCGAAGAGGCCGGGCTCACGCTCTGGCCGCGGCCGCGCGAATGGCCGAAGGAGCAGGAGGTGACGCGCGGGCTCCGGATGGACGCGCTCTGGGAGGCGATCCGTCACGCGCCGCCCGGCCGCGTGCTCTTTCTCCGCTCTGCGGTGCCGCTCGACTGGCGGCCCGAATGGTGGCGGCCCCACACTCACCTCACCGCGCTGACCACGTTGCGCGCCGGCCGCGCGATCGTCGGGGGAACCTTCACGCATCCCTCGCCGGTGGCGGGGCTCGTCTACACGGGCTCGGCCGCGCATCGTCCGCTCACCCTGCTGGCCGAGCAGCGAGACGGCCAGACCCTGTTCGGCCGCCCGCTCGAGGCGCTCCCGCCGGAGGCGTTCAATGACCTCGCCCGCCGCCTGGGGATCGGGCTGGTCGTCGCCCTCGAGGAGGACGTCGGCCGGGCCCGGTTCCTGACAGAGAATCAATCAATTAGAAGCGTGTCCCGCATAGGCTCGTTCAGGCTGTTCGCGATGGCGGACGGCGCCGCCGAGCCGGTTCCGATCGGGGCCCAGCGGTGGCGGGTCTCCCCGCTCGCGGCCGCGCCGGGCTGGGTCTCGGTGCCCATCGCCTACTCGCCGCTCTGGGTGGCCCGCGCGGGTGGAGCGCCGCTGGCGGTGCGTCGCGACGAGCGAGGTCTCCTCGAGGTCGAGCTCGCGACGCCCGGCTCGCCGCTGGAGCTCGAGCATCGCGCGGGAGCCGCCGAGGGGGCGGGCATCGCGCTGAGCCTGGGGGCGGTCCTCCTGCTCGCCGCCCGATGGCGGTGGGCCCCGCGTGCGTGAGCCGGCGCGGGCGTCTGGGTGCCCTGCCCTAGCGGCCGGCCGCGGCCGGAGCGTCGGTTACTCGGCGCCGACGGTGTGGGAGAAGCGGGTCTGCCCGAGGGCGTCCACGATGCGCACGGTGAGGCCGGTGGCGTCGATGGCGATGTCGCCGAAGTTGGCGGTGCCGCCGAGGCTCCACAGCGAGCGTGGGGCGAGCGCGGCATCGAGCGGGTGCGGCTTGCCGGGGCCGGCCGACAACGGGCCCGCGATGAACTCGTGGAAGGACCATTCGGGCGTGGGGTGGTGGCGGATCAGCTCGGCGTGGTGCACGTCGGCCGCGAGCACCACCAGGTTCTTCACGCCGCGCTGGCGCAGAGTGCGCAGGATGCCGTCCCGCTCGACCGCGAAGCCGGTGGAGTGCTCCTCCGGCACTCCCCGGGGGTTGGCATTGCTCCAGGAGTCGTGCGCGCGGCCGCCGGTCGGGACCGAGAGGGGCACGCTCGACACCACGACCTTCCACACCGCGCTCGACGCGGTCACCGCGTCGATGAGCCACCGGCGCTGGGTGGGGCCGAGCATGGTCTTGCCCGGCCCGTCGACCGCGGTATTGGGGCTGCGGTACTGCCGCGTGTCGAGGATGAACACCTCGAGGAGGGCGCCCCAGCGGAAGTGGCGGTAGAGCCGGCCCGGCTCCTCGCGCGGGGGCCGGATCGGGAAATAGTCGATGAAGGCGCGCCGCCCCGGCTCCATCAAGGGCTCGGTGGGGCCGGCGAAGTTGTCGCGGACGTCGTGGTCGTCCCAGATCGCGTAGACGGAGGCGCGGCGGAAGTAGGCCTGCACCGCCGGATCCTCGCGGTTGTAGCGATGCTTGGCCCAGAAGTCGGCCAGGCGCCGCGCCACGAAGTCGTAGCCGGGCTCGTGCACCGCCTCGCCACACACGTGGTCGGCGTAGATGGTGTCGCCGACGAAGAGGAAGAAATCGGAGGGGATTCGCGCGAGGGCGCGGAAGATCGCGTACCCGTCGGCGGGCTTGCGGCAGTGCCCCCGGCTGCCGAGGTCGCCGCTCCAGGAGAAGCGCACCGGCCGCGCGTCGGTCGGAGAGGGCGCGGTCACGAACTCGCCGGTGGTCTCGGCCGTGTTCTGGGCCACCGTGTAGCGGTAGCGCGTTCCCGGCTCGAGGGACTGGAGCATCAGCTTGCCGGTCAGGTGCTGGCGCGGGCTCACCCGGATCTCGCCGCGGGCGCCCGCGGCCGGACCGCCCTCGATCGGCTCGAAGCGCACCGAGACCTCGCCCCAGGCGACGCCGCGCACCCACATCACCGCGGCGGTGTCGGTCACCTCGCCCACCGTGACGAGCGGCCCCGGCTCCGCGGCGGCGGCGGGCGAGACGACCGCCACGGCCACCGCGGTCCCGAGCAGGGCGAGCCGGAGCGAGCCCGATGCGCAGCGCATGCTCCGCGGCCGAGGGGCCCCGCTCAGACCATCGGGTCGTAGTTGAAGAATTGCCCCGACGTGTCGAGCGGCGCCATGTGGTGCTTGAGCGTGCCCGGGAACATGGCGGCCAGCCGCTCCGGCGTCCAGCCGAGGTCGTGGTGGATGCTCCGCAGCGGCCGCATGTGGCCGAACAGCATGACCTCCTTGCCGCGCACCCCGAAGACCTGGCCCGAGATCTCCTTGGCCTCGTCGGTGGCCAGGAACACCGCCACCGGGGCGATGTGCTCGGGGCCCATCTTCTTGATCTTCTCGACGCGGGCCTTCTGGGCCTCGGTCTCGGTGGGGATCGTGCCGATCATCCGGGTCCACGCGAAGGGCGAGATGCAGTTGGCGGTGACGTTGTAGCGGGCCATGTCGAGCGCCACCACCTTGGTGAAGCCCACGATGCCGAGCTTGGCCGCCGCGTAGTTGGCCTGGCCGACATTGCCGACGAGGCCGGAGGTGGACGTCATGTTGATGATCCGGCCCCACTTCCGCTCCCGCATGTGCGGGACCGCGGCCCGGGTCACCGCGAAGGTGCCCTTCAGGTGTGTGTTGAGGACGCCGTCCCACTCCTCCTCGGTCATGTTGAAGATCATGCGATCGCGGAGGATGCCCGCGTTGTTGACCACGATGTCCACGCGGCCGAAGTGGTCGAGCGCGGTCTGGATGATCTGCTGGCCGCCCGCCATGCTGGCCACCGAATCGTAGTTCGCGGCGCCCTGGCCCCCCTGCCCCTTGATCTCGTTGACCACGTCGTCGGCGGGGCCGCGCGCGTCGCCCGTCCCGTCCGAGCCTCCGCCGTAGTCGTTCACCACCACCTTGGCCCCGTGCTTCGCCATGAGCAGCGCGATCTCGCGGCCGATGCCGCGCGCCGCGCCGGTGACCACCGCGACCTTGTCCCTGAGCATCATCGTGTACGGGCCTCCTGTGGTGTCAGATCACGCTGCGGGCCGCGAGCGAGTCGATCTCGTCGGTCGTGAAGCCGGCCTCGGCGAGCACGTCGCGGCTGTGCTCGCCCAGCAAGGGGGCCGGGGTCCGGATGGTGCCCGGGGTCTTCTCGAGCTTCACCGGAGTGGCCACCGTCTTGAAGGTGCCCGCCCGCGGATGGCTCTGCTCGGTGATGAAGCCGGTGGCCGCCACCTGCGGGTGCCGGACGAGCATGGAGTAGTCGTTGACCGGGGCGCAGAGCACGTCGGCCTGCTCGAGCACGTCCATCCAGTAGGCGACCGGGCGGACGCGAAACACGGGAGCCAGGATCGCCTCCAGCTCCCCGCGGTGCGCGAGGCGGTCTCCGCGCGTGGCGAAGCGAGGATCGGAGCCGAGCGCGTCCAGCCCGACCGCCTTGCAGAAGGGCAGCCAGAGGCGGTCCACCCACGCGGCCACGAAGATCCAGCCGTCCGCGGCCTGGAGCGCCTGGTAGGGCACGATCTCGGGATGGCCGCTGCCGTAGCGGGGCAGCGGCTCGCCCGTCTCGTGGAAGACGGAGAGGCGCGCGGTATGGGCGAAGAGCATGCCGTTGAGCAGCGAGGCGTCGACCCGCTGGCCCTGCCCGCTGGCCGCGCGCGCGATCAGCGCGGTGAGGATGCCCTGGATCGCGAGCATCCCGCCCAGGGTGTCGGCCACCGGCGCCCCGCACAGCACCGGCCCGCCGTCGGGCTCGCCGGTGATGGCCATGAGACCGCCGAGGGCCTGGGCGAGGGAGTCGAGGCCCGGCTTCTCGCGCCAGGGGCCGTCGGGGCCGAAGGCGGAGATCGAGCAGTAGATGAGCCGCGGGTTCGCGCTCTTGAGCGAGTCGTAGTCGATGCCGAGCCGCTCGGCGACGCCGCCGCGGAAGCCTTCGATGATCACGTCGGCCCACGCGGCGAGCCGGTGGAAGGCCAGGCGCCCCTCCGGCTGCTTCACGTCGAGGCAGATCCCGCGCTTGTTGCGGTTGACGGTGAGGTGCAGCACGCCCTCGCCGTTGCGCATCGCCCGCGCGTACACCGAGCGCCCCGCGTCGGGCGCCTCCCGCGACTCCACCTTCACCACATCGGCGCCCATGTCGGCGAGGTACATGCCGCAGATGGGCCCCGCGATCAGGTGGGCCAGCTCGAGGACCCGCACGCCGTGGAGGGGCGCGCGCAGAGGGTCGGCCATGACCGCATCACCCTAGCACAGATCAGCCGCGGCTGGTCCGCATCAGGGCGGCCGCGAACTCCGCGCCCAGGATGAAGACGACGCCCGAGTAGTAGGCGAACATGGCCAGCGCCACCAGGACCCCGAGAGGGCCGTAGACCTGGTCGTAGACGCCGAAGGAGAGGATGTACCACCGGAAGAGCTGCTTGGCGGTCTCCCACAGCACCGCGGCGAGGACCGCTCCCGCGAGCGCGGCGCCCACCGGGACCCGCCGGTGCGGGAAATAGCGGTAGGGCACGAAGAAGAAGGCGGTGCTGAGCGCCAGGGCCAGCACGAGCGACCAGGAGCGCACCCAGTGAGCCGGCATGCCCACGGTCTGGAAGAGCAGGATCTTGAGCCACCCGAAGACGTCGCTGATGACGAGGCTGCCGAGGAAGAGCACGCCCATCGCCACCACCATCACCACGTCCCGCAGCAGGCCGCGGAGGAAGCCGGGGCCGCCCCGGAACCCGAAGATGTCGCTCAGGACCACCCGGATCGAGTTGAAGAGCTGGCTGGCGAAGAGGAGCAGCACCGCGGTGCCGAGCAGGCTCGAGAGACGCCGCCGGCGGATGATGGCGGCCAGCGTGTCGTGCAGCTCGCTCTTGTAGACCGGGACGATCGCGGAGAGCTGGTTCAGGACCGCCTCCAGGACCGTCTTCCGGCTCAGCACGAAGCCCGCCACCGAGACGAAGAAGAAGAGCAGCGGGATGAGGCCCACGATGAAGTTGAACGCGAGCCCCGAGGCCAGGAACATGCCGCGGCGGGCGCGAAAGTTCGCGGCCGCGGTTCTGAGCGCGCCGATCACGAGCCCGCGCCCCCCACCCGGGTCGCCTCGGCTACACGACGCTCCGGATCAGGCCGCCGTCCACCTGGATCGCGGTGCCCGTCACGTAGGACGCGCGCGCGGAGGCCAGGAAGACGACCATCGCGGCGAACTCCTCCGGGGCGCCGATCCGCCCCATGGGGATGTCCGCGGAGGACAGCGCCATCTGCTGGTCCATCGTGATCCCGCCGCGCTTGGCCCGGTCGGTCTGGTGCTCGATGAAGCGGTCGGTCATGATGCGACCGGGCAGCACGAGGTTGACCGTGATGTTGTCCTTGGCGAGATCGCCGGCCAGGGTCTTGAAGAGGCCCGCGATGCCGGGCCGGATCCCGTTGGAGAGGACCAGGCCGTCCACCGGCTGCTTCACCGAGCTGGACTGGATGGCCAGGATGCGGCCCCAGCGCGCCTTCTTCATGTGGGGCAGGACTTCTCGGATGAAGCGTACCGTCGACAGGTGGACCTGCTCGAAGGCCTTCGTCCAGTGCTCGTCGGTCATGCTCTCGAAGGGCCCGGGGGGCGGCCCGCCCACGTTGGCCACCAGGATGTCCACGCCGCCGAAGGCCCGGTTGGCCTCCGCGACCACCTTCGAGATATCGGCGGCGCGGCTCGCGTCGGCGGGCACCGCCAGCACTTCCGCGCCGGTCTGCCGCTTCACCTCCGCGGCCGCGTCCTGGAGCGGGGCCTCGCCGCGCGCGCACATCACGACCCGTGCGCCTTCCGCGGCCAGGCCCAGCGCGCTCGCCCGGCCCATGCCCTTGCTCGCCGCCACCACCAGGGCGGTCTTGCCCTTGATGCCCAGATCCATGGGGACCCCTTTGTCGGACTGCCGCCGGTCAGGATGTCTGCTTGTAGAAGTCGGCCCGGTCACCGCCGGTCACGGAGAGTCGGCGCACCTGGTTGTCGCGCATGACCTCGAGCGTCATCTTCTCGCCCGGGGCGCGCTTCCACAGCGAGAGATAGAGCTCCTTGCGGGTCGGGACCTCCTGGGCGTCCAGGGACACGATGACGTCGCCCTCCTGGATGCCGGAGCGCGCGCCCGGGCCGTTCGGCACGAGGCCCGCCACCACCACGCCCTCTTCGAGCACGTGGGCGAAGACGCCGAGCCAGGCCCGCTGCGGGCGGCTGACCACCCGGCCGAAGCGCATGAACTCCTGCTGGTTGCGGCGATAGCACTCGCCGGGGATGGCGAGCGAGCAGCGCGCGATCTCGTTCAGGTTGAGCGAGACGACGCCCACCATCTTGCCGGTCAAGGTGAAGAGCGGGCCGCCGCCGAAGCCCGGGTTGGCCGCGCTCGACACGATCCCGCGATCGAGCAGGTACTCCCAGTAGCCCTCGTACTCCCCGAGGTAGGTCACGAGACCGCCGGCCACGCGCCGCTCGCGGGGGCCGGTGGAGCCGATCGCGAAGACGGGCTCGCCCCGCGTGAGCGTCTCGGAGTCTGCGATGGGGACGGCCGGCAGCCCCTGCCGCTTCACGCGGAGCAGGGCCAGGCCGATCTCGAAGTCCTGCGCGACGATCTCGGCGCGCAGCGCCCGCCCTCGTCCCAGGGTGACCTGGATGGTCTCCGCCCCCATGACCACGTAGTTGACGGTGAGGATGAGCCCGGCGGGATCCACGACGGTCCCGCTGCCCATTCGCTCGTCGCCCAGGATGCGGGTGGAGGGGTGGTTCGAGGGGACCTCGGCGTGGATGTGCACCACCGAGCCGAGCAGGTGCTTGACGAGTTCGACGGACGCGTCCATGAATTGAGTGCGGGCTCACGCTAGCACGCGCGGCCCGGGGCGTGCAACGCGAGACCGGTACCAACAGATCGCCTATTTGAGGTGCCGCGCCAGGAAGTCCTCGACGCGGCGGCGGGCGTCTCCCGCCGCCTCCGCCTGATAGGCTACGGTGGCGCCGGCGCCGCCCGGCCGGTTCTCGTTCTCCACGTGGGCCAGCACCTCGTGCCGCTGCCCCTCGACGTCGAAGTAGTGGTAGGCGCCGGGATAGGTGGCGATGGTGGCGTCGGCGCCGCGGCTCCGCATGGCGTCGACCATCTCCCGGCACTTGGCCGCCGGCGTCCAGTCGTCGGCCTCCCCGATCAGCACCAGGAGCGGGCGGACCACCTGCTCCTTCACGAGGGAGAAGCAGCCGCCCGGGTAGACGCCGATGCCCGCCGCGAACCCCCCCGTCGTGGATCCGATGGTCGGCAGCGCGACCCCACGGCGGCGGGCGCGCTCGAGGCTCGGGCCGTTGATCACCGCCATGGCGTAGACGCCGCCCTGCGACCAGCCGATGGCGGCCACCCGGTCCCCGCGGACATAGCTCTGAGCCTGCAGATAGCGCAGGGCCCCGAAGGCGTCGTCGAAGCGCGCGGTGAGCGGCGGGTCATCCGGCCCCGAGCGGCAGTCGCCCTTGAGGCGTCGCGGGCCGAAGCTGTCCACGACGAGGGCCACGTAGCCGCGATCGGCGAGCCAGCGCGCCCAGCGGAAGGACTGCGCCTCGACGCCGGCGCAGCCGTGGAGCTGCACCACCGCCGGAAACGGGCCGGGGCCGGCGGGACGGATCAGCGTGGCCTCGATCGTCGCCGGGGCTCCCGGGGTCGCGCTGGGAAAGCGGACGGGGTGGCGGGCGGCGGGCGCGGCGCAGCCCGCGAAGAACGCCGCCGCCATCACCGCCGCCGCGATCCGGTGCACGGGGCGAGCATAGCAGGAGACCGCGCGCCGACGCCCCCTTCCATGCACTGCGGTAGAATGCGGCCAGGAGGAGCCCGACCATCCGAGAGGCGACCGAGCGGACCCGATGAGCGACGAGCCGTCACGGGAGACGCGCGCGGAAGCGCAGCGCCACTTCCAGCAGGGCTACGAGGCGCAGATGCAGGGCCGCCTCGAGGAGGCGGTGGCGCACTACCAGCGGTCGATCGCGCTGCACCCGACCGCGGAGGCCCACACCTTCCTCGGCTGGGCCTACAGCCACCAGGGGCGGCCCGACGACGCGATCGCCCAGTGCGAGATCGCGATCTCGGTGGACCCGGACTTCGGGAACCCCTACAACGACATCGGCGCCTATCTGATCGAGCTGGGGCGCGAGGAGGAAGCGGTGGCCTGGCTCGAGCGCGCGAAGAAGGCGGCCCGCTACGAGCCGCGCCACTATCCGTACTTCAATCTGGCCCGCATCCACGTCAAGCGTCACGAGATTCTCGCCGCCATCCGGGAGCTCGAGGGAGCCCTCGCCCTCGAGCCGCGCTACGTGACGGCGCGAAAGGAGCTGCACCGGCTCCGCGGCCTGCTCAATTGACGTCGATCCCGCTCCCGTTCTACGACAATCCCCTGCTGTTCGGGCACGATCCGACCCGCGGCCTGCTCGCCTTCCGCCCGGCGGAGAGCCACGTCACGGTCTACGCCCGGAGCGACGGGGCCGTGACGACGACCGACGAGCCCTTCCGGCCGTTCCTGCTCCTGGCCGATCCCGACCTCCTCAAGGGCTTCAAGAGTGACGTCGAGGTGACGCCGCTCGACGGCGATGGGGTCTACCGCTGGCTCGCGGAGTGCCCGTCGTGGGCGCAGGCGCTCCGGGTGCGCGATCACTGCCTGCGCGCCTCCGGCAAGGGCGCGGGCGCTCCCGAGGCACCGTACCGGTTCCTCAACGATCCGGCGCACCAGTTCCTGCTGCGGTCGGGGAAGACCTCGTTCCTCGGCATGGGCTTCGGCGACCTGCGCCGGATGGCGCTCGACATCGAGGTCACCACCGCGCCGGGCTTCGAGTTCCCGAACGCGGCCCGCGAGTCCGACCGCATCATCGCGATCGCGATGGCCGACTCCACCGGCTTCTCGACGGTGCTGTCGGGCGCGGAGCTCTCCGAGGCCCAGCTGCTGGCCGAGTGCTCGCGCATCCTCCGCGAGCGCGATCCCGACGTGCTGGAGGGCCACAACATCTTCCGCTTCGATCTCGAGTACGTGGAGGCGCGGGCGCGCCGGCACCGCGTGCCGCTCGCATGGGGGCGCGACGGGTCCGTCCTGCGCGGTTATCCCTCGCGCATGCAGGTGGCGGAGCGCGCGATCGGCTACCGGCGCTACGGGGTGACCGGCCGCCACATCGTGGACACCTGGATCCTGGCCCAGCTCTACGACGTGGGCGCCCGCGACCTCGAGTCCTACGGCCTCAAGGACGTGGCGCGCCACTTCGGGGTGGCCGCGCCCGACCGGACCTACCTCCCGCCGGAGGACATCCCGCGCATCTTCGTGGAGGACCCCGCCCGCCTCATGGCCTACGCGCGCGACGACGTGCTGGAGACGCTCGCGATCTCGGCCATCCTCTCGCCGCCCTACTTCGTGCAGGCCCAGGCCCTGCCCTTCGACTACCAGACCACCGTGCTGCGCGGCAACGCGACCAAGATCGACGCGCTGCTGATGCGCGAGTATCTCCACCGCCGGCAGGCGGTGCCCGCGCCCGGGGCGGGGCGCGGCGTCGCGGGGGGCTACACCGCGGTGTTCCAGCAGGGCGTGGCCCGCGACGTGCTGCACGTGGACGTGACGTCGCTCTACCCGTCCCTGATGCTGGGGCAGGGCCTCTTCCCGGCCTCCGACCGGCTCGGCGTCTCGGCTTCCCTGCTCCGCGACCTGCGCGAGTTCCGCGTCGCGGCCAAGCGACTGGCCCGCGAGGCGGCGGCCGCGGAGGATCGGATCTTCCTGAACGCGCTGCAGCAGACCTTCAAGATCTTCATCAACTCGTTCTACGGCTACCTCGCCTTCTCGCAGGGGCACTGGAACGACTTCGAGGTGGCCAACCGCGTGACCGGCGAGGGCCGCCGGCTCGTGCAGGCGCTGATCGACCGGCTCGCCGAGCTGGGCGCCACCGTGGTCGAGGTGGACACCGACGGCATCTACTTCGTCCCGCCCGCGGTCCCCCCCGTGGGGTCAGAAGAGCATCTCGTGAGCCTGCTGTCGGCGGTCCTCCCGGAGGGGATCCAGCTCGAGCTCGACGGCCGCTACGTGGCGATGTTCAGCTACAAGATGAAGAACTACGTGGTCCTCGACGAGCGCGGCAAGCTCCTGATCAAGGGCTCGGGCCTCCGCTCGCGGGGCATCGAGCTCTTCCAGCGCCTGTGGATGGAGGAGATGTTCCGCCTGCTCCTGACCGGGCGCCGGGACGAGATTCCCGCCCTGGTGAGCCGCTGGGAGGAGGACTTCCGGGCCCACCGCGTGCCGCTCAAGCAGTTCATGAAGACGGAGACGCTGCAGGAGTCGCTCGCGGTGTATCGCCAGAAGCTCCAGGCGGGCGCGCGCAACGTGGGCGCGGCCTACGAGCTGGCGCAGGGCTCGAGCCGCTCGTATCAGCCGGGCGACCAGGTCTCCTACTACGTCACCGGCGACTCCAAGCGGGTCAAGGTCAACGAGGCCGCGAAGCTGGCGGCCGAGTGGAGTGTGAGCGCGCCCGACGAGAACACCGCGTACTACGTGGCCAAGGTGCAGGAGCTCTACGAGAAGTTCCGGACGCTGATCGAGCAGGACGGCCTCTCGCCCGTCGTCGAGGCCGAGCCCGCCCCCGCCGCCCCCGAGCAGGGGCGCCTCTACGACGACTGAGGCGGGCCCGCAGCGGAGCCGCCCTCACCAGACCAGCGAGAGCTGGCGCGGCCGAGCGGGCGCCTCCGCGCGCACGCGATCGTCGCGGGTGCGGGCGGGGAAGCCCGCCTCCGCGGCCAGCCGCGCCACCCGGCGCTCGATCTCCTCCCGGTAGGCGCGCGGGGCATTGCCGGGCGTCGGATAGAAGGCGCGGTAGCGCGGCAGTGCCCACGGGAACTCCCGCTCCACGAACTCGAGGAAGAAGCGCCACGTCATCTCGGTCCGGAGGAAGAGGGCCTGCGAGATCGCCTCGCGCCCGCCCGCCGCGAGGGCCGCGGCCAGCAGCTCTCGCAGGCTCGCGTCGCCGTCGGTCAGCATCGGAAGGACCGGCATCAGGAAGAGGCGCGCGCGGACGCCCTCGGCGGATAGGGCCCGCATGACCTCGAGCCGGAGGTCGGGGCGGGGAGCCCTGGGCTCCAGCTGCCGCAGGAGCGCCCCGTCCAGCGAGATCAGCGAGACGTTCACCCAGAGATCCGAGGAGCGCGCGATCCGGGCCAGGAGCTCCCGATCGCGCAGGACGCCGGTGGACTTGGTGGTGAGCCCGATCCGGAGCCCGGGCACCCGCGCCATGATGTCCAGCACGCCGCGCGTCACCGCGAAGCGCGCTTCCGCCGGCTGATACGGATCCGTCGCGGTACCGATGGCGATCTCCTGCCCCGCGTCGCGCGCCCGGATCAGGCCGCTCAGGAGCCGGGCGGTGCCCGCTTCCTTCACGTAGATGCGCTCCTCGAACTCCACGGGGTCGCCGTGCCCCAGGTACTCATGCGTGGGTCGCGCGTAGCAATACCGGCACCCGAGCTCGCACCCGCGAAACGGGTTGACGGTCCAGCCGAAGGGCATGCTCTCGCCGGTGAGGCGGTTCAGCAGGTTCTCCGACTGAAGCCCCTGGAATGTCACGCCTCGCCGCTGATCCACGATTTCGCCGAGTCGCTTCACGAAGCCCGGGGCCGGTCGCGGACTATCCATGGTCAGCTCTCCACATGACGAGTACTCTACCACGAGAAAAAACCCCGGGGAACTCACCTGGCTTCCCCGGGGCCGAAGCTGCCTAGCGGCGCCAGCCTCCTCCGCCACCGCCACCACCGGGCCGTCCGCCGCCGCCGCCACCGCGAGGCCCGCCCCCACCACCGCCGCTACGCTGTGGCTGGGGCCGTGCCTCGTCGACGACGAGATTGCGATCCCTGAAAAGTCGACCGTTTAGCATCTCGATGGCCTTGGCCAGCTCCTCCTTGGTGGCCATCTCGACGAACCCGAAGCCCCGGGGCCTGCCGGTGAACTGATCGGTGACGATACGGACGGATTCGACCGTCCCGGCCTGCTGGAAGAGCTCGCGCAGGTCTTCTTCAGTCGCCTGGAAGGAGAGATTGCCGACGAAAAGCTTTGCAGGCATCGAGGAACCTCCTGCCGCGATCAGGACCGAGTAGACTCCCTCCCGGCTCGCCAGCGGCGTCAAGGAAAGCCACCCGCTCGTGGGCCTCGCCAGGCGGGCCCGCAGCGTGGGCGCTACCCTACTGATGGTCCGACCACCTGTCAAGCGAATCTTGCGGCAGAATGTTCTTTATTTCACTACGTTATGCCCTTACAGAGTGCGGTGGGGGCAACAAGAAATTGCTCAGAGATGCACCCTGCGCGCCGAGGCCGCGCCCCGCGCGCGCAACTTCTTCCGGCAGCGCGATGCGGCCGAGTGAAGATTCCTGACTACGTTCTCTTACGTAGATCGATCTACGCGCCACCGCGTCGCGCGACCACGTCACCTGATCAGCTCGGCGGGTTCTCGCGCGCCAGCAGATCCTGGTACGTCTCTGCGGGCAGCGTCTCCACCCAGTCCCTCCCCTCGGAGTCACGGCCGTAGTACTCGGCCATGTACACGCGCGCTTCCTGCTTCGTCCGGAACAGGCGCCAGATGTGCGCGGCGGTTCCGCCGGGCCGCCGCAGATAGAAGATGGGATCGGCGGGGCCCGTCGGCTCGTACACGGTGCGCTGGCCGAACTGGTCGTAGCTGATCCAGGCCACCGCGATCCCGCCCGCCGACAGCACCCGCGCGCGCAGCGATTCCTCGAGGGGCAGCGACTCGACGTCCTGAAGCCGCGGACCGTAGTACACGGGCACCGTCGCCGCGTTTACCGAGACCGCCACGTCCAGCGCGCCGCCCGCCGTCTCCAGCAGCGCGCGGGCCTCGTCGCCGACCCAGGCTCGACCGGAGACGTAGAGATCGGGCCAGGCCTCGAGCAG
>Ga0190265_10002088_pt1 | contig 13308 bp, 15 predicted proteins | sample Popmic124T_FD_133135 | JGI IMG/M metagenome (GOLD analysis project Ga0190265, IMG submission 133135) | Populus adjacent soil microbial communities from riparian zone of Indian Creek, Utah, USA - 124 T | ecosystem: Environmental > Terrestrial > Soil > Riparian zone | place: USA: Utah | collected... | reverse complement strand
TGGGGCGACGAGGGCAAGGTCGCGGTATTCCGCCTGCGCGCCGACGGGAGCACCGACCGCACCTTCAACGGGGGACAGCAGGTGACCGCGCCGACCGGCTTCGTCCCACTCGCCATCGGCCTGCAATCGACGGGCCGGATCGTCGTCCTCGGCAACCGGGGCTGCTGCGGGCCGCAGTCCTTCGTCCTGATCGTCCTGCGCGGTGGGACCGACCGCACGCGCTGCCAGGGGCGCAGGGCGACGATCGTCGGCACGCGGCGCAAAGACGAGCTGATCGGCACGCCGCGGCGCGACGTGATCGCGGCTCTCGGCGGCAACGACACCGTGCGCGGTATGAGCGGCGCCGATCTGATCTGCGGCGGCAAAGGTCAGGACCGCTTGCTCGGCGGGGCGGGCCGTGACAGCGTGCAGCAGCAGCCCGGCGGACCCCTCACGCGCTAGCCTCGCCGGCATGCGGATCGCCCAGCGGCTTGTCGACGAGATCGTCACCCACGCGCGAGGGGACCTGCCGAACGAGTGCTGCGGGATGATCGGCGGTGTCGAGGGCCAGGCACGCAGCGTCTACCGGGCGCGGAACGATTTCGCCAGTCCCTTCAGTTTCAAGATCCACTCCGATGACCAGTTCCGGATCCAGGCCAAAGAGATGCCGGAGCGCGGCGAGGATCTGCTCGCCATCTACCACTCCCACACGAAGTCGCCCGCCTACCCGTCGCAGACCGACCTGAACGAGGCCGAGAAATGGCCCGAACCGATCTACGTGATCGTCTCTTTCCAGGACCCCGAGAAACCTGAGGTCAAGGGCTTCTGGCTAAAGGACAACAAGATCGAGGAGGCCGAGCTTGTCGTCGAGTAGCGGCAAACTGGTCAAGGTCGCTTACGCCCAGCAGCAGGCGGAGGCGGAAATGATCCAGGGCCTGCTCTCCGAGCACGGCATCCCCAGCATGTTGCGCCGGGCCGCGGGCTTCGACGTCCCCGACTTCCTCGCCGCCGGCCCACGGGAAATCCTCGTCGCCGAGGAGCTCGCCGCTCAGGCCCGCGAAGTGCTCGAGGGAACTCCGGGCGAGAGCTAGCCGACCGGCGGGCGAGCAACGGCGCGCAGGTAGTCGCGCCAGGCTGCCTCGATCTCGCCGACCTCCGCTTCGAAGGCCGCCTCGAGCGTCGGCGTGGCGCCGCCAGGGAGGATCTCCCGGGCGAGGCTCTCGCAGGCACTCGGTCCGCGCTCGGTCTCGAGCAGGTCGAAGAGCGTGCCGCCGAGAATCACGGCGTCACGGCGCGAAGGGGGGAAGGAAGGGCGCGAGCTCTCGCGCAGGCGGCGGATGACCGCCGCTCGGTAGAGGCCCACCTGGCGGGCGAAGTACTGGGCAGCGCCCTCGACCAGCCAGGCCCAGCCGAGGTAGCGGGCGAAGCGGCGCGGGGTCCAGGAGGGCGGCAGGTCGGGGTTGTTGGCGGCGATCACCAGCTGTGCGTAGAGCCGCTCGGCGGTGCCGCGCAGCGCTTCGCGCGAGTCCTCGCCGGCGGCGCGCCGCTCCATGTGGAGGTCGTTCAGCACGTGCAGCTCGGTCGCCATCGCCCAGCCGGCCAGGTAGCGGCGTCCGGCCGGGGCCGCCGACCAGCGCGCCGCCGGCAGGAAAGGGTGGGCCATCGCCAGCAGGGCGGGGTTGGTGTGGACGACCACGGTGACCTCGCCGGGGACGCTCTCGAAGCGCTCCTCGAGTCGCAGCCGCAGCTCCTCCATCCGGTCCAGCGTGCGCTCGGCGAACGCCGTGTCGCCGCTGTCGTGCCGCGCCGTGAAACTCAAGGACTGCGTCTCGACCCAGGGCACGGGCCGAGACTACTCAGACGAGGACCGGCTCGGAGGCCGTGCAGACCGAGTGGATCTCCTGGCGGGCGCGGTCGAACTCCTCGTCGGCCATCACCGGGGTTCCCTCGAACGGCAGCTCGCGGTCGATCTCGACCCAGGAGCGGCAGCCGTGGTACTCGTCGCGGACCTTGACCGTGACCGGCCGGGGGATGCGGTGGACCCGCAGCAGCAGGATGTGCAGCGGGTGGCGCCGCTTCCAGTTGAGCCGCTTCTCCGCGTAATCGGGAGTCCAGACGTAATAGGGGGAAAGATCGTCGACGATACGTGGGTTGGTGACCGTGAGGTGATCGGTCACCTCGGCCCAGCAACGCAAGCGGACCCGATCCGGCTGGGGGATGCCGCCATCCTGGATCAAGGCCGCGGGCGGCGGCTCCTCGTCGGGCCAAACGCCCTCCTCAAGAGCGCGCCGCAGCTCTGGATGATGCGACTCGCGGACCAGGTTGTTGCGCTGATGGTCGAAGGTCGGATAGAGGAAGAAGCGCTCGTGATCGAGCTCGAAGTGCTTGTTGTCCTCGCGGATTCCGCCCTTGCGCAGGGTCAGCAACTGCTCGCCCTCAGCGAGAGCGCGCACCGTTACAGCCCATTCCTTTAAAGCGATCGGCATTTGCAGTCTTACCTGAGAGGTGGTTCGAGTCTCTGACTGGTTTGGAGCCCCTACCTCTCGACTCCGCAGGCGAGTGTCCCGCCCGGAAGGCCGCATTCTAGACCAGCGCGGCGAAATAGCCAAATGGATTCTCTCAGCCGTGCCCGCCGCCGCCTGGCGTCTCGATTCGGAGCCGGTCCCCGACGGCCAGATCGCCCTCGGCCTTGCTGGGCAGTGGCGCCCCGTTGAGCAGGTTGCGGCCGACCTCGCCGTCGCCACCGCCGTCGCGACCGCATGGCGGGTGACGACGGCGCTCGCTGATCAGCGAGTAGCGCATCGGCGCCAGCGCTTCGATCTCGCGCACGATCCCCTCGCCACCGCGCCGGCGCCCCTCGCCGCCGCTGCCGCGACGCAGCGAGAGCTCGCGAACGCGCAGGGGGAATTCCGACTCGAGCGCCTCGATCGGGGTGTTCAGGGTGTTCGACATCGCGACGTGAATCGCGCTCGGGCCGTCGGCATCGGGGCAGGCGCCCTGGCCGCCGGCCATCGTCTCGTAGTAGGTGAAGGCGTCGTTGGCGAGGGTCAGGTTGTTCATCGTGCCCTGTCCCTGCGCTTGCACGGGCCGTGCGCCGGCGAGCGCGGCGATCGTCAGGTCCGCGACCCGACTGGAGGTCTCGACGTTTCCAGCCACCACCGCCGCCGGGAAACGGGCGTTGAGCAGGCACCCAGACGGCGCCAGCACCTCGATCGGCCGGTAGGCGCCGGCGGAGGGGGGAGCGTCCGGGTCGGTCAGCGCTCGCACCGCGAAGTAGGCCGCTGACTTGGTCACCGAGAGCGGGCAGTTGAGGTTGCCCTCGACCTCTCTGTCGGTGCCGGCGAAGTCGAGCGTCATCCGGTCGCCGCGGATAGTCGCCGCCAGCCGCAGCGTCACCTCGCGGGAGCGGCCGTCGCCGTCGTCCTCGAGCACATCTGTTGCCTCGTATGTGCCGTCGGGAAGCTCGGTCAGGGCGGCGCGGGTGCGGCGCTCAGCGTAGGCAAGGATCTCGTCCATCCCCTCGCGCAGTCGCGCGGTGCCGTGACGTTCCGCCAGCTCGACCAGCCGCAGCGCGCCGACGCGGTTGGCCGCGGTCTGCGCGCGCAGGTCGGCGAGCCTTTGCTCGGGTGAGCGCATCTGGGCCGCCAGGCGCTCCAACTGGGCGTCGTCGGCGCGGGTCGGGGGAATGACCACGCCCTCTTCCTCGAGCGTGCGTGAGCCGGCGGGCATTCCGCCCGGGGTGGGGCCGCCGATGTCGGCATGGTGGGCGCGGCAGGCGGCGAAGCCGAGCAGCTCGCCCTCGATGAAGACCGGCGAGATCAGGGTGACGTCGGGCAGGTGGGTGCCGCCACGGTAGGGGTCGTTGAGGATCCAAGAGACCCCGGGGAGCTGCTCTTCGCCGAGCACGGCGGCGACCGCGTCCGGCATCGAGCCGAGATGGACGGGGATGTGCTCGGCCTGCATCACCAGCTCGCCCCGGGCACTGAAGAGGGCGGTCGAGCAATCGTGGCGCTCCTTGATGTTGGCCGAGTAGGCGGACCGGATCAGGTCCGCACCCATCTCGTCGCAGGCGGCGCGCAAGCCGCCGATCATCACCTGCAGGGTTACCGGGTCGAGGCCGCTCATGGCAAGACCGCCGCCAGAATCGTCCCCTGGTCGTCGACCGTGGCCGACCAGTTTTGCGGGACGAGGAAGGTCGCCTCGGGCAGCTCGAAGATCGCCGGCCCGTCGACGGTCGTGCCGTCGGCCGGCTCGCCGCGCAGGACCGGCGTCTCGATCCACTCGCCGTCGTAGTGGACCGGCCGCTCGCTGCGCTCCAGCTCGCCGCCCGGCGCCGCGGCCAGACGCGGCCGTGGCCCCGCTTCGACCATGCCGATGCGGATGTGGACGAGGACGACCTTGCCGTCGGGATCGCGGTGCCCGTAGCGCTCCTCGTGGGCGCGCTCGAAGCGGGCGACGAGGTCGGCGGTATCCGGATGTGCGTCACCGCGCACGGGCAGCTCGAAGGCCTGGCCCGCGTAGCGCATCTCATAGACGATTTCGGGCTCAGCCCGTCGCAGTCCGGCGCCCAGCCCAGCGATCAGCTCGCCGACCTCGGCGGCGACTCGCTCGCTGCTCAGCCGCTCGCCACCCAGCATCACCGTGCGAGTCGTGTCGCGGCGGCGATCCGAAGCGCAAAGCCCGAGCGCGGAGAGGACGCCACCGGCGCGGGGGCAGAGGATCCGCTCGATGCCCAGCTCGGCGGCGATCGCCGCCGCGTGCATCGGTCCTGCGCCGCCGAAGGGGAGCAGGGCGAAGTCGCGCGGGTCGAGGCCGCGCTCGACGGTGACCACGCGCAGCGCCCGCACCATCTCCTGGTTGGCGACGCGGACGATGCCTTCTGCCGCCCTGAGCTCGTCCAGGCCCAGCGATGCCCCGAGGTCGCCGACGGCCTCGCGGGCGGCCGCGAGGTCGAGCTCGATGCCGCCGGCCAGCTGCGCGCCGCTTGTCAGGCGGCCGAGCAGCAGGTTCGCATCGGTGACGGTCGGCTCACGACCGCCGTGGCCGTAACAGGCCGGCCCCGGCATCGCGCCCGCAGAACGGGGTCCCACCCGCAGCGCCCCGCCCCGGTCGCGCCAGCCGATCGAGCCGCCGCCGGCGCCGACCGTGTGCACGTCGACCATCGGCAGCTGAATCGTGCGGCCGGCGATCTGGCGCGAGTCGGTCCGCCGCACCGCGCCGGCCTCGATCACGCAGACGTCGCAGGAGGTGCCGCCCATGTCGAGGCCGAGCGCGTCGCCCTCGCCGCTGGTCCGGGCGAGCAGGCCGGCGCCGACCGCCCCTCCCGCGGGGCCGGAGAGCACGCTCCAGGCGCCGGCACGCGCCGCCTCCTCGGCGCCGGCGACCCCACCTGAGGACTGCATCACCAGCGGGGCCGGCAGGCCGCCGGCCGTCGCCGCCTCGCTCAGCCTGTCCAGGTAGCGGCCGAGCAGCGGCGAGAGGTAGGCGTCGATGGTCGTCGTCGAGCAGCGCTCGTACTCACGGAAGCGGGGCAGTACCTCATGCGAGGCGGATACGTGCACCCCCGGCAGCTCGCGCCGCAGGTGAGCGGCGAGCGCCTGCTCGTGGGCGGGATCCAGATAGGAGAAGAGCAGGCAGATCGCAACCGACTCGGCGCCGCTCTCGCGCACCTGGGCGGCGAGGCGCGCCGGCTCGCGCGCACCCAGCGGCTCGAGCTCGCCCTCGGGGCCGGTGCGCTCCGCTGCCTCGAAACGCAGCCCCGGATCGACCAGCGGCACCGGCTTCGGCGTGCAGAGCCGGTAAAGCTCGGGGCGATCTTGGCGGCCGATCTCGAGCAGGTCGCCAAAGCCCTCGGTGGCGATCAGCGCGGTGCGGGCGCCGCGTTCCTCGAGCAGGGCGTTGGTTCCCACCGTCATCCCGTGGGCAAAGGACTCGACGTCGCCGGTCTCGGCTGAGGCTCGCCGCAGAACCTTCTCGACCGCGGCGGTCACCCCCAGGGACTGGTCCTCTGGCGTGGTCGGCAGCTTCGCGGTGTAAACGGCCTCGCCGTCGACGAGGACGGCGTCGGTGAAGGTTCCGCCTACGTCGACTCCGAGCAGCATGCGGCGACGCTAGCGCCAGCGCTCTCTTCTGGTCGCCCCGTCGGCGCCGAGGACGATGTGGATGCCGTCCAGGTCCGGATCGATCTCGGGCGCGTCGATGCGCAGGTGGCCGCCGCGAGACTCGGCTCGCTCCAGCGCGCAGGTGGCGATCGCTGCGGCGAGCGAATAGGGGTTGCGGCACAGCTCGCGCAGCTGCTCGGCGCTTCGCTGGGGCCCGGCTAGGCGCCAGACCGCCTCGCGGGTCGCTTCGGTCGGTGGCTCGAAGCGCCACTTCGGCGTCGCTGCCGGTGGTGTGGCACGAGCCGCGCCGGTTGCGGCGGAGGCGGTGCGAGTGCCGAACACGAAGCACTCGCTGAGCGAGTTGGAGGCGAGCCGGTTGGCGCCGTGCAGGCCGGTGCAGGAGCACTCGCCGACGGCATTGAGCCCGGGCAGGGAGGAGCGACCGTCGAGGTCAACCGCGACGCCGCCCATCGTGTAATGGGCGGCGGGGGCGACCGGTACCGGCGCGGAGGTCGGATCGAGGCCGGCCCGGGCGAGTGACTCGAACACGTTTGGAAAGCGCCCAGGGTCGATCTCGCGCAGATCGAGCTGGACGCTGTCGGTCCCGTCGGCCTCGATCCGGTCGAGGATCGCCGCGGTGACCGCGTCGCGCGGCGCGAGCTCGTCGGTGAAACGCCGCTCCGAGGCATCGAGCAGGCTCGCTCCCTCGCCCCGCACCGCCTCGGTGATCAACAGCCCGTCATGGCGATTGCCCGGCAGCGCCAGAGCGGTTGGGTGGAACTGGCAGAACTCGAGGTCGGCCAGCTCCGCGCCCGCCGCCAGCGCCATCGACGGCCCGGCGCCGATTGCGCCCCAGGGGTTCGTCGTGCGGCGCCAAAGAGCTGCCGCGCCGCCGGTGGCTAGCACGGTGGAGGGAGCGGCGATCGAGCCGTCGTTGGTGAGCAGGCCGTGGCAGCGTTCGCCGTCGCTCCATAGAGCGACTGCCGAGGTTCGCTCTCTTACTGAGATACCGGGCTCGGCGGCGACCATCGCCGCCAGCTTCGAGGTGATCTCGTGGCCGGTCTGGCTGCCGCCGGCGTGGACGATGCGCCGCCGCGTGTGGCCGCCCTCGAGTCCGAGCGAGAGCTCCCCGTCGGGCTCGAGATCGAAGGCGACCCCGCGGCGGCGCAGCTCCTGCACCGCGGCGGGCGCTTCTTCAACCAGCGCCTGCACCGCTGAGGGTCGGCAGAGGCCGCGCCCCGCGGCGATCGTGTCGGCGGCGTGCCTGGCGGGAGAGTCGCCCGCCTCTAGCGCCGCCGCGAGGCCGCCTTGAGCCCAGAAGCTGGCGCTTTGGGAAAGCGGGGTGCGGGATATCAGGCAGACGGCGGCGCCCCGCTCGGCCGCTTGCAACGCGGTCCACAGTCCAGCTGCCCCGCCGCCGACGACGGCGACGTCGCACTCCGCCATTGCGGCTATCGCCGCCCCGCCTCTCGCTTGATCGCCTCGACCTGCCCGCGCAACCAAGCCGCGGCGGCCTCGCGTGCGCGCGCCGCGGCGTCGGCCTCGACGCCGCTCGGGGCGCTGCCGGCTTGGCGCTGGGCCTCGACGACCCGCTTCTCGGCCTCCTCTGCTTGTGCCTCGATTTCGGCCAGGCGGGCCTCGGCCGCGGCGATTGAGCGCTCTTTCTCGGCGCGCTCGCGCTGCAGCTCTTCGGCGTGGGCGCGCTGCAGCTGCTCAGTCTCTTCTTTGGCGCGCCGGCGCTCTTGCTTGAGGTCCTCTTCGAGCGCTTCGATCTCGGCCGTCGCCCGCGCTTCGGCAGCGGCTGCCGACTCCGCCGCCTCGCGCAGCTGTCGCTCGGTGGCCTCGACCTGCGCGCCGAGGTCGCTGCTGCTGGAATCGCGCCTTTCCTCACTCATCTTGAGCCAATCTATTACTTGGACGGACGGTCCCGATCGAGAATTGCCCGGTAGGCCTGGATCGTCCGCTCCGCCATCCGCGAGGCAGAGAGGGTGGCGGCGCGGGAGCTGCCGTCGACGCGCGGGTCGGCAACCTCCAGGTGGCGACGGGCCAGCTCGCTCCAGGTCGCCGTGTCGAAGGGAGCGCAGAGCGTTCCCTCGACGCCCCCGAGCGCGTAGGGGGCGATTCCAACTGGGGTGGAGAGGACGGGCACGTCGCAGGCCAGCGCCTCGACGCAGACGAGGCCGAAGCCCTCGTAGTCGGAGGTGACCAAAACGGCGTTGGCGGCATTGACCCAGAGCGGCATTTGGTCGGGCTCGATCGAGCCGCCGCTGAGCAGCTCCGCGTCGCTGGCCGCGGCCAGCGCGACGGCGCGGTCGACGCGCTTCTCGGGTCGGTCTGGATTGGCGGCGAAGAGCAGGAAGCGGCCCTCGGGGTCGAGCCCGAGTCGTTGCCGCGTCTCCGTGCGCGGAATCGGGTGGAAGCGATCGAGGTCGGGTCCACAGGGCAAGACCGCCGCGCCACGCACGGCAGGCAGCCCTGGTCGCCCGTTCTCCTGTGCGAAGAGGGCCCGCGAGACGGCGGCGACGAGATCTACGCGCCGCGCCAGTCGACGTGAGAGCGGCCCAACCGCCCAGTGGCGGACGTCGGTGCCGTGGAAGCTGACGACCAGCGGCCGGGCGCCGGCCAGCCGGGCGCACCAGCCGGCCAGGCCATAGTGGGCGTGCACCAGATCGAAGTGCTGACCGCGCAGGAACCGCCGCAGCCGGCGCGTCGCCGGCGCGTAGCCGTTGCGACCGCGGGCAAAGCGGAACTCCTCGACGTCGACCCCCAGCTGCCGCATCTCGGCGACCTGGTCGCGCACCCAGCGACCTCGCTGCGGCGCCCCCGCGTCCGGCTCGAAGTTTGAGACGACCAGCACCCGCATCTAGCGCTCGGCTGACCCGGCGACGTTTTCGAAGATCGTCGCCACTCCTTGACCGACGCCAACGCAAAGGGCCGCGACGCCATAACGGGCGTTGCGGCGACGCAGCTCGTGGCTCAGGCCGCAGGCGAGGCGGGCGCCGGAGCAGCCAAGCGGGTGGCCGATCGCGATCGCGCCGCCGTTGACGTTGAGGCGGTCGCGCTCGATGCCCAGCTCGCGTTCGCAGGCGATCACTTGCGAGGCGAAGGCCTCGTTGATCTCGACCAGGTCGAGATCTTCGAGGCCGAGCTCGGCCCTGGCCAGGGCCGAGCGGATCGCGGGGATCGGCCCGAGGCCCATCAGTCGCGGCTCGACACCGGCCACCCCGATCGAAACGATCCGAGCGAGCGGCGCCGCGCCGAGCTCCGCCGCCGCGGCTTCGTTGCCGATCAGCAGGCAAGCGGCGCCGTCGTTGAGCGAGGAGGAGTTGCCGGCGGTGACGCTGCCGCCCTCGCGGAACGCCGGCGGCAGCGCCGCCAGCCGCTCGAGACTGGTGTCCGCCCGCGGCCCCTCGTCGTCCTCCAGCAGCCCCGGTTCGCCGCCGCGCTTCGCCGGTGGCGTCGGCACGGCGACGATCTGGCCGGCGAGCCGGCCCTCTTCGCGCGCCGCGATCGCAAGCCGGTGGCTGCGCAGCGCGAACTCGTCTTGATCCTCGCGGGAGATGCCGCGCTCTTCGGCGACGTTCTCTCCGGTCTCGCCCATCGCCTCGGTGTGCGGCCCATCGGCAAACCTCGGATTGACGAGGCGCCAGCCCAAGGTCGTGTCGTGCAGGGTCCGATCGCCGCGAGGCAGGCCGCTCTCCGGCTTCGGCACAACCCAGGGCGCCCGGCTCATCGACTCGACGCCGCCGGCCAGGCAGAGATCGGCGTCGCCCGCCCGCACCGCCCGCGCGGCCTGGTTGACAGCCTCAAGCCCCGAGGCGCAGAGACGATTGACGGTCGTGCCGGGCACCGAGACGGGGAGGTCGGCGAGCAGCGACGCCATGCGGGCCACGTTGCGGTTGTCCTCGCCGGCCTGGTTGGCGGCGCCGAAGAAGACGTCGTCGATGCTGGCCGGGTCGAGGCCGCTGCGCTCGACCAGCGCCGTGATCGCGAACGCGGCAAGGTCGTCCGGGCGGACGGTGGCCAGGGCCCCGCGGTAACGGCCGACCGGCGTGCGTAGGGCGCCGAGGATGAGTGCGTCGTTCTTTTTCAAGGACGGCTGAGAATTGTCACACCCAGGTCTTGTTCCGTGCGCGGCGGCCCCCGAGCATCGGCCTCAACCGAACGAGGAGGCTTCAATGATCTACGCGTTGATGGGGTACGCGCACTCGCTGGTCGTGCAGCGGCTGCGGCTGATCCGCGCCCTTGCCGGCGGCGAGCGCGGTCAGGGGACGGTTGAGTACGTCGGCCTGATTTTGCTCGTCTCGCTTCTGATGGTGGGAATGGTGGCGGCGATGAAAGGGTTCAACGGCAAACAGGGAACCGAGTTGGCCGGGGTGATCGTCGACAAGATCAAGCAGGCGGTCGACAAGGTGGCGTTCAAATGACCCTCGTGCAGGGACGGCCCGCGGTGCGGGCCGTCCCACCGCTGCCAGGGCCGCTCGCGGGGTCGGCGACAGGCCGAGCCACAATGGCGACCGACGCACGGCTTATGCTGTATTCCAGCATGAAGCATCGGACCCAGCTATACCTGGACGAGGGCCAGCATCGCTGGCTACGTCAGCAAGCCGGCAAGTCGGGCAGCATCGCCGCTGTCGTGCGGGAGCTGATCGACGCCGAGCGCGCCCGCCTCGCCGACCCGGCGGGCGACCCGCTGCTTCGCTACCTGGCGGAGGAAGCGCCGGCCCGTGGCCATGCGGGGACGAGCGTGACTACGCTGGACGCAGACGTCTACGGCCGATGAGGTCTGTCTTCGTCGACACCAGCGCCTTCGTCGCGTTGCGCAACGAATCGGAGGCCGAGCACGAACCCGCGCGGACGGCACTGGCGAAGCTGGTCGAGGAGGGCGTCAGCCTGTTCACTTCCAACTACGTCTTCGCCGAGACCTACACGGCGTTGCTGGTGCGGGTGGGTCGGGAGGAGGCGATCGAGTGGGGGCGGCGCTTTCGCGCCGGCACGGCGGTCGAGCTGGTGCAGCTGGAGCCCGCTGTCGAGGAGGAGGCCTGGGAGATTCTCGAGCGCCATGGCGACAAACGCTGGAGCTTCGTCGACGCCACCTCCTTTGCGCTGATCGAGCGCGACGGCGGCGGCGAGGCGTTTGCCTTCGACGCCCATTTCGCGCAGCGCGGCCTGCGGGTCCTGCCGGGCGAGTAGCGGGGCACGATCCCAAGCCGGTCGCGCGCGTGACAGACTCGCGGACCCATGCCAGCCTCGCGCAGCTACGACAGGGCGCCTGCCGACATCCGGCCGGTCGACATCGACCCCGGATTTGTCGCCACCGCGGATGGCTCGGCGCTGATCTCGATCGGCAAGACGCGGGTCATCTGCACCGCGTCGGTCAACGAGTCGGTGCCGAAATGGATGCAAGGACGCGGCAAAGGTTGGGTCACCGCCGAGTACTCGATGCTCCCCGCCTCGACTGGGGATCGCAAGGCCCGCGACGTCTCGCGCGGCAAGCAGGACGGTCGCGGGGTCGAGATCCAGCGCCTGATCGGCCGCTCGCTGCGCGTCGCGGTCGACTTCAAGGCACTGGGCGAACGCAGCGTCTACGTCGACTGCGACGTGCTGCAGGCCGATGGCGGAACCCGCTGCGCAGCGATCACCGGCGGTTATGTGGCGCTGCGGCTGGCGCTGCAGAAACTGATCGACAAGAAAAAGATCGAGACGATGCCGCTGACCGGATCGATTGCCGCGGTCAGCGTCGGCATGGTCGACGGTCGCGCCCTCTGCGACCTCGACTACGGCGAGGACTCGCGCGCCGAGGTCGACGCCAACGTGGTGATGACCGGCGAGGGCGGCTTGGTCGAGGTGCAGGCGACGGCGGAGCGCACGCCGCTCTCCCGGGCCTCGCTCGACGAGCTGTTGGGGCTGGCCGAGATGGGGATCTCGCGGCTACGCCAGGTGCAGGAGCGGGTAGCCGGAGCTTGATCTTCGCCAGCGGCAACAGGCACAAGCTGCGCGAGATGCGCGAACTGCTGCCCGGGGTCGAGCTGGAGCCGCTGCCGGAGGACGTGGAGCTGCCGCCCGAGGAAGGCGAGAACTTCGCCGAGATCGCCCTGGAGAAGGCCCGAGCCGCCCACCGGGCAACGGGCGAGGCGGCGATCGCCGACGACTCGGGGATCGGGGCCGTGGCACTCGACGGGCGGCCCGGTATCCACTCGGCCCGCTACGGCGGCGAGGGCGCGAGCGACGAGGAGAACCTCGCGAAGCTGCTGCGCGAGGTGGCGGCGGCGGGCGGGGAGCGCGGCGCCTACTACGTCTGCGCTCTGGCGCTGATCGAGGAGGACGGCGCCGAGCATGTCTTCGAGGCCCGCTGCGACGGGCGGCTGATCGAGGCGCCGCGCGGCGCAGGCGGATTCGGCTACGACCCGGCCTTCGTCCCCGACGCCACCGGGCCCGAAGACGATCGCACCTATTCGGAGCTGAGCCAGGCGGAGAAGAACGAGATCAGCCATCGCGGCGCGGCGGCGCGCCTGCTCGCCCGCCGGCTCGGCGCCAGCGGCGTCCAGTCGGGTCGATGATTCGCACCAAGAGCGGAGCGGCAGGGCTCTCGATCGCCTCCAACTCGCTGCTGATCGCGCTGAAGCTGGCTGCCGGGGCAATCACCGGCTCGATCGCGATCGTTACCGAGGCGGTGCACTCGCTGATCGACCTGATCGCCTCCGTGATCGCCTTCGTCTCGGTGCGCAAGGCCGACGAGCCGGCCGACGCCGACCATCCGTACGGCCACCAGAAGGTCGAGAGCCTGGCGGCGGCGATCGAGGGCATGCTGATCCTGATCGGCGCCGGGATCATCGTCTACGAGGCGACCCACCGATTGGTCGACGGGGCGGAGGTCGATGCGCTGGGCGTCGGCATCGCGGTGATGGGCTTCTCGGTGATCGCCAACCTCGTCGTCTCGACAGTGCTCTCGCGGCAGGCGCGGATTCACGAATCTCCGGCGCTGGAAGGGGATGCCGCCCATCTGCGCGCCGACGCGCTCACCTCCGCTGGGGTCCTCGTCGGCCTCGCCGTCGTCGAGCTGACCGGAATCGTCGCCTTCGACTCAATCACCGCCCTGCTGGTCGCGGTGGCGATCGTCACCGCCGGGTTGCGGATCATCAGGCGCTCGTCCGGGGTGCTGGTCGACGAAGCCCTGCCCGACGAGGCGATGGATCGGATCGAGGCGGCGATCGCCGCTGCTCGCACC
>Ga0190265_10002087_pt1 | contig 13312 bp, 5 predicted proteins | sample Popmic124T_FD_133135 | JGI IMG/M metagenome (GOLD analysis project Ga0190265, IMG submission 133135) | Populus adjacent soil microbial communities from riparian zone of Indian Creek, Utah, USA - 124 T | ecosystem: Environmental > Terrestrial > Soil > Riparian zone | place: USA: Utah | collected... | reverse complement strand
GGAGGCGATCCTCGTCATCGTGCCGAGGTCGTACCGCACCTCGTAGTCGACGTCGCGGCGGTACGACGTGCCGCCGTTGATCCCACGGACGACGTCGGTGCCGGGCACGATCCCCAGGGACGACAGCTTGAGCGGTGTGCCGGTCAGCGTGACGCGGCCGCGCTGGGTGAAGTGCTCCATGTACCGCGTCGTGGCGGTCAGTGCGTAGATGACCGAGTGACGCTTGGTGTCCCCGAAGACGAGGCTCGAGGTGAAGTGCGCCTGGTCGGCGGTCACCGGGTCGGGGTCGTAGGCCACGTCCAGGAGCGGGACGGTGACGCCGTCGGCGCCGGCCACGGGAGGGCTGGCCGTGCGCGTCGCCGTCGTGGGACCCGCCGGATCGGTGGGATCGTCGACGGGATCGGTCCACTTGGCGATCACCGCCAGCTGACCGGTGCTCGGCCGGTGCAGGCGTGTCCGCAGGGCGATGTCCGCCTTCGTCGACCCCAGCTCGCGAGGGGCCGCGGGGGTGACGGGGACGACGCCCATCAAGAAGGGGTCCTTCACCGGGACGCGCACCGCGTTCACGAGCTTGATGGTGCGGTACGGCGTGATCTGCCACGCCTGTCCCTTGACGATGTCGGCCCGTGCCGCCGTGATCGTTGCGGGGGGAGCGCCGCTCTCGGTCAGCCACGCGAGGTGGCCGAGGACGTTGAGGTCGCCGTCGCTCAGCGAGCTCGAGAGGCGGAACGAGTGCGTCTCGCCCCGCGGCACGAACGCGGTGAGGAGGCGGGCCCCGGAGTCCCACTGCGTCTTCGCCAGTCCGTCGGCCACCCGGATCCGGAACGACGTCATGTTGGGCCAAGCGGTCAGCGTCGAGGCGAACCCGATCGTGACGAACCCTGAGGGCAGGCCGCTGATGGCTGCGCCGCGGCTGATCGGGTCGGGCAGCCAGGTGACGGGCAGGTTCGTGCCCGGCACGAAGCGGGCCCGCCGATCGGGCGGCTGCGCGGGAGCGGGCTCGCGGGGGTCGGGTGTCCCGATCGTGGCCAGGTCGGCGGCGTCGCGCTGGGCGATCATCGAGTACTTCTGGCGGTCCGGCACGCCGCTGGACGTGTCGAGGACGCCGTGGTGCTCGCAGAGCACCTCGCCCACCTTGGGCGGGGCGATGTGGCGGACCGGCGGGGTGTTGAGCAGCGTGCTCAGCTGGCTCGACACGACGCCGGAGACACCGCCGAGCGGGCGGAGCACGAGCGTGTCGAGCGACTCGCCCTCGGTCATGGGCGCCGTCGCCACGACGATCGGGGAGATCACGGGCTCGAAGCGCAGGAAGCGGGCCGGAGGGTCGGGCGGCGCGGGGAACGCGCGTGAGAAGTCGGTGGACGTCGGCACGAGCGGATCGACGCCGCCGGTGACGTCGACCGTGCGGAGCTGGAACCGGTAGCCGCGTCCGAACCGCAAGGCCGGGAGCGTCCCGGGCGTGGGCTTGAACGTGACGTCGAACCCGGGCAGGGCGTTCTCCTCCGGTGGCGTGGGCGCCCCGCCCTCGCTCTCGGTGATGACGATCTCGCCGGGTGGCGGCGCCACGAGGCTCCATCCCGTCCAGCGCAGGAGCGACTGGTGCAGGTAGAGGGGCGACATCTGCGTCGAGCCCTCGCGTGTCGTCGCGGCCAGGGAGATGGCGCCGAGGTCGTCGAGCGTGAACGGGTTGGAGCCGGGCAGCTTGTAGGTGCCCCGCCGCGCGTTGAGCGTGCGCCACCGCTTCGTCTTGTCGTCCCACACGTCGACCACGAGCCCGAGCACGGCGTGGGCGGCCTCGGCCAGCTCGTGGGCGCTGGTGGCGGTGAGCAATCCCCGGTTGGCGCGGAGCTTGTCCCGGAGGTCGGTGGCGCGATCGCCCTGGAACAGGCTCAACCCCGCGTTGCGCAGCGATGGCAGCGAGAGCTGCTCGGGGAGCTTCACGGGAGGGAGCTGCGGGGGGACCGCGGCTGCCGCCTCCGTGTTGGCCGTCTCCGCGTTGACGACCTGGCGGGCGAGGTCGATGAGGCGGATGGCCGCGCTGTCGGTGTCGATCTCGGCGACACCGAGCGACGCCGGGATCGGGTCGATCCGGCCGTCGTCGGTCAGCCGGAAGCGCGTGGGGCTGAGGAACGCGGGCACGATGACGGGTGTCTTGTGCACCTGGTCGTCCGGCAGCTCGTAGTCCCAGGTGGGATCGGCACTGACCGACACCGGACCCGCGGTCGCGGGGTTGATGCCCGAGCCGGCCAGGTCGACCTCGACGACCCGGATGATCCCGAGGCGCCGGAGCACCTCGGGGTAGTCGGCCATCGCCGACAGCGCGGTCTGGAGGTCGAAGGTCGGCGCGCTCACTTCGGCCCCGGGACGTTGCCCAAGAAGTAGGTGAAGTTGTCGGCCGGGGTGTCGTCGCTCGGTCCACCCTGGGTGTGGACCTTCACGTCGATCGTGAACTGGTGCTGCGTTGGGAACGTCGGAGCGTTGCAGATGATCTCCGTCGTGGACAGCACCTGGATGGCGCTCGCAGAGATCCCGAAGAAGCGGACGTCGAGCGGTCCCTCGAAGCCGGTGCCGTGGACGTGCACGCCGGTCGCCGAGCCGCTGTTCGTGGTGTTCGGCACGAGCGACGTGATCGTCGGCTTCGGGGGCTTCACGAACGTGAACGTCGCCTGGGGCCCCTCCTCGCTGGCGCCGTTGGGCGAGAACACCTGGACGGAGGTGGTTCCCTCGAAGCCGACGTCGGGTGTCACGCAGGTGATCTCGTTCGCGGACACCACGACGACGTCGGTGGCGAACTCCGGGGCGAAGTACACCCGGGTGGCCTCTTGGAACTCGGAGCCGAGGATCGTCACTGGCGTCCCGCCGTAGGAGGGGCCGGAGCCGGGTGACACCGAGTCGATGACGGGCGGCGGTCCCTTCGATCCCGGCTGGACGCCGAAGCTGATGTCTGCGACACCGAACGCCTCACCGATCGTCAGGTCGGCATCGGGGCGCGGGTCGGGTGTCAGGAGGTGGAGGTTCGGGATGACGGCTTCTTTGAGGGCCTGGAAGATCGGGTTGGCCTGGAGGGCGGCCACGGTGGGGAAGCTCGTGCGGGCGTTGGTGAGCGTCTCGACGTGGAGGTCCTTCACGGCGTCGCGCACCGTCGCCACCGGGTAGGAGACGATCGGAGCGTCGCCCCGGTCGACCGGCTCGTAGGGCGTGGTCGGCATCGAGTCGGGGAACAGATCGTCCCAGGCCTCGACGTCGTAGGAGCCGGCGCCGATCTCGACGCCGTCGAGCTCGACCGAGGTTGCTCCTTGGGTGAGCGTCACCTTCCAGGTGGGTGAGATGCTCGGCCAGTGGTTGGCGTCCGGCCAGTTCTCGAGGTTGGCGTCGGCCTGCACGTCGGAGGTCAGCCGGGGGCTCACGAGGACGGCCAGCCGAAGCTTGCCGTTGACGATGCCGGCCGGGATCGCGGTGCAGACGAACGTCTCATCGAAGTCCGGCATGCGGTTGCTTCCTCCGATCAGGCGGCGAACGCCGCGCAGTAGTCGTTCCAGTGGCCGGCGCTGATCTGCTCGCCGAAGCTGGGGTCGACGCCGGACCCGATCTCCTTGCGCACCGTGACCGACACCGACTTGCTGAGCATGAGCACCTCGACGCGGATGGACAGCGTCGCCACCCCGGAGACGATGCCCTCGGTGTCCCCGACCTTGGTGAATGTGAGGCCCAGGTAGAACTCCACGGATACGTGGATGAGGCCGAGCACCTCGAGCTCGCCCAGGGCCCGCACATAGCCGGTGATGACCACCGTGTTGCCGTCCGGCTCGATGGTGTTGCCCTGGTTGTCGAGCTTCTGGGCGTACTTGAAGTAGATGCCGGCCATGATCGACAGCGACCCGCTGGCCACGCCGAAGTCGAGCGCCACCGCCGCGCCGAACTCGAGCGAGCCCTCGATGCGCTGGATGCCGCGCATGCCCATGCCGATGGCGAGGAACCCGCCCCCGCCGAGGGCCATCACCGTGCAGTGGAACGGATGCTCCCGCGTGCAGAAGCTGAACGTGATCGATGCCTGCTCGCCGTCGAAGGGCAGGTCGAGCTCGATGCCGATGGCGAGGTTCTGCACGAGCACGGCACCGAGAGGGACCGCCGGGAGCGAGATCAGGATGCCTGCGGTGATCCCGCGGGTGCTGATGTCGATCTTCACCCCGCCCGGGAGCGACGGCAGGTGGTTCTGCAGCTCCGACAGGAACCGGAGGTCGCCCTTGAAGGCCGGCTTCCCCAGATCCAGGTCGACCGATGGCTTGGCGCCGTTGCGGCTCTCGAAGCGCAGGCGGGTGAGTGGCAGCTCGATCGCGCCGAGGAAGTCGAGGTTGGCCTTGCGCAGGTCGCCGGTGACCGTCGATGTCGTCGCCTGCGTCGTGAGGTCCGTGTGGAACGAGGCCTTCAGGTAGAGGCGCTTGTGCTCGGCCTCCTCCGAGGGCACGAAGGTGAAGAGCCCCAGCGGGACCGATTGCAGGGTCGGCTCCCACGCCACGTTCGTGTCGATGGCGTCGGGTGTCTTGGTCGTCACGACCTTGGGGATGCTCGCGCCCTCCGGTGCACGCGGATCGGGGATCGCGTCGGCGACTGCCTCGATGACCTTCCCGAGCGGGATGGCGCCGAGGAGCGTGATGGAGTCGAGCTTGAAGTAGTCGTCGGGGTTGAACTTGCCCGCGGCGATCACATCCGGCGCCGCCACCGGTCCGTGGACCCGCGACAGGCCCTCGACGTCGAACGAGGGCGCCGCCAGACCGCCGCCCGTCTGCTGCGGCACCGCGAGGTTCGGCGGTGTGGGGACGTTGGCCCACACCTCGCCGAGGTTGACGTCGCCCGGTGCCGCCGCGTTGATCTGACCTTCGATCGGGAGGCCCTTGGTGATGTACTCGTCGTGGAGCGAGATCGTCGTCGTCGGGTCGGGCACCAGGCCCTCGAGGGACTCGAGGCGGACGTCCGCCGACGCCATCGTCGGGTAGGCGTTCATCCGGCGGGCGTCGTACATCGCCTGTGCCCCCGCCTCGCCGACCACCGAGCTCAGTACGACGCCGAGGGTGGGGAGGGCCGGGTCCTCAGCCGTGGGGGACAGCCGCGGGATGAAGCCGACCGTCTGCCCGCCGAGGTGCAGCGTGCGGCGCAGGTCGACGAGGGTCGGGTCGGTGATGGCGTCGTAGGCGTCCTTGATGTCGCCCATGTCGTCGGCGTTGTAGGCGGGGTGGTTCAGGTTGTTCTGGTCGCCGATGGTCTCGCCGGCCGGCACGAACACGAGCGGGAGGTCGGACGTGACCACGCGGCCCTCGCGGCTCTCGAGCACGAGCTTGTACCGGAGGTCCTCGGCCCCGCCGCCGGCCTTGGCCACCCGGACCCACTTGCCCTTGCCCAGGTCGCGTTCGGCGCCCATGGCCTCGGTGGTGACGAGGGGCGGCGAGACCAGCGTGGTCGTGGTCACCTTCGTGAAGGGGAGGAGACGTCCCTCGAACGGGAGGCCGGGCGACTCCTCGGGCGGATCGGGCCGATACTCGATCGTGGGCTCGCGCACGAGGATGAAGACCTGCTTGCGCAGGTACGCGATGCGGTTGTCGATGATCCGCTCGGTGATGGCGACGCGGATGGCGCGGAAGCCGAAGGGGAAGAGGAAGCCCGGTCGCTCGATCTTGACGTAGTTGTCCCGACCCAGCCACGAACGGTGGCGCCAGGCGATGACGTCGCTGCGCAACGGCCAGGCGCCGGTGATGTCGAGTGACGCACCCATCGGCGAGACGAGCAGGAGCGACGCGTCGACCGGGGCTGCCTCCTCGTTGCCGACGGTGGTGGTGGTCGCGCGCACGAGGTCGACGCGGTCGAGCGGGGTCATCGGCGCGGTCGCCTCGACCACCGCCCAGGCCGGCGTGGTGAGCCGTGTCGCGAGGGGGAGGTCCGGCGACCAGATGGCTCGTACGCGCACGGGCCCGTCGAGCGGTTCCCCGACCACCACGCTCCGGGCGTGCCACAGCTCCGTGCGCTCGTTGCGCTTCACCGGGAGGCGGGCGGCGCGGAATCGGGCCGTGCTCGGCGGCGACAGGACGAGGCGGAAGGGCGCCTCGATGGCCGTCTCGTTCGGGCCGGGTGGAGCGGCGGGGAGCGTGCTCGTCTCCGAGCCTTCCTCGGCGCGCGCGTTGGTCGACACCTGGAACGAGATCAGGTTCAGGAGGGTCGGGACGTCGTAGGCGAACGCCGGTGTGCCCGCCGGCACCTTCAGCACGATCCGGCTCGGCCCGGAGAGCAGGGCGGGGAGCGTCGCAGTCGGTGCGCCGGGCCCGGGGTCGGGCACCGCCTGCTCGAGGATGCTCTGCGACGGGAGCGTCACCGCGATGAAGCCGGGCTGGGCGGCGTTGCGCAGCCCGAGCTGCGGGGGCTGCCCGATCCGCGGCTTGATGTCGAGGTTCACGAACGACAGCGAGACGAACAGCCCGTCATCGGCGCGGGCGACGAGGATCGACGCGGGGGGCGCGATCGGTGGCGGCGGGGGGCTGGCGGTCCGGGCCAGCGGCCCGAGGGGCACGACGCCCGTGCGGGTGCCGACGACGACCGCGCCGCCGCCGGCCGCCATCCAGCCCAACACCTTGCGCCGAGAGATCGTCTCGGCGTGCTGCTCGTCTGCCCCCACCCGAGCTCCATTCGGTGCCGCGGCCCTCAGATGCTGGAGCCGTCAGGAACCCGTCTAGAGGAATGCCCGAAGGGCGTCAAGGGGGCCAGCCCCACCGGAACCACGTTCCGCATGCGTCGGGCTCAGCGGTCCGAGAGCACCACCGACGCGAGGTCGGCTCGACCGTCCACGCCGAGCTTCGAGTAGGCGTTGTGGAGGTGGCCCTCCACCGTCCGGATGGAGACGACCAGTCGGCTGGCGATGTCGACGTTGGAGAGGCCGTGCGCGGCCAGGACGGCGATGTCCCGTTCGCGGCGCGTGAGGTCGCACGGATCGAGCCGAGCGGTGAGGGCGGGCGTCCGCGCTCCCTCGCACGACGCCGCGAGCCGAGCCGAGCGCGCCGCCGCCGACCGGGCCGGGCCGGCCAGGCCATGGGCGCGGTGGGCATCTGCCGCGCGCGCGAGGGCCTCTGCGGCGTGGAGCGGGAGCCCGATCGTCTCGAACCGACCGGCGGCCGCCTCGAGGGCGTCGCCGTCGCCGCCTCCGAGTGCCCGTGCGTGATCGGCGAAGGCGCCGGCCAGCCGCCCGTCGACCGCCGCGCTCGCGTCGACGACGGTCCGCTCGACGGCCGGGTCGTGCCCGGTGATCCGGAGGGCCTCGTGCGCCAGCAGCATGCGAGAGGCGCGTTGGCCCCGGTCCTCGCACACCTCGGACGCGGCCACGAGCACCCGGATCGCGCCCGGGCGGTCCCCTCGAGCCTGCAGGACCCATCCCCGGGCCAGCTCGAGGTGGGGCCGTTGGAGGGCGATCGACGGGCGGTGGGTGGCGTCGGCCTCGTCGAGGTGCACCTGCGCCTTGTCGACGTCGCCGAGCAGCGCCTGGGCCCACGCGGTGAGTGCGAGGGCCATCGGCCGGAACGCATCGGGATCGTGACGATCCAGCAGGGCAGTGGCCTGGGTCAGCCACCCCAGCGCCGTGATCGGCAGGCCCCGCGAGAGCGTCGTGAGCCCGAGCGCCGTCGCGACGGTGCCTGCATCGCCGTCCGAACCCCGATCGCAAGCCACGGCGAACGCCAGCTGGAGCGCGCCTTCTGCCTCGTCGAGCCGACCGAGCACCCCGAGCGCGAGCACGCGGGCCCCGAGCAGCCATGCCGGAGCCCGTGGCGATCGCTCGGGGTGACGCGCCGCCAGCTCGGCCATGGCCTCGATCCGGCCCAGCGCGGGCTCGGCGGCGCCGCTCATCGCCAGCGCCCCCAACGCCGGCACGGCTCTCAGCCGCGCGAGGTCGTCGGCGTCGGGATCGTCGACGAGCCGGAGGCCGACCGCCGCAGCCTCATCCGTGCGACCCCCGAGGAACGCAGTGGTGGCCTCGAGGCCCTGGAGGAACTGGTCAGCGCCGACGCAGCTCACACCCGCACGCACCTTGGCCAGCTTGCCGGCGCTCGCGTCGGCATCTCCCTTGCCCCAGAACAGGCACTCGGTCAGCTGCTCACCGAGGCGGAGGCGCTGGGCGTCGGACAGGCTCGCCCCAGGGGCGTCCACCATCGGGGTCAGGGTCTCGTACGCGTCGTCGAACGAGTGCTGGGCGTTGAGGGCCTCCGCCAGGACGAGTCGCGCGTCCGCAGCGACGGCAGGGTCGCCCGCGGCCAGCGCGGCCCGGGCGAGGCGCTCGGCGAGGCTGAAGTCCAGGTTGCGGTGGGCCACGGAAGCGGCGAGGGCGAGCGTGTGCGCCTCGGGCGCCGCGCCAGCCTCCATCTGCCAGAGCGCCACCCGGAGCTGATCGTCGTCACCGGATCCGGGTTGGGTGTCGACGAGCTCGGCCAGGCGCGCGGCGAGCACTCGGTGCCTGATCGCGGGGAGCTGCGCACGGAGCACCTCGACGTACAGCGGGTGGCCGACTCGGCACACGGCCCCGCCGGCGAGGTGCTCGACGCGGATCAGGCCGCGTTCCTCGAGCACCGCCAGGTCGGCGCCGGGGGCCACCGCGGCCAGGGTGTCGAGCGCGAGCGGCTCGCCGATCGCGAGCGCGTCGAGAGCGCGACGGCAGGCCCGGGACAGGCCCGCGAAGCGGTCGTCGAGGATCTCCTCGAGCCGTGTCCCCACCCGGAGGCCCCCTCGTAGGTTCCCCCGCAGGGTCCACACGCCACCCGCATCGACGAGCCGGCCCGACTCCATGGTCTCGAGCACGAGCTCGCGGACGAACAGCGCGTTGCCGCCGGTGAGGTCCCACAGCTGCGCGAGCGTGACCGCGTCGACCACGCCTCCGACGAGGTCGGTGACGATGACGTCGGCGTCGACCCGGGCCAGCAGCTGGAGGTCGATCCGCTCGGCGAGGCCGTCCTTCCAGGAGGCCACGATGCCCTCGGGCGCCCGCAGGTCCGATCGAACGGTCAGGACCATCCGGATGGACGGGTGGTGGGCGAGCTGGAGGAGCAGCGCGGCGGACCCCTCGTCGAGCCACTGGGCGTCGTCGACCACCAGGAGGAGCGGCCGGGACGCGCTGGCGAGGGAGACGACCGCCGCCCGCAGCCTGGCCAGGCGCTGGAACCCGTCCTCGGTGGCGGCCGGTTCGATCCGGTCGCTCACGACCGGCAGCAGGGCCCCGAAGGGGATGTCACGGGTCGCCCGGGTGGCGATGGCCCACGCCACCTCCATCCCCGTCATGCCGCCGTCGACGCTCGTGGCCGCCGCGACCCGAGCCAGCTCCGCGGCCAGCCGGGTCTTGCCGACGCCGGAGGGCCCGGCCAGCACCACGCACCCGGAGTCGGGCCCGGCCAGGAGGGCGAGGCCGAGCTCCAGCTCCTCCCTGCGGCCTACCAGAGGGGTGATCGCTGGCATCGCGCCCGCCTTCGTACCATTCGACGCCCGCTGATGGCACGGGGATCGTAACAAAAGTCACGCAATCGGCACAGAGGCACTGCCGATGCAGCCCGTGGGCACCAAGGCGGCCGCTGCGAGGGCGAGGCGGGCCGCCTCCCGTTCCACGGCGCGCCGCAAGGCCCCGGGGGCGTCGGCGACCACCGGCGCAGCCGAGCCGGCCGCTCGGGCGGCGTCGTACAGCGCGGCGAGTCGGGCGTGGGAGTCCGCTCGGTGCGGCGAGCCGAGCCCACTCGTCTCGGCGGTGGTGAGCGATCCGGGCCGGGCGACCCGGTGGTACAGCGGCTTGTCGACGGCGCCGGCTCGGCCGGTCAGCACCATGAGGTTGACGACGAGCGTGTCGTAGCTGACGCGGAAGCCGGGGTGGTAGCCGCCGGCCCGGCGGAGCGCCTGGGTGCGGTACAGGCCGTGGTGTGACGCGACGAAGCGGAGGCGTGGCCCGGCGCAGTCGAGGCGCCCGACCCGTTCGATCCGTGTCCGTCCGTCGAGACCGTGACAGACCTGGGCGCTGAACACGGCGTCGAGCGATCCCGCTTCGGCCGCAGCCAGGAGGCGGGCGAGCCAGTCGGGCTCGCACCAGTCGTCGGCGTCGTGGACGGCGAACCACTCGGTGTCGCACGCGGCCAGTGTCACGGCGTCGGCGAAGTACCTGCCGCGGTTGCACGGCAGGTCGAAGCGGACGAGGCGGTCGTCGTCGATGTCGGCCAGGTGGGGCCACGGCGGCGTGGCGGTGTCGCCGTCGTTGACGACCACGAGACGGAGGTCGTCGTGGGTCTGCGTGAGCACGGCGGAGACGGCGCGCTCGATCGTGGTCGGTGAGCCGTGGTACGGCATCGTCACCGTGATGGTCGGCGAGCTCACCGGCGATGGCCTTCGGGGTTGGCGATGCCTGACGTCCGGGAGGACGGCGTCGATGTGGTCGCAGGCGGCCGTGAGGGGGTCGGCCGCCTGCAGCCGGGCCGCGTGGTGCCGGGCGGCATCGCGGTACGTCGCATCGCCGAGCACCCGGTCGATGGCCGTCGTCAGGCGCGGTGCGTCGAGGTCCGACCGTTGCACGACCTCGGCGACACCGAGGCGGGCGGCCCGGCTGGCGCCGCCCGCCTGGTCGCGCCCGCACGGCACGAGCACCATCGGCACACCCCATCGCAGTGCCCGCATGATCGAGGTGGAGCCGCCGTGGCCGACGAACAGCGCCGCTCCCGGCACCACGGCGTCGTGCGGGACGAACTGCGCGACGCGGGCGTTCGCCGGCACCGGTCGGAGCGCGACCGGCTGGTGAGGACCGAGGGTGGCGAGCACCCGAAGCCGGCGGTCGGCCAGCGCGTCGAGCGCGCAGCGGGCGATGGCGAGGTCATCCTGACGCAGGGTGCTCAACGTGACGAGGGCCCACGGGTCCCCGGGGTCGGCGAGCCACGGCGGCACCGGCGCTGCGGCCGACCACAGCAGTGGGCCGACGAAGCGCTCGTTCGCATCGAGCTCGGGCTCACCGTTGAAGACGGCGTCGCTTCCATGGAGGACGAGCGTTGCGTCACGGCTGGCGCGGGACAGGGCGAGGACCTGGGCAACCCAGGCGTCGTCGTGGTCATCCTCCGCAGTTCGGGGGTCGGGGCGGTACCCCGGGTTGACGACGACCCACGGCAACCCCGTCCCCGCGAACGCCAGCCGGGCCGCACCGGCGCCGAGGACGCCGACGATGCACGCGTCGGCAGGTGCGGCCGTCACGGCCAGCCGCAGCGCGGCGGCGACGTCGTCGTCCCGCACGGGCGTCGGCGTCACCCGGTTCGGACGCGGGACGTCGAGGAGCTCGAAGGGCAGCCCGGCGTCGGCGACGTGCCGGCTCACCGGCGGCAGCGTCACGAACCGGACGGCATGGCCGCGCCGGCGCAACCCCTCCGCGATGGCCAGCATCGGGCCGAGGTCGCCGAGGTCGCCGAAGCCGGCGACGACGACGGAGGCCCCCACGGCGTCAGTCGTCGTCGTCGACCGCGTCGCGGAACTCGGTCCTGGCCTCGCCCAACGACCGGGCGAGCTTCGGCAACCGACCGGCGCCGAACACCAGGAGCACGATCACCAGGATCAAGAGGAGCTCGGGAGCGCCAAGGTTCATCACATCACCTTCCTAGATCTCCAACGTGTCGACGTAGACGAGGCGCCGCCCGGCCCCTTCGGGGGGCGTGTCGTAGCCGCTGGCATCGAACTCGTAGACCTCGTACTCCTCGAACACCAGCCGGAACGGCTGCGAGCCGCGCGCCGCCGGCAACGTGACCTGGCCGCTCCACGTCGTCGTACCGTCGCCGTTCGGGGTCGCGGTCAGCCCCGTCGGGTCGGCGGGGACGTCGACCCACGAGAGCTCGTCGGTGAGGCCGGCCTGCTTCGTCTGCACGGTCACCTCCACCTCTGAGGGGTGGAGCACGGGCTCGCCGGCGAGGAGCGTGGCGCCCCGCGATCCGGTGTGGCCGAGGCCGGTCACCGCGACGTTGAGGTTGGTCGTGCTGCCCGCGACGAAGGTGATGCTCGCGGACCGGGTCGGCGAGAGCTGCGCGAAGTCGGCCAGCACCACCTGGGACAGATGGGCGTCGGGCAACGAGTGCAGCTGGTAGCGGGCCAGGGCCAGGCGCACGAACGGGGTGTAGGTCGCGCCGCCGGCGAGCTCGATGTCGCAGGACCACAGGCCGCGGTCCTCGTCGAAGGCGACGTTGTGGGGAGCGACATCGACGTTCGGGTCGTCGAGGGTCGAGCCCGCGAGCTCGGGGATGCTGAGGTTGAACGCCGGCACCACGGCGAGCGGGAAGTCTGCTGCCTTCGGGTTCTCGTTGGCGGTCTCGCCGGCCAGGCCCGTCGTCCACAGCGGATCGCGCCCGAGCTGGGTGACGAGGTGGGCCCGCTCCTCCTCCGGGTCGATCTGGAGGACCGGCTGCCGCCACAGGACGACCGCGAGCTGCTCGCCCTGGCCGGAGGAGTACCAGGGCCGCTCGAGGTAGACCCGCAGGCCGTTGCCCCGCCGGACGGACGTGACGCCGCCGGGCGCCGTCGTCGTCGTCCAGCCGAACGTGGGCACGACGTAGCGCACCCGCGGCGCAGCCGGGCGTGCCGCGCTCCGCACATCGACCAACGGGGCCGACGACGCTTCGGTCGACGAGCGGGTCACCGACGGCGCCACGAACTCGACCCGCACGGCCGCGCCGGAGGGGATGGCGCTGGCGTCGCTGGCGCGACGGACGGTGCCGGCGACGTCGTCGACCGCGAAGTCGACGCCGGGTTGGTAGGTCGTGGCGCCGTCGGGCGTCCGAACGGTGACGGTGCCCGGCACGAAGCCGCGGGCGTCGACCGGCGTGGCCGTCGTCCCGGTGAGCGTCACCGTGCGGCGCTCGGCGAAGTGCTCGACGAAGCGGCTCGTGGCCACCGCCGTGTAGCGCACGAAGCGGTGCTTGGTGTCGCCGAGCTCGTGGCGTCCCGAGAGCCCCTCCACGTCGGTGCCCACGGTGCGATCGACGGTCGCGCCGAAGGGCCGGGCCCTCCGGACCTCCTGGCGGGGGGCCGGCTCGGACAGGTCGTCGATGAACTCGTCCCACTGCGCGTCGATGTCGAACCGGCCGGTGCTGGCGCGGTGCAGGCTCAGCGTGTCGGTGAGGGTGGCGAACGGCTGGCCGAGCTCGCGCAGCGCTGACGGGCTCGTGAACCGGGGGGCCGTGAGGGGTTGGCGCACCGCGTGGACCAGGCGCAGGGTCTTGAAGGGCGTGAGCATCCAGTGCCGGCCCAGGGTGGCCAGCGTCCGCAGGGTGGGGACGCTCCCGTG
>Ga0190265_10002086_pt1 | contig 13314 bp, 14 predicted proteins | sample Popmic124T_FD_133135 | JGI IMG/M metagenome (GOLD analysis project Ga0190265, IMG submission 133135) | Populus adjacent soil microbial communities from riparian zone of Indian Creek, Utah, USA - 124 T | ecosystem: Environmental > Terrestrial > Soil > Riparian zone | place: USA: Utah | collected... | reverse complement strand
TCCTCGATCGCGTAGCGGAAGGGGTAGTAGGTCGCGTACATCAGGAAGACGATCAGGAAGCTGACCAGGGTCGGCTCGTCCCAGACCCACCAGTGTCCCCAGGACGCCTTCGCCCAGATCGCGCCGGTGACGAGCACGGCGACGCCGAAGATCACCGACATGTGGATCGAGACGTAGGAGTAGGCGTCCCACTTGCTGTCGCCGCTGCGCAGGTGCAGGACCGCGAAGACGCCGCCGGCGACGAAGCCGAGCAGGGCGACGATCGCCAGCGGTACGTGCAGGTAGAAGATCTTCTGGACGAAGCCCTGGTCGGCGTCGAGCGGGGCGTAGAAGAAGACCAGCGAGAGCGAGACGGCAAGCGCCGCCACGGTGGCGATGGAGAGGGTTCTAAGGCCGGTGCCGTACATGCGATTCGGGCGGTGGAGGCGGGTGTCGCCTCAGTCCTCCAGCAGGAAGTCGAATACCGCGTAGCCGACGAGGAGGAAGATCAAATCGTATAGGCCGAGCACCGCAAGCCAGGTGCCGAAGCGGTCGTAGGCGGGACCGCCCACCCCGAGCAGCGGCTCGCTGGCGCCGGTGGCGGCGATCATCAGCGGCACGACGAGGGGCAGCAGGACGAGCGGAGCCAGCAGGTCGCGGGCGCGCGAGTTGACCGCCATCGAGGAGATCAGCGTGCCGGTCGCGGCGAGGCCGAGGTCGGCGAGCAGCAGGACCGCGGCGAGCGGCGCCAGGCCGGCGGCCGAGTCGAGGAAGAAGACGGCGAAGACCGGCACGACGATCAGCTCCAGCACGACGAGGTAGGCGAACAGCGCCGCCGCCTTGGCGGCGAAGAGGGCGGTGCGGTCGATCGGGGCGAGCCGGATCGCGTCGAAGCCGCCCTCCTCGCGCTCGGCGACGAAGAGGCGGTTGATCGCGAGCACGGCGGCGAAGAGCAGCGTCGCCCAGAGGACCCCGGCGGCGAGGCTGCCCGAGAGGCTGGTGCGGTCGAGGCCGAAGCGGAAGATGACGAAGGTGGTGACGGCGAAGAGCGTCATCGCCGGAAGCGACTGCAGGGTGCGCAGCTCCGTGCGCAGATCCTTGCCGAGGATCGTCCGGAAGGCGACGGTCGAAGGGGTCATCGCAGCGCGGCCTCGGTCAGCTCGGCGCTGCCGTCGACGGCGAGCCGCAGCACCCGGTCGGCGTCGGGCAGGAAGCGCTCGGGGTCGTGGGTGACGACGACGCGGGTGCGCTCCTCGGCCGGCCCGATCAGGTTCCGGGCCAGCTCCCGCCCCTCGGCGTCGAGGTTGGACTCGGGCTCGTCGAGCAGCAGCAGCTCGGGCTCGTGCAGGACGCAGCGGCAGATCGCCAGTCGCTGACGCATCCCGGCCGAGAGCTCGACGATGCGCTCGTCGGCGCGGCGCTCCATCCCGACCGCCGCGAGCAGCGCTCCGATCCGCGCCTCGGCCGGCCCCCCCGTCATCCCATGCAGGCGGGCGTGGAAGCGCAGGTTCTCGCGGCCGCTGAGGTCGCGGTAGAGGAGCGGCTCGTGGCCGAGGAAGCCGATCCGCCCGCGAACCTTCCAGGCCTCGCCGGGCAGGCGGGCGCCGAGCACCCGCACCTCGCCGGCGCTCGGCCGCAGCAGCGTCGCCAGGATCCGCAGCAGCGTCGTCTTGCCGGCACCGTTCGGTCCCAGCACGACCAGCGACTCGCCTGCGGGCAGCGAGAGATCGATCCCGTCCAGGGCAGCCCGTTCGCCGAACTCCCGGCGCAGCCCGGTTACCGCGATGGCGGGATCGGTCAAGTGCGGCGCTTGCGCAGCGTGCGGCGGCCGACCTCGAGCAGCGGCCCGGCGCCCTCGCGCAGGGCCTTGGTCCGCTCGGTGCCTTTGCCGTAGAGCAGTTTCGCCGAGGCGCGCACCGCTTCGCCCAGCGTGCGGTCGTAGGGGTGCCACCAGAAGTCGCGGGTCAGGCCCGGCTCCCAGGAGTTCATCTTCACGTCGGTGCACTCGTAGAAGCCGAATTTGGAGTGGGAGCGGCCGACGCCGGAGTCCTTGACGCCCCCCCAGGCGCACTGGCAGGCACCGTGGCTGAAGGAGTGGTCGTTGACCCAGACCATCCCCGACTCGACTCGCCGCGCGATCCGGGCGCCCTTCTGGCGGTCCTTGGTCCAGACCGAGGCGCCGAGGCCGAACTGGGAGTCGTTGGCGAGTTCGATCGCCTCCTGCTCATTCTCGACGACGACGATCGGCAGCACCGGGCCGAAGATCTCCTCGCGCATGATTCGCATCTCGTGCGTGACGCCGGTCAGCACGGTGGGGGCGATGAACTTGCCGGGGAGGCTGGCAACCTCGGTCGGGCCGCCGCAGAGCTTCGTCGCCCCGGAGGCGACCGCGTCCTCGATCAGGTCGACGACGATCTCGTACTGGCCCTCGGAGGTCATCGGGCCGATCTCGGTCTCCCACTGCAGCGGGTCGCCGAGCCGCAGCTTCTGCGTCTCGCGGGCGACGCCCTCGACGAAGCGCTCGGCGATCTCGCGAACGACGTAGACGCGCTCGATCCCCGAGCAGGTCTGGCCGGCGTTGGCGAAGCCGCCCCAGACGGCGCCGGAGATCGCGTTGTCGAGGTCGGCGTCGGCGCAGACGATCATCGGGTCCTTGCCGCCCAGCTCCAGCACCGAGCCCTTCAGTTGCTGGGCGCAGACCTCGCCGACCACCCGGCCGACATCAACTGAACCGGTGAAGAAGACCTTGCCGACGCTGGAGCGCGCCAGCGCGTCGCCGACCGCGCCGCCGCCGTGGACGACCCGGACCAGGCCCTCGGGCAGGCCGCCCTTTTCGAAGACGCGGCGGATCGCCTCGCCCAGCAGCGGGGTCAGGCTGGCCGGCTTCAGCACGACGCCGTTGCCGGCCATCAGCGCGATCGCCACCTCGCCGAAGGGGATCGACCAGGGGTAGTTCCAGGGCGCGATCACGCCGACCACGCCGATCGGCTCGTAAGAGAAGTAGGAGCGCTTGCTGAGCAGGAATGCCTGCGACATCCGCACCTTCTCGTCGGCAAGGATCTTGGGCCCGGCCTTGGCGCACCAGTGCAGAGCGTCGATGGTCGGCAGCAGCTCCATGGTGTAGGCCTCGGCGCGTGGCTTGCCCTGCTCGTTGACGAGCAGTTCGGCGATCTCGTCGACGTCGTCGAGCAGCGCGTCGGCGGCGCGGCGCATGTAGGTGGCGCGGTCCTTCAGCGAGAGCTCGGCCCAGGCGGGCTGGATGCGGGCGACGTCGTCTACTACCGCTTGGACCTGGTCGGGGGTGATGGTGGCGACTGAGCCGACCAGCTCTCCGGTGGCGGGGTTGAAGGACTCGAGCGTGGACTGGGCGGGCGGGGACTGCGTGGCGATCTCCATGGCCGTTGATTGTAGGTGGGTTAGGCTCCCTCATACTCGTCCGCAGTGGATGACCGGTTGTTCGATAGCGCAGAACCCGCCCACTCTGCCGAGGTAGCTGCTGATGCACCGTTGGCGGTTCGGATGCGGCCGCGCAGCCTCGATGAGCTCGTGGGGCAGGAGCATGTTCTTGGTGAGGGATCCGCGCTTCGGACGGCTATCGAGAGCGGGCATCCGCACTCGGCGATCCTCTATGGGCCCCCGGGGGCGGGGAAGACGACGCTGGCGCGGATCGCGGCTGCTGGGGCGGACGGGGCGTTCGAGGAGGAGTCGGCGGTGAATGCGGGGAAAGCCGAGATCAGGGGCGTGATCGAGAGGGCGCGCGAGCGCCGCCGCGCCAGCGGCCGGCCGACGATCCTCTTCCTCGACGAGATCCATCGCTTCAACAAGGCCCAGCAGGACGCTCTGCTGCCGGCGGTCGAGGAGGGACTGCTGACGCTGATCGGGGCGACCACCGAGAACCCCTACTTCGAGGTCAACTCGGCCCTGCTCTCCCGCTGCCAGATCTACGAGCTGCGGCCGCTGGAGCCGGAGCGGGTCGAGGAGCTGCTGCGGCGGGCGCTGTCCGACTCCGAGCGGGGTCTCGCCGACCCGCCGCCGGTCGACGACGCGGCGCTGGCGATGCTGGCGAACCGCTCGGGCGGGGACGCTCGCGTCGCCCTCTCCGCTCTGGAGCGGGCGGTGGAGCGCTCACAGGGCGAGCCGGTCGACGTCGCCGCGATCGAGGACGCTCTGCAGCGCAAGGCGCTCGACTACGACCGCCAGGGCGACCGTCACTACGACTTCGTCTCGGCCTGGATCAAGGCGACCCGTGGCTCCGACGTCGATGCCTCCCTCTATTACCTGGCGGTGATGCTGGAGGGTGGCGAGGACCCGCGCTTCATCGCCCGCCGCATGGTCATCCTCGCCTCCGAGGACGTCGGCAACGCCGACCCGCAGGCGCTGCTGATAGCCGACGCCGCCGCCCGCGCGGTCGACCGGGTCGGCCTGCCCGAGTGCGCGCTCAACCTCGCCCAGGCGACCGTCTACCTGGCGCTTGCGCCGAAGTCCAATGCCTCCTACAAAGCGCTCGGCAGGGCTCGCGGCGAGATCCGCGAGAACGGCGCGCAGACGCCGCCCGACTACCTGCGCGACGCCCACTATCCCGGGGCGAAGGCACTGGGGCGGGGCACCGGATACCGCTACCCGCACGACGAACCGGACGGGATCGGCGACCAGCCCCTGCTGCCGCCGGGCCTCGAGGACCGGCGGTTCTACACCCCCACCGAGCGCGGCTTCGAGGCCGAGCTGGGGCGCCGGCTGGCGGCGCTTCGGCAGAGGCTCCGGAACTCTTGATCTCCGACCTCAGGTGCATTAATATTGCACAGGTTTTCCTGTGTATTCGTCCGCCTATGCAGAAGGGATGGGAGAGAAATGATCAATCGAAAAGCGCTGGGTCTCTCTCTCGTCGCCGCCTTCACGATGAGCGCGGCCGTGGCCTCGCCTGCGCACGCTCAGTTCGCAGGATTCGAAGCGGGCGGCTATCCGGCGACAATCACCGGCGCACAAATCGGACTCGACGAATTCTCGACGAAAGCCGGCTCGGCGAGCTGTACTCACGCTACATATCACGGGGAAATCAGCGGACCCTCCAGCTCTCTCACACTAAGTCCCACCTATAGTGGATGCAAAGCGTTCGGTCTCTTTAACGCGACGATCGACATGAACGGTTGCGACTATGTAGTCAGGGCTGGTGGAACATGGGGATTGGATGACTTCATAGGCACGATGGATATCTTTTGTGAATTCGGCAAATCGATTGCCATCACAACCTCGGTCTGTAGAGTGACAATTCCGGCGCAGAACAATCTTTTCAATGTTACGTACCGGAACACAGCGTTCAGCCCCGACGATGTCGACATGGCGATCAACGTCGACTTTGAACTGGAATACACCGTTGACTCTGGATGTTTTACCGCCAGCCCGGGCACGTCCACGAGTGGCTCGATGAGGAGCGACGCGACACTCGGCGCAGACAATTTCGGTTGGCCGGAAGATTTCACGGTCAGCCACTGAGGTCCACGATCCAGTTCAGGCTGACGGATCCGATCGGAGCTCGGCCGCAGCGGCACCTAGTCGGAACAGGCCTCCGTCCTCCGACTAGAGCTAGCGCAACTTCCCCCAGAACCCGGTGTTTTAGGGTCGGCTTTCCAAGCTAGAGCCAGGGAGAGCCGACACACCGGCCGGAGGCCTGGACTGGGGGTCTCCGGCCGGCACTAAACAGGGGACACAGGGGGGACTCGACGACCGCGCGGGACTGGGCGCGGTCGTCGAGCGTGGGAGAGGCCCGGCCTCCTCTATCGTCCGGTCATGGCTTCGGAAAAGTTGCGACTCGGCGGCATGGCCTTGCGCAATGGCTTGCTCATCCACGGGCCGACCCACTGGGCTGCCGCCGTGCGGGACGGCGACGGGGCTGTCCAGGTGGCCTCGCAGCGCAAGCCGCAGCTGGCACCGCAGCTGGCGTCGCGGCTGCCGGGGCTGCGGGGGCCGCTGAAACTGGCCGAGGCGCTCGCGGTGCTGCCGCTGGTGCGCCGCCGCCTGCCCGCGGCCCGGCTGCCCTTCGAGGACTGGCGGGTGATCGGCGCGATCGGGGCGACGCTCGCCGTGACCGGCGTGCTGCGTCGCCGCCTGCCGGCGGGGACCCTGCGCGAGGGCCTGGTGCAGGCGGTGGGGGTGGTTCCCGGCGTGGTGGCGCTGACCGACCGCGACCTCGCCGCCTACCACGGGGTCGAGCACAAGGCGATCGCCGCCTACGAGCAGGGGATCGACGACCCGGCGGTGGTGCCCAAGGAGCACGACCGCTGCGGCTCGAACCTGATCGCGCCGATGATCCTGCTCTCGACCGCCGGCACTGTGTTGCTGGAGCGCCTGGTCGAGCGGCCCGGTCCGGTGGCGCGCACCGTCGTCGGTCTCGGTGGAGCCTCGGTCGCGGTGGAGATGTTCGCCTGGAGCGACCGCAACCACGGCGCCCCGCTCGCCGAGGCCTTCCACACGCCCGGTCGCGAGATCCAGCGAAGGATCGCGACCAAGGAGCCGACGCCGGAGCAGCTCCAGGTCGGGATTGCCGCCCTGGCCGAGATCCTTCGCGTCGAGGGGGCGGCTGGCGCCGATGACGAGCTGCCGTCACCCACGTAGACTGGCCCGCGATGTTCGGGAAAATTGATCACATCGGCGTCGCCGTCGAGGACATCGACGCGGCCCTCGCGCTCTACGGAGACGCGTTCGAGATGGAGATGACGCACCGCGAGACGGTCGAGTCGCAGGGGGTCGAGGCCGTTCTGCTCGACGTCGGCGACGGGCACGTCGAGCTGCTGCGGCCGCTGGGGCCGGACACGCCGGTGGGCAAGTTCCTGGCCAAGCGCGGCGCCGGCCTGCACCACGTCGCCTACGCGGTCGACGACATCGACGCGGCGCTGGAGAAGCTGGCAGCGGCCGGCCTGGAGCTGATCGACAGCGAGGCGCGCGTCGGGATCGGCGGCAGCCGGGTCGCCTTCGTCGAGCCCCGCTCCACCGGCCGTGTGCTGACCGAGATAGTCGAACCGGCAGGAGGGCACTGATGGCTGAAGCGCAGCGAGTCGAGATCGGGTTCGAGGGGGGTCAGGTCGTCTCGGTGCGGCTCACCACGGACGAGCTGAAGGACTTCCGCAAGCAGGTCGAGAAGGGCGGCTGGTACGACGTGAAGACGGAGGACGGCGTTCTCTCCGTCTACGTCGGCAAGGTTGCCTTCCTGCGCATCGACTCCGGTGCGCACCGGGTCGGCTTCTCCCTGAACCGACCGGACTGATGCGGACGCGCACGCTGGTGGGAGCGGCCGGGGCAGCGACCCTCGCCGCCGCTCTCTGGTGGCGCAAGAACCCCTCTGCCTGTCCTTACGGCCAGCGCTTCTGGGTCGAAGCACCGCACCCGATCGTCACCCGGGAGCGCCTGCGCTCCGTCCTGCGACCCGAGCCGGGCGAGCGGATCCTCGAGATCGGCCCGGGCACCGGCTACTACACGCTCGATATGGCTGAGTGGGCGGGCGCCGGGGGCACGGTCGAGATCTTCGACCTGCAGCAGGAGTTCCTCGACCACACGATGGGCCGCGCCGCCGAGCGCGGCATTGCCAACGTCGTCCCCACCCAGGGCGAAGCCACTGAGCTTCCCTACGAGGACGACTCGATCGACGCGGTCGTCCTCACCGCCGTGCTCGGCGAGATCCCCGAGCCGGGGGCCGCCCTGCGCGAGATCCGTCGTGTCCTCAAGCCCGGTGGCCGACTCGTCGTCGGCGAGCTGTTCGGCGACCCCCACTTCACCACGCTCGCCAGCCTCAAACGCCAAGCCGCCGGCGCGGACCTCGACTACGAGTCCCACTCCGGCAACTGGTTCGCCTACTTCGCCCGTTTGACCTAGAGATGCGGCGCGGCGGCCCGGGGCCCGCCGCGCCATCTCGTTCTCAGCCTCAGCCGCAGGCCGGGATGTTGAGTCGCAGGTTCTTCTTCACCCGATCGCCGTTCTGGGCCTTCAGGTTGAGGAAGCCGGCGCGCGTCCTGTCGCAGAGGTCCTGCGAGTTGACCAACAGGCCGCGGTCGCCGCCGCGCATGGTGAGAGTGAACTTGTTCACCGCGACGTCGGGCACCCGCCTGAAGACGGTCTTGAGGCGAGCGTTCTCCGAGCTGATCACTCCACGCAGCCGCACGTCCACTTGGCCGCGCAGGTCGGCCAGCAGGTCGGGCAGCAGGTTTTTCGAGGAGATCAGGTAGACAGGGCCTTTGAGGGCGCCTTTGATCAGCGGCGAAGTCGCCTTCGCATGTCCGTAGATCGCCTTCTTCGGGCATTCGCGCGCCTCGAGCTGAGGCCTCGTGCAGATGGTCCTGATGTGGCTCTGATCGAGGATCGTCGCCCTCGGGAGGATGAACGAGGCCCGTCGCACGTTGGCATCGCCCTTGCGTGCGTCGAGGACCGCCCTGAACTTCGGGTTGGCCGCACGGTGGGTCTGGCTCTCGCCGCCGAGGATCCGGGCGGAGAAGCGTGGCCGGAACTTCAGTTTGCCGCATTTCGTAGCCCGGAATTTGCTTGCCAGGTTCGACTCGAACCAGGCCGCCGGATCGAGCGGGTTGGCGCCGCCACCGAAAACGTCGGAGACGATCTGGGCTTTACGGCAGTTGGTCGGGTTGAGGGTGAATTTTTTGCGGTAGATCGCGACGTCGATCTTGCGAATGTCGAGCTTTGCTCCCCCGAACACGTCGGGGATCGCGTCCGAGACCGCGTGGACCTGCACGGTTTCCGGGTCGACGTTGAGGGCGACCCGAACGATCACCGCGCCCAGATCGAACGGCCCGGCAACCGCCGCCGTCACGAACACGAGGCTCACCGGAGCGCCTTTGTAAGGACCGGCGAGGTAGACGTTGCCATTGACGTGGAGCGGGTTGGGCCCGGACCCTGCATCGATCCCGGCGGTGCCGACGAAGCTGTCGTCCGGGCAGATCGGTTGCGCGATCACCTCGGTGCCGCTCTGGCTGCCACCGGCCTCGATGTTCTGCTCCGGGCAGTATTTGACGCCGCGCAGCTTGGCAACCATGCCCGAGGGCAGGTTGACGTCGACGCGTTTTATCTCCTGCGCGCCGTCCGGCCGTTCTATCCGCAGGTCGAACGGGCTGTAGGCGCCCGCCTTCGCATTCCGCGGCCCGGCTTTATGGGTCAGGTTGAAGGGTCGGTCGGCGAGCGTGGCGGGGCAGGCGCCGCCGTTCGGTGCGGAGGCGAGTTGGAACTCGCTGGACGGCGTGGCGAAGGTGCCCGGCCGTGCCCACGGTTCCATCTGGCTGGTCGTCTGATTCGGCCCGCAGGTCGGCGGGCTGGTCAGCAACCCCTTGTCGGGGTCGAGTTTCAGCGTCACCGATTCGAACGGCACCTGTGGGTTTTCTGCCAGCGTCGTGGTCAGCTGACCGGTTTTCGGATCGGCCTTGATGTTGCCGATCAGCCGTACGTCGACGCCGTACCGATCGGACTTCGGGTTGATGAAGATCCTGTACATCTCACCCGAGAGCGGATCGCGGCTCAGCTGCTGGCCCAGGTAGACGTCCCCTTTCAGGGAGCCGGGAGGCAGCGGCTGCGTTTCCACCTCGGCCGTGCCGATCTTCGAGGCCGCCGGGCAGGTAACAGGGTTCCTCGTGCCTTTTCCGAACTGGGTGGTGGTGCACGCCGCCAACCCGGGCGCGGCGGACGGGTTCAGCCCCATCCCTTTCGGCAGGGTGAGGTCCGCATTGCGGACGTGAGACTGTTCGAGGCCGTTGGGGTCCGGCCGGAACGGCAGTTTGGCCGTGACCGTTGGCGCCGCCGGGGAGTCAACCCGGTCCGTGCCGGGCGCAACTTCGATCGATGGTTCGAAGGGGACTTTGTCGCAGCCTTCCAGCTGCACGCCTGGGGGCAGGGCGGCCTCCCAAGGGGTGAACGCGTCCGGGAATGGCACGGCCGCTTCGTCGGGGAAGTTGCCCTGCGCCCGCAGGATGGTCGAGTAGACGCCCGACGCCGGGTCGAAGCAGGTGGTCGGATTGGTGATGTAGGTGCCGTCGCCGGCATCGCCGAAGTTCACGAGCCGGCTTCTAAGCGTGTGAGCCACCGGATTGGGTGGGGGCAGTTTGATCGTGAACCCCTGGTGGTAGTCGCTCTCCCAGGCGACGTCCCCTTCCAGGTAAACCTCCGCTTTCGCGGACCCGACCTTGAAGCCGAAACGCGCCGGCTCGCCGAATTCCGGAACCAGGTTGAAGATTGGGACCAAGGTGTTGAGAGCCGGATTCGGCGGCAGCACAGCACCTTTAGGCAGGAAATTTCCAGACGTCGGCGGGAATTCGATGACCCCACCGACCTGGACCGAGAGGGTGACTTCCTCTCGACCTACGATCGACCCAGCCGGGCAGTTCGCCTCGTTCGCTTTGAACACCGCGATCTCACACTGAGGGGTCGCCTGCGGGTTGACGGTGAGGCCGACCGGCAGGTCGACGCGGATCGTTTTTGGAACCGCTTCCGTTTCTTCGAGGGTGTTGGGGACGATCTCTTTGTGTTTGACGATGTACTGCGTGAATCCGATCGGCGGGTGTCCGGCCGCCTGTTTGTAGAAGATCGCCGGAGTGTCCGGTGAGCACTGAACCGGCCAGGGCGGATCTTCGATGCACGTCCCGGCCTGGAAGCCGTCTTTGGCAGACGGTGGGTCGAACTGTTTTTCGATGACGTCGCCGGTGTCGGCCCAAGCGCCTGAGACACCAAAGACGAGGACAAAAAGCGCGGTGATGAGCGCGACCAGCCCAACCGGGCGTGCCATACCTCTCATGTAACTCTCCTCAAGACGGGTTCAAAATTCCATTACCCGCCTCCCGCACCTAAAAACGGTACAGCACGGCGCACTCCGGCTCAACAGGTGGTTACCGCGGAGTAGCCGAATTGGCCAATGCGACAGAATCCCCTGACTTTGGAGCAGCTGATCGAGGATCTGACTCGCGGCAACGTGACCGAGGTGAAGGTGGTCCTGGCGAGCGTGGTCCTGGCTCTTGCCGCCTACCAGCTGCTGCTCGCCGGAGTCGTCTACGGCCGGGTGCGGCTGCCTTTTCTCAGCCCTGAGGCGGCGGCTTGGACCCACCGCGCCACCGGCCGCGTCATCGTCGTCCTGGTCGCGGTCGTCGCGACGATGTGCCTCGCCTTCTACGGCTTCGAGGAGGGCGGGATACATGCGGTCGCCGGCCTCGTCGTGCTGGGGGTTCTTGCGGTCAAGGTGCTGGTCGTGCGCCTCGGCCGCCTCGGCAGGTTGCTGCCCGTGCTCGGCGTCTCGCTGGCGGCCCTACTCACGATTGTCTGGTTGACCTCCGCCGGCGATTTCCTCGGGGTCTCGGGATGACCGGTCGCCCTTCTCAGGCGGTTCAGATCGTTGGCTCGATGCTGGTGGCGCTGGCGATAGTCGCGGTGGCGATCGCCGTCGTCACCGCGCATTTCGGCCCGGCCAGCAGTGCCGAGCTGGAGGCGCGCGAGGAGCGGATCGAGCTGCGCGAAGAGGCGCGAGAGGGACGGCGCGAGGCGCGCGAGGAGAGGCTCGAGGAGCGACGCGAGGGCTGAGCGCGGCTTACGACTCCGCCAGCGCCGTCCAGAGGCGCTGCTCGGCCTCGGCTACACGGTCGGCGGCGCTGTCGACCTCGCGCCAGAGGGTGGGATCTGGGTCGTCGCGCTCGCTGGCCGCGTGGAAGGTGCCGGCGAGATCGGTCCAGCGGGCGGCGGCCTCCGCTGCGAGTGGAGCCTCGGGCCGAGCTGCCTCTGCGAGGAAGCGCGAATACATCAGGCGGAACGCACCGCCGCCGGTGCCGCGCCGCTCGATCACCTGGTAGCCGAAGCGGGCGCACCACTGCCAGTCCTCGGCCACCTCCGGCCACGAACCCGCCTCGGCGGCGAGGCGATGGACGGCGTCGAGGCCGGAGAAGTCGCGGAACTCGGGCTCGACCATCCTCGTGGCCGCGCGCTCGATCGCGGCCGGGATCGCCTCGCGCAGGCGCTCCGGAGCGATCTCGCCGGAGACCGTGAACATGTGGCCGGCGAGCGGATAGGCGGGATGGCTGCTGTGGCGCGCTTTGTCGAGATTCTCCAGCCGCGTCGTCTGCAGCTGCTCGAAGCCGGTGTCCGAGAGGTGCGCCACGTCCTCGTCGTAGCCGGCGAGGACGACGGCGTGGCCGGGGAAGTGGGCCGAGTTGCCGTAGTGGTCGAGGTAGTAGAGATCGGTGAGTACGAGGACGGGGTTGCCGGCGTCGATCTCGGCACGCGCCGCCTCCCAGGCGTCGCCGTCGCCGGGCTCGAAGGTCCGCATCTGCAGTGCCGCCCCGGTCAGCTCGTCGAAGGTCTCCTCGAGGCGGGCGGTGCGGCCGTTGAACCAGTAGCTGGGCGAGGCGTCGGGCAGGGTCACGTAGTAGAAGCAGGCGCCGGCCCCGAGACCGAAAGCCATCTCCTCGCTGATCTCGATTCCGTGGAAGCCGAGCAGGTTTCGCAGCGCGGTCGAGCCGCAGTGGTGGCCTGGGGTGTGCGAATAGCCGGGTACGAACGGCATGGCGTGTACAGCGTATGGCGCGCGGGTCCATGCCACCCGCGCGAGCAACGCCTATCCTGCCCCGCCGATGCATGAGGTCGATTCGAAAATCCTCCGGGCCATGCGGACTCGCGGCCACTCGCCCAAGCTGGAGGGGGCTGCGAAGGCGTTGGGGAAGGCTGGGAACAACGGGGCAGTCTGGGTGGTGCTCGGTCTCCTTCTCGCGATTCTCGATGGGTCGAACCGGGAGGCGTGGCTGATCTGTGCGGCGCTGGGGCCGGTTGCGATCGGGCTCAACTACGTGGTCAAGGCGATCGTGCGGCGGCCGCGGCCGGTGCTCGAGGGGCTGCCGCCGCTCGGCGGGGCGCCGAGCTCGCTCAGCTTTCCCTCGGCGCACGCGACCTCGTCGTTCGCCGTGGCGACGGCGATGACCCGGGTCGAGCCGCTCGGGGCCCTCGCCTTCTTCCTCGCCTTCGCCCTCGCGCTCGGCCGTCCCTACCTGGGCATGCACTACCCGTCCGACGTCCTGATCGGCGCCGTGCTCGGCGTCGCTCTCGGCCTGATCGTCCCCCTCTCGCTGTGAAGGTCGGGATCGTCGGGCTGCCCAACGCGGGCAAGTCGACTCTCTTCAACGCCCTGACCAAGGGGGGCGCGCAGACCGGCGACTACCCGTTCACGACGATCGAGCCCAACGTGGCGATCGCACAGGTGCCCGACGAGCGGCTGGAGAAGGTGGGCGAGACTGTCCGCAGCTCCGAGCTGGTGCCGGCGACGATCTCCTTCCACGACATCGCCGGCCTGGTCAAGGGCGCCTCGGAAGGGGAGGG
>Ga0190265_10002085_pt1 | contig 13322 bp, 12 predicted proteins | sample Popmic124T_FD_133135 | JGI IMG/M metagenome (GOLD analysis project Ga0190265, IMG submission 133135) | Populus adjacent soil microbial communities from riparian zone of Indian Creek, Utah, USA - 124 T | ecosystem: Environmental > Terrestrial > Soil > Riparian zone | place: USA: Utah | collected... | reverse complement strand
GTCCGGTCGAGCATCTCCTCTTTTTTCCGAGCCATCATTCCCCCTTTGGCGTCAACGAACGGCAGTTCACGAAAGCTCCCATCTTGCGGAGGAGGCAGCGCTCATCGCCCCTCCGCCAACGTGCAGAGGAGCGCGTGACCGAGCTCCCGCCCGATGACCTGTCGCACCCCACCGACAGCAATGGTGACCAGGTCATCGTAGGGCTGGCGATCGACCACCGTCACCTGCACACCGGGCCTCAGTCCGAGCGAGGCGATGTACCGCAACCGCTCCGGCTGGCTCTCATGAACCCGCTGTATCTCCACGGTCTCGCCGACCGGGACATCGGCAAGCGCGGTGCTGGCCAGCTCATGTATGGACCCGTCGGCCGAGGGAATCGGATCTCCATGGGGATCGACCGTTGGATTGCCGAGCGCGGTGGCTATCCGCTCGATCATGGTTTCCGAGACCGCGTGCTCCAGCCGCTCGGCCTCTTCGTGGACGGTGTCCCAGGAGTAGCCGAGAAATTCGACCAGATAGGCCTCGATCAGCCGGTGCCGCCGGACCATCCTCAGCGCGGCGCGCCGTCCTTCCTCGGTGAGCTGCACGCCGCGATAGGGCACATGCTCCAGCAAGCCATACTCGGACAGCCGCTTGACCATGCCGGTAACCGAAGGTGGCGAAAGTGCCAGGAGGCCGGCGATCTCGCTGGTCGAGGCCGGACGGCCTTCAGGCGACAGCTGATAAATGGCCTTCAGGTAATCTTCGACCGATCGTGTCAGGGAGTCGGGTACTGCGGCGGCTCTCATAGGGTTCCAGCGGTTTAGGTAGAGCTAATAGTGTATTAAGATCCTCCTAATGTCAAGTTTACGTGGCGCAAAAAAACTGTAAGGATCCGCTCGGTCATACCCCAGACAATAGCGTCGGCCAGCCGATAGGCCTGAACGTCACGCATCTGGCCCGCAATCTCGAGCGTAGCCAGGTGGTACCCGCCGGGCCGCAGGAGATCCTCGAGGCTAACCCACTGAATGGCAGCGACTTCACGGTTGAGCACGATGGAGGGCCGCACGGGCAGGAGGAAGGCAAAGGGTCGGACCGCGATCGGTGGAAGGACCGGACTCCGAGGCACGACGTCATCGAGAGCGCCGAGCAGTTGCCCCTGGTCGAGCTCGATACCGACTTCTTCCCGGATTTCTCTGATGACGGTGGCGAGGAGGTCGGGATCATCCGGCTCGCGCCGGCCGCCGGGCAGCGCCATGTGCCCCGACCAGGGATCGCCCGGGCGGTCGGCTCGGCGTATGAGGAGGATGGCGTCGGGGTCGGGCGCGATCAGGACAGCCACCGCGGCCCAGATCAGGGAGGGATCATCGGCGGCGGTGGCAGGGTTGGTCAGGGCCTGCTTGAGCTTGGCAAGCCGGCCAGTCAGTGCGAGTGCGATCCGCAGCCGCCTCCACAGCATCCGCCGCCCGGAGGGGGACCCAGCCGGCTGTAGTCCGCCGGCCTGCCGCCGGTGGCAGGACGCGCCGTCAGCGACATAAGCCGCTCCAGGTCAGCGCCCGAGCAATGCGGACAGGACGGCTTCTGGTCGCCGCGGATCAGTTGCTCGAACTGAGACCCACAGCTCCCGCAGCGGTAATCGTAGATGGGCATAAATGGAGATTCGCTGGAGGTTCCCGGGGGGTCAAGAGGTGCCGGTCAGGCGCTCGCTGACCTCCCAAAGCCGTCGCGCCGGCGCCTCATCGTAGGACTCGCGCGACGAGCGCCTGGGCTGCCTGTGCTCGAAGTATTTCCCCGTCACCCTCTCCACCTCGGGTGACGATGCGAGATAGATGCTGGTTTCCGCACCCTCTTCCGGCTTGGCACCGAAGGTGCTTGCACTGCCCACGCCGGGAGCTACCCCCATGTAGTCGGCCAGCATCCCGGTCGCGACGACTCCGGGGTTTAGAGAGTTCACGGTGACGCCGGTTCCCTGGAGGCGCCGGGCCAGCTCGTAGGTGAACAGAATATTCGCCAGTTTGGACCGACTATAGACCTCCTTCGGCACATAGGCGAGCTCGGCCTGGAGATCGTCGAAATCCATCCCGGCATGAGTATGGGCGCCCGACGAGACGTTGATGATCCTGGACGGAGCCCCCGCCTTGAGCTGGGGTAGCAGCAGGTTGGTCAGCAGGAAGTAGGCGAGGTGGTTAACGGCGAACTGCATTTCCAGTCCATCTGCCGTGACCTCGCGCCTTCGGGGAATGACCCCGGCGTTGTTGATGAGGACGTGGAGCCTGGGATATCGCTCCTGAATGTCGGCGGCGGCACGCCTGATGGAAGCCTGAGAGGCCAGGTCGGCCGTGACCACATCGGGGGCATTCGAATACTTGGCCCCGATCTCGCCAGCCACCGCCTCGCCGTCCTCCTTGCGGCGGCAGACGAGGACCACGCCGGCGCCTCGCTGGACCAGACCTTCGGCGGTGGCCCGGCCGATGCCGCGGGTGGCCCCGGTGACTACGCAGACGCGGCCGGCCATATCAGACGCCATGGGCTGGTCCTCGGCTTAGCTCAGGTGAGAGGCGAGCCACTCGATCGTGGCGTCAAACACGGTGTCGATCTGGGGCGTACCGGAGCGCCAGGGATGCGCGGCTCCAAACGTATGGCCGCCGCCCTCGACCGGCATGAGGCGGGTGTTCCTCTCCGAGTTGGCTCCCTTCAGCAGCTCGGCCTCGCTGAATCCGACCGACTCGTCGTTGGTTCCGTGGACGAGCAGCCAGGGAATGGCGATGCGCGCCGCGGCCGCTTCGATGTCCAGCGGACCGGTGTTCTGCTCGATGTCGTCGAGGACGTCGGTATAGAGCGGGAGTACCTGCCCCGTCCGCGCGTTTCGCACCTCGCTTCGGCCGGCTGAGCGCCAGGCGGCGCGCTGATCCCGCGGCCAGCGCTCGACGCTGGCAATGGCGGCCCAGGTGACGAGCGCGCGAACCCGCGAGTCCCTGGCAGCCTGTAGCACCGCCACTCCGCCGCCCCGGGAATGGCCGATGAGGCCGAGCGTCGATGGAGCAGGAATGCCGAGCCGGCCCTGCATGAGGGCGTCGATCACAGAGCCGACGTCCTGAAGCTCAGCGGAGAAGGTGTTATGACCGAATCGTTCCGGGAAAGTGAATTCGCCCGCGTCGTCCACTCCGCTGCCGCTGACATTCGGACTCACGGCAGAGAACCCGGCGAGGGCAAGGCGCTCGGCCAGCGGGGGAAACATCCCCCAGTCCTTGAAGCCCTTGAAGCCGTGCAGCACCAGAACCGCGGGGCGCGCCGTAGCCCGGCCTCCGGCGCGGACGTCCACCAGGATGGGGCCCAGGGCTCCGGGTAATGTGTGCTTCGTGAGAGTTGGCGTGGCCACGGTCAGCCGCCCAGGGATGCGAGGATCAACTGACGGCCGCCTCGAGCAGCTCGATCTCGCCGGCGTCGGCGTCGAGCCGGGCCTGGATACCGAGCGGCAGGGTCCACTGCGCATCGATGTGACCGACCGGAAAGCCGTAGGCGACCGGGATGCCCAGCGGTGCGAAGTAGGTCTCCAGAACCTCGTCAAAGCCGAGCGCGCCGTCGCCGCCAGAGCGTTCCAGCCCGGTGAACCGGCCTACCGCCACACCGGCCAGGCGACGAAGCGCCCCGATAAGCCGGAGATGGGCAAGCATACGGTCGACCCGGTAGAGCTCCTCGCCCACGTCTTCGAGGAAGAGTATGGCGCCGGCAAGCTCCGGGAAGTAGGGCGTACCGATCAGGCATTGGAGCAAGGTGAGGTTCCCACCCGCCAGCGGACCCTCGGCTACGCCACCGCGCAAGGCGACGATCCGGTTCTCCTGCGGCACGAGAACGGTGGGCGACTCGGGGAGGCGGCCCAGGCGGCCGGGAGCTGCAGACTGTGTCAGGACCCGCTCGAAATGGGAGCGGCTGAACTCGGGCATACTGGCACGGGCGACGGGACCATGAAACGTCACCACTCCGGTCAACCGGGAGACCGCGTTCAGGAGGGTTGTGATATCGGAGTAGCCGATGAGCGCCTTGGGATGACCGGCCATCGCGGCGTAGTTCACCCGCTCCAGCAGGCGGATCGAGCCGTAGCCTCCGCGAATGCACCAGACTGCATCGATCGAAGGGTCCTGGAGCGCGTCGTTGAGGTCCGAGAGCCGCTCGTCGTCTGTGCCGGCCAGGTAGCCATGCCGGGCGTGAGCGCTTTTGCCGAGAACCGGCTCGTAACCCAGCGCACGGCAGAGCGACTCGGCGCGTGTTAAATCGTCTCTCTCGAGCAACGGACCGGCCGGCGCTACCAGGCCGATGCGGTTGCCCGGAGTGAGTTTTGGAGGCCGTACCAGTGGTTTTGACCCCATGATATCCCGGCTGTAGATTGACGGACCTTTACCAGGGAGAGCGCTTAGTGCGTGCTTCCGAGTCTATTTTGCTCGATGCCGGCCGCGTCATCACGGAGATGCGCGAGCCGATGGTCACTCAGTGGGCGGACTGGCTGGGCGATCGTGCCAGTGCCGCCTCCACGATACCGCGTACCACGGTCGAGCGGGAGTTCCGGCTCCTGTTCGATGTTCTGACCGAAATGGTCGGCCCGCTTCGGCGGGAGGCCAACACCGTCTGGTTCCACGCCTGCGAGCACTACGGCCGGATTGCATCGGCGCGCGGGCTGGCAGCGGGTGAGGTGGTGGAAGAGCTCTCCTACCTCCGCGAGCTGCTCATCAGGAACCTGGCGCCGGTGCTCGTTGCGATGCGGGCGCGGCAGGGTATGGCCATCATGCTCCAGCTCAACCGCGCGATCGACAAGGGCATCGCCGTGGCCGTAGTGGGATACACCGACGCGCTGGTGGCCACGCTGTTCTCCCAGAATGGAGTACCGTCGCTCGGCGGCAATTACAACCTCGGCGAGGTCGAGCGTCAGATCAAATCCCTGGAACAGGAGCTTCGAGCCGTCGCCAAATCAGGGAAGTAGCAAAGGCGCACGCCGGTGCGCATCGTTGAAATGATGGACCTGTTGCCCGCCCTGCCATGGGTCCTTCCGTTTCTCGCCCTTCCGCGTCTTGCGCGTCGCACTCCCAGCCTGATCGATGCCAAGCCTGAATCGGGGCGTCTCGTCTCGGTCGTCATTCCGGCGCGCAACGAATCCTCCACCATCGGCACCGTGATTACTTCGATCCTGGCAACGGCCTACGATCCGATCGAGCTTCTGGTGGTGGACGACCGGTCAATCGACGACACCCCCGACATCGTCGAGGGCTTCAGCGACGCTCGGCTCCGGCTGGTCAGGGGCGAGGAGCTCCCCGATGGCTGGTACGGAAAGCCCTGGGCCTGTTACCAGGGGTACCGGGCCGCTACAGGCGAAATCCTTCTCTTCACCGATGCCGACACGCAGCATGCGCCGGAGCTGCTCGCGCGGGCCGTGGGTGCGCTCACCAAGGAAAAGGCGGACCTGGTCACCGTTGCACCGCTTCAGCGCTGCGTGACGTTCTGGGAGCGGGTGGTTATGCCCCAGATCTGGTTCCTCCTCGCCTTGCGCTACCCGCCCGCCTCGGTGAACCGTGCCCGGCGCGAGCGGGACGTCATTGCCAACGGTCAGTTCATCCTCACTACGCGGCAGGCCTACGAGGAGGCCGGCACCCATGCGGCCGTCCGCCAGGAAGTGGCCGAAGACCTGGCTCTGGCACAGGCGTATCTGCGTCACGGCCTCAAGCTGCACTTTGCTTTCGCCGAGCGGCTGATGGAGACCCGCATGTACCTGGGTCTCTCCCACCTGATCGAGGGCTGGTCGAAGAACATCTACCTCGGCGGGCGCCGCTCGTTTCCGCACGAGCCACTGCTGCGAGGCTTGGTGCCGGTGATGCTGGTAGTGGCAATGCTCGCCTGGCTGCTGCCTCCTATGGCGCTGCTGGCCTCCGCGCTCTATCCCGATCTCGCCGACCTCGCGCCGGCCGCCCTGCTTGCAACCGCTCTCTCGGCCCTGTTCTGGATGGCGATCTCCTTCGGCATGCAGATACCGGCTGGGTATGGCCTGGCCTACCCGGTGGGAGCCATGATGGCACTCTACATCATCATGCGATCTATCTGGCGGGGTGGACGGCGAGTGGAGTGGAGGGGGAGGGTTTATGGGGACGGCGTAAGCGGGAAAGAAACGGCGTAAGCGGTGAGCGGGATAGGTCCTTATTACCGCCTCTCGACAGTCAGGTCCTGTGATGGGATCCACGCCCCGAGGACTCGGCCGGCAGGATCGACCTGAAGACGAAGCTGCACGTGGCCGATGTTCATGATCAACGAGTCAGCGCCCACCCTCGAGAGCGTTGAGATCAGTGTTTGGCCGCCGCCGAGGTTGTGGAAGGCAACCTGCGATGTATCGGTGGACGCGCGAGCCCGCCGCACCGCCTGTTCCAGCAGCGCGAAGGAAAGGTTGAGGTAGGGCACCGCTCCCCGCTTGGTAGCGAAGAGCCGCGTTTCAACACCCCGCTCGCCCACCACGTCCACCGCGACGCTGTCTTCCTTGAAAATTACCCGTGCCCGCTGGACGACTTTTCCCGCCCGCCCGCTGCTGTCGCTCCCTTCACGGACCGTCACCTCGACGAGCGGCAGGGTGGCATCGGGCGCTATCACCGCCGACCACCGCTCCGAGGTGCGCTTGGCGTTCCGCAGAGTGAGCGTGCCCTCGAGCTTGGTGGCGGTGCGGGTGAACTGCTCGGTGGCCACGGTATCCCGCCCACGGCGGACGACGAAGCCGCCGCTGTCGGAAACGCCTTGAGCAACCGCCGTAACGGATGGGAACAACAGGAGTGCCAGGGCGCAGCATGTGGATCGAAGGAACATGAAGTCCAGAGTCCAGAGTCTAAGGTCTAGGTAAAGCTAACCCGGGCCGCTCACCCGACGATTTTCGCTACGCCTTGCGGCGTTCTGATGCAGTAACCTCGCCTTTCCTTCCCTACCGTGGGACTCCGCAACACTTCGGAGCGCCCCGCGGATGGATCTCGAGACACTCCTCCCTACCATAAGATCGCTGCACGACCTCACAGGGCTGGTGGCCGCTCTCGGTCACCAGCCAACCTGGGAAGAGGTGCCCGACCAATCCCCCGAGCTGACGTCCGTTGGCCGGACCGGTGAGCTGCCCTGGTTTGCGATCGAGAGCAGCTACCCGGCGCGGGATGCGGAGAGACTAGCGAGGCGGCTCAGCCGGCGCGGGCGAATGTGCCTCGTCTTCGCCCTCGATCCTCGCCGCCTCCGACTCGCGATCGCCGTGGGGTTCGACGGCTGCCCGAGCCTGGAGGTAAACCTTGCCGGTCCCCGCGCCGGGGCGTTTGCTTCCCTGCGCAGGCTTGCCGCCACCGCGGAAGGTGGATCACTGGCCTTTGCGGCCAGAGCGGCCGATGCACTATCCGCGGAGACGGTGGGACAACGGTTTTTCCGTGTCTTTCGCGCAACTCTCGACCGGATGGCCGCCGGTCTCCCTGGCCCCATGCCGGCGGAAGACCGGCACGGGCTCGCCCTGCTGCAGCTCACTCGAATCCTCTTCCTCTATTTCATCCAGACGAAAGGCTGGCTCGGCGGCCGGGAGCGGTTTCTGGCCGAGGAGGTGGACAAATGCCTCTCCCACAGGCGCAGGATCCACGGCGATCTGCTCCGCCCGCTTTTCTTTGGCACCTTGAACCGGCCCCGGGCCGAGCGGAGCCGCGCCGCGACACTGTTCGGTTCCATTCCATTCCTCAACGGGGGCCTGTTCGAGCCCCACCCGCTGGAGCGACGCTTTCGGGCCGACCTCCCCAATGCTCTGTGGCGAGATGCCTTTGACCAGCTGTTTGAGCGATTTCACTTCACAGTGATCGAAGGGCAAGGCCACGGTAGCGTAGCTCCTGACATGCTGGGACGTGTGTTCGAGGGAGTGATGGCTCCCGAGGCCCGCCATACGTCAGGAACGTTTTACACGCCCGCTGCGCTGGTCGGGAGCGTGCTCGATGCCGCGCTGGTCGCACTAGTTGCCACAAGACTCGAGTGTGGCGATGAGGAGGCCGAGCGACGCTTCCGAACCGGCGACCCGGGCGCCGCGCGAACACTGACCTCCATCACCTTACTCGATCCGGCCGTAGGATCCGGTGCGTTCCTGCTTGGCGCCCTGGACCGCTTGTCTGCTCTCCGGACGAAAGGCACCCTCTCAACCCGTAAGCGCCTGGTGCTGCGGGAAAATCTGTTCGGGGTAGACCTGAGCACCGCGGCGGTACGGCTGACCGAGCTGCGGCTCTGGCTGGCCGTCATCGCCGATGATCCCGCGGAGCGAGCCTCTGACGTGGCGCCGCTGCCGAACCTCGACTGTCTCATCCGCCAGGGCGACAGCCTGTTCGATCCAATCGGCAACGGAATCGATGCGGTGCCACAGGAGCCGAAGATCGCAACTGAGCTATCCCTGATACGACGGCGTGTGATACCGGCAATCGGGGCCGAAAAGCACTCGCTGATCCGGCGGCTCCGCATGGTGGAGGCTCGGGCCTTGGACGCGTCGCTTACCGCGGCTGAAAGCCGGGCTCGGGACGCTGTGTCCGGATGCATGCAGGCAGCCAGAGGCCAGGACCTGTTCGGCGAGAGACGTGGCCTCGACCGCGAGCTCCGTACCCACTTAAAAGAGCTGCGAGGCCGGCTCCGCTCACTGCGTCAAGCTCGCCGAAGACTGGTCCGTGACGGCGACCTCCCCTGGTTCCACTACGGCAGCCACTTCGCCGACGTTTTCGCTCGGGGCGGCTTCGACCTCGTGGCCGGCAACCCTCCCTGGCTCAGGTCCGAAGAGATTCCCCTTCACATGCGTGAACGGCTGGCCGGCCGATACCGTTGGTGGCGATCATCGACCGGTAGCTACGGCAACCGGCCGGACCTGGCCGTTGCCTTTCTGGAGCGTTCGTTGGAGTTAGCGGCACCCTCCGGAATCGTGGCGATGCTGGTGCCCGCAAAGATCGCGAGCGCCACGTACGGAGTCGCAGCTCGCCATTCGCTGGCCAGCTCTACGACGCTGCACGCGATCGCGAATCTCACCGAGCGCGGGGCCGAGTTCGATGCAACGGTATACCCGATGGGAATCATCGCCGGTAAGGCCGCGCCCCCGCCCCATCATCGGGTGCGAACCACTCTGGCCGTCACCGGTGAGCCGGGGATCAGGCAGGCGAGACTGGCGGGGGGAGGCCCATGGATATTGGTCGATGATCGACTGCGTAGCGTTCTGGGAGCTCTTCAAACAGATCACCCGGCACTGGGCGAGCGGTTCGTCTGCCATCTGGGGCTCAAGACCGGCGCCAACAGTGTGTTTCTGAGTCCGCCGGAAGACCTGGAGCCGGAGGTACTCCGTTGGGCCGTTCGAGGACGCGACGTTGCCGCCTTTCGGTGTACCCCACGGACCCGGCTGCTCTGGACCCACGATGCCGAGGGCCATCCCCGGTCCGAGGTCCCGCCCCGCTGCGCTGCCTACCTGGCCACGCACCAGGCAGAGCTTCGAGCCCGGCGGGACTACACCGGTGGCCCTCTGTGGACCGTATTCCGGGCGCGCCCCGCTGTCGCTCGATACAGGGTAGTGTGGTCGGACCTCGCCCGACGGCTGACCGCCGCCGCGCTGACAACCGGGAACGATCGATACCGGATGCCGCTGAACAGCTGCTACGTAGTCAGTGCGAGGAGTGTGGTGGAAGCCGAACGGCTCGCCGCCTGTCTCAACTCCACTTGGCTCAGGGCGGTCGCTCGCCTCGGCGCGGTGCCGGCCGCCAGTGGATTCGCCCGGTTCAACGCCCAGACCATCGCCCGGCTTCCCCTCCCCTGCTCGGTCTTCGCTGACTCCGCTCTTAGCGGAATCGCCCAGCGCGGGCGCGCCGGGGGTTCAGTTCAGGAGGAGCTCGACGCGGCGATGACAGCGCACCTGGGCCTTTCAGCTAGGGCGCAAAATGCGCTTCGTGCGGTGGTGGACGGCGCCGCCGGCCATCGTCGCTGAGTCTTTAGTGGCGGTGCCCGACCCGGTGCTGACGTCGGTTCGTCCCGGGCCGCTCTCTACCGGCGCGGCGGTTGCCGCCTCGCTGGCCCGCAGTCTATCACCGACGGAGGGCGATGCTGCTCCCCCTCAGTGGTTGCTCCCGGCCCAGCGACGGAGCTTCCGCCGAGTGCTGGCGGCTCTTCGGCGATACCGCGGGGCGGTCCTTGCGGATCCGGTCGGAAGCGGCAAGACGTATGTCGCCCTCGCCGTAGCCGCATCGTTCAATCGTGGAAGTCCTACCGCGTGCCTGGTACCGGCTACACTCCAGCAGCAATGGGAGGCCGTCGCGAAGCAGTTGGAGATCCCCGTGATACTCTGCTCACATGAACAGGTAAGCCGGGGAAAGTTGCCGAAGGCAACGACGGGATTGGTGTTGGTCGATGAGAGCCATCGTTTCCGGAACCGCCGCACCCAGCGATACGCTTACCTGGCCAGTTGGCTGGTTGGCCGGCCAGCCCTGCTAGTGACGGCCACTCCCATCGTGAATCGCCTCTCCGATCTGGGCCACCAGCTCCTCCTCGCCGTCCGCGACGATGCCCTGGTGATGGACGGCGTGGTCTCGCTGCGGCCGGCTCTGGCCGGCGACGCAGGGCCGGCGCTGGGCCAACTGGTAATCGAGAATCACAGCGCGGACGACACTCGCCCACGCCGAATCGCCAGGATCAGTAATCCGACACCGGAGGAATGCGACTCGGTGGGCGGCCTGGTCGCCTTGCTGAATCAGCTGCGTTTATCAAGCAGCGAATCAGTCGCGGCGTTGATCCGGGGTGTGCTGCTCCGTGCGGCCGGCTCGAGCCCCGCGGCGCTGGTTGGAGTGCTCCAGCGTTACCGACGGCTGCTCTTACACGCGCGGGATGCCCTTCAGGCTGGACATTCGATGGAACGGCCGGCGCTGCGACGGTTCACGGCTGACCTCGGGGATCAGCTGGTGTGGTGGGAGATGCTGCCCGGTAACGGAGCCTCGAGTGACCTCGAGCTGAGCGACATCCGGGTCCTGGAAGGAATCATCCCCGCGGCGACGGCCGCACTGGACCAGCGGGACGTGAAGCTGGATCGCCTGCGTGACCTACTAGGTGATAAGAAGCCGACCTTGGTCTTCACCGCCAGCCGTGACACCGTCCGCTACGTTCGCCAGCGGCTTGGCGATCAGCGGATTGCGTGGTGTACTGGAAATCGTGCCGGGATTGCCTCCACCCTGCTGCCCCGGCCTCTCGTGCTGGGATGGTTCAGGGAAGGCTGTGAAGCCGGACCCGATCCGCGGCATCTGGTGGTCACCGATGTCGCAGCCGAAGGACTCGATCTCCAGCGCGCAGCCAGGGTGGTGCACTACGACCTGCCCTGGACGCCGATGCGGCTCGAGCAGCGGGAGGGCCGGGCAGTTCGCCTCGGCTCCCGCCACGCCGAGGTCGAAGTAGTGCGATTCGCGCCGGTGCCGCTCGTGGAACGGTCGCTGCACCTGGAGGCGATCCTGGCCCGCAAGGCGAAACTCCCGGCGACCGCTGGACTGGGACCCGAGGGACGGCATATCTGGCGCTGGCGGACCGACCTGGCCGAGCGTTATGGCGAATCGGATGGCACCGCTGGGTTGGCGCAGGTCGTGTCGCCGCATCGCGGCCTTCTGGCCGGGTTTGCCTTCTATCGCTCGAGCAATCCACCGGAGCGCCTGTCCTCGACCATCGGTTGGCTCCGGCCCGAGGGTAGCTGGACCGAGGCGCCCGAGGTCATCGCCGACCGGGTCCGCTGTGCGGCGGCGCAGCCCAATAGGAAGCTCGTTAACCACGAGCGGCTATCCGAGTATCTGACCTTGCTCGCGCCGCTGATCCAAAAGCGTCTCTCGCTCACGAGCGGACGCCGGTGGCTCTCGCCGGAACCGACGCCGGCAACACGACAGGTAGCGGCCAGGCTGAGTCAGCTCATCGGGGAGGCGGCGAGGCTTCGCCACCACGACTCGCTGCGGGAGCTCGAGCAGATGCTGGAATTCGTGGCCGGCGGTCATACGGCTGGGGAGGAGTTGCTGCTCGAGCGACTCGTGGAAGCCCCCAGCCGCGAGCTCACCAGCCGGCTGAGCCGAGTGACGACGGCTCGGCGCAGCTCGAGTGGAATCGAGGTCCGACTCACCGGACTGATCGTCTTCAGCCCGGCTTCAGTTGACTAGCGAGGTGAATTTGAGCGGGTGGCAGAGCCTTCCCCGCCCCGAAACTCGAAGTGGGCGGGATCGAGCACGCGCTGGGGCAGCTCCTCGTCGGAGACCCCTTCACGAAGCAGCCGGGTGATGAGCTTCTCCGCCAGCCCGGCGGCGCTGAACCAGACGCCGGACTGGATACCGACGTACTTGTCGGCGAACTCGGGCCGAAGTCGTGCCTCCCGGACAACCGGCTTCGAGGAGTGGGCCCCGCTTACGGCTCCAGCGTCGGGTCGAACGGACGCGGGGTTGGGTCGATCCACCCCTCCATCGTCAGATGCCATATCTTCCATGCCTCCTCGACGGCAGCTTGCCGGGTGTCATGCCCAGCGGTCGGATCCCGCCGGCCACTGTAGATGATCGCCGCCATGATGGCTACGAGCTCTGACGGTTGCACGGGAATTAGCCCTGGTTGGAAACGTCGGAGATTACGGGCCGCCGGGCGCCAGCGCAAGCGGGTCCTACCTGAGTAGTTTCACCCAATGCCGAGCCTCCGCACCGTTCTCTTCGATCTCGACGGAACCCTGATCGATTCCATTCGCCTCATTCTCGACAGCTACCACCACACGCTGGCACAGCACGGCATACCGGCCCGGACCGATGAGCAGTGGCTCAAGGGAGTGGGTACGCCGCTGACCGTCCAGCTGGCCGAGTGGAGGGACGAGCTCAGAACGATCGAAGCCATGATCGCCACTTACAGGGAATTCAATCTCAAGCATCACGACCGGATGGTGACGGTCTATCCTGGAGTACTCAACGCCGTGCGGGAGATCAAGGCGGCCGGCCTGCAGACCGGTCTGGTCACCAGCAAGAACCGCCAGGGCGCGCTCCGGGGCCTGACGCTGGTCGGGCTGGAGGCGCTGATGGATGTCCTGGTCTGCGCCGACGAGGTGACCAACCCCAAGCCACACCCGGAACCGGTCGAGAAGGCGGTGTCCCTGCTCGGTGCCGACCCAGCTACCACGGTGTATGTGGGCGACAGTGTGCACGACATGCATTCCGGCCGTGCCGCGGGGGTCCGCACCGCCGCCGCGCTCTGGGGTCCATTTGGAAGAGCTCACCTGGAGCAGTCGGAGCCGGACTACTGGCTGGAAACGCCGGGGGATCTGGTGACACTTCTACGAAAAGCGTGAGCGGGAG
>Ga0190265_10002084_pt1 | contig 13323 bp, 8 predicted proteins | sample Popmic124T_FD_133135 | JGI IMG/M metagenome (GOLD analysis project Ga0190265, IMG submission 133135) | Populus adjacent soil microbial communities from riparian zone of Indian Creek, Utah, USA - 124 T | ecosystem: Environmental > Terrestrial > Soil > Riparian zone | place: USA: Utah | collected... | reverse complement strand
GCAGGTCGTCCGTCGTCAGACGGTCGTCAAGCCGGGCGGCTCCCATATTTGCAAGCACGGCGGTCATGAGAGCAGTCCGTACTCCATTCCCAGCGAAAAGAATCGATCCATCCCCTCGCGCATCCGATCCGTCATGCGGAACTTCAACGATTTCGTCAGATACTGAACCGCCATCGTCGCCGGCCATCCATGCACCGGCGCCCATTCGCGCGCGATGCGATCCGCGTCCGCCTCGCCCCGGTCTCGGGCGAGGGACAGAAGCGTCGCCAACTCGTCGTGATTTGCGTCCTTGGAGCCATACCACGCCGCAAATACAAACGGCAAGCCGGTCGCGTATTTCCACGCCGCGCCCAGATCGACCTCGAAGCCGAAGCCGATCGGCGCGCTCGTCACGACCTTGTCGCCGATGAGAAGCAGAGCGTCCACGTCGTCAAGGCTTCCCGGGTCATGGCGATTCCAGGGAACCACCTCCAGTCGCTGTTGATACAACTGCCGCCAGACCACCTGGGCGAGCGCCACGGACGTATGGGAGTCGCCGTCCACGTGCAGGCGGGTGATTGCTTCGGCCGGCCGCTTCGAGAAGACGCGAACGGTCATCGTTTCGCCGTCGCTGGCGATGCAGGCGTCAGAGACGTTTGCCAACCGATCGCGATTCCGCCAGTAGTCCACCACGGGCAGCAAAGCTACGTCGCACTCCCCGCGATCGATCATCCCGATCAACTCGGCCGGGACCGCCGGCTTCAAAATGACTCGATGGTCACTTGCGAGACCGTCTTGGAGCGGTCGGGCGTTGAGGTATGAGACGATGCCGAGAGTGCGGGCCGTCGGCAGGGTAGCGGTGAGTGTTAGTGATTGGCTCTTCATGGGAATTCGCGAGAGACAGACATTTCGCGGCCACCACGCGACGGACGCGATAGCCGTCCTTCGGAACGGTCGCGACGGATTATAAAGGGGCGTGGTCATCCGACCATGTCGTATCTGAGCCTGCGGGACATTTCGCAAGAATTGAAAGCACGGTCGTCCGGTGTGCAATCAATCGGGAATTCGGTAGTATCATGGAAGAGGCGATCACGCCGGCTTCAGCGGCGTCTCGCCGATTGCCGCCCTCGCGGCGAGTTTCGGAGTCACGAATGGACCCCACCACCCCTCCCGAAAATGAAGTCCAGCTTGCATTCATCGAACTCGGCGCCGCCACGGTCGAGCTTTTCTTTACCATCGTTTTGGAGATTTTTTCAACGGTGGCCACCTGCGTATTTTCACGCATTATTGAAGGCATCGAACTCGTCTTCGGGCCGCTTCCGATTTGAGCTGACGTGACCACGCCGCGGATTCTCGTGGATCGCTCCATTCCGAACGCGGAAGACCTCTTCTCGCGCCTCGGTGAAGTAACCTTATTCTCCGGACGCGACGTTCGACCCGCCGACATTCGCACGGCCGATGTCCTGATCGTCCGCAGCGTCACGCCCGTCGGGAAGGCGATGCTGGACGGGTCGGCGATCCGATTCGTCGCCACCGCCACCGCGGGCATCGATCACGTCGATCTGGCCTATCTGTCGCAAAACGGAATTCATTTCGCGGACGCAGCCGGGTGCAACGCCGCCGCCGTCGCCGACTACGTGCTGACGGCCATGTTCGAGATTGCCGCCCGGCGGGATTTCGATCTTTTCTCGAAGACCGTCGGCGTTGTCGGTTGCGGGCGCATCGGTGGGATCGTGGCGGATCGGTGTCAGCGATTCGGCGTGGCCGTTCTGCGAAATGACCCGCCGCTGGAGCGGGCCGGCCGGGGCGGGCCTTATCTTTCGCTCGAAAAGCTCGTTGAATCCAGCGATATTCTTACGTTTCACGTTCCACTGACGATACACGGCATTGACGCTACAGGGGGCCTCATCGATGACCGGCTGCTGTCCCGGATGCGCCCCCGCGCCGTTTTGATCAACACGTCCCGTGGGGAAATTGCAGTTGAGAGCGCCCTCGCCCACGCGATCGCGGATCGTGGCATCGCGGCCGTGCTCGACGTTTGGTGCAACGAGCCTGACATCGAGCCGGCGCTGGTTCGATCCGCGGCGATCGCCACGCCGCATCTGGCGGGCTACTCGGTCGAATCGAAGCGCCGCGCGACGGCTATTGTTTTCAACGCGCTCGCGGCATGGCTGGGCGCCGACAGTAAGAAAGTCGACGTGGAATCGTTCAGTCGAGCGCCGATCGCCGAGGCGCCGACGCTAAGTGGCGTCGGCGGGGCGTCGGCCTCGGTAATCGCGATGGCCGGGTTGCTGAGCGAGGTGCTTCCGCTCGGGGAAATCGACGACGCCACCCGCGCGTCAGTCGAATCCGGTGAAATCGGCGGGGCCTTCGACGGCGTCCGGGCGAAATATGCCGGTCGGCACGAATTCAACGCGATCAGCGTGCAGGCTAAAGGCGCCGGCGCGGCCGACCTGACGCTGCTAGCAGGACTGGGGTTCTCGATCGGTGGGACCGAGCGGCGTCGCGGATCGAGATAGGGGTGAAAACCGGGATTTCGGACGTCGTTCTGTTGATTTTTCCACATTAACTTTGAGTTAGACTATCGGAAAATTGACATAACCACAGTATCCACAGTAAGTTAAACTCATGTATTATTTTTTCACCACATCGCCGGCGACCCTTGAAAACGCTTGCTCCGGTCGGGTACTATCAATATCAAGTCGCGGGGGTGCATCCAGTGCCCTCGACTTTGCGTATCGCCATCTTGAGGAGGCAGCTTCTTCAACGTGAGCGACGCGCGTGCGGCTTGACGCTTGTGTCGTGCTGTTTACAGCCGGCGAGGCGACCGCGGCCTGCGATGATGAGCCTGCAAGAGACTCGTCAAAGTGGGCACGCCAGAGAGAAGGCAGTTTGCAAGAGGCTGTTTTCCGCAGGGCGTAGGTCGAATTTCGCGGCATGGAGCAAGCAGGCAGGTGGTTACGCCGGCGAAGGCGGACAGTTGAGTGAGAATCGTTTTCCGGCTTTTCTCGCTTCGCGGTTTGCCTCCCAGGTCCGCGGGTGTCTTCGATAAGACACTGGCGGCTTCGAGCGGTGAGGGTGGACCTCACAGTCTCGAAGTAAATGGCCTCACTGTAGCGCTCGTGATCGCGAGCCGGATCGTGTCGATCCGACCGCGAGCCGGACCATGTCGGTCCGGAATCGGGCGGAGGCCGGTAGCCTGAAGCCCCGGTAAGGCTAGGGTTCCAAAGCGAGGCGTCAGAAAACGCTTCGTGCAGTTTAATTTTGGAATTCTCCACGAGGCACTTTGAAAGTCTGTGGAGGAAGGAGCTACCTCAAATGAAGAAGTTTGGAATACTTTGTGCGGGTATCGCTGTGGCATTCGCTGCCCAGGCCGCCCGAGCACAGGTCGCTGACACGAACAACGGTCTGACGATTTGGTATGACGCTCGCGCCACAGCGGCGTCCATTATGTCTCCTGCAGTCCCCTACACCAATGGAACGTCGGTTCAAGTCGGGGCAACCGCCAAGGCATATGTGCAAGCTGCTATTGTTGATGGTAACAATGGTGGACCGGGTGATGGGCAGTTTCTCTACATCAGTCCTCGACTGCCGGAAGATCCGGCAACGGGATTTTCCCTTCACTGCACAGGTACCAAGAAAGGTGGATTCAAGAACAATCAGAGCATCAAGACCCTCTATAAGTATGCAACCGTCGAGCAGCGCAGCGCGCCCGACGAAGTCATCGGTGCATTGGGATTGGACACTGTATTCGCCAAGCAAGGGACTGCAGGCGCCGGTAACCGAATCGAGAACGTCGGCTTTACTCCGAACGCTGCCCTGTGGAACGGGAACAATTCCACCGTGACCCCAGCTGCTGCTGGCGAGAGCGACACTTGGACGGTAGCCGCGAAGGCGGTCAAGGTTCCCGTCGCGGCGGGTCCTACCTATAATTCTAGCGGTGGCTTGATTCCGTCCGCCACTCCATACCAGCTTGGGAGCTATACGATCACTGCCGGCATTTGGAAGAAAAATGTCTCCATTGGGACCAATGTTCCGAACACAGGCAATGGCGTCTATACCGTGCATGATGGAGTCAACAATTTGCTGGTCACGCGCGTGTACAACGGAACCGGTCCGAGCCCTGAGCTTCCCGATTTCGGCTACGTGATGAACTTGACGGCGGGCACTTCAGGCTCGCCGGGTGCCGTGTTCACGACTGGGACGAATGAGGAAGCCGGTACCGGCGACGGTCTCGATGATACCACTACCAGCATCCAGCCAGATGCCACCATCGTCATTCAGACAAAGGGCGACTTCAACAACAGTGGCACCATCACGGCCCTAGATATCGATGGTCGAACTGATGCGATTAATGCATCGGCCAACATTCGGATTCGCGAGTTATTCCTTGGCGACTTTGACGACACTAACACTGTCACGGTGCTGGACGTGACGCCGTTTAACAATTACGTCAACGTCACAGGTACGGCGGATTGCACGAATCCTGCAGACTGCAATACCAATTGTCAGCCCTAAACAAAAGCGGATTGTCCGGGGAGGATGGTCAGTGTGACCGTCCTCCCGGCAAGCCCTTGGCTTTGGAATCGCGGAAGATCGGCGTCGATCTTCTGATAGAAAAACATGGTTTATTCCCCCATACCACTCAACGTGAAAGCGGACGGGGAAGAAGAGGCAAGAAGGAGAAAGAAAATGAAGAGAATCGTAACCCTAGTAGCGGCGTTCGCAATGATGGCCGCAGGGTCCGTTGCCAACGCGGCGGACAACGCATGGTTCAGCCTCGAAGGTGGCGGAGCCGTGGGAGAAGGGCCTGGGCAGCCTTTGGTCGTTCAAGTCCCTTCAGGGGGTGGTACTGTTCGGATCAGTTACAACTTTACGGCCGCACAGCAAGCCCCTGGAAACCCGCAAGACGGAATGCTCGGTTGGGCGATCCGGTTGGGGCAGGAAGGCGGAACCGCAGTGGCAGCTTTCGCCGGGGGCGGCGCTTATTCCACGACGGGGTACACTAATAATTTCCCTGGCGTGGAAATTGGCCCTTCGCTGATCGCTGGACAGACCTCAGATACGGGCGATGGTTCTGCTGGTTTGGTCTATTCGTTCGACTTGAATGTTACTGGCCCTGATGGAACCGCCGCGCTGATCGGGGGAGATTTTGGACCAAGTGAGCAGGCTTACAACAATGGGTATGCCTGGTACGGGTTCGTGGGCCCAAATCCGATTTCGTATGGGCGGGTTGGTTACGCGGGCGGAGTTGATACTACAGCCGGTTGGGGTCAGAGTCCGGTGATTATCGTCAACGTAATTCCCGAGCCGGCGACCTTGGGCCTTATCGGCTTGGGCGTTTTCGCCTTGATCCGTCGCCGACGGTAAGTTTTTCCAGTTTGTTTTAGTTTACGGGTTTATAAGTCCCGGAAACGTCAAAACGGACAAATGACTTTGAGTACGCCGCCCGTCGAAGCGTTTTCGACGGGCGGCTCTTTTTGTCTAATATTGTTAATCTGTAAAGCCCGCATTTGGTTCTACATGGCCCTTGGGCTAGAGCATGTCTTAAGATTTCAACTTCTGTGACGATACGCGAGTTGATGTCCCAGATCATGAGACGCAATATGAGAACGGTTCAGACGGTTTGGAATTGCAGAGCCATTTTGGAACATTCGACTGCATGTGTGACGATGTTGGGATGCCTAGCGTTCGGCGCTACTCGACTTCGCGCTGAAGAGGTCATCCCGCCCGAGCTAACCAACCTTTCGCGTGTGTGGGTGGACTATCATTGGAGCGAGATCGCCGAGCGCCGCAAGCTCTTGATCGCGGCGTATGAGATTAGCGAAGAACAAGCGCCAGCATTTCTTCACGTCTACTATGAGGCCTGGCAGGCATATTTTCAGCACCACATCGCGTTTGGCCAGCGGGACAAGTCCAACGAGACACCCGAGGAGTCCGCGCAGCGGATATATGAGTTTGCCGATACCTCTCCTACAAGCGATCTCGGGCTGATGAAAGTGGCAGAGTCTATTCTAGAGGCCCGAGACTTCAAAGAGTCGCGACATCGCTTTGTGGAGTTGAACACGCGCGGCACCGAAATGCGAAACCTAGATGTCACGAATCAAGTCAGCCACGACAGTTTACTCAGGACATTGCAGGACGTGCGTATGCAAGCTGCAGCACCATTGTCCATCGAAGGGAAACCCAGGCCATTCGGTGTGGGAGGGTTGCAGCCCAAGCGCCGATTGTTGGCTGGCGAGATCATCAAATCGCCCGAGACGTGCGTCCAAGCGAGCCTCCTGAGAGAACTAAATCCAGAGATATATGCGCGGGCTATGCATCGCGAGAAGCCAACGGTGATTGCAATCAACGTGCCCGGAACACGGGCGTTGGATGGACGGCCGGCGAGGGCTTTCGATTGGTCTGTGGCTGACTCGTCGGCCGCGAAGTCGGAGGCTTGGGTACTCTCGCTTGGAGAAGACGATTGGGTCCGCGAAGCGCGGCGGTTAATGACCGAGTTCGAATCGCGGCATACATCCGATGGGGAGGAGTCGCGGCAGGCGCGGGATATGCTGGACGAGACCGTGCGCCGCGCGGAGCTGGTGCGCCGGGGCAACGCGGAAGCTTATGCGGCGCTGAAGGAGTTGAACAGCCGAAGGGAGTTTTCGGAGCGGCTCGCGAAGCTCGACACCGCGCTTGATGGCTTAACACAGGAATTGAAAGCGAGATTGACGTACTCGGACGGACGATAGTACATCGGTAGTGGCCGGAGCTAAACTTAGCTCGGCGCAGTTGTGGATTGTTCGCTCCCCTTACGAAATTCCTCGATCTTTCGGATATTCTCCTGCAACAGGGCGTTGTCTGGAGAGATCTCGAGGGCGCCGCGGTAGCCCGCGAGTGCCTCGGCCAAGCGCTCCATTTCAACCAGCACGTCGGCCCGCTTGATGATCGCGTTCAGCTCGTTGTCTCTCATTCGAAGTGTCTGGTCGTACCACTCGAGCGCCTCAGGGGCCATTCGCAGGGAATAATAGGCATCGGCGATCTTCAAAGCCACGGTTGCATCGTCCGGCTGCGCCGCGGCCTGTTTCTTCAAAACAGCAATCTGCGATTCCACTGCGGCGGAATTAAGCCCAAGATTTGCGTCCACGTTCTTGCGGGCATCGACGTGGTTTGGATTGCATTCCAGGGCCTGTCTGAAACTATGCATCGCGGCTCGCTGATCTCCAAGTCTTGAGTAAACAGCCCCAAGGGCATTGTAAGAATCGCAGTCCTTGCGATTTCGCTGCAATACATCGAGTAGCACCACTTTTGCTTTGTCGTATTCCTCGCAGTGCACCAAGGCGACCGCGTAGGACGCGCGGAGGGAAATATCGTTCGGTTGCAGCTCAAGTAAGTTTTCGTAATACGGCAGCGCTTTAACATATTGCTCGAGCCGGATATAGCATGAAATTAAGCCGGCTAATGACTGAGGCTGAAACGGATTTGCGCGGAGTACCTGCAAATAGCGATCGATCGAGTTGATGTAATTTCTCTCTAAGTAGTATGCCTCAGCGAGGGATTCTATGATGTCGAGGTTGACGCACGCATCCGGGAACATCTTCAGGACTCTCTCAGCAAGCTCAATCGCGGCACGATAATCCTTTCGGATGATTTGCCGGTTAATGCGGTCCTGCCAATTTCCTACGGCCTTGCTGAGGGCCGATTCCTTGACAACGGGCGCCAATAGGTTTTCGACGGGTGCGAAAGCGTCCGTGAGGACGAGGTTATGAGCGCTCTCCTGTAATATCTGCAGGTTGCCATTATCAAGGCAGTAAATCTGACAATTGGGCTGATAGAGGGGTCCAAGGCTCGCGGTGTTAAACGGCTGTTTCGTTCCGGAGATGATGAATGTATTTCGGCTTGCACGAATTGATTCGCTCGGAGTGCCATCCTCATGTGTGATGTCATAGCCCTCGACAAACACATTCACATATGGATAAACCTCCTTCATCGTACTAATCAGCGCCCCCAGCAGCAATCCGCTGTCGTAGATGTCAATCATGTTCACCAGGTACGCCCCATCCGGCCGCAGCAGCTTTGAGGTGCGCTCGATGAACTCACGGGTGGTGAGCTGGTAGGGCACGCTGTAGTCGTTCACCGCGTCGCAGTAGATCACGTCGTACGGCGCCACGTCCTTCCCCGACTCCATCTCCTTCACCAACCGGTCGATGAAGACGCGGCCGTCCTCGTGGTAGCAGTTGATCTTTGTATCGCGCGGCAACCCGAATGCTGCCATCGCCGCCTCGGTGACGGCCGGGTCGATCTCGACGACGTCGGTGCGGCCTTCCGGATACTGCATCGACATGTATTCGGGATAAACGTATCCGCCGCCGCCGATGGTCAAGCTATGAATGTCGTTTCGGCCGGGCCACAGCCGCTTGGTGATGGCGAGATAGACTTTTTCATAGGCGTATCGAAAGTCGGTGGGGTCCTCCATGTTTTTCTGGCTGTGGAGTAGTGTGTCGAGGTGCATGCCGCGCGTGTCAGGGTCCTTGTCGAACTGCACGACCTCGATGTAGGAGTAATCGCTCTCGGTTTGATAGAGAATGGCCTCGTCGCGCGGCAGGCGGAAGCCGAGGAATTGCCCGGCGGAATTCGCCCAAGTGGCGTTCCCGAGCGACAAATAGAGGCCGATCATCGCCGCGGCCGCCCACGCCCAGACCGCCCAGAAGCGGGGGTCGTACATGAGTGCCATCACCGCCAAAATGATCGCCACGCTCCAGACCACGCCGAGCGTCCCCAGCGCGGCGATCAGAAAGAACCCCGCGATGAACGTCCCCACCAGGCTGCCCACCACGCCGAAGGCGTAAATGTCGCCGATGGTCCGCCCGCGCGAGCGGCCCTGGTCCAGCGCGATCTTCGCGATCACCGGCGAAATCATCCCCAAAAACATCGTCGGAATAAAAAAGTCGATCGCCACGTGCGACGCCACCCGCACCGGCCACGACAGCGTCCAGAGAAAACTGATGTTCTCCGCCACGCGATCGAGCACGCAGATCGCAGCGGACATGGCCGACCCGCACACGAACAGCACGGCCAGCGTCCGCCGCGACGAATGGCGATCCGCAATCAACCCGCCGAGGTAGTTCCCGACGGCGATGCCCGCCAGCACGATGCCGATGACCGAAGTCCAGGTATAGACCGAGGCCCCGAGGTGCCGCGCGATGATGCGGCCGGCGACCAGCTCAATCATCATGATGGCGGCGCTGGAGACGAAAATCGTGGCGTTGGGAACGATCCATTCGCGGAGCAGAGCGGCAGGGGGCGGTGCTGCGGCGGCCGAGGCTTGGGAGCGATGCATGGGGCTGGGTTCCGTCGGGTTGATCCGGCCGCGGTCAGGTCACAAGCCGGAGATAGCTTGGGAGGGTCAGAAATCGTTATCCCGCATGATGATAGCAAGCGAGTCCTGCCGCCGGTAGGGGTAGCGTCTGGCGCCCCTGCCGGACGGCCCTTTCCGAGCCCGAAGCGCCAGCGAGGGCGTACGGCCGCGGAGTCCATGCGTCGGGGAAAAGTCATTGTCGCGCGGGGGCGGTCTTAGAGGGCTTCCAGCGTCGGAAGGAAAAAGAAATCCGGAACCCCGTGGAATTTTTTGCCCGTACCGGGGGTTCTAGACTACGGAGGCCTTTCGGCCTTTCCTCCTGCGATTCGGTCGAATCGCGCGGGATCAAACAATTTTGCGTGTTGCCAGCGGGTGATCGTCGGCTCGCCCACCCGCTGGTGTTGCCCACTCGGTGGTCGGATCGAGTGGGCTTTTTATTTGCCAACGATTCCTCCGAATGGCCGCCCCGCAGTGCGTCGCGTCTGCCGTCTCGGCGGACGGACGGCGATGGCCCTACGAGCCCGATTCAGCCCGAGTCAGATTCATTCGCAACAGATTGGCCAGCACGCGCGGGTCGATCTCGACGCGCCGGGCGGCGAGCGGGTGATCTTCGAGCAGTGGTTGGCCGGCGCCGGTTTCCACCCAGACTTCGGCCCAGTCCTCTGACCATTGGCCTTCGGGATCGACGGCGGCATACGCCGCGAGCACGGCCCGATCAAGCTTCTCATGAGCGAGCTTCAACCAGGTAGGCCGCTCATTGTAAAGATTCGTCAGCGTGCGTTTCTTGAGCCGGGCGTCCTTCGCCGCGGCGGCCATGATGGCGGACTGCCGGATGAGCGGCTGCGCCTCGGCGGGCACGTCGGCGAAGTCGTCGGTCGAGTCGATGGCCCGGGCGATGGGGTCGATCCACTCGGGCGGGTTGAGCCAGCGCTCGCGCTGCTCGTTGAGTTCGCGCGCCGCGTCGCCGATGCGGGCACGTAAAACAGAGCCGCGCCCGTCAGGAAGCGGTGAGCGCGTCGGCGTGGCGCGCTGAAATTTCCCGGGAATCTCGACCCGGCTGCCCGTATTCGCCGCGGGAACGGGGACAGTGCCAGGCGTGTGACTCGATGCGACGGTCTTTCCGCGCCCCAGCGGCGACCGCTCCCTGACGGTCGCCGCTCTGTTTGCGCCGCTGCGCGGCGAATCAGCGATGGCAGGTTCGCGGCCGGGTGCCCAGGGAAGCGGAAAGGTTTCGAAGCAGGTGGTGGGGGTATATCGCGGGCGATCTTCGAGCTGGGTTCCCATCCGAAGCGCCCAGAGTTCGTGAATGGAGCTGTGCAGGACGCCGAAGAAGTAGTCGTCAGAGCGGGCGAAAACTATGCCAGCATGATCTGGTAATGTTGGAGAAAAAACCCATGTAAATAGTCGAAACTTAGCGGTGTTAGTGGTGAAGATAAAGCGGGGCAATGGATCGATTGCAAATCGCATATCCGGACGGGGGCGAACATGCAGCCACCATTCTTTCGATTCACGTTTTTGTCGCGTCGAAGCTCGAACCGGCTTAACCTTTCGTTCAAGAAATCTAAAGGGTGCTACATAACCGCATGCGACTTCGAAAGTCGTGCCACAGCCGAAGTCAATGATCCAATAGCCACGACCACGGCCAGTAAGGTCGCGACCGTTTACCCAAGGCCGTAATACATCTGTGCTCGTACGCCCGTTCGGGTTGGGTGCCTCAAGTAGCTCGCGCGATTGGGTCCATGCGATGTCAAATGGACCTCCTTTCGTATCTCCCATGTACGACACATCAATATTCTCAGGGAGGATCCGAGCTAGTCCGACATTTGTGTCGGCGGTGAGATTAGGGTGAACGTCGTCAACGGGGGCACCATCTAGAACCTTGTCCGTTTCTAGATTTCTATCGAAACCAATTATCGAGACATGGACAGCGGCACCGTCAAGAACCCATTCTCGATCGCTCCACGCCATAAAGATGTCCCCGGTTTCCTTGATTTTCTCTAGGACTTGTCGATTGTCCCCTCCCCGAATTCCTTGGGTTGCGAGAAGTCCAACGCGAGAAGGACGATTCCGTTCGATCGCTCGGCGAGCCTGCTCAAACCAATAGCAGCACAGGTCCGATGTTCGGGGCAAATCATAGGCCGCGTACATCGCAGTTACGTAGACATCATCCAGCCCATTGGCGCGAAAGACCTTCGATCCCAGGAATGGCGGATTCCCGATAATGAAATCGGCCTGGGGCCATTGGGCCGGCACCGCCAGCGGCCGACGGTCGACAGAGCCGCGCCCGGCAGGAAGCGGTGGGCGCTGTCCGTCGCGGGACGCTTGATCTCGGCGCGAACCGCGAATCGTGGGGCGTCGGGAACGGGATGCGGGGGAAGATGTCGCTGAATTGTGCGGAGGACTCGGAGTTCCTTCGGAGCTCAGCGGTGACCGCTCCCTGACGGTCGCGGCTCTGCTTTCGCCTGCGGCGAGGAAATCGAGGATGGCGTCGCGGTTCTCGATGGTCTGCAAGGGCTCCAGAATCGGGTTGGCCGGGGCGACGTAGCCGTTGTCGCGCATCCATTGCAGATACCCGATCCAGATGACCACCTGTGCCAGCTCGGCGGCATAAGGATTGATTTCGATGCCGTGCAACTGCGTCGGGCGCACCTGCGGCAGCAGAATCAGTCCGATCTCCGGCCTGGCGGCGAACGTCATCACCTCTTTTTCCAGATTGAGAAGCTGCTGGATGGCCACGTAGAGAAAATTTCCCGACCCGCAGGCCGGGTCGAGAATCCGGATGGCCGCGAGCCGGGCGACGAAGGCCTCGAGCGCGTCCTTGATCGCCCGCTCGGCGGCGCGCTGGGTGGCCGGCGTGCGGGCGGCGGCGCGACGTTCGATCTGCGCTTCGACGGCGGTCTTCACTGCGTCCCATTCGCGGCGCAGCGGCGTCATGATCACCGGCTCCACGATGAGCATGATGTCTTCGCGGCTGGTGTAGTGCGCGCCGATCTGGGCGCGGGCGTTGGGGTCGAGCGAGCGCTCGAAGAGCGTGCCGAAGATGGCCGGCTCGACGCTGCCCCAGTCCTGGGTGGTCGCGCGGAGCAGCGTCTCCACGTCGCCGGGCGTCAGTGCGAGAGCGGGCGAGCCGTCGAACAGGCCGCCGTTGAACCAGGGAATCTCCTCGACGCCGAAGGCGCCGCCGGTCCGCATGCGCTCGAAAAGCTCGGTGAGGCCCTCCTGCAGCGAGGCGAGATTGTTCCGCCGGGTCCGCAGCAGCCGCTCGAAAATTTTCTCGGGCAGCAGCTTCACGTCCTCCGCGAAGAGGCAGAACATGCACTTCATCAGGAAGTGCGCCGCGTCGTGCGGGTCGTGCCCGCGGGTCCGCAGCAGATTCGCGAGGGCGGCGAAATCCCCGGCCACCCGCTCGGTGACGTGCTCCGGCGTGAGCGTCGGCCGGAACGAGTGCGGATCGGTGAAGACCCGCCGGAGCAGATCGAGCGAGCGTGGCTCGGCCATGTCGCCCAGCGTGATCGTGTGGACCTGCTTGGCGGTGCCGGTGAAGTTGGTGTGGATTTCGGTGCGCTCGATGTCGCTGACGATCAGCAGCGGGGGATTTTCGAGCGCCTCGCGATATTGCAGAAGCTGGCGGTAGGGCTCGTCGAGGGTGCGGTGGCGGCCGCGGCGCTTGTATTCCCAGGCGAACTTGCCGCGCCACCAGACATCGGCGAAGCCGCGCTCGCCCTGCGAGCCGGCCGAGGCCGCGGCGGTGACGCTCACCCCTTTTTCAAAGGTGTATTCGGCGCCGGTGGCGTCATGGGCGGCCGGCGTCGGCTGCCCCAGAAAATTGCACAGATCGAGAAAATGCTCGTGGCTGGCGGCGCGTTCGGAAAGTTGGGCGGGCGACCACTTTTCGTCGAATTCATGCGGCGTGAGGCGGCTCCGACTGTCGCTCCCTTCAGCACTGTCGTCCGCCTTGTCAAGTGGCTCGCTCCACATGCGTCATCGAAAAACGGTCTACTCCG
>Ga0190265_10002083_pt1 | contig 13327 bp, 11 predicted proteins | sample Popmic124T_FD_133135 | JGI IMG/M metagenome (GOLD analysis project Ga0190265, IMG submission 133135) | Populus adjacent soil microbial communities from riparian zone of Indian Creek, Utah, USA - 124 T | ecosystem: Environmental > Terrestrial > Soil > Riparian zone | place: USA: Utah | collected... | reverse complement strand
GTCCGCTCCATCCCCGTCGCGGCAAGTACGGGATCCTCGAGGGCCGAACGCCCCGGTTCCATGTGCGCAGCGTTCGAACAGGCCCCGCACATCCCCACGACCGTACGGTCGCCAGCGCGAAGCCGCTCTCGCACCGTGCTGAACGCGGTCGAGTTCCAGATGTCCGCCAGCGAACGCTCCAGCACGTTGCCCATGACGTGATCCCTGCTCGCATCCTCGTAGCAGAGGAGTACGTCTCCGGTCACCGTCACGATGAGCATGTCGGACGGCGCGAAGCACGGCAGGTGGGTCGTCGTTTCCTCGGGGCCGGGCAGGTGAACCAGCGTGCCACCCCTGTTCGTCAGCAGAAGGTCCTTGCCGTGCTGCACGACCTGGTGTGGGCGCTCAGGAAAGTCGTCATCGGAATGGCGGGTCACGAAGAAGTAGTCGATGCCGGCCGCCCAAAGCTCTTCGTAACGCCGGTCGTCGAGGAGGTCGCCATTCGTGTTGAGGATCTGCAGCGCCTCTGGAACCTCGGTGGACACGATCCGCACCAGCTCGGCGAGGTCACGGCGAAGGAGCGGCTCGTTGTAGAAGTGGTACGAGATGCGGCCGGCGAACGAGATCTCGGCGAGGTGCCGCACCACGGCTCGGAAGACGTCGTCGGTCATCCGCACCGGCACGGGCGGACGCGGGTCCAGCGACACCGGGCAATAGCTGCAGCGGCGATTGCACCTCGAGCCCACCTCGAGCTCGACCACGGAGAGACCAGGGAGATTTGAGGTCCCGTCGGCTTGCCCAAAGACGTCCTCGTTCACGGGCGGCCTCCCTCGTCACGAGCGTCGGCGGCCACCCTAACCGAGGAAAACATGATTCACCCCCTCGGACCGACTAGTTGCCCGTGCCTGGCCGATAAATCCCAGTGTTTGTGGCTTGTTGTACACCTCCCTGCCACCAGCGGCACGCGCTACCATTTCGGTGATCGACAATTGTCCCAGTCTCCGAAAGGTCCGCCATGTCGACGCATCCAGCCAGGATGTCCTCGCCAGGCACTGACGAGAGCTCCGTCTGCGAATCTCCCGACGCTCGCACCAGCGTCGCCATCCGGCCGCACCACATCGCCATCGAGACGTTCGATCTCGAGAACTCGATGGCCTGGTACGGGGCGTTCCTCGACTGTCGAGCTGCCTGGTCGCTCGCCACGTTCTCGGAGACCACCCACAGTCGGCTCCCCGGCATCAGTCGCCTCGTGGAGATGCGGAACGGTGACGTCCGGTTCCACATCTTCGAGCGTCAGCCGACGGCGTCACGCCCGTGCGCTCCCGACGCTCTCCAGTTCCAACACATCGCCCTCGCGGTGGCGACCGACCGCGACCTCCGGGCACTGCGGGACCGATGGCTCGACCTCTTCGCGGCGGGCCACCATACGTTCGTGCGCTCGGAACCTCCAACCGAGATCGTGACGGACGCAGACGGCGTCCAGAACTTCTACTGCTATGACGTGCATGGCCTCGAGCTCGAGCTCACCTACCTTCCCGAGGTGAGCACGTGAACCACTTGAGCCCGCCGCAACTAACGCTTCCATGCGGCACCGGCTGGGACTTCGGAGACGTGCCCTATGGCGTCGAGCCACTGCTACTTCCAGGACCCGACTCCATGGTCGGACCCGTTCGGACGGATCCGCGACGCTATCTCGAGGTCTGTCAGCAGATAGAGAGGCTCGCCGCCGGGCACGACGCGCTGGACGACCTAACGCGTTCCGCTCCTGACGAGGTGGAGCTCGCGTGGTTCCGGTGGATCACGGGTCACCAGGTGAGCTTCGTCGTATGGAGGGTCATGGCGGCTCTGCTCCGTAGGCGCGACGAGCAACCGCGCACCACCGCAGGGCTCGAGCAAGCGCTTCGGCACTGCGTCCGGAGCTACGCAGCGATGCTCCTATACACGGGGTCTTGTCGGCGCGCCACCTACGAGTCGGTGATCCGCTCGAGCATGCGCCTGCAGCACCGCAGCTTCAGCGGGAGCTGGGCACCGGACTATGTGCCGGTGCGCTCATTCCTCCGGGGTCACCACAGGGCGCGCACCACCGCCGCTGCCCCTCTCGACGAGGCGGTCGTGACCCTCCATCTCGTGCACGACGCCATCGCCGCGAAGCTGGTGCCGGACGGGAGATCTCTCCTGCACCAGGCCAATCTCCCTCTGACCGACACGCGCCTCGCTCACCTGCTCTACGACAACTACTTCCTGACGGTTCGGTCGTCGGTAGATGCTGACCAGATCGTCGTCCAGCTGCTGCGGCGCCTCGTTGCAATCGCGCAAGATGTCACGGTCAACGGGGTGCACCCGCCTGGCTGGGACGAAGGCGCTGAGGCTGCGGTTGCGCTCGTCGGAGGAGTCGCCGAGTGCGAGAAGCACCTCCTCAACATCACGCTCGGGCTGGCCACGACGGTCGCTCGCGGCGGGCCGGACGGCCTGATCGACGCAAGCGACATCGACGTGGAGTCAGGCATCGGAGCGAGGTCGTGACGACGCCAGATCCCGGTGGGCTCGCTCAGACGCCGGCACCTCTCGCATCGTTCCGTCGATGCAACATCTTCGATGCTCAGCTGCGGGCGGCTCCCGCCCACGACGGCGACGGTCACGTCCTTGCTGTGCGCCTGGTCGAGGGTCGAGGCGATCCGTGCAACTTCCTCGACTACGTCGAGCTGCCAGCGGGGACGAGCATCGGAGATCATCGCCACTCCGACTGCGAGGTCGAGTTCTATCTCATCCTTGCGGGTACCGGCAGCATGCGCCTCGACGAAGAACAGTTCCCCGTGCGAGCAGGCGACGTCATTCGGAACCGCCCCGGTGGGTTGCACGGCCTCCGGAACACCTCCGATGATTGGCTTCGAGTGTTCGTCTTCGAGCTCGCAACGCCCGGGGCGGCGTCATGACCGACCAAGTCCTCGAGCGCTCGTCCGGCGGCACCGTCTCCTGCAGCGCGGTCGTGTCCGACTCGGCTGATCGCAGCTCGATTCGTCTCGAGTCAAGGCTCGAGCGGTGCCAGGAGGTCCACTTCTCGAGCGATGTGTTCTCCGCGGACAACAGCCTCGTGGAGAACTGCATCGCTGGCCGTACTCCCCTCGTTGTCCTTAGCCCAGCCGTCGATCGCCTCTACGGGCCACGCATCCGGTCGTACTTCGACGGGCTCGCTGCACCGTCCCACTTCTTGGTCCTCCAGCGTGGCGAGCGCTCGAAGGTGATCGACGGGGCACTCGAGATCTGCGAGCGGGCCTCGGTCGTTGGCCTGCGGAGGACGGATCCGATCGTCGCGATCGGTGGTGGCGTGTGCTCCGACATCTGTGGTGTGGCTGCCGCGCTGCACCGGCGGGGAACTCCGCACATCAATGTTCCGACAACGCTCATCGGACTCGTAGACGCTGGCATCGGCACCAAGAACGGTGTCAACCACGGCGGCCGCAAGAGCGCACTCGGGTCCTTCCACCCGCCGGAGCACGCGATCCTCGACCGAGCGTTTCTCGCAACGCTGCCTGGGTGGGCCATCGCCAGCGGCTTGGCAGAGGTCATCAAGCTCGCGACGGCGACCGATAGCCGGCTCTTCGCGCTCGTCGCAGAGAGCGGAGCCTCCCTGGTGCGCACGAGGTTCCAGGATCCCGGCGGAGCCGCCGACACGATCATCGAGCGGTCTGTCCGGGGAATGCTCGTCCAACTCGCCGACAACCTCTTCGAGATCGACAACTACCGTCGGCGAGTCGACTTCGGACATACCTTCAGCCCCTACTTCGAGACCGCATCGGCGTACTCGCTCACGCACGGGGAGGCAGTGGCACTCGACATCGCATTGTCCACGGAGATCGCCCGCGCGCTCGGCCACATCGAGGACTCCGAGGGCGAGGCAATCCTGTCACTGCTCGAGTTGGTGGGGCTGGAGCTCGTCTGGCAGAACACATCCGTCAGCGACCTCTGGCAGACGTTGCAGGCGGTCCTCGAGCACCGCAACGGCGACCTCCACCTCGTGGTGCCGAGCTCGGTCGGCGAATGCACGTTCGTCCCCATGGAGTGCATCACGCCACAGCTGCTGAGAGCGTGCACGGATGGCTTGCAGTGCCGACCCGCGAACGCCGAGCTGGGCATCCCGTGACGGTCGCCGACCTCGCTATCCTCGGCGGCCCGCCGGTGCGTACCCGCGCGTGGCCGACGTGGCCACTCGCTGAGGAGTCCACCATCGCTGCGGTCACCGACGTGCTCCGATCAACTCGGTGGGCGATCAGTGGGCCGTACGACGGGCGCACGTGCTATGAGCGAAGGTTTGCGGAGGCGTTCGCCGAGTTCGAGGGCGCCCGGTACTGCACGCCGACGACCTCGGGAACCGCTGCCCTCACGATCGGCTTGCAGGCGCTCGACATCGGTCCCGGGAAGGAGGTGCTCGTCACCGGGCTCACGTGGGTGGCACCCGCGTCTGCGGTCGTGCACCTCGGCGCGACCGCAGTCCTCGTCGACTGCGACCGGGAGACGCTCGCCATGAGCCCGATGCGGGCCCGCGAGGCCTGCACCGACTCGACCGCAGCGATCCTCGTGGTCCACCCGTGGTGCAGCGTGGCGGACATCGACATGCTGTGCGCGCTTGCCGCCGAACGCGGCATTCCCCTGATCGAGGACTGCGCTCAGGCGCATGGTGCTCGCTGGCGAGGGCAACGCGTCGGGACATTCGGCGCCATCGGCTGCTTCAGCATGCAGCAGTCGAAGCTCCTCACTGCTGGTGAGGGTGGGGCAGTCGTCACCGACGACCCGGATCTCAACGATCGCCTGGAGCAGTTGCGGTGTGATGGTCGCCGATTCGTCGAGGCCCCAGAGGTCGGCCGGCTCGAGCTGCTCGAGGTCGGGTCCGTCCTCGGCCGCAACCTGTGCCTGTCGGAGCTGCAGGCGGCCGTGCTGTTCGAGCGACTCTCGCACCTCGACGCCCAGAACGAGCTCCGCGCGACTCGCGTCCGCTGCTTGGAGCGCTTGCTGGACGACATCGGGGGCGTGACCTACCTCTTACGCGACGATCGCGTGACGACTCCAACGTTCTACAACTACGTACTGCGACTGGAGCCAGCGGCCTTCGCAGACGCCCCGATCGACGTTCTGTCCGAGGCGCTGACGGCGGAGCTCGGAACTCCCGTCAATCCCGTGTACGAGCCGCTCGATCGCCACCCCCTGCTCGCGTCCGCGAACCAACGGACCGGAGGCCCGAGGCTCATCAGCCGCGGGTGCGCGTTGTCGGAGGCGCGACGGGCCAGACAGACCTGTGTGACCCTGACCCATCCCGTGCTCCTCGATGAGGTCGAGGGGATGGAGGACATCGCGCGGGCCCTCACGAAGGTCCAGCGCGGTGCCGGTCGGTTGCGAGGGCTGCACGTCGGCCGCAGGTGCATGTCGTTCTAATCTAACGGCAGGCGGCGTAGGCCTGGCGCCCCCGAGGTCCAGCGCCGGCACGCACGACCCCGGTGCCGCGATCGTGTTCGACGATGCACACCTTGCCGAAGGTGAGCGCGGGCACCACCTCGATGACGTGACCGCGACGCTCGAGGTCATCGACCGTCTCTGGCCCCCACGTGCTCTCGAGCAGCACGACACCCGGACGGGACGAGCGGGGAGCGAACGAGGTGGGAAACTCATCCGCCGCGAATGCGGGGATCTCGCATGCGGCTTGGAGGTCGAGCCCGAACTGGGTCGCCGCGAGGAACGTCTGCAGCGTCCATTGATCCTGACGGTCGCCACCTGGAGTGCCGAACGCGAGACACGACCCTCGGTCGGTCCGGGTGATCGTCGGGCTCAGCGTCGTTCGCGGCCGACGCCCCCCCTTCAGCGAATTCGGATGCCCAGGGACCAACCAGGTCGCCTGGGCCCTCGTCCCGAGCGCGAAGCCGAGCCCGGGCACGACAGGCGAGCTCTTCAGCCACCCGCCACTCGGTACGGCAGCGACCGCATTGCCCCAGCGGTCGACGACGGAGATCGTGCAGGTGTCGCTGGGCTTGACCGTGGCTCGGAGGACCGTCGGGATGCCGCTCTGGAGCTGGCGCATCCACTCCTCTCCCTCGGCTGGCGCCGGTGCGGGGACACTCGGCAGGGCGCACGGCGGAACGCCGGTCGGTGCGCCGGCAGGCGGCTGACGGACGGATCGTTCCGTCATCAGCGCGCGGCGAGACCGCGTGTACTCGTCGGCGAGCAGGTCATCGACGGTCACGCTGGGCTCTACAGGGTCGCCGTACCACGCTTCCCTATCGGACATCGCGAGCTTGCTCGCCTCGATCAACGCGTGGACGTACTGGCCGGAGGACGGATCCATCGCTCCGAGGTCCTGGTCGTCGAGCAGGGCGAGCTGTTGGAGGAACACCGGGCCCTGTGACCACAGCCCGGGCTTAAACACCTCGTGTCCCCGGTAGTGCAGACGCGCTGGCTCCTCGACCGTTGCCGCCCAGCCCGCAAGGTCCTGTCCTGTCAGGAAGCCGCGGTGGTGGCGGCCCGTGGCGTCGAGGACATCAGTCGATCGCACGAACTCGTCGATCGCCTCCGCGACGAACCCCTCGTAGAAGGCTTGCCGCGCTGCGCCGATCTGGCCGCTTCTATCCCGCCGCCCTCCGTCCTCCTGAGCTGCCGCAACCAGGCGCTGAAGCGTTCGACCGAGCTGCTCGTTGCGAACCAAGGATCCGGGCCGAGGTGGCTTCCCGCCATCGAGGAATGCAAGACCGGACCCTGGCCACTCGCTCTCGAAGAGGGGTGCGAGCACGGCGATCGCCCGCGCCGCCTCCTCCACGATGGGGTAGCCACCGAGCGCATAGCCGATCGCAGGTTCCATCACCCGGTCCAACGGCATCGTGCCGAGCTCATCGAGCATCCGAAGCCATCCGTCGAGCGCACCCGGCACACACGCCGGAAGCAGACCTGAGCCCGGAACATGATCGAGACCGAGATCGTGGAAGCGCTCGATCGAAGCGGCCGCGGGCACCGGACCTTGGCCGCAGATCACGACGGTCCGGTCGTCTGATGCCGTGTGCACGAGCGCGCAGAGATCGCCGCCCAGACCATTCGAGTGCGGCTCGACGACGATCAGCGTGAGTCCGCCCGCCACAGCGGCATCGACGGCGTTGCCACCCGCCTCGAGGATCGCCATCGCCGTCGCCGCCGCGAGCCAATGACTGGATGCAGTGGCACCAAAGGTGCCTATGAGTTCCGGCCGACTCCCAATCATCATTTCACTCCTAGAGTGCGTCGCTCACTCGACCTAGCGCCCGCAACTGCCTATTTTATCGAGCGTTTAGCCCGGCCGCCGACTCATCAGCCACGTGACACCATAGGCCGTTGTGCGCTAATCTTCGCAGCCATGGAGCAGCCGACTCTCACGGCAGGTGGGGTTCCGCTGGTGATGAGAGCCGACCGCTTCGGATTGCTCCGAGAGAGCTCGGCAGCGACAGAACGCGGCGAGTTCGGAATCCGACTTAGGGATGATGGCTATGTCCTGCTCCGAGATTTCCTCGATGTCGATGCCGTGCTCGCGGCCCGCCGGGAGATCCTGACGAAGTTCGCGATCGTGGATGAGGTCGACGCGATCGGCCATGATGTCATGGAGGGCATTCGCTCTCGGCACAGTGTCATTGGGACCGTCAACCTCTTCGCCCTCACCGAGTCAGTCCGCTCGGGCCTCGCTTACGAGATGGTCGTCGAAGCCCCGGCGCTGATCGACTTCCTCAAAGCGTTACTCGGCGGCCCGATCCGCCCCTTCGACTTCCGGTGGCCGCGGCTGATGCGGCCCGGCGACTACACCGGGATCCACTGCGATGGTCCGTACATCACGCGGGGTACTAGGAACGTCTGGTCTGCCTGGATCCCCCTCGGTGACGTTCCGATGGAGGAGGGCGCCCTGATGGTTCTCGAGCAGAGCCACCGGAACGAAGACCTTCGCTCGTCATACGGCTCATCTGATGCCGATCGACACAAGCTCGGGTGGCTCAGCGACGATCCTGTGGATCTGCAGGAATCGCTCGGCGGGCGCTGGCTGAGCGCCGACTTCCGAGCAGGCGACGTCCTCCTCTTCGGTCCCGATCTCGTCCACGGGAGCCTCGACAACAACTCGCCGAAAGGGCGATGCAGGCTCAGCTCGGACACGCGCTACCAATTGGCTGCTGATGCCGTCGACGAGCGCTGGAACAACGGGAACGCGAACCCGCACGGTGGTCGGCCCCGAGTCTTCCTCCCCGGTGTGGCGTCGGGCAGTCACAACAACAGGGACTTTCAGGATGAGTGGAAGGACGTCGACCAGCGGGGTCGACTTCTCGCTCCGGAGACCAGCCTGGGCGTGCCCACAGCGGGCGTGGGGTCGATGGGCGGATGACATCCCTGGACCAGCTCCGTCCCCGCGAACGGGCGCACACGTCGTGCCGACTCGCCACCCTGCGCCTTGACGATGCGTCGGTACGCTCGGAACTCGCTGAGGTGCAGCGCTCGGGTGCCTATCGCGACTCGTACACCGAGTTCGTCTGCGGCTCCTGGCGCACCTGCATGCTGTGGAACGCATCGGGCAACGCTGGTGACACTCGGATCCACGACTACGAGGGCACTGCTCGACAGACCGACCTCGGCCGACGCCTCGGGGGCCTCGTCGAGCTCGTCGAGGCGACCTTCGACGTGACGCACCTCCGCTTCGCCCGTCTCGCGTGCCTTGCTCCGGGAACGGTGGTGCTACCCCATTGTGACTACCTCGAGCTCGACGCCGAGCTCTACCGCGTCCACCTCCCACTCCAGACCAGCGCCTTGGCGCTGACCTCTGAAGAGCAGACGGTGTACCGCATGGGGCTCGGTGAGATCTGGTTCCTCGACGCGACGAGACCGCACAGCATCGCCAACTTCTCGTCCGAGGATCGCATCCACCTGCTGCTCGACTTCGCGGTTGACCTTCCCGGTTCGGTCCTTCGGGATGCGCCTACGGGAACACCGACCTTTCCCTCCGAGGCCATCGTCCGGCGCCGTGGCCTTCGGCCGTCAGAGCCGGACGAGTTCCTCGTTCTGGCGAAGATCATCGACGTCTCGAACCTCATGGACGTGCTCGCGATGATCATCAAGCGCTACTTCGTCGCCGAGATGGACGTCCAGGACGTCTTCCGATGGCTGATCGAGATCGCCGCACTGAGTGGCGACTCCGACGTGCTCGATCGAGCCACGTGGCTGAAGTCGAACTGCCTCAGGAGCCGATAGTGGGATCGAAGCGCCGCCTCCTCGTCATCGGAGCGAGTCCGATGCGGCACGCCGCCTTCGTCACCTGGCGATCGATGGGCCTCGACGTCGTCCTCGTCGACGGTCACTCTCCCGAGCGCTACGAAGAGCTGGCCCATGAGTTCCACGCACTCGACGCGCGGGACGGTCGAGCAGACCTCGTGGCGCTCGAGCACATCGCGAGGACCTGCGACGGCATCACGACGGTCGCCGACGACTCCCAGCTCACGGTGGCGCGAGTCGCCGAGACGGTCCACCGACCGGGTGTCGGCTGCACGCAGGCGGCGATCGCCCGGTCGAAGCCACGCCAGCGGGCCGCATGTGCGGCAGCGGGCATGCGAGTACCCCGTTGGCGCGAGATCACGACACCCGACGACCTCCGGGCGTTCTACGAAGAAATGGATGGTCCCGCCGTTCTCAAGCCCGTCGACGGCGGGGGCGGCGCGGGGGCGATGCGAGTGTCCGGGCTCGACGAAGCCCTCTCGCATTGGCCCGTGGCACGCGCGCTGTCGACAAGTCGGACAGCCGTCGCCGAGGAGTTCCTCCACGGGCGTGAGGTGTGCGTGGACGCCGTCGTGTGGGACCACCAGGTTCGGTTCCTCTCCGTCGTCGACTGCGAGCACATGCAGACGTTTGGCTTCCTTTGCACCGCCGCGTCCTATGCGTCGGTGCAACCCGATCACGAGCGAGCGACGCAGCTCGTCGAGGAGATCATCGATGCCATCGATCTGTCCCTGGGCATCATCCATGCCGAGTTCAAGATCGAGGGCTCGACGTGGACCACCGTCGAGTTCGGCCTACGACCAGGTGGCGCCTTCGTACCCGAGCTCACGGTGAAGGTCGCGGGTGTCGACCTCTACGAGGCGCAGGCACGCCTGGCGCTCGGCGACGAGCCCCTGGGTCCTCCCGTCGCCGTCACGGCTCCTTTCGCACAGGCTCGCTACCTCGTGGGTGAAGGCGTCGTCCGACGATTCGTGCCGCCTGCGACGATCCTCGAGCGGTTCAACGACGTCCGGGTGGTCAATCAGCAGATCGGGGCTGGGCAGCGGGCACGGGTACCGGTCAGCGAGGCAGGGCGCGCTGGCTACGCGTACGGGTGGGGTGACGACCGAGAACGCCTGGACTCGCAGCTGCGTGGTGCGATCGCGCTCCTTGGTCACGAGATGGGGGTCGTCGTGCACGGCAACGACGTCCCGGACGACGACCGGACAGCAGCCAGCCTGGCCACGACGGGAGGAGCGACATGAAGCTCGGTGTCGTCATCCTCCCCGACCAGACCTGGAACGAGAACCAGCGGCGATGGCGCGCCGCGGAAGACCTCGGGTTCCACTCGGCGTGGACCTACGACCACATCTGGTGGCGCACTCTTCGCGACGAAGCCTGGTACTCGGCCGTTCCGGTGTTGACGGCGGCCGCGATGTCGACATCGACGTTGCCCATCGGCCTGATGGTCGCGTCGCCGAACTTTCGACATCCCGTCCTCCTCGCAAAGGATGCGCTGGCCCTCGCGGACATCTCGGGTGGTCGGTTCGTCCTCGGTCTCGGGTCCGGAGCGCGGCGAGCTGGCGACGCCGAGGTGTTGGGCGGTCAGCCGCTCTCCGCCGGGCAACGAAGCGAGCGATTTCGGGAGTTCGTCGAACTCACGCGCGCGATCATCGACGAGCCCGTCGTGTCGTACGAAGGCGCCTACTTCTCGGCAAGCGAAGCACGCCGGTGTCTCGCAGCAACGCATGACGGATCCGTTCCGATCGCCGTAGCCGCCTCCGGACCGAGCGGTCTCGGCCTGGCTGTCCGTCATGGCGACGCGTGGATCAGCGCCGGGCCGGCGAACTGGCTCGGCGACTACACGACCGACCAGTGCCTCGACATCGTCGGCCAGCAGGTCGAGGACCTGCGGCGAGCGTGCGAGGACCTCGATCGCGACTTCGATGCAATGGAGCGCATCTTCATCGCGACGCCGCTGGCGGGCGATCCGCTTGCGTCACCCGGCCATTGCACGGACCTCCTGGAGCGCTGTTCCAAGGCGGGGATGACACACGTCGTGATCCATTGGCCGCGTCGCGCTGGGGTGTACGCCGGGGACGAGGCGGTGCTGGAACTAATCGCGACAGAGGTACTCCCGCATGTCGACGACCTGTGATGGGTGCGTCCGCGAGCATCCCAACGTGCTGGTACAACCTGCTGGCCGATCTTCCGTTCGAGCTTCCACCCGATCTCCCCTGCCCGTCCGACGAGCGTCCACGCCGCGTGAAGATCCCACCGGCGCTCATCCGACAGGAGCTCGATCGGCGCCGCCTGATACCGATCCCGGAAGAGGTCTCGGATCGGTACCAGCAGTGGCGACCAACACCGCTTCGGCGCGCCAGGGACTTCGAGCGGGCGATCGGCACCGATTGCGCCATCTACTACAAGTACGAGGGCGGGAACCTCAGTGGTAGCCACAAGCTCACGACTGCGGTCGCCCAGGCGTACTTCTACAGGAACGCTGGCGCGTCTTGCCTCACGGTAGGGACCGGCGCCGGACAGTGGGGCACCGCCGTCGCGGCCGCGTGCGGCATGTTCGGCCTGGGCTGCATGGTGTATATGGTCCGCTCCAGCTACGAGGCGAAACCGTACCGAAAGACGATGATGGAGCTGCTCGGGGCGACCGTCGTCCCGAGCCCCAGCGATCGCACGGTCATCGGTCGTCGTGCGCTGGCCACGGGTGAGGTCGACGGAACGTTGTCGCTCGCGCTGGCCGAGGCCCTGGAGGACTCCACGGACCCTGGCACGTGCTTTGCGACGGGGAGCGGTGAGACCTACACGCTGCTCCACCAGACCGTGATGGGCCTCGAGGCCGCGGAGCAGCTCGAAGCCATCGACGCGCGTGTCGATGTCATCGTCGCCGCGCTCGGCGCCGGCAGCAACCTTGCTGGACTGGCGTTCCCGTTTCTCGGCCCGGCGTTCGCCGGTGCGCGGGCCGTGCGTGTGGTCTCGGTGGAGCCGGCTGCGTGCCCAAAGCTCACGCGTGGGCGGTACGCCTATGACTTCACAGACGCGTCGGGTCAGACACCGTTGCAGAAGATGTACACCCTCGGCCATGACTTCGCGCCGGCGGCGATGCACGCCGGCGGCCTGAGGTACCACGGCAGCGCCAAGCTGATCGGCGCGCTCCGCCACCGAGGTCTCATCGACGCGCTCGCCGTCCACCAGACCGCGGCCTTCTCCAGCGCGGTCGAGTTCACCAAGGCCGAGGGCATCCTGCCAGCGCCCGAGAGCGCTCACGCGATCCGCGGAGCCGTGCTCGAAGCGCAGCGAGCAGACGAAGCTGGAGCGCCCCAGACCATCGTGATCTCGGTCAGCGGTCACGGCCTGCTCGACCTTGCCGCCTACGAGTCCTACGGCCAGGGGACCATGGTGGACACGACCGTCTCCAGTGGGGACATCGAGCGGGCGCTCGCCAACCTGCCTGACGTCTCGGGCCTGGCAGGCGGCGGTGTCGATGGGAGTTGAACGGTTCTCGCTTGCAAGCATCTCCGGATGCGATGCAGCGATCGCTTCGTTCGGCCGGCTCGAGGACGTGGCACGCCTGAAGACGTCGCCGGAGGACCGCGCGTCGGCCGAGACCGTACCGCCGGCGCGACAGGCGGAGCATCTCGCGGCGCGGGCGCTATTGCGGAACCTCCTCCACGACGTCGTCGACGACGAGGCCGCGAGGTCGTCGCTTCGAGCGTCGCAAAGGGGGCAGCCGTGCCTTGCGGACCATCCGGACGTCGGCGTGAGCCTGTCGCACAGCCATGGGTGGGTCGCCGCGGCCGTCCATCGATGCGGTGCTGTGGGGGTGGACGTCCAAGTCGCGGTCCCGGTCGGCGATGGGCTCGTCCGCCGCTGCTGTACCGCTGGTGCTCGCTCGGCGCTCGCCGCGCTGCCGGAGGCGGCCCGCGTCGGCGCGTTCGCCCGGATGTGGAGCGTGCAGGAAGCGTGTGTGAAGGCGAGCGGCGGAGGCTTGGCGGATGCGCCGTGGCGGATTCCTGTCGATCTCGCTCAACGCTGTGGCCGCTGGGGAGCCATCGACTGGGTTGCGCTGCCTTCGGCATCTACCGTCGGACGCGCCGCG